>Ga0209477_1000308_pt1 | contig 29980 bp, 36 predicted proteins | sample KloWWTupernatant_FD_187180 | JGI IMG/M metagenome (GOLD analysis project Ga0209477, IMG submission 187180) | Active sludge microbial communities from Klosterneuburg, Austria, studying microevolution and ecology of nitrifiers - Klosterneuburg... | ecosystem: Engineered > WWTP > Aerobic digester >...
GCAGGATCTCAAAGCCAGGATTGAAGAAGATAAATTACGGTTGAAAAAACTGGAATTTGCTCAGGCAATTTCTCCACTGGAGAATCCAATGGTAATCCGCGATGTTCGCAGAGATATTGCACGGCTGAAAACAGAATTGAAGTTAAAGCAAACACAAGCATAATAAAGCTAGTAAAATGGAAGAAAGAAATTTAAGAAAGACTAGGATAGGCGTTGTAACCAGCAACAAAATGACTAAAACTATCACCGTTGAGGTGGAGAGAAAAGTAAAGCATCCTATCTATGGTAAGTTCGTGAAAAAATCCACAAGATTCCATGCTCATGATGATAAGGATGAGTGTAGCATTGGTGATGTGGTAAAGATCATGGAAACCCGTCCGCTTAGTAAAACAAAGCGTTGGAGATTGGTAGAAGTGGTTGAAAAGGTTAAATAACAATGTTAAATGCTGAATGATGAATTATGAATGCTTTCTAAATTGAACGCAGAAAAATTCAAAATTCAAAATTCAAAATTCAAAATAATAATAAAATGATTCAGCAAGAAAGCCGGTTAAAAGTTGCGGACAACAGTGGTGCCAAAGAGGTGCTTTGTATCCGTGTACTTGGCAATAGCGGTCAGCGTTATGCAAGAATAGGCGATAAGATTGTAGTTACTGTAAAAGATGCAATGCCTGCAGGTGGTATTAAGAAAGGTACAGTTGCAAAAGCTGTTATCGTTCGCACAACTAACAAACTGCGTCGTAAAGATGGTTCTTATATCCGTTTTGATGACAATGCGGTTGTGATTTTAAACCAATCTGATGAACCAAGAGGTACTCGTATTTTTGGGCCAGTTGCTAGAGAGCTTCGTGACAAAGGATACATGAAAATTGTTTCACTAGCTCCGGAAGTATTATAATTGATTCAAAGGGGATAACCCATTAATGATAGATAACATGAAAGCAAGATTTAAACCAAAGTACAACATCCGCAAAGGAGACAATGTAGTGGTTATTACAGGGAATGATAAAGATTTATCAAAACCCCGTGTTGTGAAAGAAGTATTGGTAGATGAGGCGAAAGTATTAGTAGAAGGTGTGAATATCAAAACCAAGCATACTAAACCTTCAGCACAAAATACCAAAGGTGGTATTCTTAAAGTAGAAGCTCCAATTCATATCAGCAATGTTATGCTTTGGGATCCGGCTCAAAAAGCTGGTGCAAGAGTGACAAGAGTAAGAAAAGAAGGGAAAACAGAAAGAGTTTTCAAAACAAAAAAAGAACAGGGAGGTAAAAAATAATGAGTACAAAAAGTTATAGCCCAAGACTGGCAGATAAGTACACTAAAGAAGTAGTACCTGCCTTGGTGAAAAAATTCAGTTATGATACTGTAATGCAGGCACCAAAATTGGAGAAAATTTGTTTGAACCGTGGTGTTAACGGTGCAGTAACAGATAAGAAATTGATTGATATAGCAATTGATGAGTTGACAACAATCTCTGGTCAAAAAGCTGTAGCAACAATGTCTAAAAAAGACATCTCAAACTTTAAGTTGCGTAAGGATATGCCGATTGGTGCAAGAGTTACACTTCGTGGAGTAAAGATGTTTGAATTCTTAGATCGTTTGATTTCTGTAGCCTTACCAAGGGTTCGTGACTTTAAAGGAATTAGTGAGAAATCATTTGATGGCCGTGGCAATTACACAATGGGTGTTACGGAACAAATTATTTTCCCTGAGATTGATATTGATAAAGTAAATAAGATTACTGGCCTTGATATCACTTTCGTTACAACAGCAAATAACGACGAAGAAGCGTATGAGTTATTGAAAGAATTGGGAATGCCTTTTAAGAATGCTGCAAAAACAAATTCTAACTAAAAGAAATATATAAACATGGCAAAAAAATCGATAACAGCCAGACAGCGGAAGAGAGAGAAGTTGGTAGCCCAACATGCAGAAAAAAGAGCTGAATTAAAAAAAGCCGGCGATTGGAAAGCTTTGGATGAAATGCCAAAGAACTCATCTAAAGTAAGATTGAAAAATCGCTGTCAGATTACTGGTCGTCCAAGAGGATATGTTAGATATTTTGGAATTTCCAGAATCATGTTGAGAGACATGGCATTGAACGGAAAAATTCCAGGAGTTAAAAAAGCAAGCTGGTAAAAAATACTATAACTCGGTTGCTCCGGCAATCAGAATAGCAAACAAAATTTTGAACTGAATAATTGAAATAAAATGGTAACAGATCCTATAGCAGATTTCCTTACAAGAATACGTAATGCACAGATGGCAGGCCATCGTGTAGTGGATATTCCTGCTTCTAACTTGAAGAAGCGAATGACTGAAATCTTATATGCTCAGGGTTATATCCTGAAGTATAAGTTTGAGGATGATAACAAACAAGGCGTTATTAAAATTGCCCTGAAGTATGATCCGACTTCAAAGATTCCTGCTATACAAAGTATGGAAAGAGTAAGTCGTCCGGGTTTACGTCAGTATGCTTCTCCTGCAGAATTTCGCAGAGTGAAGAACGGCTTGGGCGTTGCAATTCTGTCAACTTCTAAAGGAGTAATGACTGATAAGGAAGCTAAAGTGCAGAACGTAGGTGGCGAAGTGCTTTGTTATATTTATTAATAAAAAACAGTTACTGATACATTAAGCTGAAACTATACTAAGCTGACCGGTCAGTAAAACACAAAATAAAAATTAGAAATTATGTCTCGTATAGGTAAACAACCGGTTATTGCTCCTGCAGGTGTAACAATTACAGTAGGAAAAGATAATGTGGTTACAGTAAAAGGACCAAAAGGTGAATTGAAACAAGAAATTGACCGTGACATCACTGTTGAAGTGAAAGATGGTACAATAACATTTGCCCGTCCTACAGACCAGATTCGTCACCGTGCAATGCATGGTTTATACAGATCACTTATTGCCAACATGGTAAAAGGTGTAACAGATGGATTTGAAAGAAAACTGGAATTGATTGGTGTTGGTTTTAAAGCTGCAAGTCAAGGAAATGTTTTAGATCTTGCTTTAGGTTATTCTCATAATATCATATTTGAAATACCGAAAGAATTAAAACTTGCAACTGCACAGGAAAAAGGTCAAAATCCAACAATTTCTCTTGAAGGAATTGATAAGCAATTGATTGGTCAGGTAGCTGCAAAGATCCGTGGTCTTCGTAAGCCTGAGCCATACAAAGGAAAAGGTGTTCGTTACATGGGTGAAGTTGTTCGTAAGAAAGCTGGTAAAGCGGCTGGTAAATAATTAAGTAAAAATTAAATCCTGGCAGCATCAGGGTTGAAAATTAAATAAGATGAATCCAAAAATTAAGTCACAGAGAAGAACAAATATCCGTTATCGTATTCGCAGGAAGATTGGTGAAGGAACGGCTCAAAAGCCAAGACTATCTGTTTTTAGAAGTAATACAGATATTTATGTGCAATTGATCGATGATGCAAGTGGAGTAACATTAGCATCGGCTTCTTCAAAGGATAAAGCAATCAAAGCTCAGAAAGCTAACAAAGTGGATAAGAGCAAAATGGTTGGTGAGTCAATTGCAAAAAAAGCAGTTGAGTTAGGAATCAATGATGTAACATTTGATCGTGGTGGTTATCTCTACCATGGTCGTGTTAAGTCTGTAGCTGATGGAGCAAGAGAAGGTGGACTTAAATTTTAAGCAAACAACTTTCAAACTTTTAATTACAAGAATAAATGTCAAAGTTTAACGTAAACAAGGTGAAAGCCGGAGACCTGGAACTGAAAGATAAAGTAGTTGCCATCAACCGTGTTGTAAAAACAACAAAGGGTGGCCGTGCATTTAGTTTCTCAGCACTGGTTGTTGTAGGAAACGAAAATGGTATTGTTGGTCATGGTCTTGGTAAAGCCAAAGAAGTACAAGAAGCAATTGCCAAAGGAATTGATGATGCAAAGAAGAATCTGATTAAAGTTCCGGTTATGAAAGGTACTATCCCTCATGATCAGTGGGCTAAAGAAGGTGCTGCTAAAGTATTGATTAAACCAGCTGCTCATGGTACTGGTGTAATCGCCGGAGGTTCTATGCGTGCCGTATTGGAAAGTGCTGGTATCACCGACGTATTAGCTAAATCTCTTGGTTCTGCAAACCCACATAATGTGGTAAAAGCAACTTTCAAAGCATTGGCTTTGCTTCGTGAACCAATTGCAGTTGCAAAAACCCGTACAATGGGTTTAAAGAAAGTATTTAACGGTTAATCCGATTACAATCGAATTGAATTATTATGAAAAAGGTAAAGATAACATTGGTAAAAAGTCCTATCGACAGATCTGAGCGTCAAAAATTGACAGTGCAGGCTTTAGGATTAGGAAAGATGAATTCTTCTAAAGAAGTAGAAGCTACTCCTCAGATTTTAGGTATGATCACAAAAGTGGGTCATCTTCTGAAAGTAGAAGAATTAAGTTAATAAAATTGAATGCGAATTTATTCGCATTTTATTCTTTATAAAAACAGCGAGCCCCGAATGCTTTCGGGGCGTTGAGTAAAAAATAAAAGCAACAAAATGAAATTACACGAATTAAAACCTGCAAAAGGTGCTACGCACAAAGTAAAACGTATTGGTCGTGGTGATGGTTCAGGACATGGTGGAACCGCTACAAAAGGTACAAAAGGTGCACAAAGCCGTACCGGATTTAAAAATAAAAGAGCTCATGAGGGTGGTCAGATGCCAATTCAGCGTCGTGTGCCAAAACGTGGATTCAAAAATCCAAATCGTATTGAGTATAAAGTGATCAACCTTGGTCAGGTAGAGCAACTGGCAGAAAAATATAGCATTACTGAGTTTAGTTTGGAAAATCTTTACATCAATGGATTGATTGGACAAACGGACAGAATAAAAGTATTAGGTAATGGAGAACTAAAAGGAAAGTTTACTTTCAAAGTGAATGCAGCAAGTGAAAAAGCAAAGGCCGCAATAGAAGCAGCTGGTGGAACGGTAGAAATTGTAAAGTAAATTAGCTAAATTGCAACGACGCATTGATAATGCGTCTTTTATTTTTACTGCAATGGAATTCCGGAGTAGTATTTTACAGGCTTTTTAAATTTTTTTAATTCCCGTGAAGAAATTAATACAAACACTTAAGAATATCTGGAGCATCGAGGATTTGAGAGGTAAAATTTTGTTTACCATTATGATGATAGCTATCTATCGTCTAGGCTCACATATCGTATTGCCAGGTATAGATCCAACCAAAATTGATGCTGGTAGTCAAAACAGTACTGGTATACTTGGTTTGATAGATGCTTTCTCTGGCGGTGCATTTAATAATGCATCCATTTTTGCATTGGGTATTATGCCTTATATCTCTGCATCTATCTTTATGCAGTTGATGACTGTATTAGTGCCAAGTTTTCAAAAAATGCAGAAAGAAGGGGAGAGTGGCCGTAAGAAAATTAATCAGTATACTCGTTATCTTACAGTAGTAGTTACCTTGCTTCAGGCTTCTGCATATGTATCTTACTTAAATGGAATGTTTGCTCAGTCAGGAGCTATCATGCCGGCATTCTCTGGTTACTTCTGGTTATCTTGTCTGGTAGTTTTATCAGCTGGCACCATGTTTGTAATGTGGATTGGCGAAAAGATTACAGACAGAGGTTTAGGAAACGGAACATCACTGATTATCATGATTGGTATCATTGCCCGTTTACCTCAATCATTCCTTCAAGAATTGAGTGCTAAGTCAGTTAGAAATGGGCAGATATTAATATTCATAATCGAGATAGCAGTTTTAATTGCAATTATTATGGGTTGTGTATTGTTAATTCAAGGTGTAAGAAAAGTACCTGTTAACTATGCAAAGCAAATTGTTGGCAATCGTCAGTTTGGTGGTGCAAGACAATTTTTACCGTTGAAAGTAAACGCTGCTGGTGTAATGCCAATCATCTTTGCACAAGCGATAATTTTTATACCGACAATTTTTGCAAATTTTAGCACCGATGGAGGTGGATTTCTTAAAGCGATGAATGATCATACCAATATTTGGTACATGCTTATTTATTCTGTAGTTGTTATTGGATTTACGTTCTTGTACACGGCTTTGATATTTAATCCTAAACAGATTTCGGATAACCTGAAGCAGAACAATGGATTTATTCCAGGTGTAAAGCCAGGTCAGCCTACTGCTGATTATATTGGAACTATCATGGATAGAATTACACTACCTGGGGCCTTTTTATTGGCATTCGTAGGTATTCTTCCAGGTATTGTTGCTCGTTTTGGAGTAACGCAGCAATTCTCTACTTTCTTCGGCGGAACTTCGCTGTTGATTATGGTAGGTGTTGTGTTGGATACATTACAGCAAATAGAAACTCAGTTGTTGATGCGTCAATATGATGGATTAATGAAAAGTGGAAGATTGCAAGGAAGACAATCAGCATCTCCGGTTCAGATTTAATTAACTAATAAAGATATATGGCCCGGTAAGTTCAAACTTGCCGGGTTTATTTTTTTAAGGATATTTGCAGTCTATGATGATTTATAAGACAAACGATCAAGTTGAATTAATGAGGCAGAGTGCTTTGTTGGTTAGTAAAACATTGACTGAAATCGCAGGAACACTTAAGCCAGGAATTACAACTTTGTCTATTGATAGAAAAGTTGGAGAATTTATCAAAGATCATCAGGCAATTCCTTCATTTCTTAACTATAATGGTTATCCATTTAATTCATGTATTTCTGTTAACGATGTAGTGGTACATGGTTTTCCAGGACCAAAAGAGTTGGTTGAAGGCGATATTATAACTATAGATATAGGCGTTATATTAAATGGTTGGCATGGAGATCATGCTTATACATTTGCCATTGGTGATCCTGGTGAGGATGTAATGAAACTCATACAGGTAACAAAAGAATCATTGTATAAGGGAATTGAAAAAGCTGTTGCTGGAAATAGAATAGGTGATATTGCCTTTGCTATACAAGAACATACGGAACGTAAAAATGGATATGGTGTGGTAAGAGAACTGGTAGGGCATGGATTAGGTAAGAATTTGCATGAAGACCCGCAAGTACCTAATTATGGAAAAAGAGGAAGCGGACCTAAATTAAAAGAAGGATTAGTATTAGCTATAGAGCCGATGATCAATATGGGTACAAGAGATGTGTATACAGAAGATGATGGATGGACTGTAAGAACAAATGACGGAAAACCTTCCGTTCATTTCGAACATGATATTTGTGTAAGAAAAGGCAAAGCTGATATTTTATCAGACTACAGTATAATAGAGAAAGCAGAAAAAGCTAACCCGAATTTATTTACTCAACAAATATTGCAGCCCCTCAACTGAGGGGTTTGTTTTTAGCAAATGGGAAAGAAAAAATTAATTGTAATAGGTGGAGGAGCAGCAGGTTTTTTCTGTGCTGTTAATGCGGCTAGAATGAATTCTGAATTAGAGGTACTTATCTTTGAAAAAAGCAATAAGCTGCTTTCAAAAGTTAGTGTAAGCGGTGGTGGAAGATGCAATGTTACTCATGCCTGTTTTGATATTTTGGAAATGAGTAAAAAGTATCCGAGAGGTGGCAATTTTGTAAAGAAAACATTTCACCAGTTTTTTACAACAGATACAATAAGTTGGTTTGAAGAAAGAGGAGTGAAGTTGAAAACTGAGAAAGATGGAAGGATGTTTCCGGTTACAGATTCATCACAAACAATTATTAATTGTTTGCTGAATGAAGCACAGCAATATGGTGTGAAGATTTTAATGAAAACGGAAGTGAAAACTATTGTAAAAGAAGAGCATTCTTTTAAATTGGAAATATCAAATGACGAATCACTTACTGCCGATTATGTTTGTATTGCAAGTGGTGGCTTTCCAAAAGCATCAATGTTTGAATGGCTGACAAAGTTGGGCCATTCTGTTGAAGAGCCGGTTCCTTCTTTATTTACATTCAACATGCCTCAGCACCCTATTACAAAACTGATGGGTGTAAGTGTGCCGAATGCTACAGTGAGAGTTATCGGGGCAAAACTTATTCAATTGGGTCCATTATTAATTACACATTGGGGACTAAGTGGTCCGGCTATTCTAAAATTAAGTGCCTGGGGAGCAAGAGAACTGGCAGATAAGAATTATGATTTTACAATTTTGATTAATTGGTTGCCTGAATTTAATGAACAACAATTGTCAGAACATTTTCAAAAAATTCGTTTTGAAATTGCAGCACAAAAAATTTCAAATAAAAATCCGTTTTACTTGCCACAAAGATTGTGGGAGTTTATTTTGGAATCTTCAAGTGTAAAAACTGATATTAGATGGGCCGATCTTCCTGCAAAAGAACAAAACAAACTAATAAAAAACTTATGTGCAGCAGAGTTTAATGTGAAAGGAAAAACTACATTTAAAGAAGAGTTTGTGACTGCCGGAGGAATTAAACTCAATGAGATTGATCATAATACAATGATGAGTAAAGTAGTCCCTAACATTTTCTTTGCTGGTGAAATACTAGATGTAGACGGTGTAACTGGCGGATTTAATTTTCAACATGCATGGACGAGTGGCTTTGTTGCTGCAAAGGCTATAGCTCAAACTTCCTGATAATCCATTTCGTATATAAATCAACTATGCAACTAAGTATTATCATTCCTGCTTATAACGAAGCATTGAATATTGAACGGCTTATAACTTATCTTATTAAGTATAGTGCACAATCGGTGACTGAAATAATTGTTGTAGATGGTGGTAGTAGCGACAATACAATTGAGATTGCCAAAAATGCCGGAGCCGCGGTAATTAAATCTCCTCAGAAAGGAAGATCAGCACAAATGCATTATGGTGCATCCATCGCCAAGGGATGTGTTTTATATTTTGTACATGCTGACACTTATCCGCCAGCTTCATTTGCTAACGATATTGTTGCTGCAATTAATGACGGGTTTTTTATTGGGCGCTATCGCACAAAGTTTGATTCTTCTAAATGGTATTTAAAAATAAATGCATGGTTTACCCGTTTTGACTGGTTTATGTGCATGGGTGGCGATCAGACACTTTTTATAACTAAAGAATTATATCAAAGCACTGGCGGATTCAATACAGAAATGATGATAATGGAAGAATATGAATTTGCTAAAAGGGCAAGAGAAAATGTGCGATATAAAATATTCAAACAAACTGCATTGATCTCAGCCCGCAAGTATGATACTAACAGTTGGTGGAAGGTTCAAATGGCAAATAAGAAGATTGTAAATATGTACAAGAGAGGTGCTACTCAGTATGAAATGATGATTGCCTATAAAAAAATGCTTGATTACCGGTAAAATCCTAGTGGCTTCTTTGTTCGTAAATTCATGTGTCATAATAAAACCTGGAAAACTATTGTCCGATCGCATGTTTCTCTGCGTCTCTTTTAATCGATTTAGAAAATGAATCCCTGCTATTATTGTAACTTCAACACTATGTTTCGTTTTTTAATTACAATATCTATATTATTTATTGGACATATAGTACAAAGTCAGGAAAGACTTTCATCAAAGGAATTTCGTAAAAAATTGGTAAATTCAGGAAATGCATTATTAATTGATGTTCGTACACCTGAAGAAATTGGAAAAGGCTATTTGAACGGTGCTGTATTCATTGATTTTTATGATTCGACATTTAAAGATCAAGTTGGAACAATTGATAGAGATAGACCGGTTTTTGTTTACTGCGCAATTGGTGGAAGAAGTTGGGATGCTGCAAAGATTATGCATGAGATGGGTTTTAAAAATGTTTATGATCTGAAAGGCGGAATAATTGTATGGAAAATAAAAAATTATTCTTTTGTAAAATTGAAAAATGATTCTGCCCGGCAAGGAATGGGTAAAGGAGAGTTTGAGAATATTGTTTTGAATAACTCATTAACATTTGTTGATTTTTATGCTCCCTGGTGCGGACCCTGTAAAATAATGGTACCTGCTTTGGATAGAATTGAAAAGGATATGCAGGACACTGTGCAGGTTTTGAAAATTAATGCAGATGAAAATCTGCAACTGATGAAAGATTATGGATTAAAAGCATTGCCATATATTTTTGTTATGCACGGAACAAAAATAGTTTTCCGGCATGAAGGTTTTATGAGAGAAGAGGAAATGCGGATGGTGATAAGAAAATATTATTCAAAGGGTTAACCTGTTCTAATTTTTAATACAATCTACCAGTATACTGCTAAGTAATTGATCGGCCTTTCCAGCTATTTCTATTATTTCAGGAATATTTATTGGCTTCAAGTTATTAGGATCACATTCATCAGTAATCACACTGACTGCGGCGCATTTAATTCCAATCTGATTTGCAACGATTACTTCTGGTACAGTACTCATTCCTACCATATCTGCTCCCATTGAACGAAGCCATCGGTATTCAGCTCTGGTTTCAAGATTAGGTCCCATAACGGAAACATAAGTTCCTTTTTTTATCGTAATATTTTTTTGATTTGCATGTTGGCTGATTAACTCCATCAATCCAATATCATAGGGCTGGCTCATATCTACAAATCGCTGGCCAAACGCCGGATCACTCAATCCACGCAGCGGATTATCAGGAAGTAAATTGATATGATCTTCTATCATAACCAGATCACCTTTTTTATAGTCAGTGTTCATTCCGCCTGCTGCATTACTTAAAAAAAGAACTTGAACACCCAGTTCTTTCATAACTCTTACAGGGAAAGTAATTTGTTGCATACTATAACCTTCATAATAATGAAAGCGGCCTTGCATAGCCATTACTTTTGTATTCCCTATTGCACCAAAAATGAGATTTCCCTTATGAAATTCAACAGTTGCTTCCGGAAAGTTGGGTATTGTTGAGTAGGGAATGATTATTGGGTTCTCAATTTTATCAGCCATTGCTCCTAAGCCTGTTCCCATAATAATCCCAGCAACAGGGTTATTAAAGCCTTCTTTTTTAAGAAATCTACTAGTTTCAGTAACTAATTCTGGGGTAATAGACATATAAACAAGTTTAGATAATCCAATCTCAAGCCGGTAAATTTACGTTTATACTAGTTGAATAGATTAACCAGCTACATTTTTTATATTTCATGAAAGTATTTGCTATAGCCATATCTCTGTTATTTTCTTCACTTGCAATGTCACAGTCAGGTTATAAGGTTAACGATGTGACAAAAAATTTTCAGGTTAATAAAATTCTTAATTACTCTGCATCGTCATCTACTTTTCAACAATTGAATGATAAATTACTGGTGGTCGATTTTTTTGGTACATGGTGTATTCCCTGTATAAGAGCTCTACCAAAATTATCTGCATTACAGGAAAAATATAAAGGGCAGATAAATATTGTTTTAGTATCAGATGAGCCGGAAGAAAAATTGATAGCATTTATCGGCAAGCAAAAAGGTTTTGCACTTCCTGTAATTGTAGATGAGCAGGCAATGTTTACTAAATTATTTCAGCCGCCAGCTTATCCATACACAGCTATTGTTGGAAAAAATGGTAAGGTACTTGCTATTTCTGCACAGGAGGAAATGAATGAAATAAGTATTGATAAATGGCTGAAAGAACAGGAAAGTAATAATGTAATGGGAATGACAAAACCAGACACCGATTCTGCTGTAACTTCCTCCATTAATATAGAAAAAAATATAGTGGAAAAATCACAAAATAAGTTAGTGCAATTATCGCAGGACTTTATGTATGCAGCCAAAACCGGTGAGCAGACGACTTCTTTTATCACCAGCCTGAAGGATTTATCGATGGATGAATTAACTGCTACTATTACTAATGATAATGAAAAAAAAGCTTTTTGGATTAATCTTTATAATGCTTATACAAATACAGCATTAAAAAATAATCCAGACCAGTATAGTAACAGAGGGAAATTCTTTGGAAATGAGTTCATAGAAATTGCAGGAAAAAAATTTAGCCTGGATGGAATAGAACATGGAATTCTCCGTCGTTCAAAAATAAAATGGAGCCTAGGCTATTTCAATAAACTGTTTCCGAATAAAATAGAGAAAAGATTGCGGGTTGATAAATTGGATTACCGTCTTCATTTTGCGTTGAACTGTGGGGCCAAAAGCTGCCCGCCGATTGCATTTTATAAATCTGAAACGATTGATCAACAACTTGATCTGGCTACAAAAGCTTATTTAACAGGAGAGGCTGAATATGATGCTGCAACAAACATTGTAAAGTTACCGACATTAATGAGTTGGTTCAGGAGAGATTTTGGCGGAAAAAAGAAAATGATTGAATTGCTTAAACAATTATCAATTATTCCTGTTGATAAAAATCCTAAAGTAAAATTCAAGAGCTACGATTGGACACTTTATCTCGAAAACTATAAATTATAATCTATGGCAAATCATTATTACAACGCAGAAGATCTCGGAAAATTTGGAAATGTAGGAGAGTTTCAAAAGCCAATGGCTGATAAATTCTTTGCCTGGTATGGAGAAGTGTTTGCAGAAGGGAATCTTTCAGCAAGGGAAAAATCGTTGATAGCATTGGCAGTTGCTCATGCAGTACAATGCCCATATTGTATTGATGCATATAGTAGTGATGCTTTTGAAAAAGGCTGGAGTGAAGCACAGATCATGGAAGCAGTACATGTTGCATCAGCTATAAAAGGTGGTGCGGCTTTGGTACATGGTGTACAGATGATGAATAAGGTAAAAGAAATAGCAATGTAAATCCCTGTCCTCCCGAAAAAATCGGGACAGGCTCTAAATGGGAACTTAGGTTTGGATTTTCACTGCTAATTAGACGATAAAAAGTAATATGAATTTTAATAACAATTTTCCGATAAGAGATGAAAGATTTACGTTACCAAGAGATCAAGCCTTTTAAGGGTTAGTTATATTATCGGACTAAAAAGCTTCGCCAATTGGCGGATTGGGGTTATAATATGAAGTCATTAAAAGCACAACATCATAAATTATCCGACACCCATGAGCAGATAGAAATACTGGAGCATGGAGCAAATCATGCTGATGCATATAAATTAGTTCCATTTCAACAAAAACTGGAAGAAAGTAATCTGTTTCCATTGCAGCCAACCCAGATGGAAGTTTTCCAGATTAATGTTGGAAAAATGTGTAACCAGGTTTGCAAACATTGCCATGTGGATGCAGGTCCAGACCGAAAAGAAATTATGACCAGAGAAACCATGCAGCAGTGCCTGGATGTTCTTGCAGCAAATTCTTCTTTTACTACGGTTGACTTAACCGGTGGTGCGCCAGAGCTAAATCCTGATTTCCGCTGGTTTGTTGAGGAAATAAAAAAACTGAATAAGCATATTATTGTTCGTTGCAATCTTACAATCATTCTTGCCAATAAAAAATTTCATGATCTACCTGATTTTTTTAAAAAGCATAATATTGAAGTTGTGTCTTCGCTTCCTTTTTATTCAAAAGACAGAACAGATCGTCAACGGGGTGATGGTGTATTTGAAGATTCCATTAAAGCATTACAAATGCTGAATGCAGTGGGTTACGGCTTGGAGGGAAGTGAATTGAAATTAAATCTTGTTTATAATCCAGCAGGTGCTTTCTTGCCTCCCTCTCAGGAATCATTGGAAAAAGAATTTAAAACAGCGTTGAAAAAAGATTTCAATATTTCTTTTCATTCCTTATTCGCAATAACGAATCTACCTGTAAGCCGTTTTTTAGATTACTTGTTACAAAGCAATAACTATGAAAAATATATGGAGAAGTTATTAGCAGCCTATAATCCTGTAGCAGCAGCCAATGTAATGTGCCGCAATACTATTTCCGTAGGATGGGATGGATATATTTATGATTGTGATTTTAACCAAATGCTTGAGTTGAAAGTTGATTGCAGCAATAAGCATATTTTAAATTTCGATTCGAATGAATTACGAAATCGCAGCATCGTTATCAATCAACATTGTTTTGGGTGTACTGCTGGTGCTGGCAGCAGTTGCGGAGGAGCAGTAACATAAATTCAAACAATGATTGCTGTTATTATTTTTACGGTTGTACTTTTTTTGTCCTATTCAAATGGGGCAAATGATAATTTTAAAGGGGTAGCAACTTTGTATGGAAGCAATACTGCTACTTACAGATTTTCATTACAATGGACATCTGTCTTTACATTTTTGGGTGCAGCATTATCAGTAATATTAGCAACCACTTTGATTAAGAAATTTTCTGGTAAAGGATTAATTGCAGAAGATATAATAAATACTCATCGGTTTGTTATTGCAGTGGCATTGGCTGCTGCTGCCACTGTATTGTTGGCCTCCAGAATTGGCATGCCTGTTTCCACTACTCATGCATTAATAGGTTCCTTAGTAGGTGCTGGTTTAATAGCTGTGGGTATGCAATTGCATTTTCAGCAATTAGGAAAATCGTTTTTATTGCCATTGCTTTTATCACCACTTATCGCAGCATTATTTAGTTTTCTATTTTATTCTTTTTTACATCGCATACGATTACAAACCGGCATTGAAAAAGAAATATGTTTTTGCAAGCCTGTAACCGTTGTTCAAACACTTAATCCACAAATGCAGTTACTTGCGGCGGCACCGGTTGTAATGGCTGATGGAGAAATGTGCAAAGAGAAATACAGCGGTAAATTGATTGGAATTCCTTTGCAATCCTTTGTAAGAAATGCACATTTTTTCAGTGCAGCTACTGTTTGTTTTGCAAGAGGCTTGAACGATGCTCCAAAAATTGCTGGGTTACTATTATTACTTCACCTTGGTGATATGAGACTTGCATTGTTAGCAATTGCTATTGCCATGGTAGTAGGTGGATTATTACATTCTAAAAAGATAGCGGAAACAATGAGTAAAAAGATAACACCGCTAAACGAAGGGCAGGCATTCAGTGCAAATTTTATTACAGGAGGAATGGTAGTTGCGGCCAGTTTTTTTGGATTGCCTGTTTCCACTACACATGTAAGTGTAGGTTCAATTTTTGGAATCGGTTTGAAAACCGGGAAAACAAATAATAAAGTTATTTCACAAATATTATTATCATGGTTGCTTACTTTGCCAGTAGCCATTATTTTTAGTGCATTATTTTATTTCCTTTTATCATTTTTCAATATTTAACTATGTCGTATTTAGAAACAACAAAAAATGTATATAAAGATGCGGCAGAAAATCCTAATATAGGATTATGCTGTACTACCACTCCAATTTGGCAGTTGCCCGGTTTGGATATTCCGGTAAGAATGCAACAAATGAATTATGGTTGTGGAAGTACTGTGCATCCAAGAGACTTAGTCAACAATCCAAAAATTTTATACGTAGGTGTTGGTGGAGGAATGGAGTTGTTGCAGTTTGCTTATTTCAGCAGACAAGCAAACGGTGTAATTGGAATAGATGTGGTAGATGAAATGCTTACTGCGAGCAAACAGAATTTTGTGGAAGGAGAAAAATTAAATCCATGGTTCAGAAGCAATTTTGTTGATTTGAGGAAAGGTGATGCATTAAGTCTTCCGGTGGAGGATAATAGTATTGATGTAGCTGCGCAAAATTGTTTGTTTAATATTTTTAAGCAGGAAGAATTAAAACAGGCATTGCAAGAAATGTATAGAGTGTTAAAACCAAGGGGCAGATTGGTAATGAGTGACCCAATCTGTGATGCTCATATGCCAAAGGCATTACAAGAAGATGAACGATTAAGAGCTTTGTGCCTGAGCGGCTCATTGCCGTTATGGGATTACATAAAAATGATAACCGATGTTGGTTTTGGTACTGTAGAAATAAGGGCTAAACGTCCTTATAGAATTCTTGATCCCAAAAATTATGCTACTGATAAACTGATTTATATTGAAAGTGTGGAAGTGTGTGCAATTAAAGACCCGATGCCGGTAGATGGACCATGTGTTTTCACAGGAAAAACGGCTATTTACTTTGGCGGAGAGGATAGCTTTGATGATAACAAAGGCCATGTATTGTTGCCCAATCAACCATTGGCCGTTTGCGATAAAACTGGAGGAGCTTTAGCAAAATTAAATAGGGAGGATATTTTTATTTCTGATTCTACTTGGTTTTATGATGGAGGAGGATGCTGTTGATTATGAAAAATGCACTTATTATATTTGTTCGTATACCTGAACTAGGTAAAGTTAAAACTCGTTTGGCAAAAGATCTTGGCGAAGAGAAGGCTTTAGAAGTTTATAAAGAACTACTTCAGCATACTCATGACATTTCTGTTGATTTAGAATGTGATAAATTTGTTTTCTACACTGATAGGATTGAGAATGACGATATATGGGAAAATGACTTATTTAGTAAATATCAACAGGAAGGAGACTCACTTGGCGATAGAATGATGCTGGCATTTCATAAACTGTTACAATTAAATTATAAAAATGTAGTTATTATTGGAAGTGATTGCCCGTCATTATCACCTATAATAATTAATGAAGCCTTTGAACGATTGGAGAATGATGATATTGTAATTGGCCCGTCAAGCGATGGAGGGTATTATTTATTAGGGATGTCAAAACTGATTCCAGAATTATTTCAGCATAAAAAATGGAGCTCAGACTCTGTGCTTGCAGATACAATTAAAGATACTGTGAAGTTGCAAAAGCAATATTCGTTTTTAACTGAACTTTCTGATATTGACACAATAGAAGATTATCAGAAGTTTTATTTATCCAACTGAGGTTTCAATTGAATGTAAGACCATGCTGTAAATGGAAGTATAATCAATAATCCAACTGCCCACCAGCAAGCTGTAACATTCCAAACTATTGTAATTAACAGGATAAGATAAAAAGGGTAGGAGAGCATAATTATGCCAGCCATTATGGAATCATAATGATCGTTGTTTGAAGTTCTTTTCCAGATATATTTTTTTATAGGAAGATAAAGTGGCAAATGGATCAGATAGCCAATGATTGCAGGAATTATAAGAAGTATTTTTTTTAGTAATGAAGGTTTAATTTCTAACTGCTCTTTTTGTTTTTGTTTATCCTTCTTTGGTATTTCAAAAACCGACTGTTCTAATGCTTTCTGCAATAAATTATTAAATTCTTGATGCCTTAATCCGTCAGCTGCATTAAAATTTAAATGTCTTTTTTCAATTGGCTTTCCGAAATTGATAAACACATTTTTCCCAAATCTTGTAAATGAACTGTAATTCAATCCAACAGGAATTACAGTTAGCGGTATACCTTCTTCCCATGCTTTGATGGCTAATCTTGCTGTACCTTTTTTTAAGGGACGTAAATGCCATTCATTAATACATTTTCCTTCGCTGAATATTGTAATAACGCCGTTACGTCTTAAAATCTCAATACAAGCATCAAATGTTTTATAATTTTCAGATAAATTTTCAACACCTTCACTTGGCCGGTACACTGGTAATATTTTTAAAGCCGCAAGAATTTTTAAGAATGGTTTTTTAAAAGCATCGCCTCTTGCTAATGACCAAACGTCTTCCTTGAAAAGAGTGTCTATAATAATTGAGTCAAGAAATGAGTTGGGATGATTGCAAGCCAGCAACACAGGACCTTTAATTTTTAATATTTCCGGCTTATTGATTATGATTTTCCGGCAGAAAATGGGTAGGGCCGACCGGGCAATTCTTTTAAGTATAGAATAAAGCAAAAAGTTCGTTTTTGTGAATATAAGAAGAACTGGCAGTTGTATAAGCCAAATTGGACCCCGATCCGCCAATTGGCGGACGCAACGGATGCTAAATCAAGGCTTTACAGATGGGAATCAAATTCAAAATTCCCTTAAGTTCAAAGCCCAAAAAGCCGGGCTATTTCTATATCTTTGCTGCCCCGAAAATAAAACCCTTCGGGATTTTTAAAAATGTTTGAAAACAAAAATTTAAAGAACCTAAACGCTGATGCACAGGAGAACGCAGGCGATACGTCGACAGACGCATCCGAAGCTTCTACAGCGACAACAACTGCACCTGTCGCAGATTCCAGCTCCGTTGGAACAGAGGAGGAAACTCCAAAGAAGCCTGCTTATGCACCTCAAACACCTCATGATGATTTTGACTGGAATGTTGACAAACGCAATGTTACTTCTTACTCTGCCGAAGAGAAAGAAAAGTATCATCAGGTTTATGACAACACTTTCAAGCAATTGAATGATGGTGAATTGATGAATGGTACTGTAGTTGGTTTAACAAAAACTGACGTTGTATTAAACATCGGATTTAAAAGTGACGGCTTAATTTCGTTGAATGAATTCCGTGACCTTCCATCTCTTGCAATTGGTGATGAAGTGGAAGTAATGATTGTTGAGAAAGAAGACAGAGACGGACATTTGAATCTTAGTCGTCGTCAGGCTCGCATTACAAGAGCTTGGGAAAGAATTATGGAAGTGCATAAAACTGGTGAAGTTATTACTGGTACTGTTACTTCTAAAACGAAAGGTGGTTTGATCGTTGATGTATTTGGAATGGAAACATTCTTACCAGGATCACAAATTGATGTGAAGCCTGTTACAGATTACGATCAGTTTGTTGGTAAGACAATGGAATTTAAAGTAGTTAAGATCAACGAGACTATTAAGAATGCAGTTGTATCTCACAAAGCACTTATCGAAAGCGATATCGAAGCACAGAGAGCAGAGATTATGAGCAAACTAGAGAAAGGACAAGTATTGGAAGGTACAGTGAAGAACATCACTGACTTCGGTGCTTTCATGGATCTTGGTGGCTTAGATGGTCTGTTATACATTACTGATATTTCATGGGGTCGTATTTCTCATCCAACTGAAGTATTGAAACTTGATCAAAAGATCAATGTAGTGGTACTTGATTTTGATGATGAGAAAAAACGTATCAGCCTTGGCTTAAAGCAATTGACTCCGCATCCTTGGGATGTATTGGCAGAAAATATTGCAGAAGGCAATGTGGTAAAAGGTAAAGTAGTAAACATTGAAGACTACGGAGCTTTCTTAGAAATTCAACCTGGTGTTGAAGGTCTTGTCCACGTTTCTGAAATTACATGGGCAAATACTCCAATCAACGCTAAAGAATTCTTTAAGCTTGGTGATGAGCATGAAGCTAAAGTGGTAACTCTTGATAAGGAAAGTAGAAAGATGAGTTTGTCTATCAAACAACTTTCTGAAGATCCTTGGAATGAAATTGAAACCAAATTTGCAGAGAACAGTACACATCCAGGTTTAGTGAAGAACATTACTAACTATGGTGTGTTTGTAGAATTATCTGCAGGTATCGGTGGTATGATTCATATCAGTGACCTTAGCTGGTTAAAGCGTTTCAATCATCCAAGTGAGTACACTAAAGTAGGTGCAACAATTGATGTAGTTATTTTAGGTATTGATAAAGAGAATAGAAAGCTACAGTTAGGCCACAAGCAATTAGAAGAAGATCCTTGGAATACATTGGCTGATACATTTGCTATCGGAAGTCTTCATGAAGGCACAGTAAGCCGTCGTGATGATAAAGGTGCAACTGTTCAACTGCCTTATGGCTTAGAAGGGTTTGCTCCTAACCGCCATCTTTCAAAAGAAGATGGTAAGACTATCGGTGCTGATGAATCTGCACAGTTTATGGTGATTGAGTTTGACCGCAATGAAAAACGCATTGTAGTTTCTCATACTCGTATCTGGGAGCAGGTTCAGGTAGATGCTGCGGATGCTGTAAAGAAAGAAGCAAGAACTGATGCAGACAACACTAGAAAAGCTGTAAAAAGTGTACAGAGCAAAGTGGAAAAAGCAACTCTTGGAGATCTAGGTGTATTGGCAGATCTGAAGAAAAAAATGGATGGCGAAGACAGTGGTGAAACACCTGTTGATGAAGCTAAGCCAGAATGATGATATTGCATTTTATAAAACCCACCTGAGAAGGTGGGTTTTTTTTATGTTTTTGATTTTGAGTGAACTATAGAAATTCTTAATTGTTGTATCTTAATAACAATTCTCCATTTATTTTCATTTCTTCCTTTACAATCACTTATTTTGAATTATTATTGATTGTCAAATAATTTTTCATGGCTTCTGTCGGCGAAAGGTTAAGGAATTTTCATCCGGTTAGAAAAATAGTTTACTTCTTTGTAGGCTTATTTTCTTATCCTGGTCTTGCTATTGTCAATAAGCTAAAAGTATCAGGAACAGAACATTTTGAAAACTTGCCAAAGCAAAAAGTATTATTTGTCAGCAATCATCAAACCTATTTTGCTGATGTAATCACTTTTCTTCATATTTTTTGTGCAGTAAAATGGGGAAAGCGAAACCGTTTAGGTGTTCCTTATTATTTATTGAATCCATTTACAAGAGTTAATTATGTGGCTGCAGAAGCTACCATGAAAGGAAGTTTAATAAGCCGTTTGTTTTTATTGGCAGGAGGTATTACAGTAAAAAGAACTTGGAACAAAGAGTCTAAAGAAGTGAGAAAAGGATTGGATCCTTCAGATACCAGAAAAATTCACCGGGCATTGGAAAAGAACTGGGTAATTACTTTTCCGCAAGGCACAACCAAGCCATTTGCGCCGGGTAGAAGGGGAACCGCTTTGTTAATTAAACAAGTAAAGCCAATAGTTATACCGGTTGTTATTAATGGCTTTTGGAGAGCTTTTAATAAAAAAGGGTTGAAGTTTAAAAAGAAAGGCACACTACTTTCTGTTACATTTAAAGCTCCGTTGGAAATTGATTTTGAAGCATCAACTGATATTATTCTTACGCAAATTATGGATTCAATCGAGCAAAGCAAAGACTACATGATGAAAGGAAAACATCATTGGATTACTAAAGAGTAAACTTACTTTACAAATAATGCCCTCAATTCTGCAGCATCATCCGGTTTCATTTTACCACCGAGAATTAGTCGTAGTTGTCTTCTTCTTAACGCACCGTCAAAAAGCTTCTGTTCGTCCTCTGTTTCAACAATAAGTTGAGGAACTGGGGATGGTTTACCATTAGCATCTAAGGCAACAAATGTGTAATAAGCTTCATTGCTCTTATACTTGATTTGTTTTTTTAAGTCTTCGCCCCATACCTTCATATGTACTTCCATCGAGGTGTTAAAGGCTCTTGTAACGTTTGCTTCTATATGTACAACGTTGCCCAATTTTATGGGGTTTTCAAAAGATATATTGTCAACCGATGCTGTTACAACGGGAGCATTACAATGTTTTTGTGCAGACAATGCTGATGCTATATCCATCCAGTACATTAACCGGCCACCCATCAGGTTTCCAAAGAGGTTAGTATCATTTGGCAGTACTAGCTCGGTCATTATAATTAAACTGCCAGCGGGGGTTTTAGATTCCATTCCTAAAAATTTCATCAAAGGTAAGCATTGGCTCTCAGGCATATTTTAAATTAAAAAAAACGCAATACAAATTTTCTTGTGCAAATGGTTGTCTTATTTCCATCATCCTATCTTTGCGTCCTATTACGATTGTTATATGACACCTACTTCTAAAATATCTTTTGATAATACTGAATTTGCATTCGAGTATAAAACAGATAAGCAGTTAAAAAAGGCTCGTTTCTTATTTAAGCTGATGGGTAAATCCTGGATTGTAAAATTAGGAACACGGTTAGCTCCTTGGTCGCTTAAAGTTGGGCTACCTATAAAAGGCATTATCCGCAATACAATCTTTTCTCAATTTTTAGGTGGCGAAACGCTGGAACAAACAAAAGCAGTGGCGCAAAAGTTAGGTGAGTACAATGTCAAAGTAATTCTTGACTATGGTGTAGAAGGAAAGGAGGGAGAAGAAAATTTTGATCATGCCTGCGATGAATTTATTAAGGTGATTGATTATGCTTCTACACAACCAATGATTCCTTTCATGAGTGTTAAAGTTACCGGCTTTGCCAGATTTGCATTATTGGAAAAGTTGGATGCAATGATGCATGAGCTTGAAGGAACATTGATGAAACGATTTTTGAAAGCAGTAGACAATCTTACTACTGAAGAAAAAGAAGAATGGCACAGTGTTCGTCATCGTATGATGCGGATATGCGAAACCGCTGCTAACAAAAATACCGGAGTGCTGGTAGATGCAGAAGACACATGGATTCAAGACCCGGTGGATGCACTAACTATATTAATGATGGATACTTTTAATAAAAACCGTTGTGTTGTTTATAATACGATTCAGCATTACAGGCACGACAGATTAAAATTTCTTAAAGACTCATATACAGCATCAGTTGAAAGGAATTTTATTCTAGGAGCTAAATTAGTAAGAGGAGCTTACATGGAAAAAGAAAGAAAAAGAGCTACCGAAAATGGCTATCCATCTCCCATTCAACCCGATAAGGAAAGTACTGACAAAGATTATAATGCAGGAGTAGAATTTTGCATAGAACATCTTGATCGTATTGCTTTAATCGTTGCTTCGCATAATGAAAACAGCAATCTGCTGGCTACTAAACTGATGCAGCAGAAAGGATTGCCATTGGATCATCCACATATACATTGGAGCCAGTTGTATGGTATGAGCGACAATATAACATTCAATCTTGCACATGCTGGTTGTTCTGTTAGCAAGTATCTTCCGTTTGGACCAATTAAAGATGTAGTGCCGTATCTGATGCGTAGGGCTCAGGAAAACACTTCCATCAAAGGGCAAACTGGAAGAGAACTCATGCTTATAGAAAAAGAACTGAAAAGAAGGGAATTACAGTAACCTAAACCTTATCAAAAAGCATTTGAGTCCATAAAGTACGTTATTTGCTAATGTTTCCATATCAGGGGATAAAAACTTAACCCTATATATTATTTCTTCACTTTTGCATTCACACAAACCACATTTTCTTTTACACTCATTCCAGTAGTTTGAAACTTGAGAAAATATTCTCATTGCTTCTTCATCACATCCGTAACCGAGCCCTTTTATAATAACCGGATCTATAATAATACAACTATCTGTAAGTTTATATTTTATCTCTACTATTCCGTATATGTTATTTTCTTCAGCTGATTTTGGCCATTTCGATCGTATTGTTTTGATTCCACAATCACAATATTGAGCATTTAATTGCGTAGAGATAAATAATAGCAGTAAAAGTATTCTCATAATATAAAAGACACAGTTTTGGCATTATTCCACAGGTTTTTCACAACCTTCCTTCATGTTAATCCGCTAATCCCTTTCTTCTTACCTTGCAGCCATGCAACAATACCTTAGTTTACTTCAGCATATAATAGCAAACGGAGCTCATAAAACCGACAGAACTGGCACTGGAACACAAAGCTGTTTTGGCTATCAGATGCGGTTTGATCTGGAACAAGGCTTCCCTCTAGTTACTACAAAAAAAGTTCATCTTAAAAGCATCATCCATGAATTGCTTTGGTTCTTAAAAGGTGATACAAACATTGCTTATTTGAAAGAGCATGGTGTTAGAATATGGGATGATTGGGCTGATAATAATGGTGATCTGGGGCCAGTTTACGGTAAACAATGGAGAAGCTGGCAAGGGAAAGATGGGAAAGTTATTGATCAGATTACTGAATTGATAGAACAAATAAAAAAAAATCCTGACAGCAGAAGATTAATTGTAAGTGCCTGGAATGTGGGTGAACTTTCTGAAATGGCATTAATGCCTTGTCATAATATGTTTCAGTTTTATGTTGCCGATGGTAAGTTGAGTTGCCAATTATACCAACGTAGTGCCGATGTTTTTTTAGGTGTACCTTTTAATATTGCATCGTATGCATTGTTGACAATGATGATAGCACAGGTTTGTGATTTAAAACCAGGTGAATTTGTTCACACCTTTGGCGATGTTCATATTTATAGCAATCATGTTGAACAGGTGAAGCTTCAATTAAGCAGAACACCGTTTGCTTTACCAACAATGAAGTTGAATCCAGAAGTGAAAGATATTTTTGGTTTTCAATTTGAAGATTTTGCGTTGGAGAATTATGAATGCCATCCGGCTATAAAAGCTCCGGTAGCGGTGTAAAGAACCCCCTGTCCCCCTAAAGGGGAGACTTAGATCTGGACTTCAATATTGTTAGCAGAGTGTAATGAAAGAATTAAAAGGAGTCGTTTTTTATAAATTGAGTTTTGGAAAAAATAAACTTTACAAATCTCCCCTTTAGGGGCAGAAGAAAATTTAAAATTAAGTACATCATATGGGGGTTCTCATTTCATTAGTTGTTGCAGCAGCAACAAACAACGGCATCGGAAAAGATGGAAAAATGCCCTGGCATTTACCAAACGATATGAAACATTTTAAAAATGTAACATGGGGAATGCCAATAGTAATGGGAAGAAAAACCTTTGAATCCCTGGGTAAAGCACTGCCTGGAAGAAAAAATATTGTCGTTACACATAATCCTGATTGGAAAGCGGAAGGTGCTATTGCTGTTCAAAAAATAGAAGATGCCTTATTTGTGGCAAAAGAAACGGATGCAAAAGAAATAATGGTAATTGGCGGTGGAGAAATTTATAAACTGCTTTTTGCTAAGGCGAAACGAATTTACATGACACGAGTAGAAGCGGAACCCGAAGCAGATACTTTTTTTCCCGCTATTGATCCGAAAGAATGGCAACTGGTAAGCCAGAAAAATCATGAAGCCGACGAGAAAAATGCATACAATTACTCTTTTCAAACTTGGGAAAGGATTTAGCGCATCATCCCTGATATATTAATATGTACTCAAAATTTCAATTAGCTGCTAAATACCTGAAATATTACTTTACATCTTCCAATGGTAAAGGGCATGGTACACATTCCCCTTTTATCTTTCATCTTATTACAAACATTCTTAACAACAGAAAGCAGTACGAAGAATATACAAGAGTTGAAAAGTTGAGAAGTCAGTTACTAAGCGACGATACAATACTTAAGATTGAAGATTTTGGTGCTGGTTCAACTATTAATAAAACGAACAATCGAACAATTTCTTCGATAGCCAAAAACTCAGCCAAACCTAAAAAATACGGACAGCTTCTTTTCAGAATGGTTAGGGGATATAAACCCAAACAAATATTAGAATTAGGAACTTCATTGGGAATTACGACTTCTTATCTGGCTATGGGAAATAAAGCCGCCAATGTAATTACAATGGAGGGTGCCGAAAAAGTTGCTGAAGTTGCCCATAAAAACTTTCAATCTTTAGAACTGCGAAATATCAGTATCGAACGAGGAAACTTTGATCATACTTTATCCGCTATTATCAATAATCAGTCGTCTTTTGATTTTATTTTTATTGATGGTAATCACCGGCAGAAACCGACAGAAAGATATTTTAGTGAATTATTGACAAGAATCAATAACGACACCATCATGATTTTTGATGATATCCACTGGAGTAATGGAATGGATGCGGCTTGGGAATCTATCAAAAACCATCCGGAAGTGAGTTGTACAATTGATTTATTCTTCATTGGAATTGTCCTTTTTAGAAAAGAATTTCTGGCCAAACAACATTTTGTTATACGGTTTTAAATAATCAGTATCTTTCAGCATAACTAAAAGCAAGAATAATAATGACGATCGGAGTGTTGAAAGAACCGTCCCATGAAACAAGAGTTTCCTTATTGCCAGAAGCAGTTGCAACATTGACCAAAAAAGGAATTGAGGTATGGATTGAAGATGGTGCAGGCGAAAAGTCTTATGCGGATAATCAATCCTACATTGATGCTGGCGGGGTAATAAAAAGCAGGAACGAAGTTGTTGCTCAATCGGCAATTTTACTAGGTATACATTTGGCGGAACCTGCAATACAATTAAATGCTTCAGCAATTGTCTTAGGAGTTTATCAGCCTCTTTTCAATACGGAACTGGTACAAAGTTTTCAATCATTTAATGTTACTTGCTTTTCTATGGATATGCTGCCAAGAACTACAAGGGCACAAGCAATGGATGTATTAAGTTCGCAGGCAAACATTGCAGGTTATAAAGCAGTGCTTACTGCTGCCAATTTATATTCAAGATATTTTCCCATGTTTATGACAGCGGCAGGAAGTGTAAAGCCAGCTAAGTTGTTAATTCTTGGTGCTGGAGTTGCAGGGTTGCAGGCCATTGCAACAGCAAAACGTTTGGGTGCTGTAGTTGAAGTGTTTGATACAAGACCGGCAGTAAAAGAAGAAGTGATGAGCCTCGGTGCAAAGTTTGTAGAAGTAGAAGGTGCTGCTGATGCTAGTGCCGCAGGTGGTTATGCCGTTGAGCAAACGGAAGATTATAAAAGAAAGCAACAGGAAAGAATAGCAGAGAGTATTGCTAAGGCAGATATAATAATAACAACTGCACAAATTCCCGGAAGAAAAGCTCCCATTCTGGTAACAGAAGAAATGTTGAGTACCATGAGAAATGGTTCAGTTATTATAGACTTGGCAGCTTCAACTGGAGGTAATACTCCATTTACAAAGAATAATGAAACCATAAATCATAATGGCGTTACGATTTTAGGAAACAGCAATCTTCAAGGAACGATGCCTTCTGATGCCAGTAAATTGTATGGAAAAAATATTCTGAATTTTCTGCAATTGATTATTGATAAAGAAAATAATATCAATCTGAATTGGGAAGATGACCTGGTGGCAGGAAGTTGTATTACTCACAATGGAGAAATTAAAAATGAACGGGTAAAAGCCGCAATAACTAATTAAATTAATTTTTATGGAAGCAGTATTTCATTGGATCAGTGCAAATGAACAGATGGTTTATATTCTGATCCTTGTAATCTTTCTTGGTTTTATTATTATTAGTAGAGTGCCAACCGTGTTGCATACACCATTGATGAGTCATGCCAATGCAATCAGTGGCGTTGTAATTATTGGTGCCATCATCGTTATGGGCAGAGCTGCTTCGGATAATTACGTTGCATTAATTCTTGGCTTCCTTGCTGTATTGTTGGGAACCATTAATGTGGTTGGTGGTTTTGTAGTTACTGATAGAATGTTAGAAATGTTTAAGAAGAAAAAGACCTGAATACAAAATACTAAATAATAAATGCTAAATTCTAGATGGCCGAAAGTAAAAAATATGACCTCGAGAATAGAACGAAGAACTTTTCATTAGCTGTCAGGAATTTTTGTCTTTTGTTGAAAAAGATGTTATCAATATTGAGTATATAAAACAATTGGTCAGGGCAGCAGGTTCAGTGGGTGCGAATTATATTGAGGCGAATGATAATCTTGGAGCAAATGATTTAAAAATGCGAATAAGGATTTGTAAAAAGGAAAGTAAGGAATCAGGATATTGTTTGGATCATGTAATTGTTTATGAAAATGACGAATTGGAAGCAACAAGAATATTCTTAAAACAGGAGGCAAATGAATTGATGCTGATTTTTGCTGCAATATTGCGAAAGCTGGAATCAAAATAGTTAATACAACAGTTTAGAATTTAATATTTAATTTTTAGAATTTTTAAGAATATGGGAGTTTCAATACTTGCTATAATATATATCATTGCGGCAGTCACTTTTATCATGGGATTAAAGATGATGTCGAATCCTGCCAGTGCAAGGAAAGGAAATATGATTGCTGGTGTAGGAATGGTTGCTGCTATCTTAGGCACAATTTTTTTATATCGAAATCCTGACGGAGGATTATTACAAAATCATATCTGGATTTTTGCAGCTATCGCAGTTGGTACTCTTATTGGTGTGATGGCGGCAAAGAAAGTGAAGATGACAGCTATGCCGGAAATGGTTAGTTTGTTTAACGGATTAGGCGGTGCCAGTGCAACGTTGATTTCGGTAATAGAATTTAATCATTTGGCAGATATGGGATTTCCGGTTGATGCTTCTTCTGCAGGAACGTTGGGAATCATTTTTGCCGGTGTCATTTTAGGGAATATAACCTTCTCGGGAAGTATTGTTGCCTGGGGTAAGTTGAGTGGAAAATTTAAAGACTTTGCATTCAAAGGCCAACACATTATAAACCTTCTCTTATTAGGAGCTAGCATCGCATTAGCTGTTTTTATCATTTCAGATTTGCAGGCGGATACAACAACAATGCTTTTCTATGTTGTTTTTATGCTGTCATTGGTATATGGGATATTCTTTGTGTTGCCGATTGGTGGTGCCGATATGCCAGTTGTTATTTCCTTGTTGAATTCATTAAGCGGATTATCCGCTGCCTGTGGCGGATTTCTATACGACAACAAAGTAGTATTTACCGGTGGAATTTTAGTTGGTGCAGCCGGCACCATACTTACCGTGTTGATGTGTAAAGCCATGAACCGTTCTTTGGTAAATGTATTGATTGGTTCATTTGGCGGTGGAGGAAAATCAACGTCAACAGGTGAACAAGGACAGCATAAAGAGATAAGTTTGAATGATGCTGCTGTGGTAATGAGTTATGCAAATAAAGTATTGATTGTTCCCGGTTATGGTTTAGCTGTGGCGCAAGCACAACATGCTTGTCATGAACTGGAGAAGTTATTAGAAGCAAAAGGAGTGCAGGTAAAATATGCCATACATCCTGTTGCGGGAAGAATGCCTGGACACATGAATGTATTATTGGCTGAAGCAGATGTAAGCTATGATAAGTTATTAGAAATGGAACAAGCCAATGAAGAATTTCCAACAACAGATGTAGTGCTAATTCTAGGTGCGAATGATGTGGTGAATCCTGCTGCTAAAACAGATCCCGGTTCGCCGATTTACGGTATGCCAATTCTTGATGTTGAATTAGCAAAAAATGTAATCGTTAATAAACGTAGCATGAAACCGGGCTATGCTGGTATTGAGAATGGACTTTTCTTTCGCCCAAAAACTTCAATGTTATTTGGAGATGCGAAAAAGGCGTTGCAGGATTTGTGTGGAGAGATAAAGAGTTTGTAGAGCCTCCCCAAACCCCTCCGCAGGAGGGGCTTTAGATTCCGAATGATTGAAGATGTTTTTTATGCTTGTGATTTCCTAAGTTTGAATTGTGTTACCCTTACAATTATTAGAATCATTGATAAATTTTGAAGGCTTCGACAAGGAAGCCTTCGAAAAAGTACATGCATCTGGAGATCAAATAACTACTGTCAGGCTTAATCCGTTAAAGAATCTCAAGCCTCAAGTTTTCAACAATAAAATTATTCAAGTTCCCTGGACTCAATCTGGGTTTTATCTCGAGAGCCGTCCTTCCTTCACTTTCGATCCGCTTTTTCATGCAGGCACTTATTATGTGCAGGAAGCTTCTTCTATGTTTTTGGAACAAGCATTGAAACAAACGGGTGATTTGTCGAAACCAATTAAAGTATTGGACTTATGTGCTTCGCCTGGCGGTAAGTCAACACATATTCAATCGTTGATCTCTCAGGAAAGCTTGCTGGTGAGTAATGATGTTATCCGTTCAAGAGCCAATGTTTTAAAAGATAATATTATTAAATGGGGATGTGAAAATGTAGTTGTAACGAATAATGATCCAAAGGATTTTGCAAAACTCGAAAATTATTTTGATGTAATTGTTGTCGATGCTCCTTGCAGTGGCAGTGGATTATTTCGCAGAGATCCTACAGCCATTGAAGAATGGAGCGAAAATAATGTACAGCTATGTTCGCAACGTCAGCAAAGGATTCTGGCAGATGTATGGCCGGCATTAAAAAAAGACGGCATCTTGATATACTCAACCTGTTCTTATTCAAAAGAAGAAGACGAGGATATTATGGACTGGATAACTGATAATCTTCCAACGTCCAACGTTCAACTTGATATTGATGATAAATGGAGCATTACAGAAACTACTTCTATAAAAGAAAATCATGGCTATCGCTTTTGGCCGGATAAAGTGAAAGGTGAAGGTTTTTTCCTTTCTTGTTTTCAAAAAATGGATGGAGAAAATGACGACATTTTTAGATACAAGAAAAAACCCGAAGAGGCGACAAAAAATGAAATGGGGATGATCGAGGATTGGATAGAGAAAGATGGCTTCAACTTTATCAAATATAAAAATACCGTTTATGCATGGCCTGAAAGTTTAGTTAAGGATTTTAGCATGCTGCTGGAACAACTACGAGTAATTTACTCTGGAGTTTTGACAGGAGAATTAATGCGGAATAAATTAGTTCCAGATCATGCATTGGCGATGAGTAAAATTATGGTTGACACTATAATCAGGACAGAGGTCGGTTATGAAAATGCTATCAAATACTTACAA
>Ga0209477_1000309_pt1 | contig 29904 bp, 21 predicted proteins | sample KloWWTupernatant_FD_187180 | JGI IMG/M metagenome (GOLD analysis project Ga0209477, IMG submission 187180) | Active sludge microbial communities from Klosterneuburg, Austria, studying microevolution and ecology of nitrifiers - Klosterneuburg... | ecosystem: Engineered > WWTP > Aerobic digester >...
ATAAATCTCTTGATGTAATACTATATTCAAATGAATTTGAAATCTATTTTATAAATAAGTTCACAGATTTCAAATATAAAAAAAATAATACTGTTTCTTTAATGCCATTCCCAAAAGCAAATTCAATAAAAACAGAAGGACTTAAATATAAACTATCGGAAGAAGATCTTGTATTGGGAAAGCGGGAAGGTTCACTTAATGTATCGAATGCAGAAAGAGTAAAGATTAGTTTTAGTAAAGGAGATCTTTTATTATTTAAAAAACATTTTATTCACAACCCAAAGATTTGAAAATAATATTATCTACAAATGATTATCTGATAATCATCGCTTATTTTATAATTGTACTTATAATTGGATTCAGAACAAAAAAGTCTGATAATTCTGTAAAGGATTATATTGTAGGCGGCAGAATGTTAACATTGCCCGCATTTGTTGCAACACTCGTAGCCTCTTTTTATGGAGGTGTACTGGGAATTGGAGAATTCACATATACATATGGAATATCAGGCTGGCTTCTATATGCATTTCCATTTTATATATTTATAACATTCTTTGCATTCTTTCTCGCAGATAAAATCAGAAAAACTCATTTATATACCATCCCTGATCAGCTGTTCAAAGTCTACGGAAAAAAAGTAAGTATCATAGGAGGAGTATTGATCTTTCTGCTTGCAACTCCAGCACCTTTTTTATTCATGCTTGGAATTCTGATCAAACTAATTTTCGGTTTTAATATAATTTATGCAATGATCATCGCTCTTCTACTTTCTGTTCTGTATTTATTCAATGGTGGTTTCCGAGCTGATGTACGGGTTAATATTTTTGAATTCATATTAATGTTTGTAGGATTTGGAATTATACTTCCGTTTTGTTTTAATACTCTCGGAGGAACGGAGTTTTTAGAATCAAGACTTCCTGAGAGTTTTATGTCTCTTACCGGCGGTTTATCGATCCAGTTATTTTTTGTCTGGTTTTTTATCGGATCGTGGGTATTGATCGATCCTGTATTTCATCAAAGATGTTATGCTGTAAAGAATAAAAAAACTCCTAAACGCGGAATTCTGATCTCTCTTGTATTCTGGATCATTTTTGATTTTTTGACAACAGCAGCCGGTTTATATGCCCGTGCATTTATAAATATTGAAGACATTCCCAGTCCTTTATATTCCTATCCGGCGCTTGCTGAAAATATATTACCTCCAATAGCTAAAGGATTTTTCTTTATAGGAATGATTGCAACAGTAATGTCTTCTTTACATTCATATATTTTTATTTCGGCAACAACTTTCAGTAAAGATATTTTATCAAGACTTAAGGACAGTACGGGTGAAAATAATTCATATAATAAAATAGGGATGATAATAAGCGCTTTGTTTGCTTATCTATTAGCTTATCTGATTCCTTCAGTGGTTGAGATCTGGTATACTGTTGGAACGATGATAATCCCTGCACTGCTGATAAGTGTATTAAGCTCTTACTTTGTTAAATTTCAGGTTCACTCAAAATATATTTTTTTAGCTATGATAAGTTCATTCAGTGTTTCCTTCATTTCTTTTATTATCGGAAATTTAAATTCCGTAAATGGTATTGCTGTTTATCCATTTTTAATGGAACCAATGTATCCGGGTCTTATTGTCGGAATAATTATATATTTGATCGGTTATAAAAACAGAAAGTATTTAAAAACCGTTACTGATTAAATCACTTTTATCATTTTCGGATATTTGATTTTCAAAAGACTTATGATAAAAATCTGTTTCTTAATTCTGCTTTTTTTATTTCATTTACCTTTGAAAAATATACAAGGTAAAGAAATATTATCATTTGTAAATTTAAATGATTCATCTCTGACATCGGTTAATCCTTCTGATACTATCAAGTTAACTTTTAAAGATAAAGTTAAAGCCGATACAAATTATTTCAACATTTTTCCTAAAGATCCCAATTCACTTAAACTTGCACTGGTTTTAAGCGGAGGTGGTGCAAGAGGAATCGCACAACTTGGAGTGATCAGAGCTTTGGAAGAATATAATGTGGACGTGGATATTATTGTTGGTACAAGTATCGGAACTGTTATTGGCGGGTTGTATGCTTCCGGCTATACGACTTATGAAATAGAAAAAATTATAAAAGATTTTAACTGGGACAGAGCATTGAGTCTTACCAATAAATATCAAAGGACTTCACTTTTCCTTGAGCAGAAAAAAATTCAGGACAGAAGTTTACTTACTATTCCTTTAGACGGTATAAATCCCGATATTCTTCCTTCATCATTTTCAAATGGTCAGTATCTGAGTGAAAAAATAAATACCCTGATCTTAAACGCCCGTTATCATGCTAAGAACAGTTTCAATGATCTGAAGATACCCTTTGTAGCTGTTGCAACAGACATTACAACAGGAGATAAAGTAGTTTTGAAAAAGGGTAATTTATCGGAATCAATAAAAGCTTCAATAACATTTCCATTATTATATACACCAATTAATATTAACGGTAGAAAATTAGTTGACGGAGGTCTTTCTGCAAATATTCCAACAGATATAGCTAAAGAACAGGGAGCTGATTTCACTCTGATTGTAAATTCTACAAGTCCATTAAAATCAATTAAAGATCTTAACGACCCTTTGAATACTGCTGATCAGATACTTTCGATCACTATGATGCAATTGAGTAATCTGCAGCTTAAAGATGCAAATGCAATACTTACTCCTGACATTAAAAATTTTTCCTCAAATTCATATTCTAATTTTGATTACCTGATCAGAAAAGGATATGAATCAGTAGTCGAAAATATTAAGTCAACTCTAAACGCAATTGATTCTCTTGAAATTGCAAAATCAAAATACTTTAACAACTTTGTTACCAATCCTGAAATAATAATTAATACTCCTGATGATCTGTTACCTATTATAGATTCAGTATTGAAAAGATCTTCACAAAATTTTTTAAAGTACACTGAAATAGAAAAAGATCTAAAAGATGTTTATAAGACAGGATATTTTGAAGATGCTTATGCTGTCATTTCACGTGATAATAATTCTGTAAAAATTAATTATCATTTCATACCTTATCCTGTATTTAGAAATGCAACAATAAATATATCCGATCTGAATATTAACAAAGATGTTGAAAATTTCATAATTAAAAATTCAGGTAAATATCTAAATGTACTTGCTGCAGATGACTTCAGGAATGTCCTGCTCGGAAATCTGCGGGATGAAGGGTATTCCTTAAAAGATATTACAAAATTTTATTTTGAACATAATACAGGAATTCTTGAGATAAAAGTAGATGATGGAAAAATTAATGCATACAAACTTATAGGTAACAAAGTAACTAAAGACAATGTGATACTCAGGGAAATGAAGACGGATATATCAAATCCTATCAGGAGTAAAGATGTAAATCTCAGTCTTAAAAATGTAATGAGTACGAATCTTTTTCAGCAGATAAGTTTTGATTATTTGTACGAAAAGAATAATGAAAATCCGGATCTGTTGATCAGGGTTATTGAAAAAAATACAAAAGCTCTGAGATTTACTCTGAAAGCTGATAATGAAAAAAATTTACAGTTATTATTTGATTTGAGAGATGAGAATATATTAGGCAGTGCGATCGAAGCGGGTATTCTGGCAGCAGGAGGTCTAAGGAACAGGATCTATGAAATTGAAATTAAATCAAATCAGTTTTTTTCACTGCCACTTACTTTTAATCTCAATGGTTTTTATATATTCAATGACATTTACACATATATTCAGGTTAATGATACAAATGAAAATGAGTATTCAGTTATAAGGACAGGTGAATATCGTAATTTAAAAACCGGTTCAAGTTTTCTTTTTGGAACACAGCTTGAAAGATATGGTACTTTTTATATACAGGGAATTGCTGAAAATCTTGAAATTATAAATAAATCTAATAATGAAGATAAATCTTCAAATGCAAATGTTTTTAAATTAAGACTTGGCGGTGTAATTGATACTGAAGATAAAATACCTTTTCCAAACGAAGGAGTCCTGTTGAATTTTTATTATGAAACTGCAAAAAATATTAATGAAGGTAACCAAAGCTACACAAAACTTTTTTTTAATTATGATCAGTTTATTCCATTGTCAGCAGTTAGTACTATAAAACCCAGATTTACTTTTGGCTTTGGTGACAAGACTACTCCGCTTTCAGAACAATTTTCCATGGGAGGGCAAAAGAACTTTTTTGGAATGGTAGAAAATGAACTTGTTGGAAGACAGATACTTATTGCTTCTGCTGAATACAGATATGAGTTTCCATACAGATTGTTTTTTGATACTTACATCAGTATAAGATACGACCTCGGAAATGTATGGGAAAATACTACTGATATCAGATTTAAAGATCTCAGACATGGATTAGGACTTTCAGCTTCTTTTGATACTCCAATAGGAGAAGCAGTATTTTCTGTTGGAAGAAGTTTTCAGATCACCAGTGGTTTTAATAAGAACTCATTTATTTTTGGTCCTTATGATTTTTATTATACATTGGGTTTTGATATTTAATATTTTTCAAAGTAACTTATAAGGTTTTTTTTGCGTAAATTTGGGTTATCTAATTTTCATTAACCAATATTTGAATTGAAGTTTTTAAACCGGTTCAGTGACGGCACCTTAAGATTCGTCTTTACCTTTATTGCAATTTACTGCATAGCGTATTCAGCAATCGTATTTGTAAATACAATGTTTACAGACAGGATGACTACGGATGATTGTCTTTGGGTTAATGAAAATGTAAATAAAGAATTGAAAGAAGGTCTGCTCATTGTTCAGGTAATGAAAGACGGTGTAACTGACAAAGCTGGTATTAAAGACGGAGATGTCCTTATAGCATTAGATGGTCAAAAATTCAAAGGAAGTCAGGATGCACAGGCGATTCTTAACAGTTACGAACCTAATCAGCTGGTAGAATATACTGTGATAAGAGATGGTAAGACAATAATCACAAATGTAAAAGTTTACAAAGTGTTTAATTTTCTTTATCTCATATTTTCACTCTTAGGTCTGGGTTTTATACTAATAAGCTTTATGGTAGGATATTCAAAACCAAAAGAGCTCACATCACAAATATTTTTCTTTCTTGGATGCTCAGCATCTCTCGGCTTTAATCTTATTGGCTTAAATAATTCATTTATATTCAGTAATAAATTTTATCTCAATTCAGTAATTGGTCTGACTCTGTTTTATCCTCTCTTTGTACATTTCTTCCTTACTTATCCTGTAAAATATGAATTCAAGAACAGGAAATATTTGGTATTTTCATTATATCTGATAGTTTTAATTTTTGCCATAATTAATTCCATGTCAGTATCAAGAGGTCAATACAGTGTTTTCATATCGACTTTTCAATTTATAGTAATCGCAAGTTATTTCACAGCAGGTATTTCATTATTTTTTGTTTCATATTATAAGCTGGAAAAAGATAAACAACGCAAGCCATTAAAAGTAATTTTCTATGGATTCATATTCGGATTAATCGGATTTGCATATACCGGTTTGATATCTATATTTATACAAAAACCAAATTTTCTTATTGATACGTGGATCTATCTTCCTACAATATTAGTCTTGGCAGTTCCACTTTCTTTTGGATTCTCAATAATAAAATACAGAATACTCGATACAGAATTCATTATTAAAAAAGGACTGGTGTTTGGTATCATTACAGCTTTCATTGTTGGAATTTATTTACTTCTTGTCCTTTTTCTCGATAATATTCTCAGTCAGCTTCTTCCCGAGAATAAACAGCTTCTTACAATTGCCTTAATAATAATTGTAACTTTCAGTTTTGATTTTGTAAATAAAAAAGCAAAAGATCTGGTTGACAAACAGTTTTACAGAGAGAGATATAATTACAGAAAATCACTACTTCTGTTTTCAGAAGAACTTCCATACCTGACTAACATAAGACAGATCATTGAGAAGATTGCTCTTTCAGTAAAAGAAACTATGGGGATAAATAATCTTTACGTCTGGTTTCTGGATGATGATTATTATAAATCTATGGAATCGGAAATTGAATCCTTTGAAGGGAAAAGTCAGGTCTTCAATAATGAAGAGATTTATGATGAAGCATTCTCATTTCTTTTTAAACTGAATAAAGAGCCAAAATTTTTAAGTGAGGTTTATCTTCAGGAAATGAATGTACCTGAAGAATACAGAGAAATTATAAAAAAAGAGAATTTCATTTTATCTGTTCCAATATATATTAAAGATAAGCTGATTGGCGCAATAAATTTCGGAGAGAAACCGTCCGGCAAAGCTTATTCCGAAGAAGACATTGATCTTCTAAAGACTCTTGCATCTCAGGCAGCAATAGCTTTTGAAAACTCAAGACTGCAGGAAGAAAAGATTTCTAAACAGCTAATAGAAGAAGAACTTCAGATCGCCAGAAAGATCCAGATGGGACTACTTCCCCAGACTATTAACAGTGTAAGCGGAATTGAAGTATCCGGATTTTATAATCCTGCTAAGATTATCGGTGGTGATTTTTATGATGTAATTAAAATCAGCGAAACAAAAATGCTTGTTGTAGTCGCAGACGTTTCAGGAAAAGGAATTCCTGCTGCGCTCTACATGTCTAAAGTACAGGCAATGATACAATTCGCAGCTAAGATCTTTCCAACTCCAAAAGAAATTTTGGTTGAAGTAAATAAACAGATACATCAGAAAATTGACAAGAAATCATTTATCACTACTGTGATCGCAATGTTTGATCTGGAGAAAATGACTGTTAACATCTGCAGAGCCGGACATAACCCTGTGATATATTCTGTTAACGGAAAATTCGAATTACTTAAAAATAAAGGTATGGGACTCGGTCTTGAGAGTGAATTATATTTTGATAAAAACCTTGAAGAGTCGGAGATCAAAATAGCTCCTGATAATATGTTTGTCTTTTATTCAGATGGTCTGACCGAAGCAATGAATATAAGCCGGGAAGAATTCGGAACAGATAAAATGCTGGATATTATTCAGTTTAACAGAAACAGTAATTGCGATCTCATACAGGATAAGATCATAGCTTCAGTTGCTAACTTCAGAGGCAATGCTGAACAGAATGATGACATTACTTTAGTAATTACAAAGATCCTGAAAAAGTAACTTTATATAAAACTCACCATCAATTATTTTTGGTCAAAAATTTTTTATTCCTCATATAATTCAAATTAATAATGATACCAAGATATTCCCGTAAAGAAATGTCAGATATATGGTCTGATGAAAATAAATTCAGAATTTGGCTGGATATTGAAATACTTGCAACTGAAGCTCAATCAAAATTAGGAAATGTTCCGGTAAGTTCATTGAAGAATATTAAAAAGAATGCAAAATTTAACACTGCTAAAATTCTTAAGATCGAGGAAGAAGTTAAGCATGATGTGATTGCCTTTCTTACAAATGTAGCTGAATCAACGGGAATGGATTCCAGATTTATTCACATGGGAATGACAAGCTCTGACGTGATTGACACTGCCTTATCTGTACAGATGAAACAGGCCGGAGAAATAATTATGAACGGACTTATCTCTGTAAAAAAATCACTTGCTGTAGTTGCAAAAAAATATAAATATCTTACGATGATCGGCAGAACACATGGTGTACATGCCGAACCGATCACACTGGGTTTAAAATTTGCTTTATGGTTTGACGAGATGAACAGAAACATTGAACGCTGGAAAAGAGCAGTTGAAGTTATTTCGGTCGGGCAAATTTCCGGAGCAGTCGGGACTTATGAACACATTTCTCCGAAGGTAGAACAATTTGTTTGCAGACAGCTTGGCTTGAAGACTACTAAAATTTCAACTCAGATATTACAGAGGGACAGACATGCTGAATATATGTCAGTACTTGCTATCATTGCTTCGTCAATCGAGAAATTTACAAGTGAGATCAGGCATTTACAAAAGACTGAGACGCTTGAGATGGAGGAATATTTTTCATCCGGTCAGAAAGGTTCCTCAGCAATGCCTCATAAAAAAAATCCAATCACATGCGAACGGCTTTCCGGAATGGCGAGGATATTCCGCGGAAATGCCGTTGCTGCATTTGAGAATATTCCGCTTTGGCATGAAAGAGATATTAGTCATTCATCTGTCGAAAGAGTGATAATCCCCGACTCGACAATTCTTATGGATTATATGCTTTATCAGTTTAAAAAACTTATCGATACTCTTGTTATCAATAAAGATAATATCAGAAAGAATCTGGAACTTACAAATGGATTGGTATTTTCGCAGACTGTTTTACTGAAACTTATTGATAAAAAAATGAAAAGAGAACAGGCGTATAAGATCGTTCAGACGGTGGCAATGAAGTGCTGGAAAGAAAAGAAGAGTTTTATGGAATTACTGAAAGAAGATAAAGAAGTTTTAAAGTATCTGAATGATAAAGAGCTTGGAGAGATTTTTAATTATGATAAATCGAGGAAGAGCGTAGATTTCATTTTTAAGAGAACAGGGCTTTAAAATATTAAATTGTAAATTTTAAATATTAAATTTTTAACAGATAACTGAAGTTAAGCAATTGTCGGTATTTACTAAATGCCAGCTGGTGCTTGTTTCCAAGCTCTATTTGGAAATACAGTTTTCAAGCGAAACTCCGTTTCGCAATAGCTCTTTCAATAGCAATCAGCAATAATTTTAAAATTGCATAACTTTAATTTATAAGATTATATTCTCTTCTCAGCTCGATCACCTTACCAATAATTTTAAAAGGCTTATTAATTATAGATTTATAGTTGGAATTTGAAGCTTCGAGATAAGCCTTGATCCTTTTATTTCTAAGTGTCTTTACTGTAGCTTCATCTTCAAGAAGAGCAATCACAATTTCACCGTCTTCGGCTGTATCCTGTTTTCTGACGATCACTATATCGCCGTCATATATTCCCGAATCAATCATACTGTCCCCTTTTACTTTTACGGCGAAGTGAATTTTATGTCCTTTAATATTTTTCTCCATCGTGATATATCCCTGAACATTATCATCTGCAAATATCGGTTCACCTGCAGCGACGTGACCATAAACAGGAATAATATTTACTTCTGATCTGAGTCTTTCGATATTGTTTTCTTCTTCGGATTTTACGACTACAAATCCGCGGGCAATGTCTTTTCTTCTTTCGAGCCATCCTTTACTTTGAAGGGCTTTGATGTGATCCTGAACTGTTCCGATAGTAATGTTAAATTTCTCACCGATCTCTTTTAATGTAGGAGGGTAAGAATATTCATTACCGAATTTCTCAATGAACTCAAGGATCTTTTTCTGTTTGGCAGTTAATTTATGCATAGATAAATATGGCATAATTATTTAATAGTGTCAATAGAAAATTTTGACCTTGATTCGCATGGTTTTAGGATTACAAGATTTTAATTTACATTTTTTACAAACACGAATTCCTGTAAATCCGGATCTGGCAACCATAATTCCGGTTATTTTCTTACAATATTTTTTTGAACCATCTCCGCCAGCCCTTTAAAGACAGGCCTTAGAACCCCGTCCATTTTATTTTTTCACAAACCGTCTTTTTTACCATTTGACTCGTCTGCATATTTTTACAATATTTGTGAGAATTTATGATTATGTATTGATTTTATGATCAGCTTCAATTTTACTTTCTGATTTTATTTACGGAAGAATTTTTGAGATGAACTTGTTGAAAATCCCTGAATTTCAGCAATTACTCATGAATTCTTAACGACAATTTTTCAAAGGCGGGTTCTTTTTTCTGAAACAAAAAAAAAATCATCTGATTTTATTTAAATTATATTCATTTATAAGAAATATAAAAAAAAATTTTGACAGCATTGAGTATCTTTCTTAATTTAAGTAAGAATTATAGAATTTTTTAAAAAAGTTTTTCTTTGAGACTTTGAGACTTTGAGGCTTTGAGACTTTGAGACTTTGAGACTTTGAGGCATAAAAGCATTTGTCATTATTTTTGTGACTGTTAGTATGATTGATAAAATGATACAAAAAATAGATATAGATTTTCAGTTGAATTCAATAATCAGGAAATCATGTTAATCCTTAAATCATCGTTCAGACAATCACATAAATTTTTTAATTACATTCCGATTAAATATCCCCGTGAAGTAAATAATCAGAATATAAATTACAGGGAAGACAATTTTTATGATCCAGTTAATTTCCATATAAGAATTCAGGATGAAATATATTGCAGTTACGGAAATTAAAGAAGTAAATATAATGCCAATTTTTTTGTATTCGTAATTTACTTTATAAAACTTCTGTGACACAATGTAGATACCTGCCATCATTACAAAATAACTTATCAAAGTAGAAATAGCCGCTCCCATGAATGACAACTTTGGAATAAGAATGAAATTTGAAATTACATTTATTGCAGCACCAAGTCCTGTGATCAATGGCAGATACTTTGTTTTTTTTTCAATGTAAATTCCCGCCATAAAATTCACATACATTCCATAAAACAAATATCCGAATAAGATCACAGGCACGATCTCAAGTCCGGACCAGTATGCCTCCCCTATCAGATGACTTCCGAAAGGCAGATCCATTTTCACTATATTGTCTATAAAAACAGTGAGGAATAAAAATACCACGGAAGCAAATGCAACAAAGACAGTCAGTATTTTTGAGAAAAGTTTTTTGGCATCAGGATCTTTTGCATTATTCAGGAAGAACGGTCTCCATGCAAATTCGAACATAGATACTATCAGCATCATAAATATTCCGAGCTTATAATTTGCAGTATAAATACCGACCGTTTTATCGTCAGTCAGATATTTCAAAATCGGTCTGTCAATGATCTGCACAATATTTGCCGCTATTCCGGCAGGGATGTACGGGACAGAAAAATAAATCAATTCCTTTACGAGACCTTTATTAAATCTGAAAGTTATAATCCCTCTAAGTACCGGTATCAACATGATAAATGTGACTGCTGATGAAATTAGATTACTGATAAATACTGCTTCTATTCCAAAATTGAAATAAAGGATCAGTACAATATTCAAAATAACATTAAGGGAAATATTTATTATTTTTATTCCGGCAAATGATTTTGCTTTATTATTTAATCTGAGATATGCAAAAGGTATTAAAACTATGCTATCAAAAAATAATATCAGCGCAGAATAACGGATCAGATAAGCATAATCCTGACTTACCTGAAAAACCCCTGTCAGCTCAGGTGCAAACAGGTATATCAGTGTGGAGAGAAAGAAAGAATTTGCAATTACAATAAAGTACGGGTTCGAAAAATTTTCTTTTACAGAGCCTACTTCGAGAGTCGAAGAAAATTTCATATAACCTGATTCAAGACCTATAGAAAAAAATACATTTAAGATAGCAATATAAGAATAGATAATTGTAATAATACCATATTCATCAGGAAGGAATTTATTTGTATAAAAAGGTACAAGAAAAAATCCAAGAAATCTTCCTACAATGGTATTTGTGCCATATATGAGTGTATCTTTGGAAAGACTTTTTATTTTTTCTATCATAACATTTTAACCGAATAAAACGAATTATATGAATTTCAATTTTAAAAAACAAAGGTTATTCCGAAAAACGGAATAACCTTTAAAAAAATTTTGAGTAATGAATTTACTATGTCAATAATATTGAATACTTATCTGACCTGAAGTTAAATAATTATTATCACCATCATATACAGCTATATTATATACACCTGAATCATAGAATGTTACTTCTTTCCAAAACCAAGACCAGCTGCCCTCAACATCCTGATAAATAGTAGATTCATAATTTTCATTTCCATCTCCATCGATTTTATAAATGACATAGCTTACAGAACTTGTAGATATTTTATATGGAAGTCTGACTAGAAACTTCAGGTAACCGCCTTTTGAACTGATATTAAAAACAGTACTTTCTGAGACCGGCATGCCTTCACTATCCACATCTTCGCAGAATTGAATTGACTGCGATTTTACTTCACAATATGTACCCGATAAAAATATTACCGATAATAAAGCTGTGATGAAGAATAATTTTTTCATTAAAACAATTTAATTGAAATTAAATGAGTAATCGATTTAATATTTAGAAATGATCTCAACTAGTCCGCTGGCTACAGTCCTGTCATTCTGATCAAGTAAAAATACCCTGTAAATACCCGGATCTTCAAAATTCATATCACTCTCTTCATTCTTTGCAAAATAAACATACTTCATATCCGGAGATACAGCGTATGGAAATTTTTTGTAATAGCTGAATTTTCCGGTTGTACGATCATATTTATCAAGCTGAATTGAACAGTCTCTGAGTCCGAGAGGACCATCTGCTTTGACCATTACTGTTAAATATCCTGTTGTAAATCTGTCACTTACTCCTACTTCACCGTTATCTCCGTATACTTCACAGAAATAAAGGATAGGATACTGCTGAGCATAAGACTCAGATTTTGTTGCAAATAAAACTAGTAGTACAAAAACAAAAAACAATGGTTTTAAGGCTTTCATTTTTATTTTTTAATTTATGGAATGTAATTATTTTATTTGAAATCAATTCTGACATTTCCTGATGCTATTGGAGAACCGTCTTTTTTAAATACTGTTACTTTATAATCACCTGATTTGTAGAATGTGATCTTATCAAAAAAGAAATAACTTTTTTCAGGAAATACATCGTATGGTTTTGTATCTATGATCTCCGTTCCTTCCAGAGATTCTCTTTCTAATCTAACATCAACTGCGCCAACTCCGATGGGTTCAGAAGTTCTCAGCATTGCAGTGATATATCCGCCTTTATTATTGATATAAAACTTTTCACTCTTTCCTATTTCTTCACCTTCTTTTGAATATTCTTCTACAAAATAAAGCTGGTTACTTCCGGAAGTTTTTGTATTTTCTTTTGTCGTTGTTGTTGTCTCTTCTTTTGTATTTTCTTTTTTAACTTCTGATTCTTTTTTGTCTCCGCAAGCAAAGAGTATAATTACAGATACAAATAAAGCAAAAATAAATCCAAACCTGTTTGTAAAATTAGTCATGTTATTATTTTTTAATTAATGATTTTCCAAATTTATGATTATCAATATAGATTTTCAAGTAATAAAATTTAACGAAATATCTAATGCTTTTGAAGAATGAGTTAATGAACCTATCGAAATAAAATTTACATTTTGTATATTTTTATATTTCCTGATGTTGCTTTCATTTACTCCCCCTGATATCTCAATTTCATATTTACTCTTATTCATACTGGATGCTTTTATCACATCTTTAACGGAAAAATTATCAAGCATTATTCTGTCTATTTTTTTTGTACCTGATTTTAAAATAATATTAAATTCAATGAGGTCTTTTACTTCGATCTCTATTTTGAGTTCCTTTGATTTTTTTGACTTTTCAAGTTTTTTTAACGTACCTGAAATTCCTCCGCAAGCTTCAATATGGTTATCTTTTATTAGTACCATGTCATATAATCCTGATCTGTGATTTTCACCTCCGCCAATTCTTACCGCAAGTTTTTCAAACAATCTGAAATTTGGAGTAGTTTTTCTTGTATCAATGATCTTAATATTTTCATTATTCAAAAGCCTTACAAGCCGGTTGGTGAAAGTAGCTATTCCGCTCATCCTCTGTAATATATTCAAAGCAATTCTTTCTCCTTTTAAAATGGATGCTGTATTCCCTTTCAAATATCCAATGACTGTCCCCTTCTTTATCTTGTCACCATCATTCACAATAAATCCTGTTTTTACATTCTTATCTATAATATTGAAAACAAGATTGAAAATAGTTATTCCGGCAGCTATTCCATTTTCTTTTATAAGAATTTCAGCAGATGAAACTGAACTATCTTTGATTAACAATTCAGAAGTGACATCACCATCACCAATGTCTTCTTTTACAGCTAGCTTAATGAGTTTGACTGCTTTTTTAAAATTGAAATCTGTGTAGCTGTCCGGTAACTTTTTCATAAAAATTAATTTATAGAATAATTTTAAATTTCCTTAACTGAATTTTGATCTGAGCAGCTCCATAAAAATTTCAGGAGGTTTTACCGGTTTCATTTTTTCAAGATTGACAAATGAATGAGTTGAATATCCGGTGACAATTAATTTATCATCACAATAAATTTCATAATCAATAGTAAATCTGACTGTCGGAATTTTTTTAAGAAAAGTTTTTATAATTATCACATCATCGTATTTAGCAGAAGAAATAAATTTTACAAAAACTTCTATTACCGGCAGCCCTATATTAATTTTTTCAAGCTCTGTATATGGAAAACCTAACTTCCTCAAAAAGTCATTTCTTCCCGCTTCAAAATATTCAAGATACCTGACATTATTTACTACTCCCATTTTATCAGTATGAGCATATAATACACGAAGGTCAGTTTCAGTATTGATCAATTTATATATTTAGAATTTCTTTTTAAAAATCAGAATAAATATTTACTCTGCAAATATCTTACCCGGATTCATAATATTGTTTGGATCAAGAGTTTTTTTAATATTTTTCATTAAAGCAATTTCGTTTTCTCCAAGTGCAATTGACAGATAAGATTTCTGAGAATAGCCTATTCCGTGCTCGCCGGAGATAGTACCTCCGAGTGAAACAGTATGAGTAAAAATTTCCCTGATAGCAGTATCAAGATTTTCATTCCACTCCGTTTCGTTCATTTTATCTTTGAGAATATTTACATGTACATTTCCGTCACCTGCATGACCATAACATATTGTTGTAATACCATATTTTTCTGAGATCTCTTTAACGCCTTTTATGAGTTCAGGTATTTTTGCCCTGGGGACAACAGTATCTTCCTCCTTATATTCAGAAATCGATTTTACAGCTTCACCGATACATCTTCTTAAAGCCCAGAGGTCATTCATTTTCTGATTATCTTCTGCAAGTATTACATCGTAAGCTCCGTTCTCCATTACAGTTTCTGCAATGGATTCAATATCCTTATCGAGCGATTCTTCATAATTACCATCCACTTCAATAAGAAGCTGAGCTGCCGCATTTGTATTTGGAAATTTTTTCCCAAGCTGATCTTCAGCAGCTTTGATGGCAGATCTTTCCATAAGTTCAATTGCAGCAGGTGTTATCCCTGACTGAAATATTTTAGAAACTGTTTTTGCTGAATCTTCAATACTGTTGAAAGCAACTAAAATTACTTTTCTGAATTTTGGCAATGGAATAAGCTTAAAATAAATTTTCGTGATTATCCCAAGTGTACCTTCACTTCCGACCATAAGCTGTGTGAGATTATATCCCGAAACATTTTTTAAAACTTTTGCACCCGTACTTATAATTTCTCCGGTAGGCAATACGACTTCAAGTCCAAGTACATAATCTTTTGTGACACCGTATTTTACAGCGCGAGGTCCGCCCGAACATTCGGCAAGATTCCCACCAAGAAAAGAACTGCCTCTAGATGCAGGGTCAGGCGGATAATACAATCCAAGTTCTTCACAATTTTCCTGAAAAATTTGTGTGATGACACCAGGCTCTACAGTCGCCTGATAATTTTCGCAGTCAATTTCAATAATTTTCTTAAACCTTTCCATAGAAAGACAAATGCCTCCATACAACGGCAAAGCTCCTCCTGAAAGACCTGTGCCCCCGCCTCTCGGTACAACGGGTATCAAATGTATATTTGCTAGTTTTAGTATTTCTGAAATTTCTTTTGCATCAGCAGGCTTGATTATAACTTCAGGCAGGAATGAAAGATTTTCTGTGTAGTCCCTGGAATAAAGTTCAAGATTTTCATTATCATAAATTACATTTTCACTTCCTGAAATATCAGTAAGGGATTTGATTATTTCTTTGTCAATTTTGTTATACATTTTCAAAAATAACTTTATTAAAAAGAAGTTTCAATTTAAACATGAATACCCTTACAGTTAATAGTTAATAGTTAATAGTTAATAGTTAGTAGTTAATAATTGTTTTGAGTTTAGATTATTTAACAGGTTAATTTGCTGAATAATAAAATTCATGAAAATTTTTAAACAATTTATAATTAAAATTGAAATTGATTTTCAGATTAATTAGATTTTAATTTCGATTCAAATAATTTTTAAAAATGATTGATTTCAATTTAAGATATCCGATTGGTGAATACCAAAAACCTGAAGTGATTACAGATAAGATTCTTAATGATTATATTTCTGTCATAGAAAATTTTCCGTCAAGGTTAAGAGCTGAAACTGATCATTTATCTGATGTTCAACTCGATACTGAATACAGACCTGAAGGATGGACTATCAGACAGGTTGTGAATCATTGTGCTGACAGTCATATGAACAGTCTTATTCGTTTTAAGCTTGCTTTGACAGAGGATGAGCCAACGATCAGACAATACTTTGAAGACAGGTGGGCGGAACTTGCTGACAGTAAAAGTATTTCCATTGAGCCTGCTTTAAAAATGCTGGAAGGAATTCATCAGAGATGGACAGTATTACTCAGATCTTTATTAAAGGAACAATTCAGTAAAATTTTTATTCATCCCGAACATGGAAAGAAATTCCGCCTTGATGAAAACACAGGAATTTATGCATGGCATTGTGATCATCATCTTAGTCACATCACTTCATTAAAGAAAAAAATGAACTGGGAATAACTGACATATTGCCTGCCTCGAAGTCTCAAAGACTCAAAGACTCAAAGGTGTTTAATTTCTTTTTTCAACATAATTTTTATTCTTTGTGGCTTCACTATTTATCGATCCGATTGATATGTCAAGATCTCCTGTCTCTGTAGGTGGTGTTGCTCGAAGAACTACAAAGAAGAGTAGTTTTTCGTTAAGGTTTTTAACAAAAAAAAATTAATAAAAAAACCCTGTAAAGTAAATACTTTACAGGGTTGTTTTTTTGAGCTGGCAAAGGGACTTGAACCCCCAACCTGCTGATTACAAATCAGCTGCTCTACCAATTGAGCTATGCCAGCAATTCCTTTATACTTTTTTGATGTGTTGTCTTTTAAACGAATGCAATATATATCTTATATATATTTCTTTCAATTCAGTTTAAAGATTCTTTAATTTTTTTTTTTTAGCTTTAAATTTACTTGACTGTTAAGGATTTATTTTTATTACCTGACCTATTAGTATCTTATCACTTTTAAGTTTATTCCATTTTCTTAGATTAGAAATTGAAACATTATACTTATCGGATATTGAAGCAAGCGTTTCACCGCTTTTTACTTTATGCGAAGACTTATTCCCTGAGTTAGTATTCTTACCTGATTTACTCCCTTTTACTTTTAATTTCTGTCCGGTCATTATTACATCACTGCTCAGATCATTTATTTCCTTCAGATCAGAAACTGACATATTATATTCATCTGCTATCATAGTAAGATTTTCACCGGATGTAACTGTATGAGTAGAAGTTTTTGACTTTGAAGAAGATCCTCCCTGTAGTTTGAGTTTCTGACCAACAAGAATTTTGTCAGAGTCGAGATCATTCCATTCTTTCAGATCATTAATTGAAACATTATGATCATCAGCAATATCCGATAGATTGTCACCTTCGGAAACAGTATAATAAGTTGTCTTACCTTTTGACTTTGTACTGGTTTTCTTTTTTGTTTCAGTTACCTTTTTTTCTTCAGGGGCTTTTACTATTTCGGTACTATTGTAAGAATAATTGTCTGTGCCTTCATCCTGCTTTTCATTTACAGTGCTTCTTTCTGTGGTATAATTTGTAACCATTACATTCGATGGATTATTTGCACTTAAGAAGCTGTCTCTAGCAATATCCTCTTCTGACTTTTGTACTTCGACTGTTTCTTCAGTTGCTTCTTTTTCATTATTATTTTCAATGCTGATACTATTGTCATTCTCGCCGGAAGTATTTTCTTCTTGATTCTCTTCTGCTTTACTGATGTATTTATTATCTTCATCAGAATTTTCATCATTATTTTTCTCTTTATCACTGTTGTCATCACTATTTTTCAGTTCATCAGTTTCACCGCTTTTCTTTGGAAGATCCACTTTTGTTACAGTACTGTTATTGTCGACACCTTTCGAATCATTAGTTTTTGTTTCAGTACTTTCAGATCCTTTTTTCTTTTTTACATAACGTTTGTTAGTGCTGCTTTGAGTATCAGTATTTTTGCTATCAGTAGTTTTAGTGTTGTCCGAATACTTAGAATCTTTTTTCTTAACATCTTCTTCTACTTCTTCAGCAACGGAGTTCTTGTCTGTTTGATTGATATCATTTTCATCTATCTTTTTAGACTTATCTATTCCATTTTGATTTAGTCCGTTAAGCAGATTATATTTTTCTTCTGTGACATAAATGTTGAGATTCTGCTGTTGTTTTATAGGCGAACCATAAGGAATGTTATTCCAGATTCTGATCTCCACCGGTCTGACATCATAAAAAACTGCAATTGCTTCGAGCGCATCTTTTTTCTTGAACTGATATGTCATCTTCTTTTTTCCAACCGTGCTGCCAATGTTTTGAATATTACCCGGGTCATAGTTTTTGACTTTGTAATAGGAAAGTTCGATCATTTGTTCATATCCACCTTTTTCCGTACCGGCAAATTCCGGACTCTTACTGCCGCTTTTATCTAAATAAGTTGCATCATTATAGTTGGCAATAAATTTATCATAAGTCTTATGAGGGATTCTGAGCTGATAATAATCCTGATAATCCGGAACCATATCCTGAGTCAGTTCTGAATTCAATTCTCTGATAGTTTCAACATCTGCATCACACATATCTGCGACCTGCTGAAGAGTCATAGATGTATTGACATTTACCCTGTCAAAAGAAATCGGTGTGCCATACTCAACATTTTTAAAACCATATCCTTCCGGATCTCTGAAAACAAAAGATAGTGCAAGAATTGAAGGCACATAATTTTTTGTTTCACCGGGTAGAAATCCTCTCAATGTCCAGAAATCTCTCGATCCGCTTTTTTTAATCGCTTTGGTAACTCTGCCTGGTCCTGCATTATATGCAGCAAATGCCAGATACCAGTCACCAAGTGATCTGTAAAGATCTTTAAGATGTCTTGCTGCAGCATCTGTTGATTTTTCCATGTCCATTCTGTCATCACGGTATTCATCCTGTCCCAGACCATAAGCATAACCTGTAGCCGGCATAAACTGCCAGAGTCCTACTGCGCCGGCTTTTGACATTATGGTTGGAGCAAGCCCTGATTCCTGTACTGAAAGATAGATAAGCTCTTCAGGTGCATTATTGAATTTTAAAATCTTCCTCATTAACGGGAAGAATTTTCCTGAGCGATACAGAGTCTTGTCAATAAAACTTTTACCTCTGTCAGTGTTTGTAAAAAATTCTATATATCCATCTACTGCTGAATTTTTGTCAAGCGGAAGATCACTTCCATCAGGAAGTGCAGCACGGTCACCGCTTACCTCTTCTACTTTTTCATATTTTATCGCATTCTTTTTTGCAAAATCAAATGCAAGACTATTTGCACTGATCTCACTTTGAGTAGAAATATAATCCTGTACTATACTTACAGCGAGTTCATCATAATCAATTTTCCAGGCGTAATACTCGGAATTGTTTATGATATTACTGTTAATATTGCTCAAGATTTTCAATGAGGACTCAAACGATTCTCCTGCCTCCTTACTGTTTGCGCTTTGATTATAATTAAGTGCTTTTTGATAAACAGCAAATGAATTGTCAATCTGAGTGTACACATCCATCGAATCAATCATTCTCTGAGTAACTTCTACTTCATCCTCAGATGATGAACAGCCCGACATATATACTGAAACCGAAAATGTTAATAATATAAGGAATGTGAAATATGAAGATCTTGCTTTTTTAAAAATGAATTTGTTTTGCATGATTCTAAAATTTAAATTTCATAAAAATAAATAGCTTAGATATTTTAAGTAAAGTTAAGTTTTAACTGTTTGTAAAATAAATAAAGTTTTTTTAAAATTCAGTGTAAACTTTAATTTAAGAATTTTTACAGTTAATTCATAAATTCAAGAGTATATATTTGTAATATTAAAAAAATAGCTTGGAAAGAAATTATACATTCATTGTACCTGAAGTAAAAACGAAGCAAAGAATTGACAAGTATATTGCAAATTTTATTGAAAACGCTTCGCGTACTAAAGTAAAAAAAGCAATCGATCTAGGATTTGTAACGGTAAACGGAGATCTCGTTAAGTCAAATTATATTGTAAAGCCTGAAGATGAAATTGAGATCGAACTTGATTATCCTGAAAAGCAGGACATTCTGCCTGAAGACATTCCGCTTGATATCGTATTTGAAGATGAATATCTGATGATCATAAATAAACCACCCGGCATGGTCGTTCATCCCGCATATAAAAATTACACCGGTACACTGGTAAATGCTATTTTATATTATGCTGAAAAGACAAAAGGAAGTTTATCAAATCTGAATGGTTTTGAACGAGCAGGAATAGTTCACAGGCTTGATAAAGATACATCAGGGCTGATCGTAATTGCCAAAGATGAACTTACTCATAGAAAATTGTCAGAGCAGTTTTTTCATCATACTATAGAAAGAGAATATGCTGCAATAATCTGGGGAAAATTAAAAAAGAAAAAAGGAGAGATCTCGAACCGGCTTGGCAGAGATAAAAGGGACAGAAAAAAAGTTACTGTTTTAAAAGATGATGATGCTTCAGGTAAACTTGCAATCACAAATTATGAAGTGATCAGTGAATATGATTTTCTTTCACTGATCAAATTAAATTTAAAGACGGGCAGAACGCATCAGATCCGGGTTCATATGGCTGACATAGCTCATCCTGTTTTTGGAGATGAAACTTACGGCGGCAGAGAACCTCATTCAGTAAATCTTTCGTCAAATTTAAAAGCCCGTATAAAAAATCTTTTGGAGAAAATTGACAGACAGGCACTGCATGCGAGAGTACTTGGGTTTGTTCATCCGATAACAAATGAAAAGATCAGATTTGAGTCTGAGCTGCCTGATGATATGAAAAATGTTATAGCTGAAATAACAACATAAAAGAACTTTGATCTAATTATGATCATGACCTTTATGATCATTTTGTTCTTCTTCAAGTTCATCTTCTTTTTCTTTATGTTCATTTTTCCCGGACCTGTCATCATTTTTTTCATCTTGAATAACATTTGATTCCCATGGAAGCTTGTCTTCGCGTATTTCAGGATGATGAATTTTACCTCCGAGATTGGCAGTATAAGTCATCATTCCATTTACAATAATTAGTAAAGCAAACATAAAATATGCAAAAGAATTTGGTAAGAGCTTTGGTTTCTTATAAATGAACATTGAGATAAGTGCGACTGCTCCCATGATATTCATTGCAATAAAACTATACAAAGCAAAATCTTCATGTGAATGTATAAATTCTTCATCCACGTCTTCGTAATTTCCTTCTATCATTTCTTCAGCTTTGTCACCGGTCAGATAAACAGGTATCGTAAGTATAGAAGTAAAAATTATTACCAGCATACATACTTTTTTTACATCATCACTTTTTTTTATTATACCAATAAATAAAATAAACATTGCGAAGATTGTACCGATGACAGGGATATGATTGAGAATTAAATGTAAATGTGCACCATTCATAATCTAGCAAGACTCCTTTTCTAAAATTTAAATATCATTAGGTTTAAAATATACAATTTCATTTTTGTTATAAATGAATAATTTGTATTACAAAATTAAACATTTAATTTATTAATCTGAAATAAAAAAATTCTGTAAATGTAGGATTCAATGTTGAATATTGACTAATTATTAAATATTGAATTTTTTTGAATAAAACCTTTTAAATGTTTTTTGAAAAAATGGAATTAATTTATTGAAAATTTCTTTATAAATAAATCAGTTTAAATTCTGTTAAACCTTATCAGTTTTTGTTTTGTCAGCTACCTTATAGTGGTTGGTTAATTATCTGTTTAAGAATTTACATTTAAATTAAAATTTTTAAAAAGTAAATTAAAATATAAAAAATCAATAAAACCTTTGAGTAAAAAAATCAAATACATTTCAGTAAGTTTAATAATTATTTTAATTGCAGCTGCTTTTATTTTGCCAAAGCTGCTTTCCGGAGATAAAAACGAAATTGATAAAAAGCCGGGACCTGATTCAAAAAACATGCCTACACCCGCCAACGGATATATTGTAAATGCAGAAGAGCTTGACAATTCTATCAAAGTGATTGGCTCTATCGTTGCAAATGAAGAAGTAGAGCTGCGAAGCGAACTTTCAAAAAAAATCACAGGAATTTATTTTAAAGAAGGAACTTATGTCTCGAAAGGCAAACTACTTTTTAAATTAGATGACTCTGATCTCGATGCTCAGATGAATAAGCTTGATATACAAAGTGAGATCATTGAAAAAAATCTTAGCAGGATTCAGCAGCTTTATGATAAAAACCTTTCTACAAGTGAAGAGATGGATAATCTGCAAAATGAATCTGACAGGGTAAATGCTGAGATGGAAATTCTTGAGATACAAATAGATAAAACAAATATCCGCGCACCTTTTTCAGGTATTATAGGATTTAAAAATGTCAGCATAGGAAGTTATGTCACTCCTTCAGTAGTGCTGGCAAATATTCAGGAGACAGGAAGAGTGAAACTGGATTTTTCCGTACCGGAAAAATATGTGACAGCTTTTAATAAAGGGCAGACTATTACGTTTTCTGTCGAAGGTGAAAGTGAAGAATTTACAGGAACTATCGCAGCATTCGAGCCTAAGCTTGACGGCACCACAAGGTCACTGACCGTAAGAGCAATTACTCAGAATCCGGGAAGAAAACTATTGCCCGGTACATTTGCAAATGTAAATCTAGAACTGAACACTATTAAAGATGCGATCATGATACCTACGCAAGCTCTCATACCAAAGCTTAAAGGTCACGATGTATTTGTTTTAAAAAACGGATCCGCACTTCTAACAGATGTATTGACAGGTGTAAGAACAGATAATCAGATCCAGATCCTGTCCGGTATAAGTGCAGGTGATACAATTCTTACTACTAATATCCTGAGACTCAAATCCGGTTCGCCTGTTGTAATTGACATAATGGAATCACAGTAAAATTTATATTTAAAATTCAATTCTTTATATCTAATAATAGTATAATATGTCTATCTCAAATACTTCCATAAACCGTCCCGTACTTGCGATCGTAATGTCGCTGATACTTATTATATTCGGACTTGTCTCAATTGTCTATCTTGAAGTAAGAGAATATCCCAGCGTCGATCCGCCGATTGTAAACGTTACTACAATATATCCGGGAGCAAATTCCGAAGTAATAGAATCCCAGATTACTGAACCGCTCGAACAGTCATTAAACGGAATCGAAGGAATAAAAACTCTGACCTCTGAAAGCCGCGAACAGTCCAGCAGGATAACTCTTGAATTTGAACTCAGCAGAAATCTCGAAGATGCAGCAAATGATGTAAGGGACAGAGTTTCCAGAGCGCAGAGGAATCTTCCACCTGACATAGATAATCCTATAGTTCAGAAAGCCGATGCTGATGCAACGCCGATCATATTTATGTTTTTGCAAAGTGATACAAAAAGTATTCTGGAGGTAAGTGATTTTGCAACAAATGTTATCAAGGAAAGAGTTCAGACAATAGCAGGTGTCAGTTCAGTAAATATTTTCGGTGAGAAAAAATACTCGATGAGATTATGGCTCGATCCGCAGAGACTGGCAGCATATAAGCTTACACCGCTTGATGTACAGATCGCTCTTGAAAGAGAAAATGTAGAACTTCCATCCGGAAGAATAGAAGGTGATAATACTGAATTGTCTGTCCGGACACTCGGCAGATTTAAGGATGCTGAAGAATTCAATGAACTGGTAATTGTACAAAGCGGTGAAAATACTGTAAAGCTGAAAGATATCGGCTATGCAGTTATTGGTGCTGAAAATGAAAGGACTGCTGTTAAAAGAGGCGGAACCAATGGAATTGGAATTTCAGTTCAGGCAATACCCGGATCAAATATAATAGAGATCTCTGATGAATTCAAAAAAAGATTTGAAGTACTTAAAGAAGAGATTCCTCCTGAATACAGATTAGAAGTAGGTTTTGATTTTTCTACATTTGTGCGTTCGACCATTTTGGAAGTAGAAGAGACTATCGTTATTGCTTTCATACTTGTATTGATTGTAATATTTGTATTCCTTCGTGACTGGAGATCTACGCTGATTCCTGTAGTTGCAATTCCTGTTTCTATCATCGCCGGATTTTTTGTGATATATCTTGTAGGCTATTCTATAAATGTACTTACACTTGTAGCGATTATTCTTGCAATCGGACTTGTTGTAGATGATGCTATTGTAGTATTAGAAAATATTTATTCCAAGATCGAAGATGGAATGTCTCCAATGGAAGCTGCCCGAAAAGGTTCAAAGGAAATTTATTTTGCTGTTATCTCGACGACCATTACACTTGCTGCTGTATTTCTCCCGTTACTTTTTCTGGAAGGACTTATCGGCAAGCTGTTCAAAGAATTTGGTGTAGTCGTTGCTTCTACAGTTATCATATCTTCATTTGTTGCATTGACACTTACCCCGATGCTGTCTTCAAGACTTTTGAAAAAACATACTAAATCCAATAAATTTTATAATGCCACTGAGCCTTTCTTTGCAGGCATGACTAGAATTTATGAGAAAATGCTTTTTGGATTTATGAAGATCAGATGGATGGCAATTGTATTAATAATTCTTATGGGAGTATTTGTTTACTTTCTGAAATCAGATATTCAGACAGAACTTGCACCTTTAGAGGACAGATCAAATGTTCGGATACAGGCACTTGGTCCTGAAGGATCGACTTTTGAATACACAGAAAAATACATGGATGAGCTTTCCCAGTATGTCATGGATTCAATTCCCGAAGCTATAAGTCCGATTACAATTATTGCTCCGAGCTTTGGTTCACCGGGTGCTACAAATATTGGTATAGTAAATTTATTTCTCGTACCACCTGAGGACAGAGTGAGGACTCAACAGGAAATTTATAAAAGTCTTGCAAAAGATCTGAATACTTTTACAGGGATCAGAGGTTTTCCTACAATGCCGCCGACTATCGGCTCGAGATTTGGAAGACAGCCGCTTCAGTATGTGATACAGGCACCGAATTTTGATAAGCTGATGGAAGTGCTGCCAAAGATTCTTGAGGAAGCAAAGAAAAGTCCGAAGCTGCAGTTTGTCGATGCTGATATTAAAGTAAATAAACCTGAACTTACTGTCTCCATTAACAGGGAGAAAGCATCTACAGTCGGAGTCTCCACAAGAGATATTGCAAGGACACTTCAGATCGCACTCGGTGGTCAGCAGATAAGTTATTTTCTAAAAGGCGGAAAGCAGTATCAGGTCATTGCGCAGGTGGACAGGGAATACAGAGATGATCCTTATGATCTGAGTTATTTATTTGTTAGAAATAATAAAGGTGAACTTATACAGCTTGATAATCTAGTTACAGTCGAAGAAAATATCAGTCCGACTTCAAGACTAAGATATAACAGATATGTCTCAGCTACTATCGGCAGCGGACTTGCACCAGGTGTAGCACTTGGAGAAGCAATTGAAGAAATGGACAGGATCTCTGCTCCATTTCTTGATAAGACTTTTTCTACATCACTTGCAGGTGAATCAAAAGATTTTGCTGAAAGTTCGTCGAGTCTTATATTCACTTTTATATTTGCAATCCTGATAATCTTTCTCGTATTGTCGGCACAGTTCGAAAGTTTTATTGACCCGTTCATAATAATCCTTACTGTTCCACTTGCACTTACCGGAGCATTGCTTTCATTATGGTTATTTGACATGACGCTGAATATCTTTTCACAGATCGGAATTATTATGCTGATCGGACTTGTGACAAAGAATGCAATACTTATAGTTGAGTTTGCGAATCAGAGTAAAGAATCAGGGCTGAGTGTACTCGAAGCAGTAAAGAGTGCATCAGTATCAAGATTCAGACCTATCGTGATGACAAGTCTTACAACTATTCTCGGAATAATGCCGATTGCAGTCGGCGCAGGTGCAGGCAGCAGAACTTCACTCGGTATAGCAGTAGTGGGTGGACTTATTTTTGCGACGTTCCTTACTTTATTTATTGTACCGGCGATGTATTCATATCTTTCAAGGAAAGTTGTACCGGCGACTGAAGAGGAAATTTATATTGAAGATATTGGTGATATTGACTTCGCTGACATTAAAGACTAATTCATTTAATTTCATATATTGACTTTCCGCAGAGTCCGATGAGCACGTGACTCTGCGGAGACATATAAACACGCAACTCTGTGGAGACTTAACCTTTGAACCTTCGGGACTTTGAGGCAGGTTTTTGTTATTTAAATAAGAAAAGTCTGTCAGACATTTAATATTTAAAATTTAAAATTAAATATTTAATATATTGACTTGTCAGTTTAATCGGATAAAATTAATTTGCTGTTGATCTGAATCTTATCAGATTTTTATTTTATAATAATTTAATCAAAAAAAAAATAATGGACATTACAGGAAAACTGCATGAGATCTATGATGCAAAACAGGTTACGGAAAAATTTAAAAAGAGAGAATTCATCGTTGAGTATGTTACCAATCCCGAATATCCGCAATATATAAAATTTCAACTGACACAAAATAACTGTGACTATCTGGACGGATTCAGTAAAGGAGATATGGTGGAAGTACAGTTCGATCTGACCGGCAGACCATGGACTAATAAAGAAGGCGAGACCACATATTTCACAAGTCTGAACGCATGGAGACTTCAGAAAAAAGACGGCGGCGGAAGCAGCAATAGTAATGCTGATTATGCGCAGAGTCAAAACAGCAGTCGGCCGGAAGTTTCTTCAAGCAACGATTCAGACAGCGACCTTCCATTCTGATATAGCTTAAATTTTATCTTAAAAAATATACATTCACTCGTTCCCAAACTCCTTGTTTGGGAACGCAGCTGAGTTTGAAACTCCGTTTCAAACTCACATCCGCCAGTTTATAACCAAAAGTATTTATTGAGCCGCTGTTTGTCACAAGAGAGCGGAACGAACGTGACCAACTAGAATCGGAAACTTGACTTTGACAGATGCGACGGCTAGATTTCCACTATAAATAACAAAGCAATTTATCACTTTCAGCACTAAATTCAGACTGATAATTAATTCTCAAAATTATTATCTTGCAGTCCTTATAAATTTTCAAACCAAATTAAATTAATCAAATGAACAGAGTGATATCAAAACAATACAGTCCGAGTCTGAATAAAGAAATGGACATTGTAAAATACGGTGATTACGGATTTGCATTACTACTTTTTCCTACTGCTGCTGCCGATTACCTTGAGTATGAAAGATTTCAATTAATAGATGAAATAAAGCCGCAGATAGAAGCCGGCAAATTAAAGGTCTACTCCATTAACAGTATAAATAATGAGAGCTGGCTCAATGAAGAAATGATTCCATATGACAAAGCTGTAAGACATCAGCAGTTCAATGATTATGTGACTGAAGAAGTAGTGCCGTTTATTTTTGATGACTGTAACGGTGAAGTTCCGATCATCACATGCGGAGCATCTCTCGGAGCTTTGCACTGCGCTAATCTATATTTCAAAAGACCTGATCTTTTTGCAGGTACAATTGCAATGAGCGGATCTTATGATCTGAGCGATTATTCCAAAGGTTATTTTGATCAGACATGTTATTTCAATTCACCAATGCATTACCTTCCAAATCTTGAAGATGAAACTGTACTTGAAGAATTAAGAAAAAGTGAACACATACATATTCTTACCGGGCAGGGAAATTACGAAAACCCGGAAGCATCTGTAAGATTATCCGGAATTCTTGACAAGAAAGAAATCAAACATGATCTTGAACTTTGGGGAACTGATGTCCCGCATGACTGGCCTACCTGGAGAAAAATGGTTCCTTATGTGATTGACACAAAATTCTAAAATCAAAATTAAAATACTGTTTAACAATTTTGTCAAACAGTATTTTATTCAGTTATCCTATAGTAATCTTTTTATTTAAAAAAAATAGAATATACATTGAAGATATGTTTTGCAGCTTCAGAATGTTTTCCGTTTGTTAAGACAGGCGGACTTGGAGACGTGCTCGGATCACTGCCGAAGATCATTGCCGCTGAAAATTCTGAAATAACCGATAAGATAAAGAATGATCAAAAAGTAAAAACAAAAGGAAAGAAAAAAATTGTTAAGAATAAAAATGAAGTAAAGATCATTATCCCATTATATAAAGGTATCAAAACACTTAAGTATAATATAAATTTTATGGAAGAGTATGGTGACATACCTGTGATGATCGGTGATAAAAAAGTAACATTCAGGATATGGACAGGTAAGCTACCCGGATCAAATGTAGATGTTTATTTTATTGACTGTCCCGAATATTTTCATCGTGAATTGCCATACACCGATGATCCCGATGAGGATGAAAGATTTATACTTTTTCAGATTGCTGTCATCGAAACTCTTCAAAGACTTAAGTGGGCACCGGACGTAATTCACTGCAATGACTGGCAGACGGGACTTATTCCTGTTTATTTAAATACTAATTATAAATGGGATAAGCTGTTTGAAAAAACTGCAGTCCTTTTATCAATTCACAATATAGGCTATCAGGGAAGATTCTCCGAAAGATCAGTTTATAATGCAGGTCTGTCTTATAATGAATATTATAATGGTGGTCCGTATGAAATTGATAATACATTTTGTTTTATGAAATGCGGAATTCTTTTTTCCGAAATTGTAACTACAGTAAGTCCTACCTATGCAAAAGAAATTCAGACACCTGAATTTGGCGCAGGTTTAGAAAGTGTTTTGCAAACAAGAAAAGATGATCTCTATGGAGTATTAAATGGAATTGATAAAAAGATCTGGAATCCGAAAACCGATAAGTTCATACCATTTAATTACAGCCCGACAGAATTCTCAAATAAAAAATCATGTAAAAAAGAACTTCTCTTTGAAGCTGAACTTGAGTACAATGATAATATACCGGCTATTGGTATAGTGTCGAGATTCGCCGGTCAGAAAGGACTTGAGCTGATCTTTCCTGTAATAAATGAATTAATGAGTTTACCAATTCAGCTTATAATACTCGGCAGCGGTGATGAAGGAACCGAAGATTTTTTTGAGCAGCTTGCTTACAGTTTTCCTGATAAAGTAAATGCTTACATCGGGTATAATAATAAACTTTCACATTACATAACTGCAGGCTGTGATATGTTTTTAATGCCGTCTGTCTATGAGCCATGTGGATTGAATCAAATGTATAGTCTGAATTACGGTACAGTTCCTATAGTAAGAAAGACGGGAGGACTTGCAGATACAGTGATTGATTTTCATGAAGATTCTAAGAATGGGAATGGTTTTACTTTTGAAGAAAATTCTCCATCTGCATTATATGATACAATTGTCCAAGCTCTTGAAGTATATAATCAAAAGAATATATGGAAAAAAATTATGCAGAGAGGAATGAAGAAAGATTTTTCGTGGGATAAATCTGCAAAGGAATACATGTCACTTTATAAAAAAGCTGTTTCCAAAAAAGCTGATAATAAGTAATTTTAATTATTACATAACTTTTTTATTCTTAAGTTCGATATAATTAGAAAAAATATTATCATTATAATGAAGTTCTTAATATTACTAATCTCATTTATTTTAATAAATAATTCTTATTCAATGACGCCATCAGATTCCACTAACTGGGAAATTCATCCTTCATTCAAGTATGATACATTCTGTTTTATAAATATAATGACCGGAGATCAGTTCTATCTGGACCAATACCAAAGTGAATATGATAAATTCAAAAATGACCTCACTCCGGAGGTATCTCAATCTTTGGCAAATCTCAAAAAAGTGATCAAAGAAGATAATGGGAATA
>Ga0209477_1000310_pt1 | contig 29893 bp, 26 predicted proteins | sample KloWWTupernatant_FD_187180 | JGI IMG/M metagenome (GOLD analysis project Ga0209477, IMG submission 187180) | Active sludge microbial communities from Klosterneuburg, Austria, studying microevolution and ecology of nitrifiers - Klosterneuburg... | ecosystem: Engineered > WWTP > Aerobic digester >...
CGGACGTGGCTGCCTTCGAGTTGCTGTACCGCCGCCACCACCGGCGCGTGCACGGGGTGATCGTGCGCCTGGTCGGGCACGCCGGCGCGCGAGCGGAGGACCTCACCCAGGAGGCGTTCGTGCGCGCATGGCAGGCGCTGCCGTCGTTCCGCTTCGAAAGCGCGGTCTCGACCTGGCTGCACCGGCTTGCGGTCAACACCGCGCTGATGGAGCTGCGCGCCCGCCGTAGCCGGCCGCAGGCGGACGATGACGAGGACGCGCTGGACGGGTTGTCGACGCCGGATACCGCCGGTCGCGCGGTGCTCGGGCGCGACCTGGAGCGCGCGGTGGCGACCCTGCCGCCACGCGCGCGCGCGGTGCTGGTGCTGCACGACGTGGAAGGCTGGAAGCACGAGGAAATCGCCGAGGAACTCGGCATGGCGGTGGGCAGCTCGAAGGCGCAATTGCATCGCGCGCGCGGCCTGCTGCGCACGCGCATAGGAGAAGCGGCATGAACGAGATCCCCGCCCCGATCGGTGAAGCCGAGCTGCGCATGGCCTTGCGTGGGCTGCGCCAGGACGCCGATCCCGGCCACGACCTGTGGCCCGGTATCGCCGAACGCATCACGGCACTGCCGCGAAGGCAAGCGCAGGTTGCGCGGTCACGGCCGCGTTGGCCGATGTCGCTGGCGACTGCGGCCGCGCTGCTGCTGGCGGTCGGTGTGTCCTGGAAGATGCAGCCGCCGCCATCGGACGTGGCCGGGTCCGGAACCTCGATCGCCGCCACCGCCGGCCGGCCAGCGCCGCTGCTGCAGCGTGAAGCCGACACCCTGACCGTGCAGTACCAGGCTGCGCTGCGCGAACTGCAGCCGCAGGCAGCGCACGCCGGCTGGCAGCCGGGCCTGGAGGCGCTGGACCGCAGCGCCGCCGAGATCCGCGAGGCCTTGCGGCGCGATCCCGGTTCGCGCCTGCTGCTGCAGCGGTTGCGCGATACCTACACCCGCCGGCTCGCCCTGTCGCGCCGCGCGCTCTACGCCTGAAGGAGTCCGATATGTCCCTGTCCCTGAAAGCCTCGATCCTGGCCCTGGCCCCGATCTTGATCATTGCTTCCGCAACGTGCCCGGCATTCGCCGCCACCCCGATCGACCAGACCCGGCCGCTGGATCCGCGTGGCCGGGTCGAGATCGACAACCTCAAGGGCCGCGTCGAAGTGCGCGCCTGGGACCGGCCGGAGGTCCGGATCACCGGCAGCCTCGGCGCCGGGGTCGAGAAATTCACGGTGGAGGGCGATGAAGGCGCATTGCGGATCGAGGTGAAGTACCCGAACCGCGACCGCAACAGCGAGCCGACGATGCTGCTGGTGCAGGTGCCGTTGCAGGCCGGGCTGGAAGTCAGCACGGTGTCGGCGGACATCGACGTGCACGGCGTCGCCCCGCGCGAGTTGTCGCTGGAGTCGGTGAGCGGTGACATCAGTGCAAACGGGGCGCCGCGCCGCGCGTCGGTGGAATCGGTGAGTGGCGACCTGGTGCTGACCTTCAACAGCGGCGACGTCGAGGCCAGCGCGGTCAGCGGCGACCTCACCCTCGGCGGCCGGCTCAGCGGCCAGGTCGCGCTGGAAACCGTGTCCGGCAACATGCGGGTGGACAGCAAGGGCGAGCGCCTGCGCAGGCTGTCGGTGGAGACCGTGTCCGGCGATGCCGACCTGAAGGTGGCGCTGCTGCCGGATGGCGAGATCAGCATGGAAAGCGTCAGCGGCGACCTGGCCCTGGCCGTCCCCCGCGACCTCTCCGCGCAGGTGACTGGCGAAAGTTTCAGTGGCGACCTCAGCGCGCCCGATGCGAAGATCCAGCGCGAGGAATTCGGCCCCGGCTCCAGCTTCCACGCCCGCTATGGCGCGGGCAAGGGCGAGGTGCGCATCGAAACCTTCTCCGGCGACGCAACCCTGCGCCTGCTGTAGCCGCCGACGCGATCCGGATCCTGCAAACACGAAGGCCGCATCGATGATGCGGCCTTTCGCTTGTGCGGACGTGTCGTCGAAACCAGCCGGGCCTAGAGGTCCTGCTTGTAGCGCACGTAGGGGATGGTGCCCTGGTCGTCCTGGTTGGCGGTCGAGAACGGGTTCTTGCCGCGGGTGACCACGTTGTCCGCGCCCAGCGTGAGCTGGCCGCTCCACGGGGTGCGCCAGGTCAGGCCCAGGCCCAGGCCCTTCCAGACGTTGCTCTCGCCCGGCACGTTGACCACCCGTCCGACGATGTTGGCGCCGAAGGCACCGAAGCCACCGCCGATGCTGAGGCTGCGGGTATTCCACTGGTCCACCAGTTGCGGCACGTCGGCCGCCGGCACCAGCCGCGCACGGGCGACGGTGCCGCCGACGCTGACGAAGGCCTCGCGGCCGATGTTCTTCTCGGCGAGCAGCGAGAAATCGCTGGACTCGACCTTGCCCGCGCGCTGGCCTGGCGCCAGCCACGCCGGCAGCGAGTCGCGGCCGTTGCCGATCGCCATGCCGAGCTTGTTGCCACCGCGGCTGATGCTGGCGCCTGCGCTGCCGTGGCGGCTCATGCTACCGGCGCCATCGTCGTTCAGGGTGGCCATCACGCAGTTGTCGGCAAGTTGGGCGATGCCCGAGGACAGGCCGTTCTGGCGGTCGCACACGAGCGCCAGCGAGTCGCCGGCCAGCACGCCATAGGTCGCTTCAAGAGTGGTGCTGCCGAAGCGCCAGCGTGCGCCGGCGCCGGTACTGGTGGTGGCGGGCTCCAGCAGGAGCACGGCTTCCAGCTTGCCGCTTTCCTTGTTCACCACCGGCACCACTGCGGCGTCGCGCTTGGCCCGGGATTGCGCCTGCGCGCCGCCGCTGGCGAGGGCCAGGGCGAGCAGTGCGGCGGCAATGGGTGTCAGGCGCATGCGCATGGTGCTGGATGGACAAGCCGCGAGCGGCGAAGTTCCTCTCCCCGGGGCTACCTAGCCTAGCCGATTCATGATTCTTTAACAATGCGCGCCAGGGCAGCCCGGGGCCAGCGCGGATATCCAATCGCGCGAGGCGTCACTGGATCCCGGGCGCGGCGGGCAGTGCGGCCCCCGCGCCGCGGAACAGGCTGGCGACCGCTTCGGCGTCGAACCGGTAGTCATGGCCGCAGAACTCGCACAGCACCCGCGCCTCGCCGTCGCCGGCGGCGACCGCGGCTTCGGCCTCGCCGATGCCCAGCGAGACCAGCATCGCCGCCACCCGCTCGCGCGAGCACGAACAGGCGAACCGCAGCGGCTTGCCGCCCATTGCGTGCGGTGATTCCTCGTGGAACAGGCGGTGGATGGTGTCGGCGGGCGCCAGCGCCAGCAGTTCCGCGCTGCCGAGGGTCTCGAACAGCGCGCCGACCCGGTTCCAGCCGTCGTCGTCGCCGCCGTCGCCGGGCAGCTTTTGCAACATCAGGCCGGCCGCGCGCGCGCCGTCGCAGGCCAGCAGCAGGCGGGTCGGCAGCTGCTCGGACTGGCGGAAGTAGCCCTCGAAGGCTTCGCCGAGGTTGTCCGCGTCGAGTTCGACCAGGCCCTGGTAGCGCATCGGCTCGCGGCCGCCCAGCGCGGGATTCTCGATGGTGATGGCCAGCACCGCGTCGTTGCCGAGCGAACGCAGGTCGCGCGATGGGGTCGCCGCGCCGGGTTCGGACGCATCCTCCTGCAGCCGCGCGATCCCGCGCAGGGTGCCGGCCGCGGTGCATTCGGCGAACAGGGTGCGCAGGGCGCCGTGGCTGCGCAGTTGCACCGAGAGCCGGCCGTCGACCTTGGCATGCCCGGTGAACAGCGCGGCCGCGGCGGCCGCTTCGCCCAGCAGTTCGGCGACCGCGGGCGGATACGCCGCGCGCGCGGCCATCGCCCGCCAGGTCTGGTCCAGCTGCACGAGCACCCCGCGCACGCCGGCGCTGGGCAGCAGGAACCGCAGTTGCAGGTCGGACGGGGCGGGCGCGCGGGCTTGGGTCATGTCGATACCGGAATTCGCCCGGCCTGCCAAAATGCACGGGGCGTGCCGTCGGCAGGCGATCGGGGCAAGGGAGTGGCGAAGGATATGGGGTACGCGGGTACGGGACACAAGGCGATCCACCCATGAGCGCACCGGGCAAGTCGCGGCGCGGCCGGCGCTGGCGCGGCTGGTTGTGGAAGCTGCCGCTGGCGTTCGTCGCGTTCAGCGTGTTGCAGGTGCTGGCGCTGCGCTTCATCGACCCGCCGTTCTCGATGTTCATGGCCGCGCGCCAGCTGGATGCGGCCATCGCCGGCGATTTCGGGTTCCGCATCGCCCACGACTGGCGCGGCATGGACCGGATCTCGCCGAACCTGCCGCTGGCGCTGGTGGCTTCGGAAGACCAGAACTTCGCAAGCCACCATGGCTTCGATTTCGCCGCCATCGAAAAGGCGCAGGCGCACAACGAAAAGATGATCGAGCGCGCGGAGAAGCGCGGCAAACCTGTTCGCCGCCTGCGCGGTGCCAGCACGATCAGCCAGCAGACCGCCAAGAACCTGTTCCTGTGGCAGGGCAGCGGCGTGACCCGCTGGGCCCGCAAGGGACTGGAGGTCTGGTACACCGCGCTGATCGAGACCCTTTGGCCGAAGCGGCGGATCCTGGAGGTGTACGCCAACATCGCCGAATTCGGCGACGGCATCTACGGCGCGCAGGCGGCCGCGCGCAGCTTCTTCCGCAAGGACGCAGCGAAGCTTTCGGCGGCCGAAGCGGCGCGGCTGGCGGCGGTGCTGCCCAGCCCCAAGCGCTACAACGCCGCACGACCCGGCCCCTACGTGCAGCGCCGCACCAACTCGATCCAGCGGCAGATGCGCTACATGGGCGGCAGCGGCTGGCTGCGCACGCTGGACTGAACATCGCCGGCGCAAGCTGGCATACCATCGCCGCATGCACCGCATCGCCCCGGAAGACCGCTGCCTGACCCTGGTGATCGCCGCCTATAACGAGGCGGATGCGCTGCCGGCCCTGCAGCCGCGGATCGCCGCCGCGCTGGATGCGGCCGAACGCGAAGGCCTGCAGGCGCGGGTGCTGTACATCGACGACGGCAGCCGCGATGCCACCTGGAGCATCCTGCACGGGCTGGCCGCGAAGGATCCGCGGATCGGCCTGCTGCGGCTGTCGCGCAACTTCGGCAAGGAGGCGGCGCTGACCGCCGGGCTGGACCGGATCGAACGCGGTGCCGCGCTGATCCTCGATGCCGACGGCCAGGATCCGCCGGAATTGCTGCCAAGGTTCATCGCCAAGTGGTGCGAGGGGTTCGACGACGTCCACGGCACCCGCATCGAGCGCGGCGGCGAAGGCTGGCTCAAGCGCGTCACCGCGCACGCGTTCTACCGGGTGATGGCGGCCCTTTCGAAGACCCCGGTCCCGCGCGACACCGGCGACTTCCGCCTGCTGTCGCCGCGCGCGCTGGCGGCGCTGCGGCAGCTGCGCGAGCGCCACCGCTTCATGAAGGGCCTGTTCGGCTGGATCGGCTTCAACCAGGTCGCGATTCCCTACCACCGCCAGGCGCGCGTGGCCGGGCGCAGCAAGTTCGGCTTCTGGAAGCTGTGGAACTTCGCGCTGGAAGGCATCACCAGCTTCAGCACCGCGCCGCTGCGCGCGGCCACCTACCTCGGCGTGGCCACCGCGTTCGCGGCCTTCGTGTACGCCGCGTGGATCGTCGCCAAGGCCCTGCTGTGGGGCGATCCGGTGGCCGGCTGGCCAAGCATGATGGCGGTGATCCTGTTCCTGGGCGGCACCCAGCTGGTGGCGCTGGGGTTGATCGGCGAATACCTGGGCCGGTTGTACGAGGAATCCAAGCAGCGGCCGCTGTACCTGGTCGACTGCTGGCAGCCTGCGACCGGAGTATCCTCGCCACAGCATTCGAACCCGTCGGGAGCAAGCCATGCGCACGGTGCGGCAACTGCTGGAAACGAAGTCGGCTGAGGTCTTTTCGATCGCCCCGGAAGCACCGGTGATCGACGCGGTGCGGCTGATGGCGGAGCGCCGGATCGGCGCGTTGCTGGTGATGGAAGGCACGCGCCTCGCCGGCATCCTCTCGGAGCGGGACTACGCACGCAAGGTGGTGCTGCAGGGGCGTTCGTCGAAGGACACCCCGGTGCGCGACATCATGACCGCGCAGGTGATCAGCGTCGGCCCGCAGGATTCGGCCGACCACTGCATGCAGCTGGTGACCGACAGCCGCATCCGCCACCTGCCGGTGCTCGAAGGCGGGCAGGTGATCGGCGTGGTGTCGATCGGCGACCTGGTGAAGGCGGTGATCGAGGAACAGCGGCAGGAACTGGACCACCTGCAGCGCTACATCGCGTCCTGATCCTCAGCCGACCTCCACCGCCTGCGCGTGTTCGCGGGTGGCCAGGAACTCGACCGCCGGCGCGCGTTCCTGCGCCAGCTGCAGGTTGACCCGGGTCGGCGCCAGGTAGACCAGGTGGCCGGCGGCGTCCAGCGCCAGGTTCATCGCGTTCTTCTCGCGGAACTCCTCGAGCTTCTTCGCGTCCGCGCAACGGATCCAGCGCGCGGTGGCCACCTGCACCTGCTCGAAGCCGGCCTCGACCCCGTATTCGTCCTTCAGCCGGTACGCCACCACGTCGAACTGGAGCACGCCGACCGCGCCCAGGATCAGGTCGTTGCTCATCAGCGGCCGGAAGAACTGGGTCGCGCCTTCCTCGCTCAGCTGGGCCAGGCCCTTCTGCAGCTGCTTGAGCTTGAGCGGATCGCGCAGGCGCGCGCGGCGGAACAGTTCCGGCGCGAAGTTGGGGATGCCGGTGAAGCCGAGCGCCTCGCCTTCGGTGAAGGTGTCGCCGATCGAGATGGTGCCGTGGTTGTGGATGCCGATCACGTCGCCGGGGTACGCGCTCTCCGCCAGTTCGCGGTCCGAGGCCATGAAGGTCAGCGCGTTGGCCAGCTTCAGCTCCTTGCCGGTGCGCGGCTGCAGGACCTTCATGCCGGGCGCGAACTTGCCCGAGCACACGCGCATGAACGCCACCCGGTCGCGGTGCATCGGATCCATGTTGGCCTGGATCTTGAACACGAAGCCGGTGAGCCTGGGCTCGGTCGCCTCGACCAGGCGGGTGGTGGTCGCGCGCGCCTGCGGCGAGGGCGCGTGCTCGACGAAGAAATCCAGCAGCGGCTGCACGCCGAAGTTGTTGACGCCGGAACCGAAGAACACCGGCGACTGCATGCCCTCGAGGTAGGCCTCGCGGTTGAACGGATGGCTGGCGCCCTGCACCAGCTCCAGCTGCTCGCGCAGTTCCGCCAGCATGTCCGCGCCGATCCGCTCCGCCACGCGCGGATCGTCCAGCGACGGGAAGATGGTGGAATCCTGGCGGGTGAAGTTGCGGCCGGGTTCGTACAGGTGCACTTCGCCGGTGACCAGGTGGACCACGCCCTTCAGGCGCTGGCCCATGCCGATCGGCCAGGTGACGGGCGCGCACTGGATGCCGAGCACGGATTCGATCTCGTCCAGCAGCTCGATCGGGTCCTTGCCCTCGCGGTCGAGCTTGTTGACGAAGGTCATGATCGGGGTGTCGCGCAGGCGGCACACCTCCATCAGCTTGATGGTGCGTTCCTCCACGCCCTTGGCGACGTCGATCACCATCAGCGCGGAGTCCACCGCGGTCAGCACGCGGTAGGTGTCCTCGCCGAAGTCGGCGTGGCCGGGGGTGTCCAGCAGGTTGACGATGCGGCCCTCGTACGGGAACTGCATCACCGAGCTGGTCACCGAGATGCCGCGCTCCTTCTCCAGCGCCATCCAGTCGGAGGTGGCGTGGCGGGCGGCCTTGCGGCCCTTGACCGAACCGGCCAGCTGGATCGCGCCGCCGAACAGCAGCAGCTTTTCGGTGAGCGTGGTCTTGCCGGCGTCGGGGTGGGAAATGATGGCGAAGGTGCGGCGGCGCGCGGCTTCGAAGATGACTTCTGACATTGCGGAATTATAGCGGCGGGGGCAGCATGGCCGCTGCCAAGGGGATCAGCACCGACATGCAGGACGACGCCACCCACGCGCTCGACGAACAGGCACAGGTGGCCGCCGGGTTGCCGGAGACGATCGGTCCCTACCGCATCCTCGGTTTGCTGGGCGAAGGCGGGATGGGCCGGGTGTACCTGGCGCGCGAATCGCATCCGCCGCGCGAGGTCGCGCTGAAGGTGGTGCGCGGCGTCTCCAGCGCCGCGCTGGATCGCTTCCGCCGCGAGATCGAGATCCTCGGCCAGCTGGAGCATCCCGGCATCGTCCGCCTGTACGCCGCCGGCGAGGACCGCATCGGCGGCTTGCCGTCACCGTGGTTCGCGCTGGAAGTGGTGCGCGGGCCCGACCTGCGCGGCTACCTGGAGCAGGCGCATCCGGACCTGCGCGCGCGCATCGGCCTGCTTTCGCAACTGGCGCGCGCGGTGGATTTCGCCCACCAGCGCGGGATCGTGCATCGCGACCTGAAGCCCTCCAACGTGCTGGTGGACGCGCACGGGCAGCCGAAGATCCTCGACTTCGGGATCGCCCGCCTGCATGGCGACGCCGGCGACGGCATGACCCAGGCCGGGCAGGTGATGGGCACCCTGCCGTACATGAGCCCGGAGCAACTGGCCGGCCAGGGCCACGAGGCCGACGCCCGCAGCGACGTGTACGCGCTGGGCGCGATCGGCTACGAACTGCTGTCCGGCAAGTTGCCGCACCCGCGGCTGTCCTCCTCGACCCTGTTCGAGGCGGTGGACATCGTCCGCAACGAGGACCCGGCGCCGCTCGGGCGGCTGAACCGCGAGGCGCGCGGCGACCTCAGCCTGGTGGTGATGAAGGCGCTGGCCGCCGAGCCCGGCCGCCGTTACCCCAGCGCCGCCGCGTTCGCCGACGACCTCGATGCGGTACTGGCCTCGCGCCCGGTGCGCGCGCACGCACCCACCCTGGCCTACCGCAGCGCGCGCTTCGTGCGCCGCCACCGCGCGCTCAGCATCGCCGCCGGGATCGTGTTCGTGGCGTTGCTGGCGGCCACCATCGTCAGCGCGATCGCCGCGCAGCGCGCGCGCGCTGCGTTGGCGGAGGCGCAGGCCCGCGCCAATGAACTGGCCGCGGTGAACGGCTTCGTCGAAACCATGCTGACCGAGGCGGATCCGGAACATGCGCAAGGCCGGGACTTGCGTGTCAGGGACATCCTGGACGTCGCCTCGGCTGAACTGAAGAGTTCGACGCTGGCGCCGGGTGCAACGGCACGCCTGCATCAGGTCCTCGGTGTTACCTGGCTAGGGCTCGGCGAGGGGCGGCGTTCCCGTGCGGCCTTCGAGGACGCTTTGAACTTGGAGAAGGCCCCGTCTGCCCTGCGGGATGAACTGCTGCTGGGGCGTGCGCGTAGCGCCATTGCCTCCGGCGATTACGACGCCGGGGAAAAGGGGCTTGCGGGTCTGCGGGCGCGGCGTGCGCAACTTGAACCGACGCTGCGCATCGCAATGGAGGAGTCGGCGGCGGAGCTCTTGCGAGAAACCGGCAAGCAGAAGGAAGCGGTACTGGCGTTGCGCGAGCTGCTTCCTCAGGCACGCAAGTCGCTGGGTCCGGATGCGCAACGGACGCTCGGGCTGCAGCTGCAACTGGCGTCGGCCTTGCAACTCGATGGTGATTACGAGGCCGCGTTGTTCGAAAGCCGCGATGCGGTCGAACGCCATGCGCGGGTTTTCGGTGAGCGGCATCCGCAGACGCTGTACGCGTGGAATCAGCTTGGCGTAGTCGAGAACAAGCTTGGCAACGCCGAGTCGGCCGAACGCGCGTTCCGACGTGCCGCAGAGGGGCGGCTCACGGTACTGGGGGACAAGCACCCGGCGACTGTCATCAGCCAGTTCAACCTGGGATCATTCCTCATCGAGCACAAGCAGCCCGGGGAAGGTGTTCCCCTGGTGCGTCAAGCCAGTGCGTGGCTGGATGCCAATCGCCCGGAGGGAGATGCCAAGGCGCTAGTTGCCCGAAGCGTGCTGGCGTATGGACTGGAGGACCAAGGCGACCTGGTTGGCGCCGAGCGCCTGTTGCGGAGCATGCTCGCCAGCCAGGAGCGCTTGGGCGGTCCTGGCGCCCCTGATACGTTCGCGCCGCGCAACAACCTCGGGATGCTCCTGATGAAGCGGGGGCGGCTGCAGGAGGCGTTGCAGGAATTCGAGACACTGGATGCGCAGGTACGCGCACGCCTGGGCGCTGATCATCCTTTCGCTGCGATTTTCGCCAGCAATCGAGGCGAATGCCTCGGCAAGCTCGGTCGCTTCGATGATGCGCGGCGCGTCCTGGAGGACAGTCTGGTGCGATTGAAGGCGAAGTTCGGCAACGCGCATGAGCGGACACTGGTGGCGGCGCGAAGGCTGGAATTCGTCTATCAAAACCTTAATATGAGTCGCGAGTCGTTAGCGTTGAAGGCGTTATACAAGATTGAGTAGTTTCAGGTCGCGACTCACGCAAATCCAATCCGCAAAAATCCAACCCATCCGCTTAACAGTTTTTGGGGAATATGAAGAACAAAATCATTCTTGCTTGTCTGCTCGTCCTGTCTGCGCCGGACGCATTCGCTCAGAGTCAAGTGTCTACCCCGGAGGGGTTTTCGATTGACTTTTTCGAGTGGGTTGCTTCGTTGTTCGAGAGTCAGTCCGAAGAGGAAAACCAAGTTGTCAAGTCAGACGGGACTATTTATGACACGGCTGTAAAGTCTGACGGCACAGTTTATGACGCCATTGTCAAGTCAGATGGAATCATTTACGACTAATTCTTCCTTTAAATAGTGTCCGCGGACTGAAATTCGGCCTTCCGAGTTTTGCGCCATCTGGCTGAATTCCAGCCCGCATTTTCTTGACAATACTTTGAATTGGCCGGTGTCGCACATGTGGAGCGCTGCGCTGACGACATTGGTTTTTGTGGTTCCACTCGTCTTGATAATTGGTCGATGGCGCAAGTGCCATCGGGCGCTGGCCACCTGTGAGGCCCGCCTGCGGGTGGTCGTTGCCGAGGCGCGCGAACAGTCCGCCGCGCAGGAACGCGAGCGCATCTACTCCGACCTCCACGACGACCTCGGCGCGAAGCTGCTGGCGCTGGTGTACGGCGCCGAGTCGCCGGTGCAGGCCGACCTTGCGCGGGCGATCCTGCAGGACCTGCGCGACGTGGTGACGCGCTCGCGCGGGACCCCGGGGACGCTCGGCGACGTGCTTGCCGACATCCATGCCGAAGCCAGCCAGCGGCTGGCGACGGTCGGCATCGGCCTGTCGTGGGACGCCGCGGACGACCTGCCGGATCCGGTCCTGGACAGCGGCCACGCGCTGCACCTGCACCGGATCGTGCGCGAGGCGATCAGCAACACCATCCGCCACGCCCAGGCGCGCCACCTGCGGGTGCGGGTGCGGGTGCGCGGCGGCGAGTTGCTGCTGGACCTCACCGACGATGGCAGCGGGGTGCCGGCGGTGGTGTCCGCCGGCAGCGGCATGCGCAACATGCGCAGCCGCGCCGGCGAACTCGACGGCCGCATCGACTGGGCGCCGGGCACCGAGGGCGGGGCCAAGGTGCTGCTGCGGATGCCGCTGGAGGCGGGCGCGTGAGCGTACCCGGCGGTTACGCCAGCGCACTGGTGGTGGACGACCTGCCGGGCGCCCGCGCGTGGCTGGCGGCCGCGCTGCAGGCAGCATTCCCGGGAATCGAGGTCGCCACCGCCGGCACCCTGGGCGAAGCGCTGGCGCGGATCGATCCGCCGCCGGCGCTGGCGCTGGTCGACCTTGGCCTGCCGGACGGCAGCGGCATGCAGCTGATCGAGGCGTTGCGCACGCGTGGCGCGGCGACCCTGTGCATCGTCGCCACCGTGTTCGATGACGACGCCCACCTGTTCCCGGCATTGCGGGCCGGTGCGCAGGGCTACGTGCTGAAGGACCGCGACCGCGACAGCCTGGCCGGCATGTTGCGCGGCATCGCCGCCGGCCAGCCGCCGTTGTCGCCGTCGATCGCGCGGCGCCTGCTGCGCCATTTCCAGCCGCTGCCGGCGGCGGATGCGGATGCGCCGCCACTGACCCCGCGCGAAACCGAGGTGCTGCGGCTGACCGCCAAGGGGCTGACCCTGAACGAGGTGGCCACGGCGCTGGGGCTTTCGCGCCACACCGTGTCCGGCTACCTCAAGGACATCTACCGCAAGCTGAGCGTGGGCACGCGTGCCGAAGCCGCGCTGGAGGCAGCACGGCGCGGACTGGTCGCACCCTGAGCCACGCCTGGTTCGCGGCCCCGGGTCGTGCCAGTACTGCTGCCGGCGATCCTTGCCGGCGGTCCGCCCTCCTTGCCTCCCTGGCGAACGTGGCCATCCTCGCCTGCGATCCGGCGGCTGCCTACCCCGCGATCACGGGGTCATCCGCACCCCGCGCATGCGGAACGGGATCGACACCAGCCGCATGCCGCGGTTCACCTGCACCGCGAAATGCAGGTGCGGACCGGTGGTGAAGCCGGTATTGCCGGACAGGCCGATCTGCTGGCCGGCAGTGACCCGCTGGCCGACCCGAACCAGCGCACCATCCGCCTTCAGGTGCGCGTAAATGGCCATGCTGCCGTCGTCGTGGAGGATCCGCACGAAGTTGGCGCGGCCGCCGTAGCGCTCCTGCTTGAGCCCGGCCTTGCTGAAATCGGACTCGACCTGCATCACCGTACCGGCGCGCGCGGCCAGCACCGTGGTGCCGATGTCGGCGGCGAAGTCCAGCGCATGCCGGTTCTGTTCGTCGGTGTGGCTGAACCTGCCGCCGAAGCCCTGGTCGATGCGGGCATGCGATTGACGCAGCGGCAGCAGGTACTCGACGTCCTGCGGTCGCGCGCTGGGGTCGCCCGGCACCCCGCGCAGGCTGAGTTCGAAGTTGCCGGTGCGGCCGGGATCCTGCGCGCGCAGGCGCGCGACCAGGGCGCTGCCGCGGGCCGGCACGGTGGCACGCGCGGGCAACGGCGGATCGCCGCGCACGTTGCTGCTGCGGGCGAAGCCGAGCAGTACCTCGATCGGGCCGGCCAGGGTGTTGTCGGCATGGACCAGGTATTCGCCGTTGCCTGGCTCCACCCGCAGCCTTGCGATCGCGGATGGCTCCACCGGCACCGGGATCTCGCGCACCTTCATCGGGGTGGCATTGGCCGGCGGGCGGTCGCCGTAATGCACGCGGCCATCCTTGTCGACCCAGCGGTAGACCTTGTCGCCCGCGTGCGCCGCCGACAGCGCCACCGCCAGGCCGGCCACGATCCACCAGTGGCTGCGCGGCGTCATGCGCGGCCCGCGCCGGTGGCAACCGCCTCGGCTGCGGGGCCGGGTTGCACGGCCAGCGCGCGGATGCGCCGCCGCATCGGGAACTCGTAGACGTGATAGGTGGCGCTGGCCGCAAGGATGGTGGCGGCCAGGAACAGGGCCAGCCCGCCGCCGCCGCTGGCAAGCCCGGCACCCCGCATGAAGAGCAGGATCGGGAAGTGCAGCAGGTACAGCGAGTACGAGATCTTGCCGAGGTGGTCGCCGATGCGGTTCTCCAGCAGCGGGTTGCCCTCGGGCACCAGGAACACCAGCGCCGCGAAGATCGCCGACATCGCCAGCAGGATCGCCGGGTTGAACCACATCACGTAGGTCCAGCCGGTCAGCCTTTCGAGGATCGCCGGGTACAGCAGCAACAGCATCGGCAGCGCCAGCACCCAGCCGTGGTGGCGGAGGCGGGCGGGTGCTTGCCAGCGCTTGTAGGCGATGCCGATCAGCATGCCGGCGGTGAAGTAGGGCAGCCCGCGCAGCAGCGGCAGGTCGACCGGGAAGCCGAACACCGGCTGCTTCGGGCCCAGCGGCCAATGGCCGGATGCGAACGCCCCCAGCACCACCACGCTGAACAACGGGATCGCCCACGCCAGCCGCGGCCGCAGCCACCAGAGCGCCGCGAAGACCAGGTAGAAGTGCAGCTCCGCCGGGATCGTCCACAGCACCTGTACCCCGTACAGGGTCAGCAGGTGCGAGGCCAGCGACTTCAGGTCCGGGATGTCGTAGGCCGCGGCCATCAGCGCGGGCCAGCCGGATTGCTGGGCCAGCCACGACAGCAGCACGATCGCCACGAACAGCGGCAGGATCCGGGCCGCGCGCGCGCTGGCGTAACCGCGCAGCGCCGGCGCGGTGGGTGGGCGGTCCAGGTACAGCACCGTCATCAGGAACGCGCTGAGCAGGAAGAACAGCATCACCCCGAGCTGCGGCGCGCGCGTGCCCAGCACCGCGTCCCACAACTGCGCCCGGTTGCTGTAGTGGCCAACCAGCACGACCAGTGCGGCGATGCCACGCAACGTGTTCAAGCGACGGATCTGCATTCCCGGCTTCCTGCAACGGCGGGGCAAGTATTCCCGATATCGCCGGCTCATGACGATTGGTTATATCCATCGCTCCATCCGGATAAAGCGATTGACATGTCCGGCAGCCGTGCCCAGACTGCAGCCATCCATCGAGACCGGCTGAGGGACAGGCCCGAAGAAGCCGGGGCAACCTGATGGAGCGTGCTGCCAGTGCAGCCTGCTCGATCGAGGTGCCAAATCCTGCGGGGACCTGCGTGTCCACCGGAAGATGGTTGCGATGCCGCGACTCGCGCGGCCCGCACCGCCGACCCGTGTCGGCCTTCCGGTTCCCCCGCGCGACTCCGATGGAAGCCACCCCGTCGGAGCCATGCCGTGACCCTTGCCGAACGCACCGAACTTCGCCGCCCGCACCTCCCCCAGGGCGCAACGTCGATGCGTGCCGCGCAGGCCGTGGGCCCGGACGTGGGCAACGTGCGCATCGGCAGCATCGATGCGGTGCTCGCCACCCGCCATGCCGGCACCCGCAAGTTGCGCCTGGCCTATGAGTTGGTCGGCCCCGCGGGTGCGCCGGTGGTGGTGGTCGCCGGCGGCATTTCAGCGCACCGGCACGTGGCCGCCAATGCGGTGGATGCCAGCAGCGGCTGGGCCGAAGGCCTCACCGGCGCGGGCCGGGCGATCGATCCGTCGCGCCAGCAGTTGCTCGCCTTCGACTACGTCGGCGCCTGCGGCGGCATCGACGCACCGATCGACACCGCCGACCAGGCCGATGCGGTCGCGCTGCTGCTGGACGCGCTCGGCATCGACGCGCTGCAGGCGTTCGTCGGCTATTCGTATGGCGCGCTGGTTGGCCTGCAGCTGGCGGCGCGGCACCCGCGGCGGCTGCACAAGCTGGTCGCGGTCAGCGGCGCGCACCGCCCGCATCCGTATGCCTCGGCGTGGCGGGCGCTGCAACGCAAGGCGGTCGCGCTGGGCCAGCTGCAGTGCGCCGACGAGCAGGGGCTGTCGCTGGCGCGCCAGTTCGCGATGCTGAGCTACCGCACGCCGGAGGAATTCGGCGAGCGCTTCGATGCCGCGCCAACCCTGGAGAACGGCCACGTCCGGGTTGCCGCCGAGGACTACCTGGAAGCGGCCGGTGCGAAGTTCGTCGCCCGCATCCCGGCCACCGCCTGGCTGCGGTTGTCCGAATCGATCGACCTGCACCAGGTCGACCCGACCCTGATCGAGGTGCCGACGCTCGTCGTCGCGGTCGAAGGCGACCGCCTGGTGCCGCTGTCCGATGCCGTCGGGCTGGTCGAAGGCCTCGGCCTCAACGGCCGGCTGCGGGTGCTGCGTTCGCAGTACGGGCACGACGCCTTCCTGAAGGAAACCGACCGCATCGATGCGCTGCTGGCCGCCGAACTGGGCGCCAGCGGCGTGCGCGACGCGGTTCCCGCCATTCCCCACGATTTCATCGGAGCTTCCGTATGAGCCAGGTCCAGTCCGTCAGCGGCGCGCGCCGCGCCACCCGCAGCGTGCGCGCCGGCATCGACCGGGATACCGCGTTCGGGGCGGTCACCCCGCCGCTGGTGCTGTCGTCCAACTTCAGCTTCGCCGGCTTCGCCGAGAAGCGGCAGTACGACTACACGCGCAGCGGCAACCCCACCCGCGACCTGCTGGGCGAGGCGCTGGCCGAACTCGAAGGCGGTGCCGGCGGCGTGGTGACGTCCACCGGGATGTCGGCGATCACCCTGGTGCTCAATGCGTTGCTGCAACCGGGCGACACCCTGGTGGTCCCGCACGACTGCTACGGCGGCAGCTGGCGGCTGTTCAACGCATTGGCCAAGAAGAACGCGTTCAAGCTGGTCACCTGCGACCTGACCGATCCGCGCGCGCTGGCCGAAGCGCTGGAAGCCTCGCCGGCGCTGGTGTGGATCGAGACCCCGTCCAACCCGCTGCTGCGGATCACCGACCTGCGCTTCGTGATCGAGGCCGCGCACAAGGCCGGTGCGCTGGCGGTGGTCGACAACACCTTCCTGTCGCCGGCGCTGCAGCGGCCGATCGCAGACTTCGATGCCGACGTGGTGGTGCATTCGACCACCAAGTACATCAACGGCCACAGCGACGTGGTCGGTGGCGCGGTGATCGCCCGCGAGCAGGCGCAACACGAGCTGCTGGCGTGGTGGGCGAACTGCCTGGGCCTGACCGGCGCGCCGTTCGACAGCTTCCTGACCCTGCGCGGGCTGCGCACGCTGGACGCGCGCCTGCGCGTGCACCAGGAAAACACGCAGGCGCTGGTCGCGTTGCTGGACGGGCATCCGGCGGTGCGCGCGCTGCACTATCCGGGGCTGGCCTCGCACCCCGGGCATGCGTTGGCGGCGCGCCAGCAGCACGGCTTCGGGGCGATGCTCAGCGTCGAGCTGGAAGGCGGCGAGGCCGAGGTGCGCGCCTTCATCGACGGCCTGCAGTACTTCACCCTGGCCGAGTCGCTGGGCGGCGTGGAGAGCCTGGTCGCGCATCCGGCGACGATGACCCATGCGGCGATGAGCGCGGAGGCGCGCGCCGCGGCCGGCATCTCCGATGGCCTGCTGCGGTTGTCGGTGGGGATCGAGCATGTCGACGACCTGGTCGCCGACATCCAGGCCGCGCTGCAGCGCGCGCAGGACGCCGCCGGGTGTCCACGCAAGGTCGCGCGATGAATGCACGCGTCGCCCAGTTGCGCGGCCATGCCGCGCAGCCTGCGCGGGTGGCACTGCTTGGCACCGGCACGGTCGGCAGCGCGGCATGGGCGCGGCTGGCGTCGTGGGCGGGAACACCGCTGGGCGAACGGCTGTCGCTGGTGCACGTGGCGAACTCGCGGGTCGCGATCAGCGACCGCAACGGGATCACCGCGGATACCCGTGAACTGCTGCTGCACAATGCCCCGCGCGAAAGTTCGCTGGCGGCGGTGGCCGATGCGCTGGCGGGCACCGGCACCCGCATCGTGGTCGATGCGACCGCGTCCGAGGCAGTCGCCGACCAGCACCCACGCTGGCTGGCCAGCGGCATCCACGTGGTCACCGCCTGCAAGCTGGGGCAGGGCACCTCGCTGGCGCGCTGGCGCGCGATCCAGTTCGCGAGCGCGCGCGGCGGCAGCGACTACGGCGACAGCGCCACCGTTGGCGCCGGCCTGCCGCTGCTGCGCACGCTCCGGGAGTTGCAGGCCGGCGGCGACCGCATCCACGCGATCGCCGGGGTGCTGTCCGGATCGCTGGCCTGGCTGTTCAACCACTACGACGGCCTGCGTCCGTTCTCCGGCTTCGTGCGCGCCGCGCGCGAGGCCGGCTACACCGAACCCGACCCGCGCGACGACCTGTCCGGCGAGGACGTGCGCCGCAAGCTCCTGATCCTGTCGCGCGCCGCCGGCCATGCGCTGGAAGCCGACGCGGTGCAGGTCGACTCGCTGGTCCCGCCCGTGCTGGCCGCGCTTGCGGGTGCGGATGTCGATGCGGCGTTGCAGTGCCTGGACGCGCCGCTGCGCGAACGTTACGCCGCCGCCTACAAGAACGGCGAGAAACTGCGTTTCATCGCGCGCCTGCAGGCCGGCGGGCTGGCCACGGTCGGGCTGGAGGCATTGCCGGCGGCGCATCCGCTGGCGGGTGGCGCCGGCAACGACAACCGTGTCGCGATCTGGTCGGACCGTTACCGCGAGCAGCCGCTGGTGATCCAGGGCCCGGGCGCGGGCGCGGAGGTGACCGCCGCGGCACTGCTGGACGATGCCCTGCGGATCGCGCGCGGACGCTAGCCGAGGTCCCCGGCGAAGAACGCGGCGATCGGCCGCGGGCGCTGGTACACGTAGCCCTGCGCGTAGTCGACGCCGATCTCGCGCAAGCGCTGCAGCTGCAGTTCGGTCTCGGCCTGTTCCGCCACCGCGCGCTTGCCGAGCACGTGCGCGATCTCGGTGATCGAGCGCACCACCGCCTCCGACAGGCTGCCGCCTTCGTCATGGATGTCATCGAGGTCGCGCACGAAGCTGCCGTCGATCTTCAGGTAGTCGACGTCAAGGTCGCGCAGGTAGCCGAACGAACAGAAGCCGGTGCCGAAGTCGTCCAGCGCGAACCGGCAACCGAGGTCGCGCATGCGGCCGATGAAGTGGCGGGCGCGGGTCATGTCGCGCACCACGCTGGTCTCGGTGATCTCCAGGCACAGCTGTTCAGCGCGCAGCGGGCTGCGGCGCAGGCGCGCGGCGACGAAGTCGCCGAAGTCCTCGTCGACCAGGGTGGTGCCGCCGATGTTGATGCAGCACTGCTCGACCTGGGCGGTGGCCTCCGGGTGCTGTTCCAGCCAGCCGAGGGTCGCGTCCAGCACGAAGCGGTCCAGCCGCGGCCCGAGCCGGTAGCGTTCGGCGGCGGCCACCAGCTCAGCCGGCGGGCGCAGGTTGCCGTCGGTGTCCATCCAGCGCACCAGCACCTCGAAATGCGATTGCGGCGGGGCGGGGTTGCGCAGGTCCACGATCGGCTGGCACCACAGGACGAAGCGGCGCTGGTCCAGCGCCTCGCGCGCGGCCATGGCGCTGTGCATCGCACGGGTGCGCTGGCGCAGTTCGTCGGGGTTCGATGCCGCCGCGAACGAGCGGTTGCCGCCCAGTTCCTTGGCCGCGAAGCAGGCGGCGTCGGTCTGCGACAAGAGGTCGTCGAAGGCGAGGTGCGGTGGCTCGCTGGTGGCCAGCCCGATGCTGGCGGTGGTGCCCAGGTTCTGGCCCAGCCATGCCACCCGCATGCGTTCGATCGCCGACAGCAGGCGGCGCGCGCGGGTGCTTGCGGCGCGCTCGTCGATCGTCGCCAGCACCGCGAATTCGTCGCCGCCGGTGCGCGCGATCAGGGTGTCTTCGCCGAATTCTTCGCGGAACAGCGCGGCCACGCCGCGGATCATCTCGTCGCCGGCGACATGGCTGGCGGAGTCGTTGACCAGCTTGAAGTGGTCGAGGTCCGCGTACAGCAGGGTCAGGGTGCCGGTTCCCGCGGCCAGTTGCGCGCGCGCCTGTTCCTCGAAGGCGTCGCGGTTGAGCAGGCCGGTCAGGGTGTCGCGGGTGGCACGCTGGTGCAGTGCCGCGGTCGCGGCCGCGTGTTCATGCCTGGATGCCAGCAGCAGCACCGGGATGATCGAATACATCACCAGCATCGACATCATCAGCACGCTGTCGTGCATGGTCTGCGGGCGCTCGAGGCCACCCAGCCCCAGCCCGGTCATCAGGCTGACGCAGACGATCACGATGGTGGTGCCAAGCAGGGTCACCAGCGGCGTGTAGCGCACCGCCGAGAAGATCAGCAGGCCCAGCGGCAGGCTGGCCAGCGCCAACGGGTACTGGGTGCCGAGGTTGCCGACGAGGAACACCATCGCCAGCACCAGCGCGACCGTCAGCGACCAGGCCAGCAACTCGATCCGCCGGCTTTCCTTGCGTGCCGGGCTGCCCTGCTTGCGGTAGAACAGGTAGAGCAGCAGCGGCCCCAGGGTGCTGACGCCCAGCAGGTCGCCCAGCGTCCACTGCAGGAACAGCCGCACGATGTCGCCGGCGGGCGCCATGCCGGCGTGCAGCATGCCGACGCTGCCGATCCCCGCGCTGACCACGCTGAGCAACAGGCCGCCGCGCAGCAGCAGGAAGCCGTCGCTGGTGCGCAGGTGGATCCGCCGGTTGCGGTCGTGCCCGCGGCGCACGTACCAGCCCGCGAGCAGGGTCGCCAGCGTGTTGCTGGCCAGCGAGTAGCCCAGGAACACCGGCGGCACCGGCACCACGAACAGGTGCAGGAGCAGCATCGCGACCGGGATCGTCAGGGTCTGCCACAGGCCGTAGCGCAGGACCGCGGCCAGGCCGATGCCCGCGGCTGGCCAGAACAGGGTGACGTCGGCCGGGGTGCGCAGGTAAAACACCGCGATCACCGCCCCGGCGAAGTACAAGCCAGTCAGCAGTGCCCCCCGTAGCACGCTCGCCAATCGGGCTTGCATGGCCTGAGTCTATGTCGAAAACGGCGGAAGGGCGACCGCCCCGGTGATTGCCGGGTTCAGCACTCGATGACGTTCACGGCCAGCCCGCCGCGGCTGGTTTCCTTGTACTTGTCCTGCATGTCGCGGCCGGTGTCGCGCATGGTCCGGATCACCTTGTCGAGGCTGACCTTGTGCTTGCCGTCGCCGCGCAGGGCCATCCGGCTGGCGTTGATCGCCTTCACCGCGCCCATCGCGTTGCGCTCGATGCACGGGATCTGGACCAGCCCGCCGATCGGGTCGCAGGTCAGGCCAAGGTTGTGCTCCATGCCGATCTCGGCGGCGTTCTCGATCTGCCCCGGGCTGCCGCCGAGCGCAGCGGCCAGGCCGGCCGCGGCCATCGAGCAGGCCACCCCGACCTCGCCCTGGCAGCCGACCTCGGCGCCGCTGATCGAGGCGTTTTCCTTGTACAGGATGCCGACCGCGGCGGCGGTCAGCAGGAAGTCGAACACCCCCTGCTCGTTGGCGCCGGGGATGAAGCGGTCGTAGTAGTGCAGCACCGCCGGGATGATGCCGGCGGCGCCGTTGGTGGGCGCGGTGACCACGCGCCCGCCGGCCGCGTTCTCCTCGTTCACCGCCAGCGCGTACAGGTTGACCCAGTCGAGCACGGTCAGCGGGTCGCGCATCGCCGCCTCCGGCTTGGCGGCGAGCTCCGCGTGCAGCGACGGCGCGCGCCGCACCACGTGCAGGCCGCCGGGCAGGGTGCCGGATGCGCGGATGCCGCGCGCGACGCAGTCCTGCATCGCCTGCCACAGCTCGCGCAGCCCGGCGTGGATGGCGTCGTCGCTGCGCCAGGCGCGTTCGTTCGCAAGCATCAGCTGCGCGATCGACAGGCCCGATTGCGCGCAGCGTGCCAGCAGCTCGTCGCCGCTGGCATACGGATGCGCCACCACGGTGGTGTCGGCGACGATGCGGTCCTCCGCGGCCTCGTCCTGGTTGACCACGAAGCCGCCGCCGACCGAGTAGTAGTCGCGGCTGGCGAGTTCGTTGCCGGCGGCGTCGTAGGCGATGAAGCGCATGCCGTTGGTGTGGAACGGCAGCTTCTGGCGCTTGTTCATCACCAGGTCGCGCTTCTCGTCGAAGCCCACCTCGTGCGTCCCGTGCAGGGTGATCCGCTTTTCGCCGCGGATCCGCTGCAGCGCCGCGGGGATGATGTCGGGGTCGATCCGGTTCGGCCAATGGCCTTCCAGGCCCATCATCACCGCCTTGTCGGTGCCGTGGCCACGGCCGGTCAGGGCCAGCGATCCGAACACCTCCGCGCGCACCCGCGCGACCTGCGGCAGGCGGCCGGCTTCCGCCAGGTGGTGCTCGACGAAGCGCGCGGCGGCGCGCATCGGACCGACCGTGTGCGAGGAACTGGGGCCGATGCCGATCTTGTAGAGGTCGAAGGTGGAAACGGCCATGCGGCGCTGCCTGGGGGCTGGGGCGACTATTCTAGGGCGACCGCCATCCGGCGAACGACGCAGGCGTATGGGCCTGATCCTCTACCAGCGCGACCACTGCCACCTCTGCGACCTCGCCCTGGAGGCGCTGGCGCAGGCGCGCACGCCCGAATTCGAGAGCGTGTTCATCGATGGCGACGCGGCACTGGAAGCGCGCTTCGGCGTGCGCGTGCCGGTCCTGCGCGATGCCGCCAGCGGGCGCGAACTCGACTGGCCGTTCGATCCGGAGGGGGTGCGGCGCTTCCTGCTTGCATGAGCCAACCCGGGTCGCCAGCATGCGGGCAGGGGAGGGCACGCATGCCACGCAGGTTGGGCACCTTGCTGGGACTGTGGCTGCTGTGCGCGTGCGCGCTGGCGGCGGTGCCGGAGCGGCCGCGGTTGCGCATCGTCGGTGCCGGCCAGGGCTTGCCTTCGACCGCGATCAAGGCGCTTGCGCGCGACCGCGACGGCTACCTGTGGGTTGCCACCGCCGATGGGCTGGCGCGCCACGACGGCGTCGGCATGCGGCTGTGGCGGCACCAGCCGGGCGACCCGCGGGGCCTGCCCGGCAACAACGTGCAGGCGCTGCTGGTCGATGCGCGCGACCGCGTGTGGGTGGCGACCGAAGGCGGCGGCATCAGCGTGCTGGATGCGCAACGGCAGGGCTTCGTGCATTACCGCAAGGCCACCCATCCGCAACTGGGCAGCGACGATATCTGGGCGTTCGCGCAGCACGCCGGCAGCGTCTGGTTCGGTGCCTACGACGGCGGCCTGCACCGGATCGGCGACGACGGCACGATCCATCGCTACGCGGCGGCAAGCGACGGCCTGCCCTCCGATACCGTGCTTGCGCTGGCGGTGGATGCGGGCGGCGCGCTGTGGATCGGTACCGATGCCGGCCTGGCGCGCATGCAGGGCGGCCGCATCGAGGGCGTGCGCCTGCCGGGGACCGCTGCGCCGCCGCTGGTGTACTCGCTCACCATGCAGGCCGATGGCCTGTGGGTCGGCACCTCGGACGGCGTCTGGCGGCGCGATGCGGGGGGCGACTGGACGCAGCCGGCGTGGTCGCCGATGTTCCGCCGCCCGAACGCGATGAACGCGATCGTCCGCGCGCGCGATGGCGGCAGCTGGATCGCCAGCCAGCGCGGGCTGTGGCGGCAGCAGGGCGCGGAACCGCCGAGCCCGGTGCGGTTGGGCGGCCCCGACATCCCGCGCGGCATCACCGCGATGCTGCAGGATGCCGATGGCGCGTTGTGGGTGCCGGTGGCGGGCGTGGGCCTGGGCTACCTGCGCCCGGACTGGCGGCAATTGGCGCAGTACGCGGGCGAAACCGATGGCCTGCAGGGGGCGATGTACCGCGCACTCGCCCCCGCGCGCGACGGCGGGTTCTGGCTGGGCGGGTTCAACGGCATGGTCGAGCGGCTGGCGACGGATGGCGGCATCGGCCGGCTCGACGACGACAGCCTGGCGCGCCTGCGCAGCATCAAGCTGCTGGCGATCGCCGAAGACACCGGCGGGCGCCTGTGGCTGGGGCATCGCAATGGCCTGCTCCGGGTCGGCAGTGACGGGGCGATCGACGAATGGCGCAGCGGCGACCCGCGCGACGCAACCCCGCCTGGCCAGGTCGACCAGCTGCAGGTTGCGCCCGATGGCAGCCTGTGGCTGTCGGCGCCGGGTGCCGGCGTGCAGCAGCGCGACCCCGCCAGCGGGCGGGTGCTGCGCGAGATCCCGGCGGATGCGGCGCATGGCCTGGCGACCGGCGACATCGAGGCGCTGGTGGTGTCGCCGCGAGGCGAGGTCTGGGTGGCGGGGGCGGATGGCGTGGCGGTGCTGGACGCGGCGCAGGGCACGTTCCGGCGCCTGCCCGGGTTCGGCGGCGAACGCGTGTATGCGCTGGCCTTCGATGGCGACCGCATGCTGTGGCTGCAGCGGCAGTCCGGGCTCGTGCACTACGTGGCGCGCGGCGGGCGTTGGCAGGCCGCGGACCGGGTCGACAGCGCGCACGGTATGCCGGCGGTTGGCGCATCCGGCATGCGGGTGGACCTGCGCCATCGCCCATGGGTGTCCACCTCGCGCGGCCTGTACCGCTACGATCCGCGCACCCGCAACCTGCGTCGCCATGGCATTCGCGACGGCAGTGGCAGCCAGGAGTTCGTCGACCACGCGCTGGCGATGAGCGCCGAGGGCGTGCTGGCGGCGGCGACCGCGGACGGCGGCATCGTGCTGGTCGATACCACCGCGGCGGATCCCGTGGCCACGGTACCTTCGCTGCGCTACGACCGGCTGTCGGTGCGTCGCAACGGCGAATGGCGCGATATCCCGCTGCAGGCGGGCCTGCGCCTGGGCCGCGACGACCGCGAATTCCGGATCCGCGCGCGCCTGCTTGCGTTCGAGGATCCCGAATCCAACCGCTATTGGTCGAGGCTGGATGGCTTCGACCGCGCCTGGGTCGCGCTCGGCGCCAGCGGCGACCGCGTGTTCACCGGCCTGGCACCGGGCCGCTACACCCTGCGCATGCGCGCGCGCGATGCCGCCGGCAACGCCGCGCGCGAGCAGCGGCTGGCGTTCGCGGTGCCGCCGCCGTGGTGGCGCAGCTGGTGGGCGCTGCTGCTGTACCTGGTGCTCGCGCTGCTGGCGGTGGCCGCCGCGGCCGCGGCCTATCGGGCCCGGCTCAAGCGCCGGCACGCACTGCAGCTGACCGAGGCGAAACGGGTGCTGGCCGAACAGGCTTCGGAGGCGAAGTCGCGCTTCCTGGCGACACTCGGCCACGAGGTGCGCACGCCGATGACCGGCGTGCTCGGCATGAGCGAACTGCTGCGCGCGACCCGGCTCGACGACAGGCAGCGCAGCCAGGTCGATGCCATCCATCGCGCCGGCGAGCACCTGCTGCGGCTGGTCAACGATGCGCTGGACCTGGCCCGGATCGAAGCCGGCAAGCTGGAGCTGGCGACCGCCGACTTCGCGCTGCGCCCGCTGCTGGACGAGGTCGCCGCGCTGATGGCGCCGGTGGCGGAACGCAAGGGCCTGGCATTCGTCGACAGCATGGATGCCGGCACGCCAGCGGCGCTCCACGGCGACCGCACCCGCATCCAGCAGATCCTGCTCAACCTGCTCGGCAATGCGATCAAGTTCACCGAGTCCGGCCACGTGTCGCTGGAAACCAGTGCGCTTGCACCCCGGGGTGTGCGCTTCGTGGTCGCCGACAGTGGCCCGGGCTTGAGCCGCGAGCAGCAGGCCCGGCTGTTCCGCCGCTTCGAGCAGGCCGATGGCGCACGCACCGCCGCGCGCTACGGCGGCAGCGGGCTGGGGCTTGCGATCAGCCAGGAGCTGGCGACGGCGATGGGCGGCGGGATCGCGGTCGAAAGTGCGCCGGGGCAGGGCAGCCGCTTCATCGTCGAGTTGCCGCTGGTGCATGCCGACATGCAGCCGCCGCCTGCATCCGCGGCACCGTTGCGGGCGGTCGCGGGATCGCTGCGGCTGCTGCTGGTCGAGGACGATCCGATCGTGGCCGAGGTCATGCAGGGCTTGTTGCGCGAACAGGGGCATGTGGTGGTGCATGCCGGGCATGGGCTGGGTGCGCTGGCGGAAGTCGCCAGCCAGCGCTTCGACGCCGGTTTGCTCGACCTCGACCTGCCGGGACTGGATGGCCTTGCGCTCGCGCGCATGCTGCGCGCACAGGGCTTCGTGGCGCCGCTGCTTGCGGTGACCGCGCGTTCGGACGCGGATGCCGAGGCGCAGGCCCACGCGGCCGGCTTCGACGATTTCCTGCGCAAGCCGGTCAGCGGGGCGATGCTGGCGCAGGCGCTGCACGCCCGCGTGCCGCAGTAGCAGCGCGGCGCCGGCAAGGCGTCGCGATCAACCCGAGCGGAAAAACGCGGCGAGCACGCCGGCAGTCAGCCCCTGCAACGGGCCCAGCCACAGGTTGGAGCGGTGCATCAGCTCGATCGGCGACACGCCCTGCAGGAACGGCTGCGCGAGGATGGTGACCGCGACCAGCAACAGGTAGAACACCGACAGCGCCACGCCCAGCCAGAGCAGGCCCCTGGCGGCAACCGGCAGGATGTTCGCGTCGGGGCTGGCTGCAGAGGTACCGGTCGTCGTCGTGGCGGCCGCGGCTGCGCTCGCGGCGACGCGGAAATCGGTGGCCAGCACGCCGATGATCAGCGACAGGGTCGGCATCACGGTGGGCAGGTACCACGCCCAGGCGTCCTCGCTTTGCGAGCCGTAGCGGCCGACCAGGCTCTGCACCACCAGGATCAGGAACACCAGGCCCGCGCCGCCGAGCCAGATGCCGGCGAACATCCATCTGGATCTGGTCAGGGTCATGCGGGCCTCAGCGGCGCAGCGCAGCGACGATGCCGCTGCGATCGAGTTGGGTTGCGGCGGATGTGGTGCTGCTTGCCAGCGCAACCGCCGGATCGCCATGGCCGCTCTTGCGGAACTGGTAGACCAGCGCGCTGGCCTCGACATCGGCATCGAACGGCAGTGCCTGGATCGAGCGCGGCAGGCGGTCCAGCCCGCCACTCAGCCAGGCCTCGGCCTGCTCGTTCGTCGCCGGGCGTCCGGAGGTGGCGAACGCCCGGTTGGTGACGATGAAGACGATGACCCGGTAGTCGCCCTGCGGCGCGGCGAACAGGGCGCGCAGGTAGTCGCCCAGCGAGAACACCGGCTGTTCGGGCAGCGCGGTGGACCAGCGCTGCGGGTCCGGCTTCGGCGTGCCGTCGGGCGTGATCTGTTCAAGCCTCGTCGCCAGCGCGAAGCCGCCGGGCACCGTGTAGTAGCTGCGTTCCCCATAGCCGACGCCCGACAGTGCGCCTTCCAGGTGGCGGGCGACCTCGCCCAGCGTGGCCCCGTCGTTGCGCGCCAGCAGGCTGCGATCCATCGTGGTGCGCGAGGTGGGCTTCGGCGGCGGCCATGGAAACGCGGGGATCGCCTGTTCGCCACCGACCTGCGTGGGCGGTGGGGGAGGCGGCGGTGGAGGCGGTGGAGGCGGTGGAGGCGGTGGTGCCTCCACGCCATACCCGACGTTCACTCCCGCGCAGCCGCCGGTGGCAACGACGGCGACCAGCACGGCAAGGGTGGCTGGACGCAAGATCCCGCGGAGCCAGCGGACCACCATGGAGCAACCTGACATGCGCATCCCCTTGGCAACAGCCGGCGTCCCCCGACGGCACCCGCAGGGTAGCGCGTTCATGCTGCAGGTGGGCGCGACTGCGATATGCGGGCGTCGCTTACCCGAGGCTGCGCTCGAGGCTCCCCGCGTGCACCGCCTCCACCAGCACGGCCACGTGCCCGGGATCCATGTCCGGCGACATGCCATGGCCGAGGTTGAACACATGGCCCTCGCGCGAGCCGCCGTTGCCGGTGGCGTAACTGTCCAGCGTGGCCTGCACCTGCGAGCGGATCGCGTCGGGATTGCCGTACAGGATCGCCGGGTCCAGGTTGCCCTGCAGCGCAACGCGGCCATTGGCGCGGCGGGCGGCGTCTTCCAGGGTCACCGTCCAGTCCACGCCGATCGCATCCGCGCCGCTGGCGAACAGGTCGTCCAGGTGCGGTGCATTGCCCTTGCCGAACAGGATCACCGGCGCGCCGAGGTCCTTCAGCGCGCGCGCGATCCGGGTCAGGTAGGGCAGCGAGAATTCGCGGTACATCGCCGGGCCGAGTGCACCGCCCCAGGTATCGAACACCTGCAGCGCCTGCGCGCCGGCCGCGTGCTGGGCGGACAGGTAGGCGATGACCGCGTCGGTCACCACGGCCAGCAACCTGTGCATCGCCGCCGGCTCGTTCAGCGCCAGCGCCTTGACCTTGCCCCAGTCCTTGCTGCCGCCGCCCTCGACCATGTAGCAGGCCAGCGTCCACGGACTGCCGGAGAAACCGATCAGCGGCACGCTGCCGTCCAGCTCGCGGCGGATCAGGCGCACCGCGTCCATCACGTAGCGCAGCTCGGTCTCCATGTCCGGCACGGCGAGCGCATCGATCTGGGTCGCCGTGCGCAGCGGGCGTTCGAACTTCGGGCCTTCGCCGTCCACGAAATACAGGCCCAGGCCCATCGCATCCGGCACGGTGAGGATGTCGGAGAACAGGATCGCCGCGTCCAGCGGGAACCGGCGCAGCGGCTGCAGGGTGACTTCGCAGGCCAGTTCCGGGTTCTTGGCCATCGCCAGGAAGCTGCCGGCCGCCTTGCGGGTGGCGCGGTACTCCGGCAGGTAGCGGCCGGCCTGGCGCATCAGCCACACGGGGGTGCAGTCCACGGGTTCGCGGCGCAGCGCGCGCAGGAAGCGGTCGTTCTTCAGGGTCACAAATGAATTCCGGTTAGCGGGGCGCGTCGGCGCCCTGGGCAAACATCAATTGGAAGCCGCGCTTGAGCTGTGCATCGCGCGCCACTTCCAGCGCGGTCAGGGCGCTGGCCTGGTCGGCGTACTGCTCGCGCTTGAGCGTGCTGCGTCCGCCGATCTGCCCGGTTTCGCGCAGCAGCGTCCAGCCACCCAGCAGGTCGGGCTGGAGCTGGAGCTGGACGAATCGCGGGGCTTCGCGGCCGTCGGGGCGTTGTTGCAGCAGCAGGCGCATCCGCGAATTGTAAGGCCTGTGCCTCTTGCGGGCTCAGCCGCGCAGGACGTCCAGCACCTGCGCTTCATCGACGCCAGCCACCACCCGCGCCGCGCCGGCGCGATCCCACAGCACGAAGCGCAGGCCCGAACCCTGCGCCTTCTTGTCCAGCCGCATGCGCGCGACCAGCGCTTCGGCCTGCAGGCCCGCCGGCACCGTGGTCGGCAGGCCGAACCGCTGCAGCAGCGCGCGCAGGCGTTCGCCATCGCCGGCATCCGCCAGGCGCAGTGCGGCCGACAGCCGGGCGGCCAGCAGCATCCCCACCGCGACTGCCTCGCCGTGGTTCAGCCCGCCATAGCCTTGCTCGGCCTCGATCGCGTGGCCGAAGGTGTGGCCGAAGTTGAGCAGCGCGCGCTCGCCGTGTTCGAACGGGTCGCGTTCGGTGATCGCGGCCTTGTGCACGCAGCTATGGGCGATGGCCTCCGCCAGCAACCCGTCGTCGCTGGCGAGCAGGGCATCGGCATTCACCTCCAGCCAGTGGAGGAAGCCGGCATCGACGATCGCCCCGTACTTGATCACCTCGGCGAAGCCCGCGCGCAGTTCGCGTGGCGGCAGCGTGCGCAGGGTCGAGGTGTCTGCGATCACCGCGCGCGGCGGATGGAACGCACCGACCAGGTTCTTGCCCTGCGCGATGTCCACCGCGGTCTTGCCGCCGACCGAGGAATCCACCATCGCCAGCAGGGTGGTCGGCAGCTGCACGCAGTCGATCCCGCGCATCCAGCAGGCCGCGGCGAAGCCGGCCAGGTCACCGACCACGCCACCGCCGAGCGCGTACACGCAGGCGTCGCGGGTGGCGCCGAGCGCGGCCAGCGCGTCGATCACGCCGGAAAAATTCGCCAGCGTCTTGGAGGCTTCGCCGGCATCGAACACGTGCAGCGCGATCGTGGCGTCCGGCCGCACCGACCCGAGTGCGGCCTGCACGCGTTGCGCATGCAGCGGCGCGACCTGCGAATCGCTGACGATCAGCGCATGCCGGCCGCGCAGGTGCGATGCGAGCAGGGCACCATCGTCGAGCAGGCCGGGGGCGATGTCGATCCGGTACGGCGCGCCGCCGCCGACCTCCACCTGCCGGGTCGTTGGGTTCATGCGTGCGCTTCCATGTGATCGGCAAGCAGTGCCGCCAATGCCTCGGCGACCTGTTCGGGGGAGAGGGTGCTGGTATCGAAGGCCAGGTCGGCCAGCCCGCGATACAGCGGTTCGCGCAGCGCCTGCAGTTCGGCCAGCCGCGCGGCCGGGTCCGCCACCGCCAGCAGCGGCCGCCCGCGGTCGCCGGCGATCCGCTGCAATTGCTGGGCGGCGCCCACCTGCAGGTAGACCACGCGGCCGGCCGCGCGGATCGCGGCGCGGCTGCCGGGATCCAGCACCGCGCCGCCACCGGTGGCGACCACCTGGTCCGCGCCTGCCAGGATCCCGGCGAGGATCCGCGCTTCGCGGGCGCGGAAGCCGGCCTCGCCTTCGCGGGCGAAGATTGCGGGGATCGGCATGCCGGCATCGGCCTCCACGCCTGCGTCGACATCCGCGAACCCGAGCCCCAGGCGCGTCGCCAGCAGCCGGCCGACATGGCTCTTGCCCGACCCCATCGGCCCGACCAGGACGATATTCCCATTGCTTGCGG
>Ga0209477_1000312_pt1 | contig 29822 bp, 26 predicted proteins | sample KloWWTupernatant_FD_187180 | JGI IMG/M metagenome (GOLD analysis project Ga0209477, IMG submission 187180) | Active sludge microbial communities from Klosterneuburg, Austria, studying microevolution and ecology of nitrifiers - Klosterneuburg... | ecosystem: Engineered > WWTP > Aerobic digester >...
TTTATTATTTTTTTTAAAGATAAGGCAATTTTATAGGTGGCTACTACCACTAAAGTAGGATTCAAGCCTTCAATAATAGACCTGTTTCAGCTTTTTGTAGCTACAATTGAAAACCGTTTCTTTGCAAAACGATTACCTGCCATTGAAAGATTCATTCATCTTAAAATTCATTTAAACACCATGAGTTACATTTCAGAAATTTTTGCCCGTCAAATTCTTGATTCAAGAGGTAATCCAACAGTAGAAGTAGATGTAATAACCGATGAAGGTGCTATGGGCCGTGCAGCAGTACCTAGCGGTGCCAGTACCGGCATTCACGAAGCAGCAGAACTTAGAGATAACGATAAGAAAAAATATTTAGGCAAAGGCGTTTTAAAAGCTGTAAAAAATGTGAACGACATTATTGCTCCTGTTTTGCTAGGTAATGATGTTGCTGACCAAACGGGAATTGATGAATTGATGATTCAATTGGATGGCACAGTAAATAAATCAAAATTAGGAGCTAATACAATACTCGCCGTAAGTATGGCTGTTGCTAAAGCTGCTGCTGAAGAAGCCGCATTGCCATTGTATCGTTATATCGGCGGAACGAATGCAAAGACATTACCAATTCCAATGATGAACATTCTAAATGGTGGTGCTCATGCAGATAATAAAATAGACTTCCAGGAATTTATGGTTATGCCGGTTGGTGCCCCATCTTTTAGTGAAGGACTTCGTTGGGGAGTAGAAATTTTCCATGCCTTAAAAACTGTACTAAAGAAAAAAGGCTTTAGCACCAATGTAGGTGATGAAGGTGGTTTTGCACCAAATATTCAAAGCAATGAAGAAGCAATCGAAACAGTATTGACAGCTATTCAGGCAGCAGGATATAAAACAGGCTCGCAGATAGTAATTGCTATGGATGCTGCCAATAGCGAACTATGGAACAGTAAAAAGAAAAAATATGTATTCCATAAAAGCAGTGGTAAAGAAATGAGCAGTGAACAATTAGTTAAATATTGGGCTAGCTGGGTAAAACAATACCCGATTGCTTCTATAGAAGATGGCATGGCAGAAGATGATTGGAATGGATGGAAGATGTTGACTGAAGCCGTTGGAGATAAGTGTCAGTTAGTAGGTGATGATTTGTTTGTAACGAACGTAACCCGTTTGCAGCAAGGAATTGATAAAGATATTGCTAATGCTCTTTTAGTAAAAGTAAACCAGATAGGCACCATTACAGAAACAATTAATGCAGTTACATTGGCGCAACACAATGGTTACAATACAATCATGAGTCATCGCAGTGGAGAAACAGAAGACAATACAATTGCAGATTTAGCCGTTGGATTGAATTGCGGACAAATTAAAACTGGTTCAGCCAGTCGTTCAGATCGTATGGCAAAGTATAACCAGCTTATCCGGATCGAGGAATTATTAGGAAGCTCAGCTTATTATCCAAAAGGAAAGATTAAATTTGGAAAATAATATTTGAATTCGGAGGTCTGACATCAGACCTCCGAATTCAAAATTTCAGTTAAATATCCATTATGAAATTATTAAACCATATTCCCGCCTTTCTCAAAAACAAATACTTTCTATCGCTTTCCATTTTCGGCATTGTTATTCTTTTTTTAGATAAAAACGACTTTTTCGCTCAAATGGACCGTCGTAAAGAATTAAGAGAATTAGAACATAGTAAAAAACATTACACCAAAGAAATAGCTACAGAACGCAAAGAGTTAGAGGCACTTAAGAACAATCCGGCCACTTTGGAAAAATATGCCAGGGAAAAATACTTTATGAAAAGAGATAATGAAGAACTGTTTCTGATATCGGAAAAGTCCGATAATTCAAAGAATTAGCCACTAAGACACAATAAGGCAACCCTACCCCCGTTAATAATCTGGACATTCTTAGATAACGACTACCAAGGACATTAACATCTGATTTCTGGACAAATTAACCGGTTCGCCAATGACCAACTTTACACCCGAAGACCTTTTATTGTATTTGTACAAAGAAACTTCATCTGAAAAGACCGAAGCTATTACAGTTGCTCTTCAAAGAGACTGGACACTTCGTGAAAAACTTGAAGTTCTTATTGCATCAATGAAAAGGCTCGACAAAATCACTCAATCGCCCCGCACTGAAGTAGTACTAAATGTACTTAATCATGCAAGAGAACAAGCCGAGGCTGTTTAGTAAAAATATTTTTAAACCAGAAAGCATTCTGAATATTTCAGGATGCTTTTTGTTTTATTGCAACTCCGATATTAAAATTCTGCTAAGTTTTATCCGTTGCCATTATCTTGCAACATGACTCGTAAAGAACGATACAAATTTGTTATTGATTATTTCGAAAAAAATATGCCGGTCGCTGAAACCGAACTAGCATTTAAAGACCCGTATCAATTATTAGTAGCCGTCATTCTTTCGGCCCAATGCACCGATAAAAGAGTAAACCTTACTACGCCTGCAATTTTTAAAACATACCCTGATGTAAGATCATTAAGTAAAACAACTTTTGATGATTTGTTTCCACTTATAAAAAGCATCTCCTATCCTAATAACAAAACAAAGCATCTTATTGGAATGGCACAAAAAGTTGTAAGCGATTTCAATGAACAAATTCCAATGACGGTTGATGAATTAATTCAACTTCCTGGAGTTGGTAGAAAAACAGCAAACGTTATTACATCAGTTGTAGACAATCAACCTAATATGGCTGTTGACACTCATGTTTTCAGAGTTAGTAAAAGGCTTGGGTTAGTTCCGCAAACAGCATCTACTCTTTTGGCAGTTGAAAAAATATTAATTAAAAACATTCCCGAACACCTGATACATAAAGCTCACCATTGGCTTATTCTTCATGGTAGATATACTTGCCTTGCAAGGAATCCAAAATGCGAACAATGTGGACTGCAAGAAATTTGCATCCACTTCCGAAAGAAAAATACTCAGTAACTCTTATAACATGCTTCGGAAAAGCACTTCCTTTTAAAATTATATACTACAAAAAGAGGAATACTTATCCACTAAAATGTGATTTAGCATAATACTTGTAATAGTTGGCAGATTAATCATTCTGTAAATCGCCAACTTTTGAGAAATAGTTTCAGGACATTCCTGCTGCTGTCATTTATTCATTCGACAGTCTATAGCCAAATGTCTCCCAAACAATGGGCTTTGCATTATGGAGGCAACGATGTTGATATTCCACTTTCCATAAAACTTACCAATGACGGTGGTACAATCGTAGCCGGATATACCGATTCTAAAAGTGGCGATGTAAGCCCTCAACCCAACCGAGAATATTGGGACCTCTGGATTGTAAAGCTGGATAAATGCGGAATCATTCAGTGGGAAAAATCCTTTGGCGGAACAGGCTACGAAAGTGCAAGAGATGTAGTACAAACAAGTGATGGCGGTTATATGGTGTTGGGCGAAACAAATTCAACAGATGGCGGCGTAATTGCTGGTTATGGTGGCACAAAAGATATATGGTTATTAAAACTGTCAGCCAATGGAACACTACAATGGCAAAAAAGATACGGCGGTACTGGTTTAGACATTGGCAATCATATTGAATTAACATCGGAAGAAGATTTTCTCATTGCTGCATCTTCCACTTCTAATGATGGAGATATAAGAGGCAATCATAGCACTGGCACATTTACAGACGGAGTGCTGATAAAAATAAATGCTACAGGCACATTATTATGGAGTAAATGTTTCGGCGGCTCTAAAAATGAAGAGCTATTTGATTTAGAAATTATTAATGGAACAATTTTCTTAGCTGGTTTTACCAATTCAACCGATGGCGACATTCCTCCAAGTCAAAAAAATTATGACATTTGGCTGCTGGCTATTGATGGTAATGGTAATAAAATATTCAGTAAAATTTATGGCGGTTCACAAAATGATGTAGCCTATTGCATGAGCAAAGGATCTGATGGTTCTTTAACACTGGCTGGCTACACCACTTCTACCGATGGTGATGTAAGCGGAGCAAAAGGCAGCCAGGATTATTGGGTTATTAATGTAGATCAACGTGGAAAATTAAACTGGCAAAAAGTATTGGGCGGAACAGATGCAGAATATGCCAAAACAATTATTACCGATAATGATGGCGGTTATATAGTTGGCGGAGTTACTTATTCAAATGATGGTGATATTGCCAGTTCATTAGGCGAAGGTGATTTCTGGACAATAAAATTATCTGCTGCTGGAACTGTAAGCTGGAAACAAAATTTGGGCGGCAGTGGCAACGATCATCTCCGCTATATGATAAGAAACCCTTTGCTTAATGAATATTATCTGGCCGGTGACTCAGAATCTGGTGATGGCGATTTCAATAACACATTGGGAGATGCTGACTTTGCCATTATCAAATTTAAGATCATAGACACACTAACACTCGACTCTGCTGTTTGTAATGTAAACACATTCGTTCCTTTTAAAGACACACTTCCAGACATCTGTGGTAATGATTCGGTTATTGTTCAATATAGGCCTGTTCCCATAAGTGGGCCTTTTGATGGTCTGCGAAAAATTGATAGCATATTTATCGGTCAAAGTGTAACTCTTCATTCCAATGGAAATGGAACGATAGTATGGTCATCGCATACATCACTTAGTTGTACCAATTGTAATGATCCAGTTGCATCGCCGTTAATTACCACCACCTATTCAGCAACTAATTTTTCGCCAGATGGATGTCAGGTAACAGATCAATTTACCGTAGTTGTGCTAAATGATGCAGTTGTTAAAATTCCTACTGCCTTTACACCAAATGGAGATGGATTAAATGATTACTTCGGACCATTGGGTAAAGTGCCAGAAGGATATAAGCTACAAATTTTTAATCGAAATGGAGAAGTGGTATTTGTTAGTAGTAATATTTATCAAAGATGGAATGGTTATTTCAAAGGAACATTACAGCCCTCTAGTGTTTTCATTTACTTGGTAAATTATAAAGACCTGCAAAATATTCCACATCAGCAAAAAGGAACATTTGCATTGATACGATAAAATTATTTGACAGATAAAATAAGCTTATGGACAGAAGAGAATTTTTCAAAAGAGCAGGAAAAAAAACTGCCGGAGAAAAAAAACAACATAGCTCCAAAAGAATGTTTGCCGGATTAGCGCCTTATAACGGCAATTGGACTGTAAATGAAGTAACACATCTTTTAAAGCGAACAATGTTTGGAGCTAAGAAATCAGATATAGATTATTTTCTTACCCTTTCTCCCGGTGGAGCAGTTGATGTGCTACTGAATAATATTACAACACCAACTCCGCCAGTAAGAGATTATGGATTATTGGAAGATGACGGAGTGATGTATGATGATCTTAGTGTAGCTATCGGACAAACCTGGGTAACCGACCCTAACACAGCCAGTGCCCCACAAATCAGAGGACAAATAAACAGTCGCAGAATTGCCAGCTTAAAAAAATGGTGGGCTGGTCTCATTATTAATCAGGGCAGAAGCATACAAGAAAAAATGGTTCTTTTCTGGCATCATCATTTCTCTGTACAGGAATCAGAAATTGAAAATGCAGCATATCTATACCGCCATCATAATCTATTAAGAACAAATGTGCTTGGTAATTTTAAAACATTGGCGAGAGAAGTAACAATCGACCCTGCGATGCTTATACATTTAAATGGCTATTTAAATTCAAGGCAGGCGCCAGATGAAAATTATGGAAGAGAGTTACAAGAGCTTTTTGTTATTGGTAAGGGCAATGATTCGCTCTATACAGAGAATGATGTAATAGCTATTGCAAGAGTTCTTACAGGCTGGCGCATCAACAATAATCCGTTAAATGCTTATTTGGATACTGGATCGCATGATACCGGTGCAAAAGTCTTTTCTGCATTTTATAGCAACAGAACAATTAGTGGTAGTAATAATTCTTATCAGGAACTGGATGAATTAATGGATATGTTGTTTAATACAACAGAGGCAGCTCGATTTATATGCCGTAAATTGTATAAATGGTTTGTTTATTATGAAATAGACGATGCAACTGAAAGAGATGTTATCATTCCGATGGCGACTGTGCTACAAAGTAATAATTTCGAAATAAAGCCTGCACTTGAAGTATTGTTTAAGAGTGAACATTTTTTTGATACAATTAATCAGGCTTGTTATATCAAAAACCCATTCGACATTATAGTTGGTACGTTAAGGGAATTCAATGTTGCATATCCTGCATATACAAATTATACAACAGGTTATCCTTTATTTTTTTCTATATATAATAATGCAGCGGACATGCAGCAGCAGTTATTTCAGCCACCGGATGTATCTGGTTGGCCTTCATATTATCAGGAACCAATGCATTATGAATTATGGGTAAACAGTAATTCACTTCCTAAAAGAGCAGATTTTACTGATGCATTAATAAATGATTCTATAATTGATGTAAGAGCCTTTGCTAACTATTCGAATAATCCGACAGATCCGAATCAATTAATAACAGATGTAACCGCATTGTTGCTTCGTTATCCGTTATCGGTTAATGCTAAAATATACGTAAAGACTCGTTTTCTTACAAACAATATAGCAGACGATACAATCTGGACCAATGCCTGGAATTCAAATAACAGTACTGTCATTAATGCATCCTTAAAAGAGATGTTTAAATTTTTGATGAATCTTCCAGAATTTCATTTGTGCTAAAACCAGAGAATATACCAACTAAAAAAATATAGTAATGGACAGAAGGAAATTTTTACGAAACACCGTGCCAGTTGCTGTTACCATGCCAGCGTTGCTAAATGGATTTTCATTTACTGCTCAAGGTGCAGAAAGTAACCTTGCCCGATTGCTGGAGCAAACACTTACTGATACAGACCATGTGTTTGTGCTGGTACAACTCGGTGGTGGAAATGATGGACTCAACATGGTTATACCATTGGATATTTACGGCAACTATTATAATGCAAGAACTAATGTGGCAATTCCCCAAAGCCAGGTGCTTCGGCTTGATGGAACAGATAAATCAGGCTTACATCCTGCAATGACAGCAATGCAGAATATGTTCAATGAAGGTAAGATGAATATAGTGCAATCGGTAGGATACGAAAATCCAAGCTTTTCACATTTTAGAGATACAGATGTATGGAATAGTGGGGATACAAGGAGAAACAGAAGAGAAAGAGTAAGAACAGGTTGGATGGGCCGCTATCTCGAAAGTGAATACCCCGGTTATCCTGATGCATTTCCCAATGCAGAAATGACTGATCCGCTTGCAATACAAATAAGCAATTATCCTACACTTGCAATGCAGGGTTCTATTTATTCAATGGGTTTATCAATTACAAACCCTGAAAAAGTATATTCATTCGTCAATCCTTTTTCCGACTATCCATTAAGCTCTGTTTCTGCGAATAAAGAGTTGAAATTTCTTCGTGTCATTTCAGAGAAAACTAAAATCTATTCTGACATCATAAGATCCGCTTATCAAAGATCTTCTACGATGGCAACTTATCCGACAGAAAATTATTTAGCCGAACAATTAAAAATTGTAGCAAGGCTTATTAAAGGAGGGTTAAAAACCAGAGTTTACACGGTATCTATGGGCGGCTTCGATACACATAAGCGGCAGGTTAATGCAAGCGACACTACTACCGGAATGCATGCCAAATTAATGAAAGACCTTTCTTCTGGCATCAACGCCTTTCAGCAAGATATAGAAATGATGGGGCTTGATGACAGAGTAATGGGCATGACTTATTCAGAATTTGGCCGACGTATAAAATCAAATGCAAGCCTTGGTACAGATCATGGAGCTGCTGCACCATTAATTATGTTTGGCAAAAATGCTAAAAAGGGAATTCTTGGCACAAGTCCGGACATACCAGCAGATATTCAAGTAGTAAATAATATTCCATTCCAATATGATTTCCGAAGTGTGTATGCATCTGTATTAGAACAATGGTTTTGTGTAAAACAACCTGCATTAGATTCAATTCTTTTACAAAATTATCAGTCGCTTCCACTTATTACTGGCCCTTGTGGTGTGGCTGATGATCCAGATGATACAAATAATAATTCCGAAAACTTGTTGCTGAAAATGTGGCCTAATCCATACACGATAAACGCCACAATACAATTTTCGACCAACGGCGGTAATACAATGATTCAACAAATCAATTCACTAGGTCAAGTAGTAAAAGTACTTGCCAATGGTGATTATGCGGAAGGAACACATAATATTGATATTTATAGTGATGGATTACCGACAGGGGCTTATTTTCTTCGTTTACAGAATAAATCTTTGCAGAAAGTATTAACCATCATGAAGGTTAATTAGTAGTAAAAGTACCATCATGACTTGTTTCAAATTAATATAATATTAATCTAAAGAAAAAGATGGCTATATACTTTGAGCCTTCATAATATTTTATAATTTTATACTCGATTTTCCATATTCAATCCTGTGCCAAAGCTTTTATTTAATTCAAATGAAACTAAAATGATTGAAAATGAGAAAATTTTTGGTATTAGTGCTGTTGACATATGCAGTATTTAACCAGCCCCTGAAAGCACAGTATTATTTTTACAATGACAAATACTACGAAAACGAAGTTGTAGTTGAATTAGGTCTCTCTGGCGGATTAATGAACTCCCTAACAGATTTAGGTGGAAAAAAAGGAATCGGAAAAAACTTCTTAAAAGATTTTCGTTGGGCAACCGCCCGACCAAGTTTTGGCTTTTATGCAATGGGTATGTATAAAGGCATGATAGGAGTTCGTCTTGAAGGTACTTTTGGTGAAGTCGTTGGTTATGACAGCATCCTGAAAGATGTAGCTAGCAGTACTTTTGGTCGCTACGATCGAAACTTGAGTTTCAAAAGTAAGATTAATGAAATTCAGCTTGCCGTAGAGTTTCACCCCATTGCATTATTCAGTTTTGAAGATGACCCTCCCCCTTATTCACCATATATAATTGCTGGAGTTGGTCGTTATTCATTTGATCCGCAAGCTGAATTAAGAGGCCAGTGGTATTCTCTTAAACCTCTTTCTACAGAAGGTCAGGGTTTTAAAGAATATAAAGACCGATCGCCTTATCAACTCAATCAATTTAATATTGCGGCCGGACTAGGGCTTCGATATGAATTAAGTCCACTTTTCAATGCAAGGCTTGAGTTTGTACATCGCTTTTTAAGTACTGACTACTTGGATGATGTAAGCACTAAATATATTGACCCAGCATTATTTGCTAATTATTTACCAGCCAACCTTGTTCCAATAGCACAGCAATTAGCTAACAGAAAAGGAGAAATTAATCCTGGGAGCAAAACTAAAATTGGCGAACAACGTGGTGATTTTAAAGATAATGATGCTTTTTTTACCATTCAATTAAAAGTAGGAGTAACTCTCGGAAGGCAAAGAAGATAATAGCTTTCATTATTATATTAAAAAATCCTGCTTACAGCAGGATTTTTTTCTTTTTACACATACCACATTCAATACGCATAAAACACAGCAATTTGTTATTTTTATAGGACCATTAGCTAACTTAACCTCATATCATGCAAAACGGACCTTCAAGTATTTCTAATATTTCTTTTAATAGCCGCCTTTGCTTTAAGCCGTTGGTTATGGCTTTGAAAAAAAACATTGCAGAAGGAAATCCCGGCATGAAGAAGCTATATGGTCAGGTTGTAACACAATTTGAAGCTCACCCTGAATTATTAAACTGCTTTGCCGACACTTCAACAGTGAAACATCATAGCGAGTTAATTGAAGAATTATTATCAGCAGTATTTCCACCTACCACTTCAAACTATATGTATGGAGTATTAATGCCTTTTAAAAACGAAGCAGTATACGTTTCGCCTTTATTCAAAGAATTATTAGTAAAGCCCGGAACTAACCAAGTAGAAATTCCCGAAAGCCCTAATACACAAGAAAATAATTTTGAAAAGATCCATTTTGCATATGGACTAATATTAAAAAAATATCTTGGCTATAATAGTCCTGTTACAAATCGATCTGTATATACGGTTCAAGATCCAAAATCAGGATTATTAAGATATATGGAAATAAGACTTGATGCAAGATTTATAGACGTAAAGCCTGTAGCAGAAATGCCAGAAATGCCTGCATCAATATTGGATCCTAATACAAATAGGATTCTTACCGTTGCCGAACTTTCACAACTTATTCCGCTTGACAAATTTGTTTTTGAAGGAGTAGCTGTTGTACGTATAAACGATATGACGGAACAAGAGGTGATTACAAAAATGAAAAACAAATTATTGGAAAGCTCTCTTGCTGACGAAAATATATATATTGATCTGGAAGAACAAGTTCAGTCACTTATAGAACTTCAGAACATTACTATCGGCGTAACCCCTTTTTTTAAAATTAACGGCCACTATGTTTATTCAGATATTCACAATGCCAATAGTCTTTTGTTTAGAAAATTTGATGCCGGTAGTGATAAAGATGAAATAAGCGACTATTGTAAATTGCTCTTTAGGGAAAATGACCAACCGTTGCTATTTGAAAATATAGAAGAAAACATGCTAGATGAAGTACAATGCCTTCGCTATTATCATTTAGCAGGTGCCAGAAGTTTAATTCTATGTCCACTAAAATCTGATCATGAATTAATCGGCATTCTTGAAATAACTTCTTCCGAACCTGGCTATCTAAAACCACAACACATCAGTAAAATAGAAAACGTAATTCCGTTATTTACTTTAGGTCTTGAAAAAAGTTTGGAGCAACTTAATTCACATGTGGATAGCATCATCAAGAAAAAATTTACAGCCGTACAACCTTCTGTTGAGTGGAAGTTTACAGAAACTTCTCTAAAGTATATTGTCAATATGCATAAAAAAGAAGAAGCGTTTATTGAAAGAATATCATTTGCAGATGTCCATCCACTATACAGTGCTATAGATATACGCAATTCTTCTACCGAACGGTCAAAATCTATTAAAGCAGATATTGTAGAACAACTCGAACTTGCCAAAAAGACTGTAGCAAATATTCAATCATCAATCTCATTTCCACTGCTACAGGAAATCGAATTTAAAATTGAAAAATATATTGTTGCTGCATCCGATATTTTACAATCAGAGGAAGAAATTCTTATACATAATTTTTTTACAGGACAAGTCGCATCCGTTTTTAATCACATTAGGAATACCGAGGAAGAAGTTAAAAATGATATTGACCAATATTTTGCAGCTTTGGATCCTGAGACAGGAATGCGATATAATCATCGAAAAGATTATGAGCAAAGTATAACCAGGATAAACGAAACTTTATCCCGATTTATTGACAAAGAGCAGTCCGCTGCACAAAAAGTTTATCCTCATTATTTTGAACGTTTTGTAACTGACGGTGTGGAGTTTAATATTTACATGGGCCAATCTATTACCCCCCGTAAAAAATTTGATGAAATTTATTTGCGAAATCTCAGAATGTGGCAGATTAATTTGTTGGCGAAAGCGGCAATCGCCACACATAAACTTGAAGCTGAACTAACACATAAGCTAAGAACAACTCAGCTAATATTATGCCACAGCCAGCCTTTGGCTATTCTTTTTAGAACTGAAGAAAGAAAATTCGACGTTGATGGCGCCTACAATATTCGTTATGAAATTGTAAAAAAGAGAATTGACAAAGTAAGAGTAAGAGATACTAATGAAAGATTAACGCAGCCGGGGAAAATTGCAATTGTTTATTCCCAAGCAAAAGATGCTGAAGAATATACTGGTTACATTGAGTTTCTACAAAATAAAAATCTATTAAAACCTGGTATCGAAAAATTTGACCTTGAAGAGTTGCAAGGGGTTTCTGGCCTCAAAGCATTACGGGTTGATATAAACTTTGACGATTTGGATTTAGATGATAAAAAAAAGCTGTCTGAAATTACTTCCAGACAGCTTACAGGTAATTAGTTATTTATTAATTTAAAATCTCTGTCAGCTTAGCTTCAAGTGCCGAGCCTCTTAAGTTTTCTGCAACAATTTTACCTGAAGGATCAATTAATACATTGTAAGGAATTCCTTCTATTTTATATAATGGAACAACGGGGCTATCCCAATATTTAAGGTCGCTTACATGAGTCCAAGTAAGTTTATCATCCATAATTGCTTTTAGCCATTTATCTTTTTGACCTGGCCTGTCAAGCGACACACCAAGTATTGTAAAGTTTTTGTCTTTAAATTTCTTATACGCTGCTACAACAGTTGGATTTTCCTGACGACAAGGGCTGCACCAACTTGCCCAAAAATCTACCAACACATACTTACCTTTAAATGAACTTAGTTTTACTTCTTCGCCTTTTGTATCTGGCAAACTAAATTCAGGCGCCATTTTCCCTTCAACACCTTCTAAAGAAGTTTTAATAGAAGCTAGCCCTTTATGATCTGGATATTTTGAAGAAAGGCTAGTCACTACTTTTTTTACCTCATCTTTTCCTAATGGTTCCAATCCAAAATTTGGATTACTTGCTGTGCTTTGATAATAACCTATTTCAAGCATGGCTAATGCAGGGTTAGAAGATTTTTCTAAAGAAGATAATAAATTGGTCCTAATACCAGATGCAATCTGCATTATTTCATTTTGCAAACCCAAAAGAGCCGAATCAGAAGCACCGGCCTTTTGCAGGCTATCTCCTTTTCGACCTATTATAAAAATGTTTTCTAATTTTTTATTAAAGCCTTCCATAAAATCTTTCATCTCCTGGCTAACAGCTGAGCCTTTTATATCAAAGTTTTCAGGAAAATCTTTATTCTCTTTATTATAAGTTGCATTCAGTGTAACCTTTGCAACATCGTTTATAACAGATGCAAGCGGATACTGTGCATTTACCATCCTTATATTATAGACTCTTGCTTCTTCTGTGCCAGCATGTAATACATACTTACCATCATCACCAATTGTTGCAGAATCCACAATTGATGGCTGCATGGTAGCCATTGGAATTTCTTCCAAATAAATTTTCTTCTCCGGGCTATTAGTGATTACACCTTTTACTTCAAACCCTTTTTTGCTATCCGATTTTGATGTGCAGGAAACCATTAATGCTAATACTGCTACAATTACAATTTGATTTTTCATTTCTTTCAATTATGATTTTAATTTTTCTAATAATATTTTGTTGGTAACTTTTGGATCTGCCTTACCTTTTGTTTGCTTCATCACTTCACCAACAAATAATGCAAGTAATCCTTTTTTCCCTTTTTTGTATTCTTGTACTTTGTCTGCAAATTTATCCAGCACTTGATCAATAATTGGTCCGATGGCAGACACATCAGATTCCTGAATTAAATTTTCCTCTTTTGCAATACTAGCTGCTTCTTTATCAGGGTTAGCCAGTAATGCAGGAAAAATTTTGGTTGATGCACTGGAGAAGTTCACTTTCCCTTCATCTATCAACGTAATTAAAGACACAAGCTGCTCAGGTTTCAACGGAAATTCTGTTATTTCTTTTCCATTCTCATTCATCCAAGATTTAACTGGGCCAAGCATCCAGTTAGCTGCCGCTTTATAATTAGTAGTATGTAAAATTATTTGTTCAAAATAGTCGGAAACTACTCTTTCTTCTGTAAGAACAGAAGCATCATAGTCTGATAACTTTAATTTCGTTGTATATTTTTCAATCCTTTCCTCTGGTAAAACAGGAATACTTCTTCTTATTTTTTCAATAAACTCATCCTGCAAATGAAATGGCGTTAAATCCGGCTCTGGAAAATAACGATAGTCATCTGCATCCTCTTTATCACGGATAGCTTGTGTAGTTCCGGTATTCGCATCAAAGCTTCTTGTTTGCTGTTGAATAGTTCCGCCTGCTTCAATAATTTCAATTAATCGCTTTGCTTCTACATCAATAGCTCTTTTTACATTGCGGATGGAGTTAAGGTTTTTTACTTCTACCCTTGTACCTAGCTTTGTTTCACCTTTTATCCGCACAGAAATATTCGCATCGCATCGAAGGCTTCCTTCTTCCATATTCCCATCACAAACTTCGAGGTAACGAACCAGTTTTCTTATTTCACTAACAAAAGCAAATGCTTCATCACTACTTCTAATATCCGGCTCCGTTACTATTTCTATTAGCGGTGTACCTGCCCTGTTGTAATCAATACAAGTGTTTTCATCATCTATGTCATGAATACTTTTTCCAGCATCTTCTTCCAGATGAATTCTGTTAAGTCGAACATTCTTTTCCGAATCCCCAGCTTTAATAGTTACAAAGCCTGTTTTACAAATTGGCGTTGTATGTTGAGAAACCTGATAACCTTTTGGAAGGTCAGGATAAAAATAATTTTTACGGGCAAAATAATTATGCTGTTCTATTTTGCAATGGCAGGCTAGTCCCATCTTAACAGCATATTCAATCGCTTTGCGATTCATTTTTGGCAAAGTACCTGGATGGCCCAAAGTAATGGGGCTAACATGGGTATTTGGCGCTGCGCCATAGGCAATACTATCACCACAAAACAATTTGCTCTGTGTCATCAACTGGGCATGAACTTCTAAACCCACCACTACTTCGTATGCATCAAAATTGAACATATTTATAAGGCCGCAAAAATACACTTATAGGCTTTAAGGAAAGCTATCAATTTCCCTAAAATTGTAAAAGCCGGATTTGCTAACAAATCCGGCTTTTACACTCTAAAAAGATGATGTTTATAAATCTGCTGTCTTTATTTTTCGTGGCATTTTTGTTTCTATGTTCATTGATTTTCCGTTACGATTCAATTTTATCATCACAGAAATTTTTTCTTTGCTTTCTTTAATAGCTTTTACTATATCGTCTGTGCTATTGGTTGTCTTTCCGTCAAATTCCGTAATAATATCATCTTCTTTAATACCTGCTTTTGCAGCATTGCTCTCTTCATCTACTTCAATTACTTTTACTCCTTTTCCATCATCAGTGTCCTGCACAGATATACCAAGCTTTGGAGCTCCGCTAGAGAAGAATCTGTACTGATCAGTATCTGTGCGTAAGCCTCTTATTCTACCTAAATCGGCCATTCCTTTATCTAGTTCTAAATCGTCAAACTTAAAATCGAAGTTCTTACCATCACCCATTGACCAAGCATTAACACCTTTCCACTTTGTTAACTCAGCTGTAACTTTTTGCTCTTTTTTATCTCTGAGATAAGTAACTTTTACTTTATCGCCTGGCTTATGTTTCTTTATTGCAGCAGAAAGGTCATCTGGTTCTTCAATCTTGGTATCTTCAATTTTTATTATAATATCATTTTCTTTTAGCCCTGCTTTTTCTGCCGCACTTTCTTTTGTTATACTTTTTACTAACACTCCTTTTTCATCTTTTTGAGTGGTAACTCCTAGCATTGCCAGGTTTTCATTGGTAGAATACATTCTGAACATATTACCACCTTTACCATCCTTATCTCCTTTTGTTTCGAAATTCCAAACACCGGCACCTGGCATTCTTTCAAAAGTTAGTGCTTCAATATCTTTAAGTTTATTCAGTTTCACTTTCAGATCGCCTTCTTTATAATCATCAACTGGCTTACCATTTACTGTTACGTTGTCACCATTTATTTCAATAACCACTTTTTCTTCATTATCGTTTTTGGTAGTAACAATAATCTGCCTTACTTCCTTTTTCTCTTTAACTTCTTTAACCTTCTCCTCTTTTTGAGCTACCAATACGGAAGGCATAAATAAACCTAGTGCAACAATAAGGATGTTCATTTTTGAAATTGTCTTTCGCATATTTTTTTATTTAAAATGATCTACGTCATGTTTCGTAGACAAATATAACGACATTTTTCGAAATACGAAATGTTTCGGAAATGTTAAATAGCCAACTTGTGGATGAAAGGCATTATTGATTGATAAACGCCTGATCGACTAATCATAAAGGCGAAGATTAATTGCTTCATAGGTTTTTGCCAGATGGTCATCCACAATATCGTCTCCGATGTATTTCATCTTGCATTTTTCCAAAACCTTTATTGAGCCAACGTTCTGGGGCATTGCCCTGCCAACAATCCGGGGAAGTTGTAGTGTATTAAATCCATAGTTAAGAGAAGCGAATGCAGCCTCTGTAGCATAGCCCTTTCCCCAAGAAGATTTGATGAAACGATAGCCAAGGTCTATTTCATTTCGCTCTGGCCTGGCCTTTAAACCGCACCAACCAATAAATCCTAGGTTATGTTTTGTATGTACGGCCCAGCGTCCATGATTATATAATGCGTATTGTGGTAAAATAGTTTTCTCAAGAATTTCTGATGCATGATTCAAATCTTTGATAGGATCCAATGTATACTTTATCACTTCCGGGTCTTGATTCAATTCATAAATCAGTTGCACATCATCCATTGTAAATGTGCGAAGGAGTAATCTTTCAGTTTCTAATATAACATTCATTAGTGTAAACCTTTAGTATTTTTACTACCCTGAAAGTGGTATTGCTCAGGGATTTAAAAATCGGATTTTTGAAGTAATTATTGATACTTTGAAAATACAATTATGGTTTACATTGTTGCAGGGCTTTTTGCCATTTTCTGTATAGGCGTTATGATCTATGTTGTAAAAGTTTACAAGGAAGATAAAAAAAATAGACCTAAAAGTGGTTACCGAATTGATGATGACGATGACACTTTGCGTCATCCCTGATTTCTATAGTAAACTCTTCACCACTTCAATCACTTTTTCCAATTGACTTATATCTTGTCCGCCAGCTGTAGCCAATGTTTTTTGTCCGCCGCCGCCGCCTTTTATTAAAGGAGCAATATGTTCTTTAATGATTTGACCTGCATCTAATTTTTTAGCAGCGACAACTGTTTCAGAAATACCAACTGCTACAAATGGTTTCCCATTAATGTTTACACATAAAACTGCTACATGGTCTCGTAAATGATTTTTCAAATCGAAACAAAGCTTTTTTAAAGCATCGGGATTGCTTACCTCTACAATATCACCAATAAAATTTACTCCGTTAACAATCTCATCTTTTTCCAGCAATTCATTTCTGATGCCAACCAATTGTCTTGCCACCATAGCATCCACATGCTTTTGCAAAGAAGCATTTTCGATTTGCAGATTTTCAATTGCCTTCTGAATATCTTTTGGATTTTTCAATGCTTCCCGAAGCGATGACAACAAATTGAATTGCTGATTCATATGATCTTCTGCTTGCTTACCACAAACCGCTTCTACTCTTCTTACACCAGCAGCAACAGCAGATTCGCTGGTTAGCTTAAATAAACCTAATTCGCCTGTGGCACCAACATGAGTGCCGCCGCATAATTCAACTGAATAGTTTGGATCCATGACAACAACCCGTACCACATCACCATACTTCTCTCCAAACAAAGCCATAGCTCCGAGTTTCATGGCTTCATCTTTCGACATTTCCTTAATTACTACGGGAATATTTTGTCTGATCTTTTCATTTACCAATGCTTCCACTTTGGCAATTTCTTCATCGGTTACTTTGGCAAAATGAGAAAAATCGAAACGAAGATGTTCTTCATTTACTAATGAGCCTTTTTGGGCAACATGAGTTCCTAAAACAGTTCTTAATGCAGCATGAAGCAAATGTGTGGCTGAGTGATGTAGTTCTGTATGCTTTCTTTTTGATGCATCAACCTTTGCTACTACTTCACCAGATAAATCATCCGGTATGCTTTCTGCAAAATGGATGATGAGATCATTATCTTTTCTAGTATCAATAATAGTGAATGGTGAATTGCCAATAGTCAATATGCCCTTGTCTCCAACTTGTCCGCCACTTTCAGCATAAAAAGGTGTTGTATCTAAAACAATTTGAAATAACTCTTTTCCTTTTGCTTTTACTTTTCTGTATTTAATCACAGATGCTTTTGCTTCTAAAGAATCGTAGCCTACAAATTTATTGGAACCTTCTTTTAGAACAGTCCAGTCTTCCGCATCGACTATAGTAGCGGCACGACTTCGATTTTTTTGCTGTTGCATTTCTGATTCAAAACCTTTTTCATCAACGGATAAACTATTTTCAGCAGCTATTAGCCTCGTTAAGTCAACTGGAAAACCAAATGTATCAAACAGTTCAAACGCATCCTTTCCTGCAATAGTTTTATCTACAACATTGCTAACAATATCATCAATGCGTTTTAATCCTTTATCTAATGTTCTTAAGAATGAGTCTTCTTCTTCTTTTACCACTTTAGTTACAAAATCAAGCTGTTGCTGTAATTCCGGAAAAACTGTTTCAAACTGCTTTGCTAAAACAGGTACAAGCTGATTGAGCAATGGCTGCTTATAATCCAAATAAGAATAATAATAACGAACAGCTCTGCGAAGAATTCTGCGAATTACATACCCTGCTCCGGTATTGGATGGCAATTGTCCGTCGGCAATAGTAAAACTGATTGCTCTTATATGATCTGCAATTACACGAAAAGCAATAGCCTCTTTGCTATCGCTGCTATCATATTTCTTTTTAGTGATTTTTTCTGTTGCTGCAATTGTTCCTGTAAAAATATCTGTGTCGTAATTGCTCTGCTTTCCTTGTAAAACTCTAACCAATCTTTCCAATCCCATTCCGGTATCTACATGTGTAGCAGCTAGTGGCTCCAGACTACCATCTTTTTTTCTGTTGTATTGAATAAATACATTGTTCCAGATTTCAATTACCTGTGGATGATCTTTATTAACCAGCAAATGACCTGGAGTTTGCTTTCTTTCTTCGTCCGTTCTGCAATCAACATGAATTTCACTACAAGGCCCGCAAGGACCAGTATCACCCATTTCCCAAAAATTATCTTTTTTATTTCCAAATACAATATTATCGTCAGATAAATATTCCTTCCATTTAATTAATGCAATTTTTGAAGCAGGAATATTTTCCATTTCGTCACCCTCAAATACAGTTGCATATAGTCTGTCTTTAGGTATCTTATAAACGTCTGTCAATAATTCCCAACTCCATGCAATGGCTTCATTTTTAAAATAATCACCAAAGCTCCAGTTGCCCAGCATTTCGAACATGGTATGATGATAGGTATCTACACCCACTTCTTCCAGATCGTTGTGCTTACCACTTACCCGCAAACATTTTTGAGTATCTGCTATACGACCATAGGGAGGTAATTTATTCCCCAGAAAATAATCCTTGAACTGATTCATACCCGCATTGGTAAACATCAATGTTGGATCATCCTTTACAACAATTGGAGCAGAAGGGACTATAGTATGCCCCTTTGAGTAAAAAAAATCCATAAAAGCCTGTCGTATTTCTGCGCTTGTCATCATAAGGTGAATGGTGAATGGTGAATACTATATTTTCTTTCGCTGAATAGAGTTACTACAGCTGAAGTGTGCGACGCAACAAAACCGACGCATACTTTAAAATTTCGATGATACCTGCCTGCCGGCAGGCAGGGTAGTACAAAAGCTGGTAACATAATCATTTATCTTATTTTTCGCTGATTTTTACTCAGTGAATTTGGGTTGATTTTTGCGGTTTTAGAGTTTATATTTGTCTACCCTGCAAAGGGAGCAAAGGTAAATTATTCAGATTGCATTTTGCCCAATTGGTTAAGGCTTACCTCAATGAAGAAAATAAAATACTATTATAATACTAATACGCTTCGCTACGAAAAGCTGGAAACGCCGCTTAGAGTAAGATTGTTGCGGGTTTTTGGGTTTCTGGCCGCTGCGTTGGTTACGGCAGCTCTTATTTCTTATGTAGCATTTCAATTTATCGGATCGCCAAGAGAAAAAATACTGGCTCAGCAAAACATAGCAATGAAGGAAAACTACAATGAATTGGAGACTGAGTTGGAATCGATAGAAAAACAGATGAAAGAACTGGAAAAAAGGGATAATGATGTGTACCGGGCAATTTTTGAAGCCAATCCAATACCAGATAGTGCCAGAGCAAAAGAACTGGAAGACGAATTGGAGATTGCAAAAGTAGAGAGAATTAAAGATCACCAACTGGTGGCATCCATTACCGGTACTTTAAATAATTTGAAAAATCGCATTGCTGCTCAAAAGAAATCGTACGACGAAGTGGATGATTTGGTGAAGGATAAAGAAAAATTACTGGCTCACACTCCGGCCATTCAACCAGTAAGTAATAAAGATTTGAACAGAGTGGCTTCCGGTTACGGTTACCGTATTGACCCGGTTTACAAAACCACCAAGTTTCATGCGGGACTTGATTTTTCTGCGCCGCAGGGAACGCCTATTTATGCTACGGCAGACGGCACTGTTTCTACCGCTGGGAATTCAGGAAATGGTTATGGCAATCATGTTATCATTAACCATGGTTATGGCTATGAAACTTTATACGGACATATGGTGAGAGTGAAAGTAAAAAACGGACAGACTGTTAACCGAGGCGAAGTGATTGGCTGGGTAGGAAGCACAGGAAAATCCACAGGGCCACATTGCCATTACGAAGTGCATAAATATGGCGAAAAAATAAATCCAATTTACTTTTTCTTTAATGATCTTAGTCCAGAGCAATTTGATTTATTGCTGAAGAAAGCTGCTGCATCGAATCAAAGTCTTGATTAAAATTGTAGTGATGAGTTATTAGCTGAGAAGTTGCGAGACAGTTGATTTTTCTGTCTCTTTCTTTTTTTCCACACAATATTATCATTGCATATAGCCAATAAACTGGTTGTATCTTTACACCGCATGGGAAAAGGATTATCTCAAATAACATTTGATTTTGCGCCAGCGGAAGAAGAGGAAAATACACCTATTGCACCGCCTCCTGTTGTAAAAGAAGAGAAGGAGGTAATAGAAGAAAATATTCCTGAAACTCCGGTTATTGAAAACAAAGCTACTTCAGGTAAAAGAGGCCGCAAATCTTTAAAGGAAATTGCTTTGCATGCAGACCTGCTGCAAATACCAGAAGATGATATTCTTTTTAAGAAGCAGTACTATGCTATTGGTGAAGTGGCTGGCATGTTCAGAGAAAATCAATCGCTGATTAGATATTGGGAGACCGAATTTGATATTCTGAAACCCCGTAAAAATAGAAAAGGCGACCGTTTTTTTCGTCCGGTTGATGTTAAGAACCTAGTTATGATTTACGATTTACTTCGCCGCCGCAAATTTACTATTGAAGGAGCCAAAGATTTTTTAAAGAATAACAAAAAAGCTGAGGAAAAATTTGGCATGATACAGTCATTGGAAAAAATAAAAAGCTTTTTGCTTGAATTGAAAGCAAGTTTATAAGCCCCAATAAGCAACTTTAACATACTTCCTTTCATCATTTGGCCGTTCACCGTTATTTTTACTTTCTATATTTATTCTATGATGAAAATTATTATTGCATTCATTCTTACCCTTGGTATAGCCAATATTGCTTTTGCTCAAAATCAATACGAAGTATTGATAGAGGGGAAAAATGAAAAGTCATTGAAAGGAATTATTTCTCAGGAAGTATTATTGAACGATACAAGTTTTAGATGGTATGCCGACAACCTGAAAGGCTATACGCCTAATGCCAGTGCTTTAGCAGGTTTAAAAAAACATGCAGACTCCTTGCAGCTTTTAGTTTTTATGGGAACATGGTGCGAAGATTCGCATAGCATCATTCCAAAATTTTATTCATTGCTCGAAACTTCGGGATTCTCTAAAGACAAGGTTACATTGATTGGAGTGGACAGAGCCAAGAAAACATTGAGTCATCTTACAGAAGCTTTGAATATTACAAATGTGCCCACAATTATTGTGATGAAGAAGGGAAAAGAAATTGGCCGGGTGGTAGAGTATGGTAAGTACGGCTTATATGATATGGAATTAGGAGAAATTATTAAAAAGTTAGATAACTGATTCCGCTAACGGATAGTATAAATCTCCACACTATCTTTCTTTAATGCATATAATCTTGATGAAGTAAAGTTGAATGCTTTACTTTTAATAAGCTCCTCCGGCATTGTCCATTCATCGTACATGAAGTTGCTGATGTCATAACGATATAAGGTGTCGGCTTTTGAACCGAAGATATATTTACCTGTTACTTTAAAATTTTGCCAACCAGTAATAATTATATTATTTTTCAATGCTCCGTAATAATCAAACACATTTATACCTCTTAAAGAGTCGTAGAGATAAACATATTTATTCTCATCAAATATTTTTGTTGGCATTACTGCTCTATCAAAGAGTAATCTAAAATCAGGTGTTTCCTGTAACAGTTTTCCATCTTCATCAATCTTTTTTAACTTGTTTTCCAGTTCATCAAACACCCAAATTTTATTATCATAGGACTGAGCAATAGCTCTTGCCTGAAAAATATTCTGCTTTCGCAAATCAATTGTATTCAAAACATTTAGAAACCGGTCGAGCATTACCACAGTAGCAAAGTCTTTATAATATAAAACTACTTTCAGCGGATTAGAAACATCTACCAGCGTTGCTTTTCCGAATTTTTTTACATCGTTGAAAATTGCGACCGAATCTCCGTTAGCATTATATTTTTTTATCTGATTCCGGCTGTTGAGAATATAAATATTATCCAGATTGTCCACTGTAAAATTTACAATATCGCCTTTTAGCACTTTCAGCAATTGAAAAGAGGTATCAGATTGTGAAAATCCTGGTAACGCAATGAAGTAGATTAATAGTATGTATAAATTTCTTTTCATTAAATGCGGATGATTTTTTCATCCATTCCTTTATATGATTTCAATTCCAATTTATCTCCGTCAAATACGGCATATGTAAAATACCTGATCCAATCGCCGAGATTAATATAACGGCTTGTGCTATTCAGACGATAATCAATCGGCAAGTGTCTATGCCCAAACACAAAAAAGTCAAATTTCTTTTGCTGTAGCATTTCTTTACAATAAATAATAAGCCATTCTTTCTCTTCTCCCAGAAAAACTTCTTCTGTAGAACCTGTTTGTGCCCGGCTTCTTCTACTCATATAATGTGCCAGACCCATACCTGCAACAGGTGGAAGAATCCCGAACAGCCATTTACTTACTGGATTTCTGAAAACTTTCTTTAATCGTTTATAACCATGATCACCGGGACCAAGTCCATCACCATGACCAATCAGAAATATCTTATCATTTCGTTCAAATTCTTTTGCTTCAAAGTAAACGGGAATATTTAATTCCACTTGAAAATAATCCCGCATCCACATATCATGATTACCAACAAAAAAATGCATGGCAATACCTGCATCTGATAGTTCTGCCAACTTTCCCAGCAATCTTGTAAACCCTTTGGGAACAACTTTCCGGTATTCGTACCAGAAGTCAAACATATCTCCAACTAAGAAAATTTCTGAGGCTTTATCTTTTATTTCGTCAAGAAACTGAACGAGCAATTTTTCTCTTACAAGGCTGCTGGCATAATCAGGAGCACCAAGGTGAAAGTCGGAGAGAAAATAAATATTTTTTTGCGTCATTATATTTTCTTCAACTTTCAAAAGATGATAAATTATTTGGAAAACAATTGATAGCTTCCTTCTACAAAAGCATCGCTTCTTTTATCCCACACTCTAAAAAAAACAGTGCAAGAGGTTGGTTGTGCACTAGGCTTTAACTTTAAAATGGCTGATAAAAAAACTATTTTGGAGTCTTCGACGGATACACCTTCGGGATATTTTTCAAATAGATCGTTTTCCTCCAGTATCACCTCACCACTTTCAGCCACTATTTTTTCAGAAGCTCCAAGTAATACTTTCCCATTTTCTTCCTTCCAGTCGCTGGCAAATTGTAGTCGCAGTTTTATTTTCCCGTTGAAATCAACAAAATTATCATCAGGTACTCTTTCTCCACTTTCCAAATACAGGTAAGCCTTTTCCAGCTTAATACCACTTGTCTTTAATTGAATATTATTATAAATTCTAGCGCCGTCTTTTACAACTGCGGTTCCTTTATCCTTAGTTTCTTCTTCCTTGTCACCAACAGAACAACTAAACTCACATGACTGTAGCGTAAATAAAATACAAACAGCAACCAGTAAAGAGGATAACTTCATCGAATTATTTTTTTGAATTCAGATATTCCAACATGTCGCCGGAGAGTATTTCTTTTTTTTCTGCAATGCTGCCATTGAACCAATAGATCCAGGCATTAGTCGTTTGATTATTTATAAATACAGGAGTAACCTCCCTGCGGTATAATTGCATTTCATCTGCCTCCACCGTCACTCCTTCATAATCATCCAACTGACCAATTGCCCACGAAAATTCATGTTCGTTTTTTGCCTGATATAATTCACCAATGATGAAGCTATCGTCCGTTGTAGGAACACCGGCTGGATAGCTGCCCATATCAAACAGTTTTCCTTGCACTTTTGCTTCGCCAATGAATTTGAAAAAACGGCTGATGTATTCATACACAGGACTATGAAAGCCACTCCGAAGAGAGCCGTAAACGAATAGCTGAAATACGCCGGGATTTGTCATGGTATAAAGATAAGATAAGAGTTATACTTCGACAAGCTCAGTAGAGAAAAGGAGATAAAGAATAATTTGTCCCTGAAAATGAATTTTCTATTTGATTTAATGAGCCGGGAATATTACTATTATAACTATGCCTCCACCAAAAACAAAAACACTTCTTTAGGGCCATGTACACCGACTACCAATGTTTTTTCAATATCCGCAGTGCGGCTGGGGCCGGTGGCAAATGTTAGCATAGATGGCATATGAGCACCGTACTTTTCTTTTGCTGCCTTTAATGCATCTTTAATGTCATACACCAGTTGATTAGTATAAGCGATACAAATATGAATAGGTGCATACACACTGGCAGTGCGGCCACTTGCTTGTGCAGAGCTCAATACTATTGAACCTGTTCTGGCAACAAGGTATTCACAGCCGGTTATAGAAACATCGCAGCCAGCAAGGTCAGTTTTTACTATTCTATCAGAAAACTGAGATGATATTGGTTCAATCAATTTCTCCTCTACACAAAATACTTTTTGCCAATCCTGCTTTTTAATCAAACTGCTTAGTTGAAATGCTAGTTCCTGCTGATTAATGCAATAAATAAACTTTCCTTGTAGTTTGGTAAATTGTTCTGCAAATTCAACTTCTGCCTCTTGTTCCAGCGGATGAAAGATAGACTGATTGCCTTCGCTTTGTGGAAATGGCAAAGGCGTTGAGTGACTCAACGCCTTGCGAATTTTTTTCAACATATTTTCCTTAGAAGGAGAAACATTCATATTTGCCTGCTTATACAGATGGTGCTAATCCTATATTTCCTGTTTGTTCATCTGTTGATTTATCATCTTCTTTCTTTGGCTCTGTAACTATTGTTTCAGCATCCGAAACTTCTGCAACAACATCATCAACCAAAGGCTTTTTTTCTTCAAACGGCCTTTTCCCAATCAATGCTTCCACATCACTTTGGAATAGCACTTCTCTTTCTAATAAAGCAGTCGCTATTTTTTCCACTTCTTCTTTCTTCTCTTTCAGCAATTCTTTTGTTTTGATATAAGCATCCTCAATTAATTTACGTACCTCATCATCAATCATCCTTGCAGTTTCGTCAGAATAAGGCTTGCTAAAACTATTTTCCTGCTGCGGATCATAATAGCTGATATTACCCAACTTATCACTCATGCCATAAACAGTAACCATTGCATAAGCTGTTCTGGTAATTTGCTGCAAATCGTTTTGTGCACCAGTAGAAATTTTATTAAAGAAAATCTCTTCACTGGCTCTTCCACCCAATGTCATACAAATCTGATCGGTCAATTGATCAATATTATATAGGTATTGTTCTTTTGGTGTGTATTGAGCATATCCTAATGCAGCACTACCTCTTGGAACAATAGTAACTTTTAATAAAGGATAAGCATGTTCAAGATACCATCCACACACAGCATGGCCTGCTTCATGGAAAGCAATAATTTTTTTCTCTTCAGGAGAAATGATTTTATTTTTCTTTTCTAATCCACCTATCACTCTGTCCACCGCATCTTGGAAATCCTGCATATCAACCGCTTCTTTATTTTTTCTTGCAGCTATCAAGGCAGCTTCGTTACAAACATTGGCAATATCTGCACCGGCAAATCCAGGGGTTTGCTCTGCCAGTTTATGAATATCTAATGTTTTAGAAATTTTAATTGGTTTCAGATGCACTTTAAATATTGCTTCACGGCCAACCAAATCCGGTTTATCAATAGTAATCTGCCTGTCGAAACGACCTGGTCTTAATAATGCAGTATCCAACACATCCGGACGGTTAGTAGCGGCAACAACTATAATTCCTACATCAGTTCCAAAGCCATCCATTTCTACCAGTAACTGGTTCAATGTGCTTTCTCTTTCATCATTACTCATCATTGCATTCTTTCCTCTTGCACGGCCAATGGCATCAATCTCATCTATAAATATGATACATGGAGCTTTTTCTCTTGCCTGCTTAAATAAATCTCTTACACGGCTGGCACCAACACCTACAAACATTTCTACAAAATCTGATCCACTTAAACTAAAGAACGGGACCTGTGCCTCACCTGCAACCGCTTTTGCCAACAACGTTTTACCCGTACCTGGAGGACCAACTAATAAAGCACCTTTTGGAATTTTACCCCCGAGGTTAGTATACTTTTTTGGATTTTTTAAAAAGTCAACGATTTCCATTACCTCTACTTTTGCTTCATCCAATCCTGCTACATCAGCAAATGTGATATTGACTTTTGTTCCTTTATCAAATAATGTTGCTTTTGATTTCCCGATATTGAAAATTCCACCAGCACCACCAGCTCCGCCACCAGCACCACCGCCCATCTTACGCATCAACAATATCCAAAGACCTACGAATAATAAAACCGGTAGTAAGAATTGTAAGATACCGCCAAACCAGTCTTTTTCACTATCAGAATACTTCTGAACTTCCTTTACAGTAGGGCTTGCTTTATAAAAATCACTCATCTCCTTCTCAAATGCATCACCACTCGTTATTTTGAAATACATATTGGGTCCATCTTCGCTGACCGGCTTTTTAAGTTTAGCCTCATACCTCGTCTTTCCTTCTTTAGTTAAATAGATCTTTACAGTTTTCTTGTTATCAATCACTACGTATTTTTCAACATCTGCACTATTCGTAGTCAGCATGTTTCTAAAATCCAAGGAAGATATTTTGGCCATATTCGGAGAAAATGGTCCGAAAAACTGAAACCCGATCAATACTGCAAATATGATTGCATACACCCAGTAGATACTGAACTTCGGGCCTTTCTTAGGTACTTTATTCGGATCGTCTCCACTGCCTGGAGGTTTGTTGCCAAATCTTGGGGGTCTGCTCTCGTTTCTATTATTTGATTCTTGTGACATATATATTTTCTTATTGTTCCTGCTAATAATGATTAAATAACCAAAAAGTTGTAGCAGGTATTGTTTTTTAACATTAATCGTTATGTTCTTGGGCAGCTGCATCACTCCACATTTCTTCTAATTGATAGAATTTACGGGTTTCATGCAGCATTACATGTACTACTACATTTACGTAGTCAACCAACACCCATTGCAATTGCTGAAACCCTTCGTGATGATATGGCTTTTCATCGCAATTTTCTTCTACCCGATATTCTATATTATCCGCAATAGCTCTTACCTGAGTAGAATTATTTGCTTCGCAAATGATAAAAAAATCTGCAACCGCTTCATTAATTTTCCTAAGGTCAAGAGAAATGATATGTTCACCTTTCTTTTCCTGTATAGCTGCAATGATGGTTTTGATGATTTTCGAATTCTTCGTTAACCGTGCTGCACCTGCCTTGCCGGCAGGCAGGCTTTTCTTTTTACGGTTGGAGAGTGATTCCAGTTGTTCCAAATAGAAATTATTTTTCGTTTATTATATATTGTTTAAGAATAGGATACGTCCTAATGGACGAAAAATAATACCTAATCCATAACTTCATTACTTTGTCAAAAATAGCAATTAATTGCCACAACCTTCCGACATACAAACCATAGGTACGCCATTCGTTGAATTGCAATCGGTTGATAGTACCAACAACTATGCCCGGCAACTGATTCATGCGGGAATGGCACAAACTGGGATGGCCATTTTTACTGATGAGCAACTAGCTGGAAAAGGGCAACGAGGAAAGGTTTGGGCATCAGAAAAAGATGTAAATATTGCACTTAGCATAGTTATAAGTCCAAAACCACTTAAGGTTACACAACAATTTCAATTAAGTGCCTGCGTTGCTGTGGCATTGCATCAGTTTTTTTTCCAATATGCTGGCGACGACACTAAAATAAAATGGCCGAATGATCTTTACTGGCAGGACAGAAAGGCAGGTGGAATCTTAATAGAAAACATGATTGGTAGTGGCGGCAATTGGGAATGGGCAATATGTGGTATGGGAATTAATATAAATCAAACATCTTTCTCACCCCATTTACCAAATCCGGTTTCTTTAAAACAAATAACAGGCAATGATTTTAATGTAGTTTCCTTAGCAAAGGAACTTTGCATTTGTTTGAATGAAAAATTTCAGGAATTAATTAACTCAGGATTTGAGCCAATCTATAATCAATACATACAACTGCTTTATAAATTAAATGAGAAAGTGAAACTAAAAAAAGACAGCCGTGTATTTGAAGCAATGATAAAATCTGTTTCTCCCGAAGGGAAATTAGTTGTTCAACATTCAATTGAAGAGGAATTCAATTTTGGCGAAGTTGAATGGTTTAATAATAGAGACTAATAGCTTGATTAACTACCTTTTAAAAAAATTGGGAAAATCAAAAAAAAATAATAATTTTAAGGTGATTCCTAATCAACTATTTATTAACTAAATATTTTTTTATGAAACAGAAACCTTATACCAAAGTCTTGTTGGCTTTTTTTATCACTGCTTTTGTCAGTTTGCTATTTATTACAGCTTGCAACAAAAATGAGAAAGTACAAAAGGTCAGTTTGCCAGATGAAATTGCTATGCCCGCTATAGTAAATAGCAATCCAGGATTAAAAGATATTTTAGGTAAAAAAATCGAAGGGAGTGTAACCATTTACAACCTTGAAAGTGGAGAGATAATTATTGCAATAAAAGGTAAAAATGAAACGGAAACAAGAAATAAATTCATCCTTCAAACGGAAAAAACATCCTCGTATAAAAAAGGTATATCAAAAATCAATAATGCGGAAGTTATTTACCTATTCGATATTCTCTTATTAAATGATCTTGAAAAAAATAGTTTAACCAGTTATTCTGTTACTTCTTCAGGATTCAATAAAACTTATAATCTCATACCAAAAACTTTAAAAGAAAAAATCCAAACAAATATTTCAGGATTTGGGCTTGGGTATAATAGTGGTACTTGGAACTTTCTTAACGACAATATTGTACTTGAAAATTCAATTCATTCGTTAAGGCATGGCTACGAAAAAACAGAATCCGATCCGCCAGGCGGAGGCTCTCCTTGTACTTCTGGTGGCGTAGGCTCTACAGGTTGTTCAATAACTGGCTGTTTTGAATCAAGTTGCACTGTAAGCTGTTCCTCCGGATATTATTCCTGTTGTTATTGTGATGATAAACTTCCTGGGCTTGGCCCAGAATGTAATTGCGTACCGAACCCCTAAATAGATTGATAAAAGATTATAGAATAAAAGAGGTTTCCCAAATTGCGGGACAACCTCTTTTTTATAATCAAAATCATAAAAAAATTACTCCGTTCATTAACGTCTTATCTTTTTCACTTTCTCTGGCTTCTACTTCGAAGCGATTGTTATAGTACCCATTCTTCATCCAATCAAAAAGATATTTGCATACAAATCCAACTGAACCATGTTGTTTGTATTGTTTCACATGTTGAAGCTCATGGCATACCCAATCGGTATCTTTCAGAAATTCTTCCCTTGTTGTATTATGGAGGTGAATAGTGTTGCCA
>Ga0209477_1000314_pt1 | contig 29678 bp, 27 predicted proteins | sample KloWWTupernatant_FD_187180 | JGI IMG/M metagenome (GOLD analysis project Ga0209477, IMG submission 187180) | Active sludge microbial communities from Klosterneuburg, Austria, studying microevolution and ecology of nitrifiers - Klosterneuburg... | ecosystem: Engineered > WWTP > Aerobic digester >...
CGTTTCGCTCGACACCAGCGACCTGCATCCGAACGTGCTGCGCAGCTGGGTACGCGACGTCGTGGGCACCGAGCGCGCGCCGCTGACGCTGCTGTTCGAATCGTTCGCGTACAAGCACGGCGTTCCCCTCGACGCCGACCTGGTCTTCGACGTTCGTTGCCTGCCGAACCCCTTCTACACGCCCGAGCTTCGACCGTTGACGGGGCTGGACGCGCCGGTGGCCGAGTACCTGCAGGCGATTCCGTCGGTGCAGCGCATGATCGACCACATCGGAAACTTCCTGCACACCTGGCTGCCGCACTACATCCTCGAGAATCGCAGCTACCTGACCGTGGCGCTCGGCTGCACCGGCGGCCAGCACCGCTCGGTCTACTGCGTCGAGGAGCTCGCGCGGCGCTTCCGCCGCATCGAGCACGTGCTGGTGCGCCACCGGGCCCTCGCATCGCGCCAGGCGACGCATGCCTGAGCCGCAAGACGCCGTCGTGGTTCGCGACCTGCCGATCTTTCCGCTCGGCACCGTCCTGTTTCCCGGCGGGGTGTTGCCGCTGCGCGTGTTCGAGCCGCGTTACCTCGAGCTCGTGCGCGAGTGCACGGCTGACGACCGGCCGTTCGGCGTGTGCCTGATCACCGACGGCGGCGAAGTCGGCGAGGTCGCGCAGCACGAGGCGATCGGGTGCACGGCGCGCATCGTCGACTTCGACCGGGAAGCGTCGGGACTGCTGAACCTGCGGACGATCGGCGAGCGACGATTCAGGGTGCTCGAGCGGCGCGTGCGCAAGGACGGCTCGATCCGCGCCGACGTCGACATGATCGACGACGACGAGCCGGCAGCGATCCCGGCCGAATACGCCGCCTGCGCGTCGCTGGTGCGGCGCCTGGTCGACGACCTCGTCGCGCGCGAACCGGACCCGATGCGGCAGATGATCGCGGCCCCCTACGCGTTCGAGTCGGCAGCGTGGGTGAGCAACCGGCTCTGCGAGTTCCTGCCGATCCCGCCGCGCGCGCGCCAGAAGCTGATGGAACTCGACGACGCCATCACGCGCCTTTCGGTGATCCACCAGTACCTTCAACAGCACCGCGTGATCTGATCGCCAGGCCCTCCAGAAGCGTCTTCACGGGGCGCGGCAGCGCCGCCGCGCCGGCTTCGACGAGCGCGAGCCACGCCAGGCCGGGCGCGTCGGCGACGCCGCCCGCCGCGACCAGTTCGCAGGCGACCGGCTGCACCTGCAGCCGGAAATGCGTGAACGCGTGTTCGAACGGCGCGAGCGCCTTCGCGCGCGCCACGCGCAACCCGAAGCGCTGCGCGACTTCGCGGGCGAGCGCGGCCGGACGGCGCGCATCGCCGGCGCCCGGCTGAGGCAGGTCCGCTTCCGGCAGGCTCCAGAGCCCGCCCCACACGCCGGTCGGCGGCCGGCGCTCGAGCAGGACCCGGTCGCCCTGTCGCACTACGATCATCGCGCACCGGCGCGTCGGCACGCTTCGCCTCGGTCGTGGCGTCGGGAGTTCCGCAACCGCACCGTCACGACGCGCCCGGCAATCGTCGGCGAGCGGGCAGGCGTCGCACGCGGGTCGCCTGCGCACGCACACCGTGGCGCCGAGATCCATCAGCCCCTGCGTGTAGGACTCCACGTCGTTGTCCGGCAGCAGCTCCTCGGCGATGCGCCACAGTTCGTTCTCCACGGCACGCACGCCGGGGTGGCCGCGCAGGCCCGCGTGCCGGCACAGCACCCGACGCACGTTGCCGTCGAGGATCGCTGCGCGCCGCCCGAAGGCGAACACCGCGATCGCCGCAGCGGTCGACCTGCCGATGCCGGGCAACGCCGCGAGTCGCAGCGGATCGCCGGGAAACGCGCCGCCGTGCCGCGCGAGGACTTCGCGTGCGCAGCGGTGCAGGTTGCGCGCACGGCTGTAGTACCCGAGGCCGCTCCACGTCGCGAGCACCTCGTCGAGCTCGGCCGCAGCCAGCGCGCCGACGTCGGGAAAGCGCTCGACGAAGCGAAGGTAGTAGGGCACCACGGTGCCGACCTGCGTCTGCTGCAGCATGACCTCGGACAGCCAGATCCGGTACGCGTCGCGAGTGTTCTGCCAGGGCAGGTCGTGGCGTCCGTGGCGGCGCTGCCAGTGGATGAGGCGTGAGGCGATCACGCGGCCGATTGTACGGCTGAGCCCGTGCACCCTCCGCGGCCGGCCGAAGATCCTCAGGCCGTCGCGAGTTCGGCGGTGCCCGCGGGCTCCCCGAGCAGCTCGCGCACTTGCAGTGCGAACTCCTCGGCCAGCGCGATGCGCTGCTCGGCCTCGGCGCGCTGGCGCTCGACCTCGGCGATCCGCGTCTCGAGGCTCTCGTTGGCGTCGAGCACGCGCCGCACCGAGTCGAGCCGCCGCTTGAGCTGGAGCTGGTGCTCGCGCACCTGCGTCTCGATCGGCGACATGACCGTGCGCAGCCAAGCCTGGATCTCGCGGTCGGCGACTTCCTCCAGCTCGCGCAGCCGCGCAGCCACCGACTCGAAGAAGCGCCGCATCAGCACCCACTGGGACGTGGTCGCCAGCGTCACCGCGCCGAAGCGCCTGCGCTGGAGTTGCTCGATCCGGTCGAGCTCGGCGTAGAAGCGGCGCGTCGAGTACAGCGATGGATTCCCCAGCGACAGGCCGTGCTCGGCGCTGAAGCTGCGGTACATCGCGCTCATCAGCGTCGAAACCTCGTCGACCAGGCGGGTGGCCTCGTCGAAGTCCGCGCGGACCGCGCCGATCAGCGCGTTCATGCCGTCTCGCAGCCCGACGGAAAAGCTGCTGCCTTTCATCGCCGCTCTCGCCTCGCGGACGTGGCGCCGCAGCGACTCGCCCCCGATCGTCCGCTCGAGCGCCTGCGAGTGCCGCGACAGCACGGCCCGCAGGCCCTGCAGCTGGCGCAGGCTCAGGTCGAATTCCTCGCGTTCGCGCCGGATGCGCGCCGCCATGTGATCCATCACGCCACGGTTCTTTCCGCGCAGGCCGCCGAGCTCGAACAGCTGCTCGACCGCGTTGCGCCGGCGCGCGCCGAGCGTGGCCGAAACCTGCGCGTGCAGGGCGTCGAACTCGCGTCCGACGTGCTCGCGCGCGATCTCGCGCTGCTGCGGCACGAGTTCGCGGCCGAGCGCGTACTCGAGGTCCGACATGCGGCTGCGCTTGAGCAGCAGCGGATCGCGATTGACCCTCGCCACCAGCGCCTTCTGCGCCGACACCGGGTAGATGCGGTCGTTGGGCAGGTCTAGCGTGTGGGCGACCGAGCTCACCTGGCGCGCGATCTCCAGCTGGATCTGGACCTCGTCCTTGAGGCCGTCCCAGAGCCCGTCGATCTTGTTGAGCACGACGAAGCGCCCGGACTTGTGGCTCGCGCTGATGTGCTCGCGCCAGACGTCGATGTCGGTGCGCGTGACGCCCGCGTCGGCGGCGAGCACGAACAGCACCGCGTCCGAGCCGGGAATCAGCTTCAGCGTCAGCTCCGGCTCGGCGCCGATCGCATTGAGTCCCGGCGTGTCGACGATCACGAGGCCGAGTTCCAGCAGCGGATGGGGATAGTTGACGATCGCGTGGCGCCAGCGCGGCACCTCGATCCGGCCGTCCGTGCCCGGACGGACCGGCGATGCGTCGTCGTCGGGATCGTACATGCCGAGCAGCGTGGCCTGTTCGACGTCGACGTCGATCGTCTCGCGCACGCTGGCGAGCGCCCTGCTCAGGCCGACCGGGTCGCTCGGGTCGATCGTCACTTCCCGCCACTCGGCTTCGGACTGCCTGAGTTCCGACACCGACACGTCGCGCAGCCTGGTCTCGATCGGAAGTAGCCGGATCGAGCTCGGCCGCGAGCGGTCGTACATCAGTTCGGTCGGGCACATCGTCGTGCGTCCGGCCGACGATGGCAGGATGCGCTGCCCATGGTCCGCGAAGAAGATCGCGTTGATCAGTTCGGACTTGCCGCGGGAGAACTCGGCGACGAACGCGATCGAGATGCGGTCCTTGGCCAGTCGCTCGACGATGCAGTCGATGCGCGAGCGCGCCGCGGCGTCCGAGAGTTCCGCATCCGACAGCCATAGGCCGTAGCGCTTCACCGACTCGGACAGCTCACGCCGCCAGCTGCCGTACCCGGCAATGTGCTCTCCCAGTACGCCCATCGGTCTTCCATCGCCTCTTGCGATTGAACTGCACCGATCTATAGCACAGGCCATTCAACGCCAGCGCGCTGCTTTCCACGCGGCTCCGGGGCGATCCGCCCTGCGGCCGATTTCGGCTGGCGGACGGCGGCTCAGCGCTGGCAGTGCGCACAGTAGAAGGTCGATCGCTGGGTCTGGCGCAGGCTGCGCACCGGTGCGCCGCAGATGCGGCACGGCTCGCCTGCGCGACCGTAGACGAAGCAGTCGAGCTGGAAGTAACCGGTCGCACCGTCGCTCGCGACGAAGTCGCGCAAACTGCTGCCGCCGCGGCCGATCGCGTCCGAAAGGGTCGCGCGGATCGCGCCGGCCAGGCGTTCGCAGCGCTCGCGGCCGACGCGTTGCGCGGGCGTCGTCGGGCGGACTCCGGCGCGAAACAGGCTCTCCGACGCATAGATGTTGCCGACGCCGACGACGATCGCACCCGAGAGCAGCGCCTGCTTGATCGACACGCGGCGCCCGCGCGTCGCACGGTGCAGCAGCGCGCCGTCGAACGAGCCGGACAGGGGCTCGACGCCCAGCCCTGCCAGCAGCGGATGCGCAAGCACGGGCCCGTCCCCGGCGTCGTGCCAGAGCATCGCGCCGAAGCGGCGCGGATCGTGGTAGCGCAGCGTGCCGTGCCCGAACACGAGATCGACGTGATCGTGGCGCGACGGCGGCGGCGGCCGCTCGAGAAAGCGAAGGCTGCCGGACATCCCGAGATGCACGACGAGCACGCCGTGATCGAAGCCGAGCAGCAGGTATTTTCCGCGTCGCTCGACCGAACGCAGCGGCCGCCCGCAGAGCCGCGCGTCGAGGTCGGCGGGCACCGGCCAGCGCAGGCGCGATTCGCGCACCTGCACCGACTTCACCGCGCGACCCGGCAAGCTGTGCTGCAAGCCGCGGCGGACGACCTCGACCTCGGGAAGTTCGGGCATCGGATATGGAGGAGACCGGGAGGAGCGCGGGCGCAAACCTGGCGGAGACGGGCCGGAGACCGGCTGGACGGTGGCCGCACGCGAAGTGCTCGGGCGCCGGCTCGGGTAATCTTCTCGGCGAGTGTAATGGAACCTGGCGACGACTCATGAACGAACCGCTCCTGCCGGCCTGCTGGCCGGCTCATCCGTCGAGACGAGCGAACGCCGGCGGCGCGCGCTGGCAGGCGCTTGCCTCGATCGCGGCCGCCGCGCTGCTGACCGCGGCCTGCGCGACCCCGCCCGCTTCCGGCGAATCGGCGTCCGCGCCCGACACGAAGCCCCCGGCCGCGCAGGCGCAAGCGAGCGGCGCAACGGCGGCGGCACCCGCGACGCCCGAAGCCCCGGTCGAACCCGTCCCGCAGGTCGACCTCACGCCGCAGCTGATGTTCCAGCTGCTCGCGTCGGAGATCGCCGCGCAGCGCGGCGACGTCGGCAGCGCCGCGGCGACCTACCTGTCGATGGCGCGCCAGACGCGCGACCCGCGCCTGGCCCGGCGCGCAACCGAACTGGCGCTGGTCGAGCGCTCGCTGGATCACGCGTTGCCGGCGGCGGAGCTGTGGCACGAACTGTCGCCCGACTCCCCGATCGCGACGCAGACCATCGAATCGCTGTGGCTGAGCACGGGGCGCCTGCGCGACGTCGAACCGCTGCTGCGCGCACGGCTCGAGAAGGCGCGCGCGCAGCAGCGACTGCCAGACGCCTACGCGCAGGTGCAGCGCGCGCTGGCACGGTCGCCCGACCGCAAGGCCGCGCTGGCAATGCTCGATGGCCTCGCGGCGCCGGACGCGAACGTGCCGGCTGCGCGGCTGGCGCTCGCCGCCGTCGCGTCGTCGGCCGACGACGCCGTGCGCGCGGCCTCCGAGGCCGAAGCGGCGCTGAGACTCGACCCGACCAGCGAGGATGCCGCGGTGGCCGCGGCCCGCTACGCGGCGCAGACCCCGCGCGGCAGTGCCGGCGCCATCGAACTGCTCGAAGGGTTCCTGAAGCGCCAGCCCAACGCGATCGAGGCGCGCTTCTCGCTCGCCCGTCTGCTCGCCGCGGCCGGCCGCAACGACGACGCGCGAGCGCAGTTCGAAGCCGCGCTGAAGCAGGAACCCGACAGCCCGGCCATCCTGTTCTCGCTCGCGCAGCTCGCCCACCAGACGAAGCAGCCGAAGGTGGCCGAGGACTACCTGCGCCGCTACCTCGAATTGCCTGCGCAGGTCCAGCGCGACAACGCTCCGGCGTACCTGTTCATGGGCCAGCTCGCCGAGGAAGCCCGCCGCACCGAGGACGCGGTGGCCTGGTACGCGCGCGTGCAGCGCGGCGAACAGTTCATGCCGGCGCTCACGCGCCGCGCCGTGCTGCTCGGCAAGCTCGGCCGCGTCGACGAGGCGCGCGAGTTGCTGCGCGGCACGTCGGTCACCAGCGTGCGCGAGCGCGTGCAACTGACCTCCGCCGAAGCGCAGGTGCTGCGCGAGGCCGGACGCGACACCGAAGCGTTCAACGTGCTCGCACAGGCGCTCGAGCGCATGCCCGACAATCCGGACCTGCTGTACGACTACGCGATGGCCGCCGAGCGCATCGACAGGCTCGACGCGATGGAAACCAGCCTTCGCAAGCTGATCGAGCTTCGCCCCGACTACGCGCACGCGTACAACGCGCTCGGCTACACGTTCGCCGATCGCAACATCCGGCTGGCCGAGGCGCAGTCGCTGATCGAGAAGGCGCTCGAACTGGCGCCCGACGACGCGCACGTCATCGACAGCCTGGGCTGGGTGCTGTTCCGCCGCGGCCAGATCGCCGCCGCCATCGCGCAGTTGGAGAAGGCCTATCGCCTTCGTCCCGAGGCCGAGATCGCCGCGCATCTGGGCGAGGTGCTCTGGCAGGCGGGCCGCACCGAGGACGCCCAGCGCGTCTGGCGCGAAGCGGCCGCCCGAGAGCCGGGCAACAAGACGCTCGACGAGACGCTGGCGCGGTTCAAGATCACGCGATGAAGCGGCTGCTGGCAGCGCTCGCCGCCGCGCTCGCAATCGCGCTGGCGGGCTGCGCGACCCCGCCGACGGCCCCCGGCCAGGCGGTGGCCGACGGGCCGCCCAACCTGTGGACCGGGCGCTTTTCGGCCACCGTCACCGGGTCGGGTGATGGCGCGCGCGAGGAGCGCTCGAGCGGACGCTTCTCGCTGCGCGTCGACGGGCCTCGCACGCAGATCGAGTTGTCTTCGCCAATGGGGCAGACGATCGCGCAGGTGACGCTCGACGCCGGGCTGGCAACACTGCTCGCGTCCGACGGCAAGTCGTGGCAAGCGCCTTCGGCCGAGGCGCTGACCGAGCAGGTCTTCGGCTGGCGCGTCCCGCTGGGCAACCTGCCGGACTGGCTGGAGGGCCGCATCGGCGAGCCGACCGAGCACGACGGCGACCGCATCGTCGCCGGGCGCGAGCACGGCTGGTCGATCCGGATCGACTCGAGCGACGACGGGCGGCCGCGACGCGTGGCGCTCGACTGGCCCGCGGAGGCGGGCGACGGCGAGCGCCGCCTGTCGCTGCGGCTGGCGATCGACAGCGCGCTTCGCATCGTCGCACGGCCATGATCGACACGCTGCGCAACCTGCCCGCACCGGCCAAGCTGAACCTGTTGCTGCACGTCACCGGCCGCCGGCCGGACGGCTACCACCTGCTCGAGACGGTGTTCGAACTCGTCGACCTGTGCGACCGCGTGCATCTGCGGCGCCGCGACGACGGCGCGATCGTCCGTGCCGAATCCTTGCCCGGCGTTGCAGCCGAGGCCGACCTGGGCGTCCGGGCCGCGCGCCTGCTGGCCGCCGCCACCGGTTGCCGGCTGGGCGTCGAGATCGCGATCGAGAAGCGCATTCCGATGGGCGGCGGCCTGGGCGGCGGCAGTTCCGACGCGGCCACGGTGCTCCTAGGGCTGAACCGGCTCTGGGGCCTGGCGCTCGATCGCCGGGCGCTGATGTCGCTCGGACTGCGCCTGGGGGCCGACGTGCCGGTCTTCGTTTTCGGCCGGCGAGCCCTGGGGACCGGCATTGGCGAGCGCCTGCGCGCGCTGCCGGCCGCGCCGGCGTGGTTCGTGGTCGTCGCCCCTGCCGTCGAGGTGCCGACCGGGGCGGTGTTTGCCTCTGCAGAATTGACACGAAATACGAAACCGCTCAAAATCTCGGGTCTTTCGCGAGGGCGGTCCGTCTATCGCGGGAAGAACGATCTCGAACCGGTCGTGTGTGCGGCCTGGCCGCCCGTTGCCCGAGCACTTGCCGCGCTGAAACACGCTGCCGACTCGGCCGGCGCGGATGGGCGGCTGGCCCGAATGACCGGCTCGGGAGCCTGTGTGTTCTGTCCCGTCGACGACGAGCCGGTCGCCGCATCGATCCGGAAACGGCTCGCGCGGCAGGCGGTCGGATCGGTGTTCGTGGTCCGTTCGCTCGACCGGCATCCGCTCTCCGACTGGTCGTTCTGCCGAGGGTCCGCCCTCGGGCGGCGCGACCCGGGCCGGCAGGGCGCCACGTGACGGCCCCGCGCGGTCCGATGACAGACCACTGGGGAGTCGCCAAGTTGGTTAAGGCACCGGATTTTGATTCCGGCATTCGAGGGTTCGAATCCTTCCTCCCCAGCCAACTTCTCCAGTCCGGCACCTGAGCCGGGCTGCCAGCCGAGAGCCGCACGAGTGCAGGGCTACCGCAGAAACGCCGACGTGGTCGACCCGGAAGGGTTGATGATCTTCACGGGCAACGCCAATCCCCGGTTGGCGGCCGACGTCGCGCGCCACCTGTACATCAACCTCGGCAAGGCCAGGGTCAGCCATTTCTCCGACGGCGAGGTGATGGTCGAGATCCTCGAGAACGTCCGCGGCAAGGACGTGTTCGTGCTGCAGTCGACCTGCGCGCCGACCAACGACCACCTGATGGAAGTGATGATCATGGTCGACGCGCTCAAGCGCGCATCGGCCGGCCGGATCACTGCGGCGCTGCCCTACTTCGGCTACGCGCGCCAGGACCGCCGGGTGCGCTCGATGCGCGTCGCGATCAGCGCGAAGGTGGTTGCGAACATGCTGGAGACCGCCGGCGTCGATCGCGTCCTCACGATGGACCTGCACGCCGAGCAGATCCAGGGCTTCTTCGACATCCCGGTCGACAACGTGTATGCGGCGCCGCTGCTGCTCGCCGACGTGCACAAGCAGCAGTTCGACAACCTGCTGGTCGTCTCGCCCGACGTCGGTGGCGTCGTGCGCGCGCGCGCGCTCGCCAAGCGGCTCGACTCCGACCTGGCGATCATCGACAAGCGGCGTCCGAAAGCGAACGTCGCCGAAGTGATGAACATCATCGGCGACGTCGAAGGACGCACCTGCGTGATCATGGACGACATCGTCGACACCGCGAACACGCTGGTCAAGGCCGCCGCCGCGCTCAAGGAGCACGGCGCGCAGCGCGTGGTCGCCTATTGCACGCATGCGGTGCTGTCGGGCGGCGCGCCCGCCCGGATCGCCGACTCCAACCTCGACGAACTGGTGGTCACCGACACGATCCCGTTGTCGGACGAGGCCGAGGCCTGCGAGCGCATCCGCGTGCTGTCGTGCGCGCAACTGCTGGCCGAGACGATCCTGCGCATCAATCGCGCCGACTCGGTCTCGTCGCTGTTCGTGGACTGAACGTCGGGCGAACGCCGGCCGAGGGGCTGGCGCAGCGACCGATTCAATGGTGCCGGGGGCTCGGGCCCGCCGGCGTGTGTGGATGCCCTGCCGTTCTGGTCGCGGACGGGGGGCCTGATGAAAGGAAAAACGATGAAAGTCGTTGCCAATACCCGCAAGGAGCAGGGATCCGGTGCGAGCCGCCGCCTGCGTCGCGCCGGCCTCGTGCCGGGAATCGTCTACGGCGGCAAGGGCGCTGCGACGCCCGTGTCGATCGAGCACAACCCGCTCTACCACTCGCTTCGTGTCGAGGCGTTCCACTCGTCGATCCTCGACATGGAACTCGACGGCGCGAAGGAGCGCGTGCTGCTGCGCGACGTGCAATGGCATGCCTACAAGCCCCAGGTCATGCACATCGACTTCCAGCGCGTCGCCGCCGACGAGAAGATCACCGTCAAGGTGCCGCTGCACTTCGTGAACCAGGAGATCTCGCCTGCCGTCAAGCTGTCGGCCGGCATCGTCGGTCACGTGGTCAACGAAGTCGAGATCAGCTGCCTGCCCGACGACCTGCCGAGCTTCATCGAGGTCGACCTGGCCAACCTCGAGGTCGGCAAGGCGGTTCACTTCAGCGAGATCGCGTTCCCGAAGGGCGTCACGCCGGTCGCGCACGCCGGCGACGACCCGGTCATCGTCACCGTCACGATCCCGGGCGCAGCCGAGGAGGAGCCGGCCGCTCCCGCTGCGGCGGCCGCGCCCGCTGCGGCGCCCGCCGCCAAGAAGTGACGACGGCCCGGCAGGCCGGACACCGAAAAGGCCCGGGACCGACCCGGGCCTTTTCTTTCCGCGAGCCGCTGCGATGAACCCCGATGCCGCAACGATCTGGCGCGCGCCGCGCTGGACGCTCGCAGTGCTGCTTGCGGCCCTGGGCATGCTCGGCCCGTTCTCGATCGACACCTACCTGCCGGCCTTCTCGGGGATTGCGCTCGCGCTGGACGCAACGCCGGTGCAGATGCAGCAGACGCTGTCTGCCTACCTGTTCGGCTTCGCTTTCATGAACCTCTTCCACGGCGCGCTGGCCGACAGCTTCGGCCGGCGGCCCGTGGTGTTGTGGGGCGTCGGCATGTTCACGCTGGCCTCGGTCGGCTGCGCGCTGTCGCCGACCATCGGCTGGCTGGTGTTCTTCCGGGCGCTGCAGGGACTGTCCACCGGCGCCGGCATCGTCGTGTCGCGCGCCGTCATCCGCGACATGTTTCCCCCGGAGGAGGCCCAGCGGGTGATGTCGCAGGTGACGATCTACTTCGGCGTCGCTCCGGCCATCGCGCCGATCATCGGCGGCTGGCTGTTCGTCCACGCCGACTGGCACTCGATCTTCTGGCTGCTGGCCGCGATCGGCGTGCTCCTGTGGCTGGGCAACTGGAAATTCCTGCCCGAGACGCTGCACCAGGCACATCGCCAGCCTTTCGAGGTGTCACACCTGATGCGCGGCTACTCGCAGCTCGTGACCGACGCACGCTTCGTGCTGCTGGCGCTCGCCAGCGGCGTGCCCTTCAACGGCATGTTCCTCTACGTGCTGTCGGCACCCGAGTTCCTCGGCACGCACCTGCGGCTGGCACCGACCGAGTTCTTCTGGTTCTTCGTGCTGACGATCGCCGGCATCATGGCCGGCGCGTGGGTCAGCGGCAGGCTGGCCGGACGCGTCCTGCCGCGGCAGCAGATCCGCTACGGCTTCGTCGTCATGTTCACGGTCGCGACGCTGAACCTGCTGGCGAACCTGCTGTTCGCACCGCACGTCGGCTGGGCGCTGATCCCGCTGGCACTGTTCGCATTCGGCTGGGCGCTCAACGTCCCGGTGGTCACGCTGATGGTGCTCGACCTGTTCCCGGCGCGCCGCGGGATGGCCTCGTCGCTGCAGGCCGTGGTGGCCAGCGTCGCCAATGGACTGGTCGCCGGCGTGATCGCGCCGGTCGTCATGCATTCGACGGTCGCGCTCGCCGCCACGTCGCTGGCGATGCTGTGCGTCGGCCTGTTCGCGTGGCTGTACCTTCGGCGCCGCTGGCCGGACACGGTCAGGATCGCCGGGGCGCAAACGCCGCCGGGCTGAGCGCCCGGTCCCAGGCCGCCCGGCGCGCACGGCCGCGCCGGTCCGCGCGGGCGGTTCAGCCGGCTCGGCCGACGATCAGCTCCAGCGGCACCGAGTGCAGCGCCTCGACCCCGAGAGGTGGATCGTCGTCGGTGAAATGCGCCGCGGGCGGGGCGGCATGGGTGCAGCAGGGTTCGTCGACGCCCTGCTCCAGCACCGGATTCGCGCTCATCGTCGTTCTCCTCGTTCTCGCGACTGACCGAGCGCATTGTCGGGCGCGCCCGACGGGCGGCGCATCGCACGACGGAGCCATCCGGGCATGGCTCCTGCGAGCCATTCAGTGTCCCGGGCCGAGGTAGCGGGCGATCACCTCGCCGCGCGTGTGCACGCCCAGCTTGCCGATGATGTTGGCCACGTGCCGCTTGACCGTGTGCAGGCTGATGTCGAGCGTCAACGCGATGCGCTTGTTGCTCGCCCCCTTGACGATCAGCGCGATCACTTCGCGCTCGCGTGCGGTGAGTTCGTCGATCGTCGTGAAACCCGGCGCCGCCGACCGGGTGGGTCCCACCGGGCATACGGCCGGCCGCAGTTCGCAGTAACGCTCGACCAGCGCCAGCCAGGCCAATCGCCGCGGATGCGAGCGGTCGACCCGGTCGGCCATGCCGACGACGAGTTCCGGTCGCTCGAACAGCAGCGCGCCGAACCGGCCCGCTTCGAGCACGTCGTCGAGCAACTCGGCGGCCAGCGCCTGCGCGCCACCCGTGTCCCCACTGCGCGCCAGCGCATCGACCGTGGCCAGACGAACGTCACCGCCGATCGCCAGCAGCGGATAACGCCGCTGCGCATCGACCACCTCGCGCAGGCGCCCGACCACGCGCGGCCAGTCGCCGTCCTGGTAAGCCACCATGGCCTCGGCCCAGCCGCGCGCGCCGGTCATGAACGGCCACTCGACCTCGCGGAACGCGGTCAGCAGCCGCGCGTAGGCCTGACGCAGCCCCGCTTCGTTGCCGTTGCTCCAGTGGATCCGGGCCATCAGGTACAGGTAGGTCCCGACCCAGGCATTGCGGCTGCCCATGGTCATCGCCTGACCACTGCGGATCACTTCCTGCAGCAGTTCGATGGCCTCGGCGGCGCGCCCGGAGACCGACAGCAGCATCGCGCGCACCACGTACAGGTCGACGGTCAGTGCCCTGAACGCGCGCCAGCGCTCGACGTCGACCCAGATCGACTCGACCAGGTCGCTCGCGCGCTCGACGTCGCCCTCCCACAGCGCGGCCCACGCGGCAAGCACGGTCGCGTGCGCGAATGCGAGGTTGTCGGGCCGTGCGTCGAGTGCAATCACGAGCGCGTGGAAGCGACGGAACAACTCGTTGAAAGCCGGCGTGCCGACGAAATGCGAGCGGATGCGCTCTGCGAGCCGCATGCACAGCTCGAGCGACCCGATCCGCTCGGCCAGTTCGATCGACGCGCGCAGCGCGGCCGAGGCCTCGTCCGGGCGACCGGTCGCGTTGAACAGCCAGGCGCGCTCGAGCGCAAGTTCGGCCTGCAATTCCGGCTCGAGCCCGCTGTCGTCGATGCGCTCGAGCCGCTCTGCGGCCGCCTGGACGTCGCCGGTGTAGCTGACCAGGCGCGCCAGCAGCAGCAGGCTGCGCACCGCGCGCACGCGGTCACCGATCCCGTGGAAGCCCTGCCATGCCAGCTCGAGGCTGGGTCGCCCGTCGTCGACGGTGTTTCGATGCCAGGCGAGCAGGCCCGCGACCCAGTGAGCCTGAACGTCGTTGCCGGCACCGGCCTCGCTCAAGGTTCGCAGCGCCTGAGCCACCGCGTCGGCGTGCCCCCGGCGCAGCAAGGCCTCGGCGTGGCCCCCCAGCAGGTCGAGCGCGCGGCCGGGCTCGCCGGCCTCGATCGCATGGCGGATGGCGCGCAGCGGCTCGTCGGCGACCGACGCCGCGCGGAGATTCAGCTCGCGCCATGCCTGCGGCGCCTCGCGCCGCAACCGGGCATTGAGGAAGTCGCGGAACAGGTCGTGCATCCTGACCCGTGGACGAGACGCGTCGAGCACGGTGACGAACAGGTTGCGCTGGATCAGCTGGTCGATCATCGCCAAGCTGTCGACGCGGCCGCTCAACTGCGTGCAGCTCGGCGGATCGAGCTCGTCGAGCACGCAACAGACCGAGACGAACGCCGACAGCTCGGGGGGCAGCTTGGCGAGCACCTCCTCGGCGAGGTACTCAAAGACCTGCTCGTCGCCCGGCACCAGGCTGCCGGCGGGACCAGCGTGCGCCACGTCGCCATGGCGGTGGCCGGCAGCGAGCAGCCTCAATCCTGCGATCCAGCCCTGCGAGCGGCGAACCCACGCCTGCACCAGCTGGTCGGACGACGCCTCGCCGAGCCGTGCGACAAACGCGGTGGCCTCGTCGGGCGAAAAGCGCAATCGCGACTGCTGGAACTCGGCGACCCGTCCCGCGGCGCGGCGCCGCGCAAGCGGCAGCCGCGGCTGTTCGCGCGAAGCCATCACGCAGACGACCCGCTCGGGCAACAGCTCGATGAAGTGGTCGAGCCAGCTCCACGTGACGGCGTCGTCGATCACGTGCAGGTCGTCCCACACCCACACGAAGCGCGCAACGTCGGCCTCGGCCAGCCAGTCGGCGACTTCGGCCGCGGCGGCCCTTGCGCCCGCGTCGCTCGATCCGACCATGCGGGTCAGCGTGTCGGCGTCGAGCGGCTCGGCGTGATCGAGCGTGGCATTGATCGAATCGACCAGCACCCGGAACAGGCGGACGGGCGAGCGATCGAGGCGGTCGACCGCGATCCAGGCCAGCGCCCAGTCGTCGGGCGGCGTCGCAAGCGCCTGCGCGAGCGCGGTCGTCTTGCCGAAGCCGGCGCCGGCGACGACCAGCACGAGGTGCGTCTCGGCGATCGCGTCGAGCATCGCGCGCGACAGGCGCGCGCGCTCGAGCAGCCGCGGTCGCAGCGACGGTACGGTGAAGCGGTTGCCCGAAACGGCGCGGGTCGCCGGGAACGGCGGCCTCGCACCGGCGGGCACCGGAGATCGACCCTCGGTCGACGGCAAGCTTGTCCCCCCGGGGAAGGGCCGGACGTCGCGCGCCGGCCTCGATGGTCGATCATAGCGGATCGCGCGTCGCTCGTGGATTCCACTACACTTCGGCCCGGCGACCCGCCTGCTCCCCGCATTCCGCGGGCAACACACGGATGAACGGCATTCGACTGATCGTCGGACTGGGCAATCCCGGCCCCGAACACGAACTCGACCGGCACAACGCCGGGTTCTGGTTCGTCGACGCCGCCGCTCGGGCGCACGGCGGCTCGCTGGCGCGCGAGGGCAAGTTCCACGGCGACGTGGGTCGCGCGCGCATCGGCGGCGAGCCGGTGTTCCTGCTCGAGCCCGCCACGTGGATGAACCGCTCGGGCCAGGCGGTGGCGGCGCTCGCTCACTTCTACCGGATCGCGCCGGAGGAAATCCTGGTCGTCCACGACGAACTCGACCTGCTGCCGGGCCAGGCGAAGATGAAGAAGGGCGGCGGGCACGCCGGCCACAACGGCCTGAAGGACATCCAGGCGCGGCTCGGCAGTGCCGATTTCTGGCGCCTGCGCATCGGCATCGGCCATCCGCGCACGCTCGAACTGAACCAGGAAGTCGCCGACTTCGTGCTGCACCGACCGACCCGCGAGCAGCAGCACGCCATCGACGACGCGATCGCGCGCGCGCTCGATTGCCTGCCGGACGCGGCCGCCGGTCGCCTGGAAGCCGCAATGATGAAGCTGCACACGCGAAAGTAACGGAGCCCCATGCCCAACCGAATCGTCACGCGCCGCTCGCCCATCCACGGCAACGGCGTTTTCGCAGCCGCCGACATCCCCGCCGGCACGCGGCTGATCCAGTACCGGGGCCGGCTGATGACGCACGCGCAGAGCGACGAGCTCTACGGCGACGAGACGGACAGCGGGCACACGTTCCTGTTCTCGCTCAACGACGACTACGTGATCGACGCCAACCGTCAGGGCAACGGCGCCCGCTGGATCAACCACAGCTGCGCGCCGAACTGCGAAGCGGTCCTCGACGAGGATCCCGGCGGCAATCGCCGGCGCGACCGGGTCTTCATCGAATCGATCCGCGACATCCGCCAGGGCGAGGAACTCACCTACAACTACGGCATCGTGCTCGAGGTGCCGCACACGCGGGCGATGAAGCGGATCTGGGCGTGCCGCTGCGGCGCGCCGCAATGCACCGGAACCCTGCTGCAGCCGAAGCGCCGGCGCGCCTGATCCGCCCAGGCACTCGGGCGACTGCCGCCGAAGCGTTGGAGCGCCCCTCGCCGACGCGCGGGGGCGGACGCCGCCGAGCGCTCAGCCGTCGTCGCGCCGCCGCCGGGCTCCGCGCCGTTCGCCGACCACCTCGACGATTCCGTCGGCCTCCTGCTGCTCCAGCCGGACGGTGAACCCCCACAGGTAGGCGAGGTGGTCGAGCACCGCGTCGCACGCCGCCTCCGCCAGCGGGCGCCGGTCGCGCACGAAGTGGCGCAGCGTCAGCGAGCGGTCGCCGCGCAGGTCGACGTTCCAGACCTGGATGTCGGGCTCGCGACTGCCCAGGTTGTACTGCTCGGACAGCAGCTGGCGCAGCGCGCGGTAGCCGCGCTCGTCGTGGATCGCGTCGATCTTCAGCTTCTCCCGGCTGTCGTCGTCGAGCACCGCGAAGAAGCGGAACTCGCGCATCAGCCGCGGCGACAGGTACTGCGCGACGAAGCTCTCGTCCTTGAAGTTGCGCATGGCGAAGTCGAACGCCTTGCGCCAGTCCGAGCCCGCAACGTCGGGGAACCACTGGCGGTCCTCGTCGGTCGGCGCCTCGCAGATGCGCCGGATGTCGCGCCACATTGCAAAGCCGAGCGCGTACGGATTGATCCCCGAGTAGTGCGGGCTGTTGTACGGCGGCTGGTGGACGACGTTGGTGTGCGACTGCAGGAACTCGAGCATGAACCCGTCGGACAGCAGCCCGTCGTCGTACATCGCGTTGAGCAGCGTGTAGTGCCAGAACGTCGCCCAGCCCTCGTTCATCACCTGCGTCTGGCGCTGCGGATAGAAGTACTGCCCGATCTTGCGGATGATGCGGACCACCTCGCGCTGCCACGGTTCGAGCAGCGGCGCGTGCTTCTCGACGAAGTAGAGCAGGTTCTCCTCGGGCTCCTCGGGCCAGCGCCGCTCGCGCTGCTCCTCGGCCTTCTCCAGCGAAGGCGGAAGCGTACGCCACAGGTCGTTGACCTGCGCCTGCAGGTACTCCTCGCGCTCCTTCTGGCGCAGTTTCTCCTTCTCGAGAGACAGCTTCGGCGCGCGCTGGTAGCGGTCGACACCGAGGTTCACCAGCGCGTGGCACGCGTCGATCAGCCGCTCGACGGCGACCTCGCCGTGGCGCTCCTCACACTCGGCGATGTAGTTGCGGGCGAACACCAGGTAGTCGATGATCGCGTCGGCGCTGGTCCACTGCCGGAACAGGTGGTTGCCCTTGAAGAACGAGTTGTGCCCGTATGCCGCGTGCGCGATCACCAGCGCCTGCATCGGCAACGTGTTCTCCTCCATCAGGTAGGCGATGCAGGGGTTCGAGTTGATGACGATCTCGTAGGCCAACCCCATCTGGCCGCGCCGGTAGCGGTTCTCGGTCGCCAGGGAGTGCTTTCCGAACGACCAGTGGTGGTAGTACACCGGCATGCCGCTCGACGCGTACGCGTCCATCATCTGCTCGGCGCTGATGATCTCGACGAGATGCGGGTACACGTCGAGACCGTAGCGCCGTGCCACGTTGCCGATCGCCTCGTCGTAGCGCTCGATCGCCTCGAAGCTCCATTCGGAGCTGTCCGGCAACCGTGCCGCGCGCGCCACCGTCATGCGACGCCCGCCTGCGCGCGCTTGCGGAACAGCTCGCGAAACACCGGATAGATGTCGGCCACGCCGCCGATGCGCTGCATCGCGAAACGACCGGGGTTGGCCGCGCGCAGCTTCTCGTACTCGCGCCACAGGTTCTGGGGGTCGCCCTGGCTGATCTCGATGTACGCGAAGTACTGGCACGACGGCAGGATCGACTCGTCGATCAGCGCGCGGCACAACGGCGAGTCGTCGTTCCAGTTGTCGCCGTCCGAAGCCTGCGCGACGTAGATGTTCCACTGGCTCGACGAATAGCGCTCGGCGACGATGTCGCGGGCCAGTTCCAGCGCGCTGGACACCACCGTGCCGCCGGTCTCGCGCGAGCCGAAGAACTCGGCCTCGTCGACCTCGCTGGCAGTCGTGTGGTGGCGGATGAAGACGACGTCGATGCGCTCGTAGTTGCGGTCCAGGAACAGGTACAGCAGCATGAAAAAGCGCTTGGCGATGCTCTTGCGCTCCTCGTCCATCGAGCCGGACACGTCCATGATGCAGAACATCACCGCCTGCGTGGTCGGCTCGGGCACGCGCACGCGGTGACGGTAGCGCAGGTCGAAGGTGTCGATGAACGGGATCGCGTCGATCTTCGCCCTCAGTCGCGCGATCTCGGCACGCAGCGACAGGACTTCCGGGTCGACGTCTCCGCGAGCCCGCACCAGGCGCTCGAGTTCCTCCTCGAGCTCGTGCAGCCGGCGCCCGTAGGGGCCGCCGGCCGCGATCCGCCGCCCGGCTGCACCGCGCATCGTGCGCGTCAGGCTGATGTTGGTCGGCACGCCGCTCTGCGTGTAGCCGGCCGGCACACGCCTCGTCTGCTCGATGCGCGCCAACTGCCGCTTGACGAGGTTGGGCAGCGCCAGTTCGTCGAAGAAGACGTCGAGGAACTCCTCGCGGGTGAGCGTGAACGCGAACTCGTCGAGCCCCTCGCCCTCGTTGCTGGCCTGCCCGCGCCCTGCCGCGCCCGCGCCCTCTTCCGGGCGCTCGACCTCGTCGCCGGCGGCGAAGCGGTCGTTGCCCGGGTGCACGTGCTCGCGCACGCCGCCGCGACCGTGCGCGAACTGCGGCTCGGCGATGTCGCGGCCCGGGATGCCGATCTTCTCGCCGTTCTCGAGGTCGCGGATGCCGCGCCTGGACACCGCATCGGACACCGCCTGTCGGATCTGCGCCTTGAAGCGGCGGATGAACCGGCTTCGGTTGACCGAGCTGCGGTTGCGGCTGTCGAAGCGCCGGTCGACGATGCGCAGCATCAGTGCCTCACGACGACTTCCTGACCCGCAGGTACCACTCGCAGAGCAGCCGGACCTGCTTCTCGGTGTAGCCGCGGGCGATCATCCGGTTCACGAAGTCCTGGTGCTTCTTCTGGTCGTCGGCGCTGGCCTTGGCATTGAACGAGATCACCGGCAGCAGCTCCTCGGTGTTCGAGAACATCTTCTTCTCGATCACCGCGCGCAGCTTCTCGTAGCTGGTCCACGACGGACTCTTGCCGTCCTGCGCCGCGCGCGCGCGAAGCACGAAGTTGACCACCTCGTTCCTGAAGTCCTTCGGGTTCGAGATGCCAGCGGGCTTCTCGATCTTCTCGAGCTCGTCGTTGAGCGCGCGCCGGTCGAAGATCTCGCCGGTGTGCGGGTCGCGGAACTCCTGGTCCTGGATCCAGAAATCGGCGTAAGTGACGTAGCGCTCGAAGATGTTCTGGCCGTACTCGGAGTAGGACTCGAGGTACGCGGTCTGGATCTCCTTGCCGATGAATTCGGCATACCGCGGGGACAGATACTCCTTGATGAACCGCAGGTAGCGCTCCTCGACCTCGGGCTGGAACTGCTCCTGGCCGATCTGCTGCTCGAGGACGTACATCAGGTGCACCGGGTTTGCGGCGACCTCGCGATGATCGAAATTGAACACGCGCGACAGGATCTTGAACGCGAACCGCGTCGACAGCCCGGTCATCCCCTCGTCGACGCCGGCGTAGTCGCGGTACTCCTGGTAACTCTTGGCCTTCGGGTCGGTGTCCTTCAGGTTCTCGCCGTCGTAGACGCGCATCTTCGAGTAGATCGAAGAGTTCTCCGGCTCCTTCAACCGGGACAACACCGAAAACTGCGCCATCATCCTCAGCGTGTCGGGCGCGCACGGCGCCTGCGACAGCGACGAGTTGGCGAGCAGCTTTTCGTAGATGCGCATCTCGTCGCCGACGCGCAGCGAGTACGGCACCTTGACGATGTAGATGCGGTCGAGGAAGGCCTCGTTGTTGCGGTTGTTGCGGAACGACAGCCACTCGGCCTCGTTCGAGTGCGCGAGGATCAGTCCGTCGAACGGGATCGCGCCGAACCCCTCGGTGCCCTTGTAGTTGCCCTCCTGCGTGGCGGTCAGCAGGGGGTGCAGCACCTTGATCGGCGCCTTGAACATCTCGACGAACTCCAGCACTCCCCGGTTCGCCAGGCACAGGCCGCCCGAGTAGCTGTAGCAGTCCGGGTCGTTCTGCGAGAAGGTCTCGAGCTTGCGGATGTCGACCTTTCCGACCAGCGACGAGATGTCCTGGTTGTTCTCGTCGCCGGGCTCGGTCTTGGACACCGCGAGTTGCGCGAGAACCGAGGGGCGCAGCTTGACGACGCGGAACTTCGTGATGTCGCCGCCGAACTCGTGCAGCCGCTTGACCGCCCACGGGCTCATGATCGTCGACAGGTAGCGGCGCGGTATGCCGTAGTCCTCCTCGAGGATCTCCGCGTCCTCGTCGGGCCTGAACAGACCCAGCGGCGATTCGTGGACCGGCGAGCCCTTGATCGCGTAGAACGGCACCTTTTCGATCAGCGACTTCAGCTTCTCCGCCAGCGAACTCTTGCCGCCGCCGACCGGCCCGAGCAGGTAGAGGATCTGCTTCTTCTCCTCCAGGCCCTGCGCGGCGTGACGAAAGTACGAGACGATGTTCTCGATCACCTCCTCCATGCCGTAGAAGTCGGGGAAGGCGGGGTAGATCTTCAGGACCTTGTTGGCGAAGATCCGCGAGCGGCGCGGATCGAGCCGCGTGTCGACCAGTTCGGGTTCGCCGATTGCCATCAGCATCCGCTCTGCGACACTCGCGTAGGCCGTCGGGTCGCTGCGGCACAGGTCCAGGTATTCCCGGACCGACATCTCCTCTTCCTGGGCCGCTTCGAAGCGGCTCTGGTAGCGGGCGAAGATCGTCATCTGTCTACCTCCTGCGGTCGGCGCCGCGCGGCGAAACCGCCCCGGCACGACGCCGTCCCGTTCAGTCTTCCGGTTGCGAGCCTCCCATCGTTTTTTCTTCTTTATAGTCCTTTACGGTTCGGCCCGTCGAATGGTTGACCCGGCAATGGGCCGTCCGGGCACAGGGTTTGCACCGATCGCGCGTCATGCGAGCCGCCATGCGCGCCGTCATGCGAGCCACGGATGCTCGGACAGTCGTCGGGCCTCGAAGGCTCCAATCGCGTCGCGCCGCTGCAGCGTGCGCTCGATCTCGTCCCACCCCGCGAGCAACGACTGCTTCGCGCGCGCATCGACGTCGAACCCGAACCGACGCTCGCCGGCCGCGAGCCACTGGCCCGGCAGGTCGATCACCACCTCGGGCAGGGCCTGCGCGCGGACCCAGGCGAACAGCGCGTCGACGTCGGACGCACGCAGCGCGATCGCCAGCAGGCCGTTGGCGAGCGCGTTGCCGGCGAAGATCGACGCGAAACTCGGCGCAACGATCGCCCGGAACCCGAAGTCGCGCAACGCCCACGCTGCGTGCTCGCGGCTCGATCCGCAACCGAAGTTTTCGCGGGCCAGCAGCACGGTGGCGCGGCGATACGGCTCCCGATTGAGCACGAAGTCCGGGTTCTCGCGTCGACGCGAGTGATCACTATCGAGATCGCCCGGATCGAGGTAGCGCCAGTTGTCGAACAGGATCGGCCCGAAGCCGCTGGCAGCGATCGAGCGGCCGTACTGCTTGGGGAAGATCGCGTCGGTGTCGACGTTGGCGAGGGCCAGCGGCGCGACGACCCCGCGATGCGTGACCAAGGGCGCCGGCCTCATGCGCCGGCCGCCCTGCCGCAGGTCTCAGCGGCCATTGGCGATGCCCGCCGGCACGTGCCCGGCCGGCCCGAAGCGCGCTGCCGACTCGCAGTGCCCGGTCTGGTCGTCGAAGAAGAAGTCCGGCTCGAACTCCTTCAGGAACGGCCCCTTGGCCAACCCGCCGAGGAACATCGCCTCGTCGACCTCGATCCCCCAGTCCATCAGCGTGCGGATCGCGCGCTCGTGCGCCGGCGCGCTGCGCGCCGTCACCAGCGCGGTGCGGATGCGCACCGGCGCGCCGCCTTGCGGTGCGTCCGGCCCATCGTCCTCGCGCTGCAACCGGTGCAGCGCCTCGAGGAGCGGCTTGAACGGGCCGGGCGGCAGCGGCAGGGCCGCCCGATCCGCCTCGTGGCGCTGGAACGCGTCGAGCCCGCCCGACTGGAACACGCGCTCGGACTCGTCGGAAAACAGCACCGCGTCGCCGTCGAACGCGATCCGGATCTCGTCGGGGTGTGACTCGGAGGCCTTCACCGACTCGGGAAACACCCGTGCTGCCGGAATCCCGGCGTCGAGCGCCGCCCCGACGTCTTCGGCATTGGCCGACAGGAATAGGTTGGCCTTCAGCGGCGCGAGGTAACGCCAGGGCGCCCGCCCGCGCGTGAACACCCCGCGCTCGAGTCGCAAGCCGGCCTGCTGCGCAGAGCGGAACACGCGCAAGCCGCTGACCGGGTCGTTGCGCGAGACCACCACGACCTCGATGCGCCGCTGCGCCTCGGGCCGCCGCGGCGGATCGAACTGCAGCAGCTTGCGCACCAGCGCCCAGGCGACGCCGGGCTGCGCGCTGACGTCGAGGCGCTCGCGCTGCAGCGCCATGTAGGCCGCGTCGTCGTCGCGCTCGAAGACGCGGTTCTCTTCCTCGAAGTCGAACACCGCGCGCGACGAGATCGCGACGACCAGTTTTCCTTCCAGCGATGCAGGCATGATCGACAAGCGTAGGCACTGCGGCGGGATTTCGCAAACGGCCGGACCGGTCGCCGCCGCCCCGGTCGCCGGGACACCGGGCGGCGCTCTGCGACAATGCCGGTTTGCCTTCATCCGGCCGCCCTCCCCGGCGGCCTGTCCGGAGCCCCCAGCATGTCCCTCAAGTGCGGCATCGTCGGCCTGCCGAACGTCGGCAAGTCGACCCTGTTCAATGCGTTGACCAAGGCCGGCATCTCCGCCGAGAACTACCCGTTCTGCACGATCGAGCCGAACGTCGGCATCGTCGAGGTGCCCGATCCACGGCTCGACGCGCTGGCGACGATCGTCAAGCCGCAGCGCGTGCTGCCGGCGACCGTCGAGTTCGTCGACATCGCCGGGCTGGTCGCGGGCGCGTCGAAGGGCGAAGGGCTGGGCAACCAGTTCCTCGCCAACATCCGCGAGACCGACGCGATCGTCCACGTCGTGCGCTGCTTCGAGGACGAGAACGTGGTCCACGTCAGCGGGAAGATCGACCCGCTGTCGGACATCGAGGTGATCGACACCGAGCTCGCGCTGGCCGACCTGGCCACGGTCGAGAAGGCGCTCGTGCGCTACGGCAAGGTCGCGCGCGCCGGCGGCGACAAGGAGGCGCAGCGCCTCGTCGCGGTGCTCGACAAGTGCATGGCCGTGCTCGACCAGGCGAGACCGGTGCGCTCGCTCGACCTGTACGACGAGGAGAAGGCGGTGCTCAGGCCGTTGTGCCTGATCACGGCCAAGCCGACGATGTACGTCGCCAACGTGCGCGAGGACGGCTTCGAGAACAACCCGCACCTCGACGCGGTGCGTCGGCACGCCGAGGCCGAGGGCTCGATCGTGGTGCCGGTATGCGCCGCGATCGAGGCCGAGATCGGCGACCTGCCCGACGAGGACAAGGCGGTGTTCCTGGCCGACATGGGCATGGACGAGCCGGGTCTGAACCGCGTGATCCGCGCGGCATTCTCGCTACTGGGCCTGCAGACCTACTTCACTGCGGGCGAGAAGGAGGTGCGCGCTTGGACCGTGCCGGTCGGCGCCACCGCGCCGCAGGCGGCGGGCGTGATCCACACCGACTTCGAGCGCGGCTTCATTCGCGCCGAGACCATCGCCTACGCGGACTTCATCGCCCTGGGCGGCGAGGCCGGCGCCCGGGAGAAGGGAAAGATGCGGCTCGAAGGCAAGGACTACGTCGTGAAGGACGGCGACGTGCTGCACTTCCGGTTCAACGTCTGAGATCCAGGACTCTTTCGGTCGTGGCCGATCAGATCCCGGTGCTCGGGACGCGTCCGCAGGCGGGTGGCGGCTTGCGGCGTGTGTCTGTCCCGATCATCGATGCTCGATCTTTTCCTGCAGCCAGACCTTGATGAGCGACTGATATGGCACGTCACGGGCGTTGGCCGCCGCCTTGATCGAGTCGAGCAGGTGCTGCGGCAGGCGCAGAGAGATCGTCTTCGTCGAGGGTTTCAGGTTCGGCAGCACGATGCGCTGAGCCTTCGCCCAGTCCAGATATTCCGTCGAGTCTCTGCCCCTGGCCTCCCAGAATGCGCGCTCCTCCGTCTCGTTCCTGAACTTCGGTAGTTGCTTAGATTGCCTGGTCATAGACGGCCCTTTCCTTGCGGTGCATGTCCCGCGCCGAGATCACGCGGATCAGCGTGTCGTCGGCGCGCAGGGTGAATGCGATATGCAACGTTCGGCCCCCTTGCGTCTTGCCTAGCGCATGAAATCGCGATTCCTGCCCGCTATGGCGTGAATCCTCCAGCAGCAGTAACGGATGGTTGAAAAACACCTCCTCTGCCTCGGACTGGTTGACGTCGTGCTTCTCGTTCTTGCGGGCGTTGCCGACGTCCCAGTCAAAGCCGACAATCAGGGACAGGTCGATCATTGGTGTATATTACCAGAATATACAAGAAGCCGCCAAAAGAGTCCGGCGAACCGAGTCGCAGGCTCGGCAATCCCCGGCAGCCCTGCGTTAGCATCGACCCCGATTCCCCGACCACCGGTGCCGCCATGCCTGCGTCCGACTCCAGATCCGCCACCCGCGCAGGCGCCCTTCGCGCCGCGTTCGCCTTCACTGCAGCCATCACGGCAGCCCTTTGCGTCGCCACGCCGCCGGCCGCCACCGCCCAGGCGCAGCGAACTGCCCAGGAGCAGCGCGCCGGCGAGCCGCAACGCGCCGGCGAGTACCGCCGTGCCGCCCGCACACCCCAGCTGAGCCTGTCGGCCAGCGCCTACCGGGACGTCGTCCAGGACCGCGTCACCGTCACGCTGTACGCCGAGCGCGAGTCGCCGCAGCCTGCCGCCGGCCAGGCGCAGGTCAGCGAGCTGCTCGGCCCGGTGCTCGAGCGCCTGAAGGCACGCAGCGAACTGCAGGTGCAGAGTTCTGGCTACCGCACCGATCCGGTCTGGCAACAGAGCCGCATCGTCGGCTGGCGCACGCGCGGCGCGATCCAGGTCAGCGCCCGGCCCTCGGACGAGTTCAACCGTCTGATCGGCGAACTCGCGACGAAGCTCAACCTCGAGTCGGTAGGCTACTGGCTGAGCCGCGACGCGCAACTCGCCACCGAACGCGAACTGATCGCCGAGGCCGTTTCGGCCTTCCGCGCAAAGGCCGACGCCGCGACGAAGGCGCTCGACTTCAGGTCGTTCGCGGTGCGACAGGTCGCGGTCGACGGCGGCGGGCCGGCTCATCCGGTGCCGGTGCCGAAGATGGCGATGTCGCGCGCCGGCGCCGCCGAGGCCGCGCCGGTCCCGCTGCCGGGCGCGGAGGGCAGGACGACGGTCACGGTCACCGTGACCGGCACCGTCGCGCTCGAGCCCTGAGCGCGCGTCGGGCCATTCCCGGTCCACTTCCCGGTCCACTTCCCGGTCCACTTCCCGGTCCACTTCCCGGTCCACTTCCCGGTCCACTTCCCGGCGTGCTTGCCGGTGCGCCAGCATGCGCCTGGAATGTGCACAGTATGTTAATCTTCTTAACATGCTCGGGAGCGCCATGGAACTCAAGACGGCCCGCTTGACCCTGCTGATCGACCCCGCCAAGAAGGAGGCGTTCGAACGGCTGTGCGCGAGCCAGGACGTCACGCCGTCGCAGGTGGTGCGGCGCCTGATTCGCGACTACCTGGCCGCGCACGGCGCGAAGTTCGTGCCGTCGGGCGTCGACCCGGACGACACCGTCCGCGGTCGAAAGGCGCCGGCCCGCGGTCCGCGCGGCGGCAGCTCCAGGGGTCGCTCCAGTGGCGGCGGTCGCTGAACTTCGAACGCCGCTCGACTGGCTGCCCATCGACTGGGCGCTGGTGGTGGTGGTCGGCTGGCTCGTCGTCGGCGCAGCCGGCGTCTTCGCGCTGCGCAGGTTCCGGCTGGTCGCGCACGTGCTGTTCCCCGCCGGCGGACTGCTCGGGCTCGCGATGTTCGCCGTCGCGCTCGCCGCGCTGTTCGATTCCGTGCAGACCGCCGTGCTGCCGGTTGGACTGCCGGAGTTGCCTTTCCACCTGCGCCTGGACACGCTGTCGGCGTATTTCCTGCTCGTGATCGGTGCCGCCACGGCAGGCGTTTCGACCTTTGCCGCCGGCTACTTCAGGCGCGGCGAGGGCACGCCGCCCGGCCTGCTGTGCCTGGAGTACCACGTCTTCCTCGCCAGCATGGCGATGGTGGTGCTCGCCGACGACGCCTATGCCTTCATGGTCATGTGGGAGACGATGGCGCTGTCGTCGTTCTTCCTGGTCACCGCCAACCACCGGATCCCCGAGATCCGCCGCGCAGGCTACGTCTACCTGCTGGTAGCGCACGTCGGGGCGATCGGCATTCTCATGTGCTTCGGCGTGCTGCAGGCCAACACCGGCGACTACACCTTCGCCAACATGCGCGCGCAGCAACTCTCCCCCGCGTGGGCGTCGGTCGCGTTCCTGCTGGCGGTGTTCGGCTTCGGCGCCAAGGCCGGCATCCTGCCGCTCCACGTCTGGCTTCCCGAGGCGCATCCGGCCGCGCCGTCGCCGGTCTCCGCGCTGATGAGCGGCGTGATGCTCAAGACCGCGGTCTACGGCGTGCTGCGGGTGTCGTTCGACCTGCTGTCGACGCAGCTGTGGTGGTGGGGCGCCCTGCTGCTTGCGCTGGGGCTGGCGACCGCGCTGTACGGCGTCGTCTTCGCCGCGATCCAGGTCGACATGAAGCGGCTGCTCGCCTATTCGTCGATCGAGAACATCGGATTGCTGTTCGCGGCAATCGGCCTCGCGCTGGTCTTCTCGGCCTACGGAATGCAGATGCTCGCCGCGCTCGCGCTGACCGCGTGCCTGTACCACGTCGCCAGCCATGCACTGTTCAAGAGCCTGCTGTTCCTGGGCACCGGATCGGTGCTGCACGCCACCGGCGAGCGCAACCTCGGCAAACTGGGCGGGCTCATCCGCTTCACGCCCTGGGTCGCCTGGGTCACGCTGGTCGGCGTGCTCGCGAGTGCCGGGCTGCCGCCGTTCGGCGGTTTCGTTTCCGAGTGGCTGCTGCTGCAGAGCTTCCTGTTCACGCCCGGGCTGCCGCATCCGGTGCTGAACATGCTGATCCCGGTGGTGGCGGCGCTAATCGCGCTGGTCGCTGCGCTGGCCGGCTACACGATGGTCAAGTTCTTCGGCGTCATCTTCCTGGGACAGCCTCGCGAGGAGCGCCTCGCGCAGGCGCACGACGCCGGCCGCTGGGAGCGCGCCGGCATGCTGTGGCTGGTGGCCGGCTGCGTCGCGCTCGGCCTGCTTCCCAACCAGTTCATCCAGCTGATCGATCCGGTCACGCGCGCGCTGGTGCACGCCGGCTTGGGCGAGACCGTCGCGGCGAGCGGCTGGCTGCTGGCGCCGGCCGGCGTCGAGCGCGCGAGCTACGGGCCGGTGATCTTCCTGTTCGGCATCGCGGCGAGCTTCGCCGTCGCCTGGCTGCTGGTGCGCAGGCTGTACCACGGCCGCGTGCGCCGTGCGCCGCCGTGGGCCTGCGGTTTCCCGTGGTCGAGCGCGCGCATGCAGGACACGGCCGAGGGCTTCGGGCAGCCGATCCGGCAGATCTTCGAGCCGTTCTTCCGGATGCAGCGCGAGCTGCCTACTCCTTTCGACGAACGCCCGCGCTACCGGGTCACGGCCGAAGATCACCTGTGGCACTGGCTCTACCTGCCGATCGCCGCGGCGACCGCGCGGCTTGCCCGACTGGTCGGCCTGCTGCAGCAGGGGCGCATCGCGGTCTACCTGATGTACAGCTTCGTCACGCTGATCGTCATGCTGCTGATGGTGACGCGATGAGCATCGTCTACGCGACCCTGTCGCAGGCGCTCGCCATCGTCGCCGCGCTGTTGCTCGCGCCGGCGCTGACCGGCTGGGTGAACATGTGCCGGGCCTGGCTGCAGAACCGCTCGGCGCCCAGCCTGTGGCAGCCGTACCGCACGCTGCACAAGCTGTTCGTCAAGGAGTCGGTCGTCGCCGAGCACGCGTCGCCGATCTTTCGCGCGGCGCCGTACATCGTGTTCGGCTGCATGCTGGTCGCCTGCGCCATCGTTCCGACGCTGTCGACGGACCTGCCGATGTCGACCGCCGCGGACGCGATCGCGCTGGTCGGCCTGCTGGCGCTCGCGCGGGTATTCGTGTCGCTGGCGGCGATGGACGTGGGCACCGCCTTCGGCACGCTCGGTGCTCGTCGCGAGATGCTGGTCGGCTTCCTCGCCGAACCGGCACTGCTGATGGTGCTGTTCTCGGCGTCGCTGATCTCGCAGTCGACGTCGCTGCCGACGATCGTCGAGACGCTCGGCCACCGCGAACTGGCCATCCACCCCGTGCTGGCGTTCGCCGGTGTCGCGTTCACGATGGTCTCGCTGGCCGAGAACGCGCGCGTGCCGGTCGACAATCCGGCGACGCACCTCGAGCTGACGATGATCCACGAGGCGCTGGTGCTCGAGTATTCCGGCCGGCATCTCGCGCTGATCGAGTGGGCAGCCAGCCTGAAGCTGTTCGCGTATTCGTGCATCGGCCTGGCGCTGTTCTTCCCGTGGGGCATAGCCGAGGCGCGCGCGCCGCTTGAACTGGTGCTCGCGCTGCCCGTGCTCGTCGTGAAACTGGCGATCGGCGGCCTGAGCCTGGCGGTGCTCGAGACCGCGAGCGCGAAGATGCGCATCTTCCGCGTACCCGAGTTCCTGGCAACCGCGTTCCTGCTCGCGGTGATCGGGCTGCTGGTGCACATCCTGCTGGGTGCCTGACGTGAGACGCCCTACCGCTCCGACGTCGGCGCGTTCGCGGGATTCGACAGCGGGCCGGCGCCAGCCGCAGCGCGCTGGGGGGTGGGGGGGCCCGGTGCGCCGCGGCGCTCACTGCGGCGGTCGGTGCTTCGCACCGACCTCCCTGCGCTGCTCGCCTCGGGGTCGCGCGGCGAAACTCGCTGCGCTCGCTTCGCGAGCTCCGCTCGGACAATCGCCGCGAGTCAGAAGTACGAAGCGCGCTTCGCGCGCCGACCCCGAGGCTGCGCTGCTCGGCGCCGCAGACATCGCCGCGGCGCACCGGGCCCCCCCACCCCCCAGCGCGCTGCGGCTGGCGCCGGCCCGCTGCCGAATCGCGCTCGGGAGCCCTCGGTGGCGTTCGTGCGCGGAAGGGAAGCGTTCGCTACGAGCGCCGCTACGGTGCCTGCAAAGGTGTGCGCCAAGGGGTAGCGCCGCGCGCGCTCGGGTGCCCGGGCCGTTCGCTGCCGGCGTGCCTATGCGCAGCCGAGAAGCGCAGCAGTGCCGGCCCGCGCGCGCAGCGCGCTTCGTTCCTCTGACTCGCCGCGATTGTCCGAGCGGAGCTCACGCAGCGAGCGTAGCGAGTTTCGCGGCGGGGCCGGCATTGCGAGCATCGCAGGGCACCCCCGCGCAGCGGGGGCAAGCGCCGGCACGCCGGCAGCGAACGGCCCGGGCCCCCGAGCGCGCGCGGC
>Ga0209477_1000315_pt1 | contig 29584 bp, 24 predicted proteins | sample KloWWTupernatant_FD_187180 | JGI IMG/M metagenome (GOLD analysis project Ga0209477, IMG submission 187180) | Active sludge microbial communities from Klosterneuburg, Austria, studying microevolution and ecology of nitrifiers - Klosterneuburg... | ecosystem: Engineered > WWTP > Aerobic digester >...
ACACAAGTCACCTGCGCACGCTGTCAGAGAACTTCCCAGGCCGGACCTTTCGTCCGCGATCCGGCTTGCGCCAGGACCGTAGGGAGCCGAGCATTATACGAGCGGGTTCGGGAAGGTCAACACCGCTGCGGCGCGTTCGGTCACTTGCTGACCAGCCGCACGCGCGCGAATCCGCGCTTTCCCAGCTGCAGCAGGTGCTCGCCGCCGGCGCGTAACGTCAGTTCACGCTCCTCGACCACCGCGCCGTCGACCCGGACCGCGCGTTCGGCCAGCTTGCGCAGCGCCTCCGAGGTGCTCGCGGCCAGCCCGCACTGCTTGAGCAGCGCGCCGATCCGGACGCCCTGGGCGTCGACCGCGATGTCGTGCACGGGCAGGTCGGCCGGCACGGCGCCGCCGCGGACCACCTCGTGCCAGTGGGCGATCGCGGCCTGGGCCGCGGCCTCGCCATGGAAGCGCGCCACCAGTTCGGCCGCCAGTTCCATCTTGACGTCGCGCGGATTGGCCTGCCCGGCCGCGATCTCCTGCTTGAGGCGCGCGAGGTCGGCCAGCGACTTGCGGAAGGAAAGCAGCTCGAAATAGCGCCACATCAGCTCGTCGGAGACCGACATGGCCTTGCCGAAGATCTGGTTGGGCGGCTCGCTGATGCCGATGTAGTTGCCCAGCGACTTCGACATCTTGTTGACGCCGTCGAGGCCCTCCAGCAGCGGCATGGTCAGCACGATCTGCGGCGGCTGGCCGTAGTCGCCCTGCAGCGCCCGCCCGACCAGCAGGTTGAACTTCTGGTCGGTGCCGCCGAGCTCGACGTCGGCCTTGAGCGCCACCGAGTCGTAGCCCTGCACCAGTGGATAGAGGAACTCGTGCACCGCGATCGGCACGTTGTCGCGGTAGCGCTTGGCGAAGTCGTCGCGCTCGAGCATGCGCGCCACCGTGTACTTCGCAGCGAGCTTGATCAGGTCGGCGGCGACCATCGGGCCGAACCACTCGGAGTTGAACCGCACCTCGGTCCGCGCCGGGTCCAGCACCTTGAACACCTGCGCCTCGTAGGTCCGGGCGTTGGCCTCGATCTGTTCGCGCGTGAGCGGCTTGCGGGTGATGTTCTTGCCGGTCGGGTCGCCGATCATCCCGGTGAAGTCGCCGATCAGGAAGATCACCTGGTGCCCGAGGTCCTGGAACTGGCGCATCTTGTTCAGCAGCACGGTGTGGCCGACGTGGAGGTCGGGCGCGGTCGGATCGAAGCCCGCCTTGACCCGCAGCGGGCGGCCGAGCTTGAGCCGCGCCTCGAGGTCCTCGGGCTTGATGACCTCGTCGGCGCCGCGGCCGATGAGTTCCAGGGCGTGGCTGATCTGGGACATGGTTGTACTGTGATCGGGTTCGCGGCAGTGGGCGCCAGGCAAGGCCGGCGATGCTACGCGAGGCGGCCCGGGGGCGCACGCTAGTGTTAAGAACCCGTTAACGGCGCGGTCCAAAAAACCCCAATCGATACAAAGGTTTGACGCCCGTTCTTCGACGTGGTTATCGTACGGCGCTCGAATACGGAACACCCGCGTGAACCTGCCGCCGAATGCCGACCACGTACCGTCCCACCCGCATCGCCGCCAGGCGGTGCGGCGGCAGGCGCAACACCGCCACTGGCGCTTCTACCTGTCGCGCGCGAACTGGCATTTCATCCCCAACTTCGCCCGCGCGCCGATCGACTGGCGCAATGAGCACCTGGTGATCGGCGCCGCCGTGGCGCTGCTGCTGCTGCTGGGTTTCGTCGTCCTGCCCGGCTGGGCCAGCGCCGCCCGCGTGGAACTGGCGCCGGCGGCCGGCACGCTGAGCTCGCAGGCGATCGTGTTGCCACCGCAGGCCCGCGTGTCCGCCGCCGCGGTGGACGCCGCGCCGGCCTGGACCTACGTCGAGGTCAAGCCCGGCCAGACCATGGGCGACATCTTCGACGGCCTCGGCCTCAAGCCGGCGACCTTGCACGCCGTGCTCGCCCGCAGCAGCCACCGCGACGAACTGGTCAAGATCCGCCCGGGCGAGCGCTTCGGCTTCAAGCTCGCGGCGCCCGGCAAGCTCGAGGCGGTGGAGTTCGATGCCGGCGACGACCGCCGCGTCACGCTCGAGGTCGGCGGCGCCGAAGTGCGCGAATCGGTCGCCGAGCGCGCGCTGCAGCGCCGGGTCGGCAGCGCCAGCGGCACCATCACCCATTCGTTGTTCGGCGCCGGCGAGAAGGCCGGCCTCGACGACAGCGTGATCCTCAAGATGGCCGAGGTGTTCGGCTACGACATCGACTTCGCGCAGGACCTCCGCCGCGGCGACCACTTCGCGGTGATCTACGACGAGGTCTACCGCGACGGCGAGCGCCTGCGCAGCGGCGACATCCTCGCCGCCACCTTCGTCAACGGCGGCAAGCGCTACGTGGCGCTGCGCCATCCGCAGGCCGACGGCACCACCGGCTACTACGACGCCGAGGGCCGCCCGCTGAAGAAGGCATTCCTGCGCACGCCGGTGGAGTTCTCGCGCATCAGCTCGCGCTTCTCCAGCGCGCGCCGCCACCCGATCCTGGGCAGCACCCGCGCGCACCGCGGCGTCGACTACGCCGCGCCCAAGGGCACGCCGATCCGCACCGCCGGCAATGGCCGCGTGATCTTCCGCGGCTGGAAGTCGGGCTACGGCAACTGCGTGATCGTGCAGCATCCCAACAACGTCACCACGCTTTATGCCCACATGTCGCGCTTCGCGCCGGGCCGCGGGGTCGGCACCAGGGTCAGCCAGGGCGAGGTCGTGGGCTATGTCGGCATGACCGGCCTGGCGACCGCGCCGCACCTGCACTACGAGTTCCGCGTCGGCGGCGTGCACCGCGACCCGCTGACCGTGCCATTGCCCAAGGCCGAGCCGCTGGGCCCCGCCGAGCTGCTTGCGTTCCGCCGCTCCAGCACGCCGGTCATGGCGCGCCTGACGTTGATCGAGCAGCGCGAGCCGGCGGCGAGCGCGCTCGCCGCGCGCTGATGCGTCGCTGAGCGATGGCGCGGGATCCCGCCGCGCCCTTCCTCGGGCTGATCTCGGGCACCAGCGCCGACGCCATCGATGCCGCGCTGGTGCGCTTCGACCCGGCGCCGCGCGTGGTCGCGGCGCGCGCGTTTCCCTACGATCCGGCGTTGCGCGCCCGGGTGCTCGCGCTGTCGCAGGCCGCGGCCGACGCGCGCGCGCCCCTGGACGAGATCGCCGCGCTCGACGTGGCGCTGGGCCAGGCCTTCGCCGCCGCCGCCCTGGCGCTGCTGGCGCAGGCCGGCATCGCGCCGGCCGCGGTGGCCGCCATCGGGAGCCACGGCCAGACCCTGCGCCATCGTCCGGCCGGGCCACAGCCGTTCACGTGGCAGCTCGGCGACCCCAACGTGATCGCCGAGCGCTGCGGCATCACCACCGTGGCCGACTTCCGCCGCCGCGACGTCGCCGCCGGCGGCCAGGGCGCGCCGCTGATGCCGGCCTTCCACGTCGCGGCCTTCGCCGATCCCGGCGAGGCCCGCGCCGTGCTCAACCTCGGCGGCATCGCCAACCTGACCCTGATGCGCGGCGACCGGCCGGTGGTCGGGTTCGACACCGGGCCGGCCAACGCGCTGCTGGACGCCTGGTCGCTGGCCGAGCGCGGCACCGCCTGCGACGAGGACGGCGCATGGGCGCGCAGTGGCCGCATCGACGCAGCCCTGCTGGCGCGCCTGATGGCGGACCCGTACTTCCGCCTGCCCGCGCCCAAGAGCACCGGGCGCGACGCCTTCCACCTCGACTGGTTGCGCAGCGCGCTGGCCGTGGTCGGGCCGCTACCGGCCGCGGACGTGCAGGCCACGCTGGCCGAACTGAGCGCGGCGACCATCGCCGACGCGCTGCGCGCGGCCATGCCCGGCGCGGCGCGGGTGATTGCCTGCGGCGGCGGCGTGCACAACGGCTTCCTGATGCAGCGCCTGGCCGCGCGCCTCGAGCCGGTGCGGCTCGAGTCCAGCGCCGCGCACGGCGTCGACCCCGACTTCGTGGAAGCGATGGGATTCGCCTGGCTGGCACGCGAAACACTCGCTGGGCGCCCGGGCAACCTGGCATCCGTCACCGGCGCGGCCGGCGCGCGCATCCTCGGCGCGATCCATCCGGCCTGAGCCGGAGGCGCGCCTCAGCGCAGCGGCTTCTTGATGTTGTTGAGCGGCAGCTCTTCCACGGGCAGGCCCTCGAAGGCTTCGAGCGCCTCGCGGAACGCCGCGGCCTCGTCCGCGGCCCAGGTGCCGCCCAGGGTCGCGATGTCGCCGCGCATGCCGCGCGAGGAGATGTCCTCCTCGGTCAGGCCCAGGGCCTGGCGCAGCAAGTGCAGGATCACGTCGTTGAGCGCCCACTTGCGATCGCGCGCGATCGTCTTGATGCGCTCGGCCAGCTCGCCGTCGATGCCACGCAACATGAAATCCGGCACGGAGCCAATCCTCGATTCGCGCGGCGATGGTAGCAAGCACCCGGGCGTGCCTGCATGAGCCGGTTCACGCTTCCCGCGGGCGCTCCGGGGCCGGCGATCCGATCCGGCGCCACAGCCAGGCCAGCAGCAGCAGGGTCGGCACGATCGAGAGCGCGCTGAAGGTGAAGAAGCCGGCGTAGCCCCAGCCCCAGTCCTCGACCAGGTAGCCCGAGAAACCGCCGATCAGCTTGCCGGGCAGGTTCGCCAGGGAGCTCAGCAGCGCGTACTGGGTCGCGGTGTAGTGGCGGTCGGCGAGGCTGGCCAGGAAGGCCGTGAGCACGGTGCCGGCGAAGCCCTGCGAGAGGTTGTCGCCGGAAATCGTGAGCACGAAGCTCCACAACTCGCCGGGATTGAGCGCCATGAGGATGAAGAGCAGGTTGGAGCCCGCGACCGCGATCGCCGCGACCAGCAGGTTGATCCGCACGCCGAACAGGGCCACGGCGGCGCCGCCGAGGAACGCGCCGCCGATGCCCATCCACACGCCGTAGAGCTTCGAGACCGTGGCGATGTCGGCCTTGGTGAAGCCGGCGTCCAGGTAGAAGGGTCCGGCGATCCCGAGCATCTGGTCGGGGAGCTTGTACAGCCCGACGAAGGCCAGCAGCGCCAGCGCGAACACGATGCCGTGGCGGCGGAAGAACTCCGTGAAGGGTTTGAGGAAGGCCGCGGCCAGGCCGGATCGCGGCTCGGCCTCGATCCGGGCGCTGGCCGGCGGCTCGCGCACCAGCAGCGTGACCAGCGCCGGCAGCAGCGCGAAGCCGGCCATCACCAGGTATCCGGTGCGCCAGTCGAAGGCCTGCGCGAGATAGAGCACCAGCGCGCCCCCGACCAGCTGCAACCCGATGCGGTAGCCCAGCGTGTAGGTCGCCGCGAGCGCCCCCTGGGCCTCGATCGGCGCGATCTCGATGCGGTAGGCGTCGACCATGGTGTCCTGGGTCGCGCCGGCGAAGGCGGTCAGCCCGACCAGGCCGAGGAACACCGGCACCGGCACGCCGGGGCCGGTCAGTGCCATGGCCGCGAGCCCCACCGCGACCAGCAACTGGGCCGCGAGCAGCCAGCCGCGCCGGCGCCCGAGGCGGCCGAACAGCGGCAGCTGGCGCGCGTCGAGCAGCGGCGCCCACAGGAACTTGAAGACATAGAAGAAGGTGAGGTAACTCACCAGCCCGATCGGGCCCAGGCTCCAACCCGAGTCGCGCAGCCAGATCGAGAGCGTGGTGCCGACCAGGAAGAAGGGCAGGCCGCAGCCGAATCCGAACACGAACATCGTGCCCGCCGCCGGCGTGGCGAATGCGCGCGCAATCCGGCGCCAGGGACCTGCGGGGCGCGACGCCGTCAAAGCGCGTAGTCCACCGTCAGCGGCGCGTGGTCGGAGAAGCGCTGGCCGCGGTAGATCGAGGTCTTGCGCAGCGCCTCGCGCAGGCCCGGCGTGACCACGTGGTAGTCGATGCGCCAACCCACGTCATTGGCCCACGCCTGTCCGCGGTTCGACCACCAGGTGTACTCGGCGGCCTCGGGCTTGAGCGCGCGATAGGCGTCCACCCAACCCAGCTTCTCGAAGGCGTGGTCGAGCCAGGCGCGCTCCCCGGGCAGGAAGCCGGAGTTCTTCTGGTTGGCGCGCCAGTTCCTGAGGTCGATCGGCCGGTGCGCGATGTTCCAGTCGCCGCACAGCACGTACTCGCGGCCGCTGGCGCGCCATTCCGCCAGCTTCGGCGTGAGCCATTCCAGCACCCGGTACTTGAAGGCCTGGCGCTCCTCGCTCGAGGAACCCGACGGCAGGTACAGCGACACCACGCTGAGCTGGCCGAAGCGCAGCTCCAGGTATCGTCCCTCCTCGTCGAAGGGCGCCCAGCCCAGGGTGTCGAACACCGCGTCGGGCTCGCGCCGCGCGTAGATCGCGACGCCGCTGTAGCCACGCTTGCTGCGCGCGACGTGGTAGTGCACGTGCCAGCCACGCGGGAAGTAGTGCGCGTCGACCAACTGCTCGCGCTCGGCGCGGGTCTCCTGCAGGCACAGCACGTCGGCGCGCTGGCGCTTGAACCAGTCGAACAGGCCCTTGCCAGCCGCGCTGCGGATGCCGTTGGCGTTGAGCGTGATGATGCGCATCGAGCGGAATCGGGTGGCCGGCAAGCGGGCGGGCTAGCGTACCGAATTCGCGCGCGCGCGGCGCGGCGCGGCGCGGCGGCCGATGCACGCCGCCAGCGGCTATCATCGCGGGCGCCGGGCGTGCCCCGGCGCCAGGAATCCGGCATCCGCCCCATGCAAGCCCACCAGCGCGACTTCCTCGACCTCGCCCTGCGCTGCCAGGTCCTGCGCTTCGGCCAGTTCACCCTGAAGTCGGGCCGCGCCAGCCCGTATTTCTTCAACGCCGGGCTGTTCAATACCGGCGCCGCGCTGCGCGGGCTCGGCCACGCCTACGCCGACACCCTGGTCGCGTCGGGCCTGCGCTACGACATGCTGTACGGCCCCGCGTACAAGGGCATCGCGTTGGCCGTGGTCACGGCCACCGCGCTGGCCGAACGCCATGGACGCGACGTGCCGGTGGCGTGGAACCGCAAGGAGGCCAAGACGCACGGCGAGGCGGGCGTGCTGATCGGCGCGCCCCTGCACGGTCGCGTGCTGATCATCGACGACGTGATCACCGCCGGCACCTCGGTGCGCGAGTCGGTGGCCCTGATCCGCGCGCACGGCGCCGAGCCCGCCGGCGTCCTGATCGCCCTCGACCGCCAGGAGCGCGGCAGCGGCGCGCAGTCCGCGGCCGACGATGTGCGTCGGGAGTTCGGGCTGCCGGTGCTGGCGATCGCAACCCTCGCCGACCTCCTGGCCTGGATCGGCACGCGCGACGACCTGGTTCAGCATCGCGACAGCCTCGTGGCCTATCGTGCGGACTACGGCACGTTCCCTGCATAGGCCGGAGCCTATACTCAGGCCCCCTGGAGGTACCCGCATGATCCGCCGCATCGCCCCCTTCGCCGTCGTGGTCCTCGCGCTGCTCGCCAGCGGCGAGGCCGCGGCCAAGATCTACAAGTGCAGGAACGCCAAGGGCGAGATCTACTATTCGCAGACCTACAACGCCGCCAACTGCGCCGGCGGCGGCGCCCAGCTCAACGAGCAGGGCCTGGCGATCAAGCAGATCGAGCGCCAGAAATCGGCCGAGGAGATCGCCGCCGAGAAGGCCGAGAAGGAACGCCTGGCCGAGCAGCAACGCCAGGCCGACGCGGCGAAGCAGGCCGACCAGGTGCTGGTGATGTCCTACGCCTCGGCCGAGGACCTCGAGCGCGCGCACGCGCAGGAGCTGCAGGTGATCGACACCTCGATCGCGACCACGGAACTGCAGGTGCACAGCCAGGAAAGGAGCCTCGCCGAACTCCTGGCCAGCGCGGCCGAGGCCGAGCGTGCCGGCCGCGCCGTGCCCGACGCGGTCGCGACCGGAATCGCCCGCGTGCGCAAGCAGATCGAGGACCAGAACGCGTTCATCGCGCGCAAGGAAGCCGAGAAGGAGGGAGTCAATCGAGACTTCGAGGCCAAGCTCGCGCGCTACAAGGAACTGACCGCGAAGGCGCCGGGCGAGTAGCGGGGGGAATCCTGCCTGCCGGCAGATGCCGGCGGCACGCCGGAACATGGCGCCGCGCCGGCCGCGCCGCGCTAGAACGGCAGCTTGAGCGCCGGGTCGACCGCCAGGATCTGCGCGCGGAAGGTGTCCTGGATCCGCGCCAGTGCGGTGGCGTCGTTGGCGTCGAAGCGCAGCACCAGCGACGGCGTGGTGTTGGAGCAACGCACGAGGCCCCACCCATCCGGGTAATCGGCGCGGATGCCGTCGATGGTCGAGACCCGCGCGCCGGGGAACGAGGCCTTCTCCTTGAAGCGGCCGATGAACGCGTAGTGCGCGCCTTCGGCCATCGAGACCTTGAGCTCCGGCGTGGAAACGCCCTTGGGCAGGTCGTCGAACACAGCCTGCGGCGCGCGGTCGCTCGCGCCCAGGATCTCGCACAGGCGCGCGGCGGCATAGATGCCGTCGTCGAAGCCGAACCAGCGCTCGCGGAAGAAGAAGTGGCCGCTCATCTCGCCGGCCAGTTCGGCGTCCTCTTCGCGCATCTTGGCCTTGATCAGGGAGTGCCCGGTCTTCCACATGATCGGGCTGCCGCCATGGCGCAGGATCACGTCCTGGAGATGGCCGGTGCACTTGACGTCGTAGATGATCGCCGCGCCCGGGTTGCGGTCCAGCACGTCGGTCGCGAACAGCATCAGCAGGCGGTCGGGATAGATCACCTCGCCGCTGGCGGTGACCACGCCGAGGCGATCGCCATCGCCGTCGAAGGCGAGCCCAAGGTCGGCCTGCATGCGTTTGACCGAGACGATCAGGTCCTGCAGGTTGGCCGGATCGCTGGGGTCGGGGTGGTGGTTGGGAAAGGTGCCATCGACCTCGCAGTGCAACGGCACCACCTCGCAGCCGATGCCCTCGAGCACCTGCGGCGCGAACGCGCCGGCGACGCCATTGCCGGCGTCGACCACCAGCTTGAGGCGGCGTTCCACCTGGACGTCGCCGATGATGCGCTCGATGTAGTCGCCGCCCACGCTCATCACCTGCAGGCCGCCCTGCGGGCCGCTGGCGAGGCGGCCTTCGGCGATGCGCCCGTACAGGTCCTGGATCTGCTCCTCGGCCAGGGTCTCGCCGCCGACCACGATCTTGAAGCCGTTGTAGTCCGGCGGATTGTGGCTGCCGGTGACCATGACGCCGGAGCCGGTATTGAGGTGGTAGGTGGCGAAGTAGACCACCGGCGTCGGCACCTGGCCGATGTCGATCACGTCGCAGCCGGTGCTGCGCAGGCCGGTCATGAGCGCGGCCGCGAGTTCGGGGCCGGAGAGGCGGCCGTCGCGTCCCACCACCACCTCGCGCAGGCCGCGCTCCTTGACCAGGGTGCCGACTGCCTGGCCGATCGCGCGCGCGACCTCGGGCGTCAGGGTCTTGCCGATCACGCCGCGGATGTCGTAGGCGCGGAAGATGCTGCGATCGATCGCGACCGGGTTCGCCGCGCGCGATGGCGTCACCGGCGCGGGCGCGGGCGGCTTGGGCGGCGCCGAGGGGAGCGCGACGGGCATCACGGCGTCGTCCGTGCCCGGCGCCGACCCCGCCGCATCCTTGCCCTGCCCGGCCAGTTTGGCCAGCCGCTGCGCGAGCGACTGTGCCGGCCCTGCGCCAGGCTTCTCCACCGGTGCCCCGGCGGCGCCGGCCGGCGGCGGCGCGCGGCGGCGCCAGCCGAGCAGGGCCGCCGCGGCGCCCAGCAGCACGAGTCCCGCGATACCCAGGCCGATCGGGCTGCGCACGTCCAGCGGCGGCACCACCGACCCGACCTTGAACAGGTTGGCGTGCTGCGTGACCACGGTGAAGATGCTGTGCGGCACCGCGAATTGCTGTTCCTCGGCGTCGGCAGTGGCGCGGCCGCCGAGCGTGGCCAGGCTCGATCCGCTCATGGCGCCCTGGCGCAACTCGATGCGGCCGAAGGCCAGCGATTCGCCGCCGAACACCTCCAGCACCGGGCCGGGCGGCAAGGTGACGTAGGCCCAGGCCAGCAGGCGGTCGGCGTCGCGCGCGCCCTGGCCCAGCGCCAGCAACCAGTTGCCGTGCTCGTCCTTGTGCGCCTGCGCGCGCGCGACGTCGCCGCCGCTGCGCGCCTCGGCCAGGATGTTCGCGCGCGCATAGCCGAAGGTGGCGAGGTCGGCTTCCAGCAACTCGTCCAGTTCGGGTGCGTAGAACTCGATGCGCACCGCGTCGGGCATGAGCTGCTTGAGCCGCACGGTGGCGCGCTGGAACCCGGCCACGCCGGGCGTGGCCAGCGCGGCGCGCAACTCCGGATCCTCGAGTGCCTTGGTCAGTCCCGCCTGGCGCTGGGCGATGAAGCCGCCGAGTTCGGCCACCACGCGCTCGCGCAGCGCATCCACCTCGACGTTGGCCGCATCCTCGCGCCAGACCGAAAATGCCTGCGCAAAGCAGCCCACGGCCAGGGCCAGCAGCGCGCCGATGCCGACGCTGACGCCGACCCGCGCGATATCGAGTCCCTGTCGCTGTGCCCCTCTTTGCGAAAGCTCGAGTGCGGTCTTCTTCGCCACCGTATTTCCTGGGTGCGCGGCAGCGAGGCGGGCGGCGGCTCAGCGCGTGCCGGTGTGGCCGAAGCCGCCGGCGCCACGCGCGCTGGCCTCGAACGCGTCGACGACGCGAAACCCGGCGCGCGCGACCGGCAGGACCACCAGCTGCGCGATGCGATCCCCTGGCGCGATGGTATAGGTCTCGCTGGACCGGTTCCAGCACGACACCATCAGCGGCCCCTGGTAGTCGGAATCGATCAGTCCGACCAGGTTGCCGAGCACGATGCCGTGCTTGTGGCCGAGCCCGGAGCGCGGCAGGATCACCGCCGCATAGGCGGGATCATCGATGTGGATCGCCAGTCCGGTCGGAACCAGCGCGCTGGCCCCGGCGGCGAGCACCAGCGGCGCATCGAGGCAGGCGCGCAGGTCCATCCCGGCCGAGCCTTCGGTGGCATAGGCCGGCAGGGGAAACTCCGTCCCCATGCGCGGATCGAGCACGCGCAGCGCGATCGGGTTCATGCGCCGTCCCGCTGGGCGAGGCGCGCGGCGATCTCCGCCACCAGGGCCCGGGCCAGCTCGCGCTTGCTGCCGCGGCCCAGCGCGCGTTCGCTGGCCGCGTCGACCAGGGTCAGCTCGTTGTCCTCGGACTCGAAGCCCTGGCCCTGCACGCCGACGCGATTGGCGGCCACCAGGTCGAGGCCCTTGCGCACCAGCTTCTCGCGCGCATAACGCAGCACGTCCTCGGTCTCGGCGGCGAAGCCGACCAGCAGCGGATGCCGCGGGCGCTGGCCCAGTTCGGCGAGGATGTCCGCGGTGGGCACCAGTTCCAGCGTGCGCGCGGCGGCCGATTTCTTGATCTTGTGCGGCGCCAGTTCGGCCGGGCGATAGTCGGCCACCGCCGCCGCGGCGACGTAGGCATCGGCGGCATCGGCGTGCGCCAGCACGGCCTCGCGCATCTGCGCCGCGCTGCGCACGTCGATGCGCCGCACGCCGACCGGCGTGGCCAGGTTGACCGGGCCGGCCACCAGGGTGACCTCGGCGCCGGACGCGCGCGCGGCCTCGGCCACGGCGAAGCCCATGCGGCCGGAGCTGCGGTTGGCAAGGTAGCGGACCGGATCGAGATCCTCGTAAGTGGGCCCGGCGCTGACCAGGATCCGGCGCCCGCTGAGCGGCCCCTTGCGCCGCAGGTCGGCCAGCGCGGCGACCAGTTCGGCGGCTTCCAGCAGGCGCCCGGGCCCGGACTCGCCGCAGGCCTGGCCACCGGATGCGGGACCCAGGATCGCGACGCCGCGCGCGCGCAGGCGCTCGACATTGTCCTGCGTGGCCGCGTGGGCCCACATCTGCTGGTTCATCGCCGGCGCCACCGCGACCGGCGCCGAGGTGGCCAGGCACAGGGTCGTGAGCAGGTCGTTGGCGGCGCCGTGGACGAGACGCGCGAGGAAATCGGCGCTGGCCGGGGCGATCAGCACCTGTCCGGCCCAGCGCGCCAGCTCGATGTGGCCCATGGCGGCCTCGGCCGCGTCGTCCCACAGCGAGGTGCGCACGGGGTGCCCGGACAGGGCCTGGAAGGTCAGCGGGGTCACGAAGCGCTGCGCGCTCTCGGTCATGACCACCCGTACCTCGGCGCCGTCGTCGCGCAGGCGGCGCACCAGCTCGGCGGCCTTGTAGGCCGCGATCCCGCCGGTGACACCGAGCACTACGCGGAGCCCGCTCTGGGTGGTCACGATCGTCGATCGCTGACGGGAATCAGGGCGCGTAGCTTACAGGATGGCGCGGCAGCCCCTGACGACAGGCCGGACGCCATCGGGGCATGCTGGACCCATGCCGACCCCGCCCGCTCCGCTCCATGATCGTCCGCGCGAGCGCCTGCTGCGTGCCGGCCCGGCCGTGCTGGCCGACGCCGAGCTTCTGGCGGTCTGCCTGCGCACGGGCAGCGCGGGGGTCGATGCGCTGGGCGTGGCGCAACGGCTGATCGCGCGCTTCGGCGGCCTCGCGGACCTGGTGGCGACCGCGCCGGGCGTGCTCGCGCGCGAACCCGGGGTCGGCCCGGTGCGCGCCGCCACGCTGGCGGCGGCGCTGGAGCTGACCCGGCGCGGGCTGGAGGCGCCGCTGCGCCGCGCCGAGGCACTGAGCGACCCGCGGGCCGGGGCCCAGTGGCTGCGGGCGTGGCTGCGGCCGCTGCCCAGCGAGGTGTTCGCCGCGGTCTACCTCGACGGTCGCCACCGGGTGATCGCGGCCGAGGAGGTGTTCCGCGGCACCATCGACGGCGCCAGCGTGCATCCGCGCGAGATCGTGCGCCGTGCCTTGGCGCACAACGCGGCGGCGCTGATCGTGGCCCACAACCACCCTTCCGGCGTCGCCGAGCCCAGCGCCGCCGACATCGCCATCACCCGGCGCCTGGCCGATGCCCTGGCGCTGGTGGACGTGCGCCTGCTCGACCACTTCGTGGTCGGCGAGGGCGAACCGGTGTCGCTGGCCGCGCGCGGGCTGTTGTAGCCGGCACCATGGCGGCGGCGGATTGTGAGCAAATCGTTGCGGGGGTGCGCGCTTTCCCTGCGGAATCGGCGCTGTCTATACTCGGCCGCAGCGAAGGCGGCCGCTGGCCGCGAGGGCGCGAGTGATCACCGGACTGGCCAGGAGTTTCCCGCCCGACGACGTCGAGCGCCGCATCGGCGACGTCGCCGCGGCGCGGGCCCTGGTGACCCAGCGCCGGCCCGACGTGCTGGTGCTGCTCAACCGGCGACGCGCGGTGTACCACGACGTCTACGGCGGCAGCGCGCAGCGCTACCTCGAGCGCGCCGAAAGCGCGGTCCTGCTCGCACTGGCCCGCATGGGCGTGCGCCACGGCAGCTTCGGCGGCGACTTCCACGACTACCACAACGAGGACCACGTCCTCGAGATCCTCGACCGCCGCATCGGCCGCGTGCTCGGTCAGGAAGGCGTCTCCGCCCTGCCCGGCCGTGACTGGCTGGCGCTGTCGCTGTTCGCCGCCTGCCACGACCTGCGCCAGCGCGACAGCGTCGGCTACCGCGCCGGCGTGGGCGACAACGAGGCGGCCAGCATCGCCGAGACCCATCGCATCCTCGACCTCGCCGGCTTCGATGCCGAAGCCGACCGCGAGCTGTACGCCGCGCTCGAAGTGATGATCGCCGGCAGCACCTTCGACGCCACCCCGCACCCGCCGAACTACAACAGCGCCGAGGTGCTGACCGAAGGCGGTCCGCTCGCGCCCAAGCTGCCCGAGCAGTTCGACGCGACGCTGCCCGGCTGGCGCGCCGACGCGCAACTCGTGCGCGCCACCGAACTGGCCCTGATCGCCTCCGACCTCGACACCGCCAACGTCGGCGAACGCTTCGCCGAACTCGCCGCCAGCGCCGCGCGCCTGGCCGCCGAACGCGAGATGCGCTCCGGCCGCGCGCTGTCCTCGGCCGATTCGGGCAAGCCCGTGCTCGGCTTCCTCACCGACGGGCAGGAGCGCTACTTCTTCGACCTGCACCGCTTCTGCTCGGCGCTGGGCAACGCGGTGTTCGGCAAGGGCAAGGAGTTCAACGCGCCGCGCGTGCGCGCGCTCGCCGCCGCGCTGCGCGCGCGTTTCGGCGCGCGACCCGCCGGCAGCTACACCGGGCGCGAGGTCATCGACGCCCACCTCGCGCTGGCCGAGACGGTCTAGCGCGCAAAAAAAAGCCGGCGCCATCGGCGCCGGCCTTCGAACCTCGTCCCTGTGCGTGCTGCGAACGGAGGACGGTGCGTTCCCTCGCGCCGTCGGGTAGGGGTATCCAATCCCTGGATGGACGTCCTTCGATAGCGTGTCCTGTTGCAACGGCGGGTGGCACATGGCCACCCGCCGCGCCGATTGGTTACTGCAGGGTGCCGGCCGCGGTCCAGCCCGCAGCCCAGTCGCGGGCCACGCCGGCCGGGCCGAACGCGCCCTTGAACGAGACGGTGTCGAAGAAGGCGTCGCGGGTGCCCGTGAGCTGCAGCGGATCGGCCGGCACGCCGACCGCGGTACCGTCGAGCGGACCGCCCGGCGTCGCGAAGCGGCCGGTCAGCGCGGTGGCGGGCCCGGCCACGTTCTGCGCCTGGCTGTTGAACCAGGCCTCGACCGTGAACGGCGGGCTGCTGCCGTCGCTGAAGTTGGTGGCGCAGGAAACGAAGCTGCCGGCCATGGTGGTGGTGCCGCTGAGCGCGCCCGGCGTGCCGGCCGCGGTGTAGGTCGAGCCGTCGTTGAAGCGCAGGCAGGTCGGATAGCCGGTGAAGACGCTGTTGTAGTAGTTGCCGGCCGAGCCGCGGCGCAGGCGCAGGGCCTCGAAGCCCTGCGGTCCCGAGCAGGTCAGGTTGGCGATGCGCGGCTGGGTGCGCGGCAGCGCGTTCTGGTTGCCGGTCGAGGTCGCGTTGTCGGACTCGACGCAACGACCGTCGGCGGTGTCGACCTGCGAATCGGTGCGCACGTAGACGTACTGGATGCGGCCGCTGAAGCCGAAGTCCATGTCGAGGTTGTCGTCGTCGTTGCCGGTGGCGACCAGGTACTTCGCGTTCACGTTGCCACCGAACCACTCGAAGGCATCGTCGGTGCCGTTGTGGCACTGGATGTACTCGAGCGTGGTGCCGGCGCCGACGCCGCCGAGGGTGAGGCAATTGAGCTCGGCGTTCGGGGCGATCGTGCGCCCGGCATGGCGGATCTGCACGTAGCGCAGCGTGCCCGAGTTGTCGTTGGGCAGGTTGCCGCCGAAGATGATCGCGGGATCGGCCTCGAAGGGCACGGTGCCGCCCGGCGTGCCGGCAGTATTGACGACCGCGCGGCCGGCGATGAAGACGCCGGCCCAGGAGCCGGAGGTCTCGGTCGGGCCGGTGAAGATGATCGGCGCGTCCGGATTGCCCTCGGCGTAGATCCGCGAACCGGGGTTGACCACGAGGTAGTCGGCGGTGGCGCTACCGGCGCCCTTGAGCACCGTGCCGGCCTGGATCGTCAGCGTGCCTGGCGTGGTTGCCGCGCCCGACAGCGGGGTGCCGACCTGGACCTTGCCGTTGATCACGTACAGGGCGTTGTTGGGCAGGGTCAGGTTGCCGGTGATGGTGCCGGTCAAGGCGCAGGTCGCGGTCTGGCCCGCCACCGCCGTGGTGCCGGTCGGGCACGCGGTGAACGCGGTGGTGTAGGGGCAGTTGGCGGACGGCCCGCCGATCGGCTGCAACTGCTGGGTCACGTTGGGCAGCCCGTTCGACGCCGCATTGGTCGTGATGGTCAGCGTGATGCTGTTGCAGGTGTTGATCGAAAGGTTGGCGGTGCCGATCACCGTGCCGGTGGCCGGATTGGGCGGCGTGAAGGTGTCGCCGAAGGAGCCGCCGTTGAAGCGCCGCACCTCGGTGCCGGTCACCGTGCTCTGCCCTTCGGCGAGCACCGGCTGGATCGTGTACCAGAAGGGGTTGCCGGCGTTGTCATAGGTGAAACCGGCGGCGAAGAAGGTCACCGAGCCGAGCGCGCCGGGAATGACGTCGACGAGCACGCCGCGACCGGACTGGGCCGGGTTGAAGTAGGAGCCATCGAAGGCCTCTGTCACATTGAGCGCCTGCGCGAGCGGGGCGCACAAGGAGAGACCGGCGGCGGCAAGTGCCGCGAATTTCAGGCCAGAACGAGCCATGGGGATTCCTCGGAATACGGGAGAGGGGGAGCGGGTGCGATGTCGCCGCTGCGGATTGGAGCGAGAGCGCAAAGGGTAGGCGCGCTTCGTGACGGAAACTTTGCGGTTGCAATACCGTCGCGTGACGCTCAGAAATCCGGCTTCCACTCCAGGGTCAGGATCACGCCGCGCCCGCGCTTGTACTCGCGCGTCGCCTCGCTGCCCTGGGTGAACCGGACCTCGGGGTCGAGCAGGTTGCGCAGGCGCAACTTGAAGGTCCACTCGTCATCCCAGAATTTCCGCGCATAGACGAAGTCGAGCAGGCCGACCGGCTCCTCGTAGATGTCCGGCGCCTCGTTGACGCCAACCTGCGAGATGCGGCGACCGAAGCGGTTGTAGAGCAGGGTCCACTCCTGCTTGCCTTCCGGATGCTGGTAGCCGAGCTGGAAGTTGACCACGTAGGGCGACTGGCCCTGCAAGGGCCGTTCCTCGTTGGTCTGGAACGCGAGCTCGGGGCTGAGCTCGATGCTCGAATCGATCCAGGCGTAGTTGAAGCCGAAGTAGACGTCGTCCCACGGCAGCTTGCCGAGGAAGTTGTCCTTGATCGCGCGTTTGGAGTACTTCCAGTCCTCGATGAAGGACAGCGACTTGTAGAAGTCGAACTCGAGACCGTAGATCTCGGCCGCGCTGGCGTTGTAGTACGTCACCAGCGTGCCGGTGCTGGGTTGGATCGTGCGCTCGATCGGCGTGGTGAGGTCCTTGTAGAACGCGGCCACCGAGGCGACTTCGGTCGGCGAGAAGTAGTACTCGTAGCGCAGGTCGTAGTTCTTGAGCGCCGCCGGCACCAGGTCCGGGTTGCCGATCGACTCGGCGTCGAGCTGCGGGTCGGTGAAGGGCGCGTCCGACAGCTCGCGGAAGTCCGGACGCGACACGGTCTCGGAATAGAGCGCGCGCAACTGCGATTCCTGGTCGATCCACCAGGTCATCGAGGCGCTGGGCAGGATGTCGTCGGTCGCGATCAGGCTCTGGCTCACGACCTGCTCGGGGTTCACGATGTTGAACGTGGTCACTTCCTGGTCGAGCTTCTCCTGGCGCGCGCCCAGGGTGAAGCGCAGCAGCTCGCGCCAGCTGTAGTCCACGTTGAGGTAGTAGCCGTCGAGATCCTGGCTGGCGACGTAGGTATCGGTATTACGCGTGACCTCGCGCAGCTCGACGCCGCCGGGGAAGATGTTGTCGTCGCTGAAGATGCCTTCCAGCGGTCCGAAAAGCTCCGCGTCGGACACCGTGTCCTGGCCGAAATACTGGTAGCGGCGGATCTCGGAGTCGCGGTCGCGCTCGAGCAGGCTGACACCGCCGTAGAGGGTGACGGTCGACTTCTCGCCGACCTTGATCGGAAAGAGCAGGTTCGCATCGAGCGAATCGGCGGCGTCGCGCAGGTCGCCGAACACGATCTGGTTGTTGTTCGAGCGCGAGGAGTAACGGAACGGCGAGTCGGGCTCGGCGCCGACCTGGTCGTAGCGGTACTTGCGCGTGTTGGGCGCGTAACGCCGCGCATCCGAGGTCGAGTACGTCCAGTTGAAGCCCAGGTCCATCAGCTGCGGGAACACGTGCTCGCTGCCGAACTGCCAGGTCTTGAGCTGGTTCTCCTCCCATTCGAGGGTATAGAACTTCGAGATCTGGTCCGGCGAGTCGTCGTAGCCGGTGTCGATCTGGGCCTCGTCCTGGGTCTGGCGCAGCAGGATCAGGTTGGCGTTGATGCGGTGGTTCTCGTACAACTCGGCGCCGACCGCGAGGTAGGTCGAGAGATCGACGTTGCGTTCGGTCTGGAGTCGCTCGAAGCCCTGGGTCTGCGCGATCTCGGTGTCGCTGATCGCGCCATAGGTGCCGCGCAGCTCCTCGCCGGTGTCCCAGCCATGGGCATAGCGCACCGAGGCCTGGTAGCCGAGCTCGATGCCGTCCCAGAACTCGGCCGAGTCGCCGATCGTGACCGTGCCGCCGCCGTCGGGTCCGATGCTGCGCTCGTCGACGCTCCACACCGTCGACAGGTCGCGGCCGAAGACCGCGATCTCCTCGGGCGTGAATCCGTTCGGGTTGAAGGGCGTGCTCTGCACGATCTGCCCGAACTCGGCGATCGCGCCCTGGATCGATTCGGGCAGCTTGCGGGTGTCGTCGTCGTAGCCGGTCCAGTCGGAGGTGCCGCCGGCGTAGCGCAGGCCATCCTCGAAGGTAGTGCCGTCGAGATAGCCGACGCCGAGGCCGATCTTGAGGAAGAAATCCTCCGGATAGGTCTTGGTCCGCAACTGGATGGTGCCGCCGCCGAACTCGCCCGGCATCTCCGGCGAGAAGGTCTTCTGGATGACGACGCCCTGCAGGATCTCGGTCGGGAACAGGTCGAGCGGGACCACGCGCCGGGTCGGATCGGGCGAAGGCACCTGGGCGCCGTTGACCAGCACCGAGGAGTAGCGCTCGCCCAGGCCACGCACGTAGACGTACTTGCCGTCGACCAGGGTCAGCCCGGTCACGCGCTTGAGCGCACCCGCGGCATCGGAGTCGCCGGCGCGCGAGATCTGCTCGGCGCCGAGCACGTCGGCCACCGCCGAGGTGGTGCGCCGCTCCTCGACGAAGGCGGCGAGCGAACCCTCGACGAAGGGTTCGAGGACCACGAATTCGGGCAGTTCCAGTCCCGAGGGCGTGAGCTGCACGTCGCGGCTGGTGGCCTTTTCGCTGACGATCTCGACGCCGTCGATGGTCTGGGTGGCGAAATCGGCCGCGACCACCGAGAAGGCGTAGGTCCCCGCGCCCACCGGCACGCTGAACTCGCCGTTCTCGTTGCTGCGCACGTCGATCGGCGTGCCGGCCACGAACACGCGCGCGCCGATCACGGGCTTGCCGTCCTCGGCATTGACGATGCGTCCCTGGAGCGTGCCCGGCGGGCCGAGCGCCGCGGCTGCGGCGCCAGCCGCGGCGCTGGCCTCACCCGAATGCGAACTCTCGATCGCGACCTGCGCCTCGCCGCCGGGCACCAGGGTCGCGATGAGCTCGGCGCTCTCGCCCTCGACCAGGCGCAACTCGTAGCGCAGCACCGCCGTATCGCCGCGGCGCAGCTCGATCCGGTGGGTGCCGGCCTCGAGCGTGAGCAGGGCCGCGCCGTCGGCATCGGTCCGCCCGGCGGCCTGGCCATCGACCAGGATCGCCAGCGCGCCGGCCGGCGCGCCGCCTTCGAACGCGACCACGCTCAGTTCGGCAGGCGTCGCCGCGAACGCGCAGCGCATGGCCAGGACCAGCGCGGAAAGGGTGCCGAGTGTGCGTTTCATGGAGGGATTCGGCGCGGCCAGGGGGTCAGGCACAGGACCACGGGGCGTCGGCGCATTCCTCCATCACCTTGCGCAGCTCGGTCGCCTTGCGGAACAGCTCCGGGCGCTTGAGCGCCGCGAGATGACGGTCGGCGGCGGCGAAGTCGCCGGCACGGAAGTAGGCGTACGCCAGCGCATAGCGCACGTCCTCGTCGTCGAGCACGCCGCTGCGATGCAGCGCCGATTCCATGCCGGTCACCTCGCCGTAACGCTTGAGCTGCACCAGGATGCCGATGCGCTGCTTGAGCTTCCTGGCCTGGTCGGGCACCCGCGCATTGAGCGAGAGCGCGAGCGCCCCGTAGCCGGCACGGCGATAGAGCTCCGCGGTTTCGACCAGCAGGTTGGGATCGCGCAGCGCCGCCGACTCGAGCAGGCGCGCCGCCGCCAGCGGTTGGTCGGCCTCGAGGTAGGTCTGCGACAGGGCCTTGGCGATGGAATCGTTGTCGGGAAAGCGCAGGCGCGCGCTCTCGAGGATCACCAGCGCCTCGTCGTAGCGCTTGGTCCGGCGCAGGGCGCTGCCGATCGCCGCATAGTCCTCGGCCTTGACGTCGCCGCGGGTGAGGAACTTGCGGCCGAGTTCCGCGGCCTCTTCATACAGTCCGGCCTCCAGCAGGTAGAAGACCTGGCGGCGGGTGAACGTGTTGTTGGCCGGAAAGCGCTGCGCCGCGCGCGTCAGGGTGTCGAACGCCTGCTGGCGCTGCCCCTGCGCCCAGAAGGCATGCGCGCGCATCTGCCACACGCTGCCCAGCGCGTTGGCGGTTTCGCCCGCCGCATCGAGCGCAGCCAGGGCCTCGGGCCAGCGCTCGAGCGCGAAATTCGCCTGCGCGAGATAGATCTGGATCGTCGGGTCGGCCTGGCCGGCCGCCACGGCGTCCTTGAGGTTGCGGATCGCGTCCTCGTTGCGGTTCTGGTTGATGGCGATCAGGCCGGCCACCGTGTGGTACTTGGCGAGGTCGAGATCCCCGGCCGCCGTGTCGACCTTGCCCAGCGCGCGCGCCGCGCGCTCGTACTCGCCATCGCTGGTCAGGCGCGCGGCCAGTTCCAGGCGTTCGGGATCGCTCATGTCGTCCTGGGCCTGGGCGGCCGCGTGGACGACGCCGTGCATCGCGAAGCCCATGGCGAGGGCGCACAGCAGGCGAACAGGGACGGCGAGGCGGGTCGACACCGGCTTCATCCGAGATTGAAGCTGACGCGCTGCGTGGCCCACACGCGCACGTTCTCGCCCTTGTACTGCGCGGGCTCGAACTTCCAGGTCTGCACGCCCGCGATCGCGGTGTCGTCGAACACGCCGCTGGGCTGCGATTCCAGGACCTTGACCTTCTCGACCGCGCCGGTGGGGCCGATCAGCACCGACAGCACCACGTAGCCGGTCACGCCTTGCGCCTTGGCGCGCGGCGGATAGGCCATCGGCGACTGCACCACCGGTCGCGGCGGGTTGTCGACGGTGTCGTCGGTCATCACGGTGTCGCCATCGCCGCCGAGCAGGTTGCCGGCCAGGGCCCCGAGATCATCGGAGTCGAACTGCGGCAGGCCGAAATTGAGCCCGGCCAGCCCGCTGTCGATGCCGACCGCGGGCGCAGTCGCCGCGCGCCGCGGCTTGGGCTTGGGCTTGGGCTGCTGCACGGTGCGTTGCTCGGGCGGCTTCTCCTTGCGCTCGACCTTGATCGTCGAGCCGACCAGGACGGCGTCGCGGTTCGGCGTCACCGCCTGCTTGTTCATGAAGACCACGGAGGCGACGACCAGCAAGGTGCCGAAGACCGAGCCCGTCAGGGCATACAGCAGCGAGCGCTTGCGATCGGCATCGGTCTTCATCGCGGCGGTCCCGGCCTCAGCCCTCGCCGGCTTCGACCGACGTCGCGACGCCGATGTCGTCGGCACCGGCCAGGCGCGCCTGGTCCACGACCTCGACCAACCGACCCGCGGGGACCACCTCGTCGGTCACCACCAGCACCGACTTGGCGGTCATGCCCTTGAGCAGGTCGCGCAGGCGGCTCTGGATCACCCAGACCTGGATCGGCTCGCCCTCGAGGTAGGTGCCGCCCTGCTTGTCGATGTAGACCCGCACCGACTTGGTCGAGGCGAGGGTCTGGGTCGAAGCGCCGGGCCGGTCGATGTCGATCTTCATGTCCTTGACGAAGGTCGTGCTGACCATGAAGAAGATCAGCAGGATGAAGGTCATGTCGATGCAGGCCGTGAGGTCGATGCCGACCTCGACCTGCTTGCGTTCGCGCCTGATCATTTCCGGAACTCCTTGAGCCCTGCGTCGACGTCGACTTGGCTTCTGGAGCCCCCTTGAGTCAAGGGGGCGGCAGCGCGCGGCACGCGCGCCGCCGGGGTTGTGGGGATATGCGCGCCCCTCGCGCAGATCAAGGACATCTTGTGCAGCAGTGCGATGCACCTCATGCCGGCGACCCCTTCGGACTGCTGCACAAGATGTCCTTGATCTGCGCGAGGTCGGTTTCGATCTGGAACTGTTTGCGGTCGAGCACGCCCTTGGCGATCATTCCGGGCACCGCGACCACCAGGCCCATCTGGGTGGTGAAGAGCGCCGTGGCGATGCCCGCGGCGATGCCGCCGGTCTGCGAGAACAGGGTCATGTCGGCCAGCGACTCGAAGGTCTCGATCATGCCGACCACGGTGCCGAGCAGGCCCAGCAGCGGCGCCACCGCGACCAGCGCCGCGACCAGGATCGCGTAGCGCTTGAGGTCGGCCTCGAGCGGCCCGAAGGCCTCGTCGAGGTAGCGGCGCAGGTCGGACTTGCCGGCGCGCTTGAGCGCGAGGCCGCGCGCGATCGCCTCGTCGACGATGCCGTTGGGCGGATTGCTGCGTCCTTCCTCGGCGCGCTTGAGCAGCACCCGGACGTTCTTGTCGCTGCCGCGGCGCAACACCGCGATCCGGTAGCCCAAGGCGAACCACAGCAGCACGGCCACGCCCAGGATCGGATACATGACCTGCGCGCCGCCCAGGCTCATGTAGTCGACGAAGGCGTCGAACGCCGTGCCGACGTCGGTGACTTCGCTGAACTTGCCGAGCATGGCCTGGACCCTGGTTTCGCGGCGCGCCGGCTCAGGCGGCCCTGGCGCGCGCGGGCTGGCCGTCGGCGTACAGGTTCATGACCTTGAGCGCGGCCTTCTCCATGTCGTCCTTGATCGACTCCGCCCAGCCATTGAGCATGCTGCCGAGCAACAGGCAGGGAATCGCGACCATCAGTCCCTGCTCGGTGGTGACCAGCGCGATCGCGATGCCGCCCGAGAGCAGCTTCGGATCCGAGGTCCCGAACTCGGTGATCACGTCGAAGGTCTGGATCATGCCGGTGACGGTGCCGAGCAGGCCCAGCAGCGGCGCAACCGCCGCGATCAGCGTGATGAAGGTGCCGAAGCGGTTGAGGTGCGCCGATTCGTGCAGGATCGATTCGGAAATGATGTCGGCCAGATGCTCGCGGTCGCGCTCGATATTGCGCAAGGTGGCGGTGATCACGCGCGCCGCCGAGCCCTTGTCGAGCTTGCAGGCGTCGATCGCCTCCGCGATGCGGTGCTGCTTCACCAGCGGCCCGACGCGATCCATGATCTTGTCGACGCGGGCACCGGCATTGCGCAGGAAGATCGCGCGCAGCAGCGCCGCGAGCAGCGCCAGCGCGCCGAGCACCAGGATCACGTAGCCGATCGTGCCGCCCTTCTGCATCTCGCCCCAGAAGGTCTTGACCTGCGGTTCGGACGCGGCTGCGCCCAGGGTTTCGTAGAGGTAGGTCTTGAGCACGGGCGGGCTCTGGCCCTTGGCCAGCGCCTCGGCCACGTCGGCCGAGGGCACGCTCCACAACTTGAACTGGCCGGCGCCGGCCGGCGCCAGCACGCCCGAACCCCGGGGGCTGACGCCATAGGCGGCGACGTTGCCCACGCGCACCACGGTGCCTTCGACCTGGCTGCCGTCGGCGAGGAAGAACTTGCCTGGGCCGCGGGTGATCTGCCCGTAGGCCGCGAGCTTGCCCTGCGCCGCGCCATAGAGCTGGGCGAGCTTGGCCGAGTCATCGCCGGCCACGTAGGCCGGGGCATCCTTGATCTCGACGCCCGCGGCGCTCAACGATGCCAGCGCCTGTTCGAAGGTCGCGAGCAGCAACTCGCTGTTGGCGGCATTGGATTCCTGCGCCCGGTCCGACTGCGCCAGCTGCTCGGCGAGATCGTCGGCCTCGGCCCTGGACGCGCTAACGCGGTTCTCGAGCGCACTGACCTCGGACTCGAGCCGCGCCCGCCCTTGCTGGAGCTGGCCTTGGGCCGCTGCGAGGCGCGCGCCGAGGTCGCGCTTCTGCGCGGTCAGGAACGCGAATTCCTTCTTGTACGCGTCCGCGAGCGAGACCTGCGGCGCTGGCACGGCCGGCGCCGCGGCTGGAGCGGATGCGGGGGCAGCCGCCGGCGTGTCTTGCGCCGATGCCTGGCAGGTCGCCAGCGCCAACAGGAGGAGGGCTAGGGTACGCATGGCATCAGCCTCCGCCGACCGCGAGCGCGGCCGGCAATTCGAAATAGCCTTGCCGGATCTGCTTGCCCAGCGAGTCGAACAGCAGCGCGATCCGCTCCTGGTCCGCGGCCTCGGCCGCCACCACGAAGCGCCAGCCAGCGGGCTCGCGGCGCGCGTAGCCCATGCGCCCGTCCTGGGTCTTGAAGTACAGCATCATCGAGCCGACCTTCACGACGTCGGCCAGGACCTGGTCCTTGCCCAGCGTCACCGTCTGCTTGTAAAGCCCCGTTTCGCGCGTGATGCGGAACTCGTCCTCGTAGAAGGCCCACACCCGGTTGGCGGCGCGATGCGGCGGCAGGGTGCCGTTGGCGATCTGGGTTTCGATCTCGGCCAGCGCCGCGAGGCGCTCCTCGGTCTTGAAGGGCAGGCCGGACTGGATGTACTGGCGCAGTTGCGCGAGGGCCTGCGATAGCACCGGCTTGAGCGTGTCGCCGGCGACGCCGGCACTGCCGGCCTCCTCGGCTTGCCTGGCCAGGCGTTCGCGCAGCTCGCGCGTGGACAGTTCCTGTCGGTTGAGCTGCGCCTCGAGTTCGGCCCGCTGCTGTCCCAGTGCGCCCAGGGCGGTGCGCTGCTCCTCGCGCACCAGCTCCAGTTCGCTGTTGAGCGACTCGACCTCACCGCGCAACTTGATCAGCGATTGCGCCAGGTCCGCCGCTTCATCGGCCGCATGGGCCGCCGGGGCGAGGGCAAGGGCCAGCAGCGACGCGGCCAGGCGGCGTGCCGTGGCGGACGCGGGGAAGGACGGCATGGGGGCGACTCCGTGTGCGGGCCGGGCGGGTTCGCAACCAGCCCTTGGGCGCGGCGCAGTCTATGAACGCGGGTTTACGCTCGGTTGACGATCGTGTTGCGGTCCCGTGACAGCGCAGCGGTGCGGGTTATGCACACCGCGTCGGACGCTGTCCCGATGCTGTCCCGCAGCAGGACGCCACTCCAAGCGGGGGAACGCCAAGTTGTTGATTTTACTCGGGCCATACGTGCCGGTCCCGCCGTAACCAAAGTGCCACAAGCCCAATGGCGGCGCGGGTTGCGGCGGGGTCCGGAACGGGTTATCGACAGCTTTGTCCACAGCCGCTGTGGATAAATCGCCTTCCCGGCCACGGGCAGGCCCTTGCAGCGGCCTTCTCAGGCGACACCTGAAGATGCGCCACCCAAGTCCGCGCCGGCACGGCAAAACTTGGGTGCTCCGGCCGCGCTCACTACAATACGCGCCCTTTGCCGCGCTCCCTTCCCCGGGGCCCGCGCAGGCCGCGGCATGCCGCGACCGCCACGAATCGATCGAAGGCTGTCCCCGTGAAAGACCTGCTCCGCGAATTGGTGCTGCAAGCCGTGCTCGACCTGCGCCGCGACGGCGTGCTGCCGGCTGGCGAGGAGCCGGCCTTCGTGGTCGAGCGCACCCGCAGCAAGACCCACGGCGACTACGCCTGCAACGTGGCGATGCTGCTGGCCAAGCAGCTGGGGCGCAAGCCGCGCGAACTGGCCGAGGCGATCGCCGCCACGCTGCCGGAGTCGCGCCTGATCGAGAAGGCCGAGGTCGCGGGTCCGGGCTTCATCAACTTCCATGTCAGCCCGACCTGCCTCATGGGCTCGATCCGCCGCGTGTTCGAGCTGGGTGATCGCTATGGCAGCGGCGAGCCCGGCAGCCGCGAATCGGTGATGCTGGAGTTCGTCTCGGCCAATCCCAACGGCCCGCTGCACGTGGGCCACGGCCGCGGCGCGTCCTACGGCGCGACGCTCGGCAACCTGCTCGAGGCCGACGGCCACAGCGTGTACCGCGAGTACTACGTCAACGACTACGGCCGCCAGATGGACATCCTGGCGGTGAGCGTGTGGCTGCGCTACCTCGATCTCGGCGGGGTCTCGGTGCGCTTCCCGGACAACGGCTACAAGGGCGACTACGTCATCGACATCGGCCGCGAGCTGCGCCGGCGCGTCGGCGACCGCCTGCGCCACACCATGCACGAGATCACCGAGGGACTGCCGCCGGACGAGTCGCAGGGCGGCGACAAGGAGACCCACGTCGACGGGTTGATCGCGCGGGCCAAGCAGTTGCTGGGCGAGGCCGACTATCGCGAAGTCTTCAATGCCGGCCTCGAATCCTGCCTCGCCGACATCCGCCAGGACCTGGGCGAGTTCGGCGTGCACTACGACAACTGGTTCAGCGAGCGCTCGCTCAGCACCTCGGGCGCGGTGGCCAAGGCGCTGGACAAGCTGCGTGCCGCCGGCCACCTGTACGAGAAGGATGGCGCGACCTGGTTCCGCGCCAGCGCCTTCGGCGACGAGAAGGACCGCGTGGTGGTGCGCGAGAACGGCGTCACCACCTACTTCGCCTCCGACATCGCCTACCTCGCCAACAAGTTCGAGCGCGGCTACGACCGCATCGTGTATGTGTTCGGCGCCGACCACCATGGCTACGTGGCGCGGCTCAAGGGCATGGCCCAGGCGCTGGCGCTCGACGCCAGCCGGGTCGAGATCCTGCTGGTCCAGTTCGCGGTGCTGTACGAAGGCAACGAGCGGGTCCAGATGTCGACCCGCGCCGGCCAGTTCGTGACCCTGCGCCAGCTGCGCGAGGACGTCGGTGCCGACGCGGCGCGCTTCTTCTACGTCATGCGCAGCCACGAGCAGCACCTCGACTTCGACCTCGAGCTCGCGCGCAAGCACACCAACGACAACCCGGTGTACTACGTGCAGTACGCCCACGCGCGCGTCGCCAGCCTGTTCCGCCAGCTGGAGGAGAAGCAGCTCGGCTACAACCGCGCCAGCGGCGACGCAGCGCGCGACAAGCTCACCCACGAGGCCGAGCAGGACCTGATGACCCTGCTGCTGTCGTTCCCCGAGACCGTCAGCGCCGCCGCCAAGGCCCGCTCGCCGCAGATCCTGGTCAACGGCCTGCGCGAGCTGGCCGCGACCTTCCACAGCTACTACAACGCAGTGCCGATCCTGGTCGAGGACGACGCCATCCGCAGCGCGCGGCTGTACCTGTGCAAGGCGGTGAAGCAGGTGCTGGCCAACGGCCTGCGCATCGTCGGGGTCTCGGCCCCGGAGCAGATGTAGGGCCCCGGGAAACCGTTGCCCTGTAGGAGCGCGCTCTGCGCGCGACCGCGGCACGACGGTTTTCCCCGGTTCACGTGCCGGCCGGCATATTCCACGGCGACCTGCCAGGTTGATCGCGCGCAGAGCGCGCTCCTACAGATAAATGCGAAAATCGGAAATCTGATGGCGAAGAACAGGCAGCAAGCCTTCCGCGGCGGCGAGTCCCGCGGCCAGCCAGCCTGGATGTGGCTGGCGGCCGGCGTGGTGCTGGGCCTCGTGTTGTCGGCGGTAGTCCTCTACAAGGACTGGATCCCGGGCCTGCGCGACGCCGCCATGCCGCGGCCCAACCCCGCCGCGACGGCGCCGCGCGCCGGCGAGGCCGGGGTGGCCGCGGAACCGGCCAAGCCCGCCGAGACCAAGCCCAAGTACGACTTCTACAGCGTGCTGCCCGAGATGGAAGTCGTGATCCCGGACGAGGAGGTCGCGGCCCAGGCGCAACGGCCCGAAGCGGCCGCGCCCACCGGCCAGCGCCTCTTCCTGCAGGCCGGATCGTTCAAGGGCGGGCCGGACGCCGAGGCCATGAAGGCGCGGCTCGCGCTGCTGGGCCAGCGTGCCTCGGTGGTCGCGGTCACGGTCAATGGCGCGACCTGGCACCGCGTGCGCGTGGGGCCCTTCTCCAGCGCGCGCGAGCTCGACGACGCCCGGCGCGCGCTCGATGCCAACGGCATCGCGGCGATCGCGCTGCGCGAGAAGTCCGAGTAGGTCCGGGGATCAGGCCCCCGGCGCGTGCGTTCGACGCCGACGCCGGGGTCGCGATGGTGCCGCGCGAAAAGTCCGAGTGAATCCGGGCGCCAGCGTCCGGTGCGCGCGTTCGACGCCAGCGCCGTCGTGGCGATGGTCGCGCGCGACAGCTCCGGCTGAGCGGCCTGGTCCGGCCTAGGGCGCCGGATCCTCGAGGCTGTCGTAGAAGAGGTCGGGGCCGTTGAGGCGCCAGAGCTGGCCGCCATTGACCAGGTACAGCGTGCCGTCCTCGCCCTCGCCGAACGCGGGAATGTTGCCGAGGTTCTGCAGCGGCTCGCCCGGCTGCGACCAGGTCCCGCCATTGTTGATCGACTTCCAGACTTCGCCGGTGCAGTAGTCGGCGTAGTAGTAGTGGCCCTGGATGCCGAACAAGGGGCCGCGATAGCGGTAGCCGCCGGTGATCGAACAGCGGCCGGCGCTGTGGCTGTAGGTGACGATGGGCGGGATCGCGCCCACCGGCGGCGGGCACGCGCCGGTGTTGTTGTTGCCCTCGAGGCAACGCCAGCCGTAGTTCGCGCCGCCGACGCTGGCGACTTCGAAGTCCACTTCCTCGATCGAGCCCTGGCCGACATCGCCGATCAGCAGGTCGCCGGTCTGGCGGTCGAAGCTCCAGCGCCACGGGTTGCGCAATCCGTAGCTCCAGACCTCGTCGCAGGCGGCGGCGATCGGGCCGCCGCTGGAACTGGGCTGCCCGACCGGGATGGCGTAGGCGGCCTCGAGCCCGAGCCGCGGTTCGCCGCACATCGCCGTGCCTGGCGTCGCCGTGACCGCGTCGACGTTCAGCCGCAGCATCTTGCCCTGCAGGGCGCGCGAATCCGGATCGCCGTTGGCGGCGGCCGGCGTGTTGAGGAAACTGGTGTCTGCGGCGCAATCATCACCGACGCCGCCGCTGGCGCTGCCGCTGAGGTCGGCCGGCGCCAGGGTCTGCGCGCGATTGCACGGATCGCCGCCGCTGCCGCCGTCGCCGAGGCCGAAATAGAGGTTGCCGTCCGGTCCGAAGGCGATGTTGCCGCCGTTGTGGTTGCCGAAATCCTGGTCGACGCGCAGGACCACGGTGCACGTGGCCTTGTCGGCCGGAGTCATGACGTCGGCCGCGGGCGTGGCCATGGCATAGCGCAGCAGGATGGAATCGCCGTTCTGGTCGGTGATGCTGACGAAGACGCGGCCGTTGTTCTCGAAATTCGGATGGAAGGCGAGGCCCAGCAGGCCGCGCTCGCCGCCGCCGGTGAAGCCGACCGTGACCGGCGCGCCCGCGCCCGGGTAGCTGCAGGTGACGAGGTCCTGGCCGCTGTTGGCGAGCGTGAGCATCGCGGCCGGCAGCAGCACGCCGTTGCGGATCACGCGCACCGCGCCGCCCTGCTGGATCACGAACAGGCGCCCGCTGCCGTCGCCGGCGTTCATCACGCCGATCGGGCCGGAGAGGCCGCCCAGGTAGTTCTGGAACACCTGCAGGACAGGCTGCGCGGCGGCGGGCAACGCAACGAGGCCAAGGGCCAGCGCGGCCAATCGGAAGGCATGCGAGCGCGTGGGCATGGGGCGATTCCCGGCGGACGGAGGCCCTTGTGTAGCAATCGCGGGCTTCGCGGGTTGTGATCGCAGTCGCGCAACCGCCCCCGCGGCACCCACCGGCCGACCAGCGGTGCGGCCAGCGCCGAACCCGCAAGCTGGCCCTGTAGGAGCGGCTTCAGCCGCGACCAGGCCTATCGCGCGCAGAGCGCGCTCCT
>Ga0209477_1000318_pt1 | contig 29507 bp, 20 predicted proteins | sample KloWWTupernatant_FD_187180 | JGI IMG/M metagenome (GOLD analysis project Ga0209477, IMG submission 187180) | Active sludge microbial communities from Klosterneuburg, Austria, studying microevolution and ecology of nitrifiers - Klosterneuburg... | ecosystem: Engineered > WWTP > Aerobic digester >...
AAGACGCCGGAGACGATCGTGGCCGTCCGCCCGTTGAAGGACGGGGTGATTGCGGACTTCGACACGGTCGAGCTAATGCTGCGTTACTTCATCGAGAAGGTGCACGTTCAGCGGATCATGGCGCCTCACCCGCGCGTCGTCATCGGCATCCCATCCGGTGTTACTGAAGTCGAAAAGCGAGCGGCAAAGGATGCCGCGCTGTCGGCTGGCGCGCGCGAGGCATTCACGATCGAGGAGCCAATGGCCGCCGCGATCGGCGCCGGGCTCCCGATCAACGAGCCGGTCGGCAGCATGATTGTCGATATCGGTGGTGGCACAACCGAAGTGGCTGTCATCTCGCTCGGAGGAATCGTCGTCAACCACTCGCTGCGGGTTGCTGGGGATGAGATCGATGAGGCGATTGTGCAGTACGCGCGGCGTGACCACAATCTCGTTATCGGTGAGCGCACAGCAGAGAACGCCAAGATCGCCGCAGGTTCTGCCTACCCACTGGAGGAGGAGCGCCGTGTGATGCTGCGGGGTCGTGACTTGCTCACGGGCTTGCCGAAATCGGTCGAGGTCTCCAGTGTGGAAATCCGCGACGCGATCAGCGGGCCGGTCAACATGATCGTCGATATCGTAAAGACCTGCGTTGAAGAGACGCCGCCGGAGCTGGTCGCCGACATCATGGAGCAGGGCATCATCCTCGCTGGTGGCGGCGCGCTATTGCTCGGGCTCGATCGACGGCTGCAAGCGGAGCTGCGGATGCCGGTGCGGCGCGCCGAAGATCCTCTGACGTGTGTTGCCCGCGGCACCGGCCGTGTCGCCGAGGCGCTTCATCTTTACTCCCGAGCGCTGGCCAGTGGCCAGGAGCTCCGGCGAAGGGTCTGAGTCCTGGTGCCTCCCTTCTCCCCGATTGCTCGTCGCAACCTCCTGATCTTTGGCTCGCTGGTGCTCGTCGCGCTGCTGTTTCTTGTGGCTGACTCCCGAGGGGTGCTCGACGTGCCAAAACGGATCGCCGGCGGAATCCTGGCGCCGGCGGGCCGGCAACTGACCTCGCTGGGCCGGCAGGCCGGCGCCCGCAACCCGGGCGGAGATCCTAACCTGCGCAAACAGTTGGCGGATGTCACCGCTGAACGCGATCGGTTGTTGGCAGATAACGCGCGGTTGCAGGAGCTCTCGATCGAGGTAGAGACCCTCCGGCAGCAGCTGAAGTTCCAGGAATCACGGCCGGACCTCACGTATCTCACTGCCGATGTGATCAGTAGCGACCCACAGAGTCGCGAAAAGTTCGTGGTTATCAATCGGGGCGCCGATGACGGCATTCAGATCGGAATGGCGGTTGTCAGCCCCAATTTCCTGGTGGGACAGGTGGTCGAGGTCGAAGCCAGGCGCGCAAAGGTGTTGCTTGTGATCGACTCCGGATTTCAGACGGGCGCGCGGCTACAGAATGCCCGTGCCGAGGGGATCGTCTATGGTCTCTGGCAGGAGGGCGGTCGCGTCGAGATGCGCCATATTCCCTATGATGTGAACATCGACGACAAAGAGATCGTCGTGACCTCTGGCAAGACCGTCGGGATACCTGAGGGTCTCGTCGTTGGAAAGGTCATGGAGATCAAGAAGAACCAGGCGAAGAACGAGACGATCGTCGAAGTCCTGCCGCTCGTCAACTTCGATAGCCTCGAATCAGTGACAGTGATTACCGGGGTGACGGCCGGACAGCCGGCAGAACAGGCGACGCCGGCCCCATGATACGGACGATCGATCCGCGTCTCATGGCGGCGACCACCACGAGCAAGCTGCTGACTGCCGGGATTCGCCGGCTTGGCCGCGGAGGTGGCACCGCGCTGCCCGGCCTCGTCGCGGGCTATCTTGATCCGCGCATGCTCGACAAGCTGGCTGGCAGGCTGCCGGCCGGCACGATCGTCGTGGCCGGCACGAACGGAAAGACGACGACGAGCAGGATGTTGGCGGGGATGCTGGCCGAATCTGGCCGCATTGTCGCCCACAACCGCTCCGGCTCCAACCTCGTTCGTGGAATCTCAGCGGCATTCGCCGAGCAGATGCCGTTGCTGGGAGATGGTGGCCCTGAGATCGGTGTCATCGAAAGCGACGAGAACGCGCTACCCGACGTCCTCCGACGCGCGAAACCGCGCGTTGTCGTGCTGCTCAATCTCTTTCGCGACCAGCTCGATCGTTATGGGGAGCTGGAGACAATCGCTCGCCACTGGCGAGAGGCGCTGCGAGACCTTGACCCGACAACACTGCTCGTTGTCAATGCTGACGACCCGAATCTCGCCGCGCTCGCGTCTGATTGCCCTGCGACGGTCGTCTCGTTCGGGTTGGTCGGGTCGACCTCGACCCTCTCCTCGTTGCCACACGCGTCGGACGCGGCGGTTTGTCGCGTCTGCGAAGCGCCGCTGGTCTACGATGCGCTGTTCCTTTCGCACCTCGGCGACTGGCGTTGTCCGTCGTGTGGCAACCGTCGCCCGCCACTCGATCTGAGCGCGTCGGACATTCGGCTGGATGGCATGCGTGGATTGTCGATGCAAGTTCACGATGCGCGTCCGGGTCGTGTGGCCCGGGATCTCGCGTTCGACGTCGCATTGCCAGGACTCTACAACGCCTATAACGCCCTGGCCGCGATAGCCGCCGCGAGGGTTCTCGGGCTGGAGAGTGAGCCGATCGCCCGTGCGTTGTCCGGCTTCGAGGCGGCGTTCGGCCGGCTGGAGCGCGTGTCGTACCGCGGACGGCAGATGACCCTGGCGCTCTCGAAGAACCCGACCGGCTTCAACGAGGTGCTCCGGACGATCACCGTCGATCCGCTGGTTTCCCCGCTAGTGATCGCGATCAATGATCTCGACGCGGACGGGCGGGACGTTTCCTGGCTGTGGGATGTCGATTTCGAGGTGCTCGCTGAGCCGCGCCATCGCGCGACGTTCATTGTTGCCGGCCTGCGCGGGTACGATCTTGCAGTTCGGTTGAAGTACGCTGGCATCGCCGCCGACCGGATCGACGCACAGACGGCCGGGCGTCCGCTCGATGAGACGCTCGATCTCATCGTTGACGCGACCCCGGAGGGCGCAAGCGTCTTCCTGTTGCTGACGTACACCGCGTTGTTACAGCTGCGCCAGGCGCTCGCCGATCGCGGTGTCGTCGAGGAGTTCTGGGCACAGTAGTCGGGGGACGCCACGGATGGATCTGCGGATCGGCTGGCTGTACGGCCAGGAGATGAATATCTACGGCGATCGGGGTAACGTGATGGCGCTCGTTCGCCGGGCCGAATGGCGTGGCATCGATGTGCAGGCCGCGACGGTTGGCCTCGGCGAGCCCCTAGACCCAGACGCCTGGGATCTCCTCTTCTGGGGTGGCGGGCAGGATCGCGAGCAGATCGCCGTCTCGCACGATATGCAGGGTGACAAGGGCGCCGCGCTGAAGCAGGCGATCGAGGACGGCATGCCGGTCCTCGCGGTCTGCGGCGGATATCAGCTGCTGGGGCGCCATTACCGTCCGTTCGATGGCGATGATCTGCCGGGCATCGGCGCGCTCGATGTGGTCAGCGAGGCCGGCCACGAGCGGTTCATTGGCAATGTCGTTGTCGATACTGACGATCTCGGCACGCTGGTCGGTTTCGAAAATCACTCCGGCAAGACGTTCCTTGGCGAAGGCGTTCGGCCGCTCGGTAGCGTGCGGGTCGGGCGGGGCAACAATGGCCAGGACGGCTTCGAGGGCGCTCGCTACCGCAACACCATCGGCTGCTACCTCCATGGCGCGCTGCTGCCAAAGAATCCGACGCTGGCCGACTGGCTGATCGAGCGTGCGCTGGAGCGCCGTCATGGCCCGGCCAGCCTTGCGGCGCTCGATGATACGTTTGAGCGTCAGGCACACGATGGGGTCATCGAACGGGCGATCGCGCTACGACGATAGCCGGAGATCAGGCGAGATAGCGGAGCCAGATGTAGCCGGTTGCCAGGATCAGGCTGCCGAGCGTTACTGGCAATCCGACCCGCGTAAAGCCCCAGAACGAGATCGTCTCTCCATGTCGCTCAGCGACTCCTGCGGCGACGACGTTGGCCGACGCTCCGATCAGCGTTGCGTTACCCCCGAGACACGCGCCAAGCGCGAGCGCCCACCAGAGTGGGGTCACTTGCGCGTGCTGGGCGAGATCGATATTGCTTAGCCCGGCGAGATCCGGGAAGAGCAATCGAGCGACAGCGAACGTCAATGGAATCAACGTGGTCACCGCGGGAATATTGTCGACGACTGCCGAGAGCGCTGCCGCGAGCCAGATTAACGCCAGGATGGTGAATGTCACATTCCCACCGGTGAGGTCGATCGTATGGGTTGCCAGCCGGTCGAGCAGCCCCATCTCCTTGATCCCGCCGACCAGAACGAACAGGCCGGCGAAGAAGAAGATCGTTGACCACTCGATCTCCAGAAACACGTGGTGAGGCTCGACTCTCGAGATAAGGAGTAGCAGCGCGGCTCCGCCCAGGGCAACCGTTGCTGCCTCGAGATGGAGCATGCCGTGGAGCAGAAAACCGACAAGCGTGATGCCCAGGACGGCAAGACTCTTCCGGAGCAGGACGGGATCCTCGATCGGCTGGGTAGCAGCGCTGGCGATGAGCTCGGCATGCCGCTCGATATCCGTGCGGGCGATATGCCGGTAATGGAACGCGGCGGCGACCGCAGCGACTGCGAGAATGACCAGGACGATCGGACCGAGATTGACCAGGAAGCTGACGAAGTCAAGACCAGTCGCCGAGCCGATCAGGATGTTTGGCGGGTCGCCGATCAGGGTCGCGGTGCCGCCGATGTTGCTGGCAATTACCTGGGTCATCAGGAAGGGTGTCGCAGGTAGCCCGAGGAGTTCGCATAGAGCGATAGTGACCGGGACCATCAGAAGCACGGTCGTCACGTTGTCCAGGAATGCCGACGCGACAGCGGTCATCAGCGCCAGCGTCAGGAGCATCGGCATGACGCGCCCGCCAGTCCAGCGGGCGACGGTGAACCCGAGATGCGCGAAGATCCCGGTTCGCTTGAGGATAGAGACGATGATCATCATCCCGATCAACAGGCCGATGGTGTTGAAGTCAATCGCCGCGATCGCCTGTTGCTGATTGATGACGCCTGCAAGCACCATGATCAACGCGCCAGCGACCGCTGCCGTCGTGCGGTCGATGCGTTCGGTAATGATAACGGTGTAAGTAACGACGAAGATGATGGTCGCTAGCGCCAGGTCGCTCAACTGTGGCCCTTCATCTCCCGTAGCACATTACAAGTGGGCCAGCGATGCCGCTGGGCGTCGAAACAGCGGGCGAGTGGGACTGCGATTCGCGCCGCGCATCGCAGTCTAGCCGTTCGAATGGCTGATCGTCCATGTAGACAATGGTATCGGCCCGCCACGGCGCGTAGTAGAACCGGCTCAGAGGTTAGCGCATACGTGAATGGATTCACGATGTTGTCAGATAGTGCATAGATCGTTACACTCGGACGACGCGGAGATATGAATCGCGAAGGGGGTTCGTATGTCGGTTACCTCTAGCATCGATCGAGTGCGAGATCATCTCTGCACAAAGGGAATCTTCGGCGACGTCGCTGAGTTGTGTGAAATGCGTGGCGACTGCACCTGGGTCGTCACCTGCCCGGATTGCGGCACGATGTTCACCCTCGATGATGACGAGCACGATGAGCTGCTGAGCTGGAGCCGAGCGGCCGGCCAGAGTTGCGGCATCAGCGCCTAAGCCCGGTCGGAGTTTCCCCAGGACTTCTGCGGTGTTCCAGGGGCGAGGGAGAAGTGCGTGTGAATTGCGCGCCAACCCTCGCCGTTGCTCTTGCGATTGAAGACAACCGTCGCTCGGCCGGGTCGGTCGAACGGCGTCCCATCTTCGGCATAGCCGCAAGATGACCACGGCACGATCGCCCAGGCGGTCGTATTGTCGGTTGAGACGCCGCCCTCGATTTCGTCGGTGAGAAACGTGAATCCGGTGATCGTTGGCCAGACGGCCCGCCACTGGTCGCGCTCCAGCGCGTCCAGCCCGTGGACGATGCGCATGTGTGTGCCGAAGCCCATGACCCCCGGCGAAAAGAGCGCTCGCGCTGCGACGAAGTTGCGGGCTCGAACGTAAGCTGCCCAGGTGTCGAACCAATCGCGGAGCTCGCCCAACGGCGTGTCAGTCACGCGTCAGCTAGCTGGTTCGGTCGTATCGAGCGGCCGGCCATGTTGTGCCTTGTCTCGTGCGTCCTGGGCACGCTTGTTCCAGAGCCAGCCGAGCGCCGCGATTGCGGCAACGATTGCCAGAATGATGGCAAGCTCAACCAGCCGGTCGAGATGGATGAACTTGAGGACGTACTTGTCGTTGAAGAACATCTCCAGCGCGGTGTGGACAAGGATCGCCGCGCCGACCAGATTCAACCACGGGTATCGGTCAATCAGTCGCGCGATGGCACTGCTGCCGAACAGGAGAATCGGGATCGAAAGCATCAGGCCGAAGATCAGTAGACCGATGTGGCCGTGGGCTGCCCCGCCGACGGCCAGCATGTTATCGAGACTCATCACGATGTCGGCCATGATGATCGTTCGGATTGCCGCGCCGAGTGTGTCGGCTGCCTGGACGCCGCTGTGATCCGAGCTGGCCGGCTGGATGAGCTTGATGGCGATGTAGATCAGCAGCAAACCGCCGATAGCCTGCAGTAGCGGAACACCGAGCAGCAGCGCTGCGCCGATCGTGAAGAGGATGCGCAGAACGACCGCGCCGCCACCACCATAGATGATCGCCTTCTTGCGCTGCGCGGGTGGCAAGCGCCGCGAGGCCATGGCGATGACGACCGCGTTGTCGCCGCTGAGGACGAGGTCGATCGCGATAATCGACAATAACTTCGAAATGAGATCGAAATCCACGAGATTGATCGCCAATCCTGGAGGGCGTCTAGTGGTTTACGTCCACATGCCGCCGTTCAATAAATACGCGATGCGGCTGGTGTCGGTCGTCGCCCGGCTCGAGTCGATGGACAGTCGGGGTATCAGCGATGATCGTAGGGATCCGCGTCGTCGTGCTGCGGGTCGCGCCGTCGATAATCTGCCGCCATCGCAGCCTGTGATTCCCGACTGGATGGGCCGAGGTAGTGCATCGATGCCGCGCCGAGGGTGATCAGATCACCCTCCTTGAGGATGCGATTCGTGACAATGTCTCCGTTGACCCGCGTGCCGTTTCGGCTTCCGTTATCCTGTATCTCGTGTCGTCCATCGGGCCGTTCGATGATCTCGGCGTGGTAGGCGGAGACAGTCGAGTGGTCGAGAACGATCTCGTTGTTCGGGTAGCGGCCGATACGTGTGCGCGGCTGATCCAGCGGAAGCTGCTCACCGTTGATCAGCAATCGGGCTGGAACACGCGGGACGGCGACGGCTTGTGGCCGGCCGCCGAACAGTCGGTCCCAGAAATCAGCCAGCCGCTCGACGAGGCCGGGGCTTCGCATTGCGACCGGCGCCGCTGCGATGAAGAAGATCGCCGCGCCGGAGACGACGCGAAACGGATCAGCGTGCTGTTGTTCGGCGTAGCGGAATAGCCAGACCAGCTGGGCAAGCCAGGCGAGGACAGCGAGTACCAGGATCACCGTCAGGAGCGTCTGTCCGCTCATCCGCTGCTGCCTCCCAAATGCTTGTAATGCCGTCGGCGAGCGCCGCCGGCCGTGGCCCATCCGGTTCCAGTGCGCACAGCAAACCGCCGTCGCTCCCGGGGCCGCTCGATCCGCTCACGTGTGGCTAGTATAACCAAACCTTCCGGCCTGGAGTGTCCATTAGTCACAGAATTGCCAGTGTCTTCAGGATCTCCAGCCCTTGCCCGCCCGGCCCGATCATATGCCAACCAACACGACGTTCTGCGCAGGGGCGTAGGTCGTCGAGAAGTTCTCGGAAACGACGTTGTCCCCCTAAATCACCCGACGTGTGACTGTCACGTCGAAGCCATCCTGCGCATGCTCGATCGCGCGCTGCGATCCGGACGGCAAGGTATCGGTCTCCTGGTAGTGGACCGTCGGGTCCGCGGTGACGACGTTGGTGATAACTGGCGGATCAACTTCGACGCGCCACGGCAACGGCGCTCCGTAGAGATTGACCGTCAGATCCTCGCCGTCGGCATAGACCTCAAGGAGCACTGGGCTTGGTCCATCGTTGGTCCATCGCATGTCGAGCCCGACGGTTGACTCCACCGCCGCGTCGATGCCGACGTTGCCCTGATAGGCGTAGCGGGGGATCCAGTACGAATGGCTCGCCCGCTCGTCGATGCGGAAGCCGCTGAAGAAGACCGGCTGGAAGACGGTGGTGGCGACCTGGCAAATGCCGCCGGCCTCGGCCGGCACAGTCGTGATCTGGCCGTTGCTCTCGGCGATTCCGTAGGCTATCTGCCAACCTGCTTCGACTGTTGTCGGGCCAACTTCGGAATTGAACGAGAACGTCTGGCCCGGTAGAACCAGCGCGCCGTTCAGAAGCGATGCCGCGAGCTCGATGTTGTGGCTGCGTTCCGGTAGCCCGCCTCCGTAGGTTGTGCTGGAGCTGGCGAGAATCGTCGATACATCGATGGCGCCGAAGTCAGCAGGCTGCGTCGGGGGGGCGATCGTTGCGACCGGAAGCTCGACGCGATTGGAGTCGCTCTCGCCGGTCGTCGCGGCCTGAATGAGGGCTGCGGACTTGTCAGCGTCGAGCGTATGCCCGGCCTTCGCATCGCGTGTCTTCACCAGCCGGCCGCCGTCGCCCCACCATGCCCGCGCGCTTTGCGGCGTAGCGTCGACCCCGATCGAGATTTCCTGGACCACAGCGTCAACCCACTTCTTGTCGATCTTCAGCTGTGCAGGATTGCCGCCAACTGGTTGCACGATCGTGATGTGCTTGCTGACCTGGTCGGGTGTGAGTGGCCATGTCTGGTCGACAGCGACCAACTCAATCGGCGCATCCCAGACGCGGTGCAGCCGGTCGCGGGCATCGATGTATTGAGCCAGGGAGACCGGCGGCGCATCTTCGTGAATGACGAGGGCGACCTCAGTCTGACCGTTGGCCAGCGCCGACATGATCTCGGCCTGCGTGTTCTGCGTATCGAGCGCGCGCCCGGTCGCTGGCGCAACCCAGGTGATACCGGTTGAATCGACTGCGAGCTGTCCGTCGACGCGGGTCTGCTGGATCGCGCCGGCCAGCGATGCGAGCTGGCTGCTGAGCCGAACCTGGTCGACTGACAGGCGATCTCCGCCAACGACGTATGGTTCGGACTTGAATCGCCAGAGGATGGCGAGTCGGGTGGGGCCGTAGCCTGTATGGCCAGTAGAAAGCGCGTCATCGACGATACCGTCGACATCGATAACAAGACCCAGGTTCGCGGCAGTGATCGTCCACGCACGGTCGCCATCTGCCAGCGTCAACGACTGTGAAGTGTGCGTGTTCGCGGCCAGTGTGAGCGCTTCAGCCGCTTGCTGGCTGTTCATGCCACTGAGATCCACCCCGAGGGCGTGGACTCCCGATCGAACCTCGCCGCGCCCCGCGAGCTGGACCCCGATGATGCTGACGAGAAACAGCAGCAGGATCGTCGCTGCGGCAGCCCACGCAATGCGTTCCAGGCGGATTAGCTGGGCATCGTGCTCGGCTGCTGGCGCGCCATTTGTGCGGCTTCGGCCCGCGCTATCGATGAATCGGCGAATTGGCGATGAAGCAGTTGACATAGGCGATGATCGTCCAAGCTGGTGTGGTGGCGGCCAGCGCCATAGCGCGTTGGTCACAGGCGAGCAGATCGCTTCGACCCCGTCGGGGCCCAGCGAAGTGTACCGAACCTGAGACAGCGTGGGGGCAGAATGCGGCTACTCTAGCGTTCCAATCGCAAGATTGGGCGTGTGAGGCATGTCGGGCCGCCCGTTCGGTTGTGCGAAATCTCGTCGCCCGCGTAGGTAATGACCTCACAACCTGCCGCGCGCAAACGCTCGGCGGTGACAGTGTTCTCACGCAGGATCACGCAGCGGCGCGGCCCCAGAGCCAGGACGTTGCATCCTTGCGTCGGGAACTCCTCGTCGGGAATCTCCACCATCGTAATGCCGCGCTCCTCCAGCAGCTGGACAAGGGCAACCGACATCAGCGGCTTGTAGACGATCGCAAGGTCATCGTCGATCATGCTGATCATGGAAAGCAGGTGCAGACACTCGCCGGCCCCATGCCAGTACGGCAGGTCATAACCGATGACCTCAACCCCGGATGACGCCAGGATCTCCCGCATCTGCTGGATGCCAGATTCGTTGGTCCGGTAGCCGCGACCGATCGCGAGTGTGTTCGCGTCGATGAAGAGGCAGTCGCCACCCTCAACGGTGCCTGGCGCGACGATCCGGCCCGCGATCGGGACACCGATCTCCTGCATCGTCCGCTCCGCCAGGTCGACCTCCGCCTCTCGGAGCGGCTTGCCCATCCGGGTCAGGATCGCGCCGGCGTTCGTTGTAAAGACGGGATCGTAGCCGAAGATGCCGTCCTGAAGCTTCGCGTCGTCGATCTCGCCAGTGATGACCTCGATGCCCGCGTCGGTGAGAATCCGACGGAACGCGGTGTGCTCCCGCACTGCGAGATCATGATCGAGCGGGTGGAGATATCCGAACTCCTCCCACGACACCGAGGGGTCGGGCGGCACCGGTGGGTAGACAAGCACGCGCTCCAGCTTGCCCGACATCGTGTTGCCACCCCATGACCGATCGCTCATCAATACCCTCCTGTGCCACGCGCTTTCCAATTCGCGCCGGGACAACGGTATCAACTGCTTGTCAGATTTGGTAGCCGGACTACCCCTCAGCGGGCGATCGCCAGGCGTCCAGTAGCCGTCTGGAACGGCGGCCAGAGTCGATGTTCATCGCAGCGCTCAGGAGGCGCGACTGGTGCGCTGCTTGTCTGACATCAACGTCTGTTGCAAGTGCAGGAATCGAACCAGATCGGCGCGGCGTAACAATCCGACGAGCTGCCTGTCGGCAATCACCGGTAGCTGGTCGAAGCTATGCTCGGACATCGTCCGCAGCGCCACGTCGATGCCGGCATCCGGCGTCACCGACTGGACCTTGTCGCGGGGGGTCATGATGTCCTTCACCAGCGTCTCCTCCCAACGATCGCGCGGGACGTGGCGGACGTCGGAGATCGTGACGATACCCTCGAACCAGTCGTTCGTGACGACAGGCGCTCCGCGAACGTTGCGCGCAAGGAACCAGTCGTGCACCAGTTCTGCGACCGTGAATCCTCCCTGGACGGTCAGCGGAGCGGGATCCATCACCTCCGAGACGACGTGGCCCTTGATCAGCTCCTCCTGCTCGACCTGCCGATACCCCGAGCTGGCAGCGTTCTGCAGGAACCACCCAAGCGCCAGATACCAGAGCCCGTTGATGAGATTGCCGCTCAGCGCGGCGAAAATGCCGAGGACGAAGAAGACACTGCCAACGAACGTGCCGATCACCGAGACGATCCGTGTCGACTTCCGGACATCGCCGGTGATCTTCCAGAGGATCGCTCGTAGCACACGGCCCCCATCCAGCGGGAAGCCGGGGATCAGGTTGAAGACGGCGAGGATTGCATTGACGACGGCGAGGTAGCCCAGGAGCGCGCTGACCTGCGCATTCGTGCCGTGGAGCAGCATCCAGAGGCCACCGAAGATCGCCGACAGGCCGAGCGATGTGAGCGGGCCGGCGATCGCGATCGCAAACTCCCCGCCCGGCTCGTCTGACTCTTCCGCGATCTCGGCGACTCCGCCGAAGATAAACAGGGTGATTCCAACGACCTCAATCCCGCGCGCCTGTGCGACGAACGAGTGACCGAGCTCGTGGACCAGCACCGAGGCGAAGAGGAGGATAACGGTCGCGACCGCAACGACCCAGTACTGTGTTGTCGTCCACCCCGGATACTGGTTTGGATACTGCCCTTCGGCGAGCAGGTACGAAAAGATAACGAGGACGATGAACCAGCTGTAGTGGATCCCGATCCGGATGCCACGAATCGACCCGAGGCGAACGGAGGCTTCCATCCCGCAGGCGCCTTTCGTGTCGGACGGCGCTCCGGCGACGTCCCTTGCTGATACCGTCGCAGGAAACGCGCCGCTGGTCAACAGCAACGCAGTGGGAGTCTCGTACTATAATCAAGAATAGTCAGCCGCTGAATAGCAGACAGGATGGTGCCCTGTGGCTGTGGAGATGGTGCTGCTGGGCCTCCTGCGACAGGGGCCGCGCCATGGCTACGACCTGACTCGTGAGTTCTTGCCGGAGACTGTCCTTGGCGACATAGTCCGTCTCGAGCCGAGCCTGCTGTACGCGAACCTCAAGAAGCTCGAACGCGATGGATTAGTGCGTTCCACCGTTCAGCAGCAGGGCTCGCGGCCGGCGAGACGGATGTTGGAACTGACCGATCTGGGCGTCGAGACGCTTGATCGCTGGCTGGCCGAGCCCGTAGAGCGCACGCGAGACCTCCGCCTGGCGTTCCTGCTGAAGCTGTACGTCGCCCGGATGCCAGGCTCAGGGGATGCTGAGGGGCTTGTCGAGAGGCAGCGCGATGTCTGCCGCCGCTTCGTCGAGTCACTGCGCGAGCAGCTCGACTCGGAAGAGGACGAATTCCGCCGGCTCGTTATCGAGATGCGACTCGCGCAGAATGTCGCGCTGCTGGAATGGCTGGATCGCGCGAGCGGACGGGTGCGAGCATGATCGGATGTCCCAGCCATGCGTGAGACGCTCCCGGCTGCGGCCGCGCCAGTCGAACGCGACGATGCGCTCCGGCCGGCCAGCCGCCTGTCGCTGTTCCCGCCGGCTCGCGCGGCGCTGATCGTCGCCAGCCTGGCGCTACTCGTATTCCTGGGCCTCCCCATCGCCGCGATCTTCATCCGCGGGGTCCCGTCCGGCGCGCTATCTCGCGCGCTCGACGATCCGATCGTCCACCAGGCGCTGACGTTGTCGTTGATCACGACATCCGTGACGCTCCTTGCCTCGATTTCCGTCGGCACACCGGTAGCCTACCTGTTGGCGCGGTATCGATTTCGGGGACATCAGCTGCTTGATACGCTGGTCGATCTCCCGATGGTGTTGCCGCCTGCCGTGGCCGGTGTTGCCCTGTTGATGGCATTTGGCCGGCGCGGGGTGGCTGGGCCGTTTCTATCGGGGCTGGGAATCGAGATCCCGTTTACGACCCTGGCCGTGATTCTTGCTCAGACATTTGTTGCGGCGCCGTTTTTCGTCCGCTCGGCACGCGCGGGATTCGAGTCGGTGGATTCCGGTCTGGAAGAGATTGCGGCAACGCTCGGCGCAAGTCGGCTGACGATCTTTCGAACCGTAACGGTTCCGCTGGCTCTGCCGGCGCTCCTGGGCGGGGCGGTGATGGCATGGGCGCGAGCGCTTGGCGAATTCGGCGCCACGCTGATGTTCGCCGGGAACTTCGCCGGCCGCACGCAGACGATGCCGCTGGCGATCTATGAGACCCTCGAGTCGGGACGACTCGACTCGACGCTGGCGTTGTCGATCATTCTCGTCGTCGTCTCATTCAGTGTGCTGCTGCTGTTCAAGCTGCTGGTCCGGCACGGCGGCGGGGTAGCGGCCACCGAGGTCCGGCCGCGTGCTTGATATCCGCGTTCGAAAGCGCGTCTCGGCATTCGAGCTCGACGTCACGCTGTCGGTCGAGAACGGCATCCTCGTTCTGTTCGGCCCTTCTGGGGCAGGGAAGACGATGCTTCTTCGCGCGATCGCCGGCGTCGTGTCGGTCGACGCGGGGCAGATCCGACTCGGGGAGCGCGTGCTGCTCGACTCCGAACGCGGGCTCTCGCTCGACCCGCGTCAACGGAAGATCGGTTACGTGCCCCAGGATTACGCACTGTTTCCGCACCTCAGCGCGCTGGACAATATCACCTATCCGATGACCGCTGGCCGCCGCTTGCGGCCGGCCGAAGCTCGCATTCGCGCGCGTGAGCTGCTCGACGTGGTTGGGCTCGGTGACCGAGCAGCGGCCCGACCCGGCGAGCTCTCGGGAGGTCAGCAGCAACGAATCGCGCTGGCGCGGGCCGTTGCTGCTGACCCGGAGGCGCTGCTGCTGGATGAGCCACTCGCCGCGTTGGACGCACCGACCCGGCTGGAGTTGCGATCGCTCCTTCAGGTGATCCAACGCGACCTCGGCGTGCCGGTCGTCTTTGTGACTCACGACCTCGAAGAGGCGGTGACTGTCGGCTCGACAATGGCGATCATGGTGGATGGCCGGCTTCGCCAGGTCGATCGTGTCGCTCGTGTTCTCGCGACGCCCGCCGACCGGGTGGTTGCCGAGCTCGTCCAGGCTCGGAACATTTTCGCCGGTGTCGCGTCGCGCGATGCGAGCGGAATGCGTGTCGAAACGCCCGTCGGCCGGCTTCGGAGCCCTCGTCAGGTTCACGAGGGACAGGTCGACGTCGTGCTCAGGTCCGACCTCCTGCGCCTGCTTACCAGTGACGCCCCAGCCGGCGAGCGAGGCACGGAACTATCAGGCGAGATCGTCGATGTGCTCGACTACGGCACCAGAGCAACGATCGTCGTGGCGATCGGGGCTGGACATCTGGAGGTTGGTGTATCGCGCGGAGAGATCGGCCGGCTGAAGCTCGGGACAGGCGGTCAGTCTCGGGTGTTTGTGCCAGAAGCTGCCGTTCACGTGATCGGGCTGGACGCAGACAACAGCCGCGAGTAGCTTATCGGCAACGCGACCTTACTCATCGACTCTTCTGAGCAAGGAAACCGACCGCCCCGCGAGCCGGTAGTTCTCGCCGACGGTGTACCGTCGTGGTTGCTCGTTCGGGCCCGGAGAGCTCGTATCGAAGATGAGCTCCCATTCGACCCCCGGCTGAACGCCCGGCATCATGAAGTCGATTGGCTCATGGTGCGCGGAAGCCAGGATTAGCAGCGTGTCGTCGACGATCGGTTCGCCGCGCTCGTCGACATCGCCGAGCGCATCGCCGGCCAGGCGCATGCCGAGTGTCCGAATCCATCCTGCATCCCATTCGTCGTCGGTCATCAGCTTGCCGTCGGGACGGAACCAGGTGATGTCACGGATATCCGATCCGTAGACACGTCGTCCCTGGAAGAATCGTCTGCGGCGGAGAACCGGGTGTCGCTTGCGAATAGCGATGAGCCGCTTCGTGAAGCTGAGCAGCGCGTCGCCGGCCGGGTCGAGATCCCAGTCGTACCACGAGGTCGCGTTGTCCTGGCAGTACGTATTGTTGTTGCCGCCCTGTGTCCGACCAATCTCGTCTCCACCCGATAGCATCGGCACGCCTTGCGAGAGCAGGAGCGTGGCGAGGAAGTTGCGCTGCTGCTGCGCGCGTAATGCCCTGATTTCCGGGTCGCCCGTCGGCCCCTCCGCACCGCAATTCCACGAGATGTTGTCGTCGGCGCCGTCCTGGTTCTCGTCGCCGTTGGCCTCGTTGTGCTTCGTATTGAATGAGACGAGATCGGCGAGCGTGAACCCGTCGTGGGCGGTGACGAAGTTGATGCTGGCGTACGGTTTTCGTCCGTCGTTCTGGTAGAGGTCACTCGAGCCGGTCAAGCGGTAGGCGAGGTCGGCCATCAAGCCCTCGTCGCCCTTCCAGAACTGCCGGACGGTGTCTCGGTACTTGCCGTTCCACTCGGTCCACAGCACCGGGAAGTTGCCGACCTGGTAGCCGCCCTCGCCGACGTCCCACGGCTCGGCGATCAGCTTGACCTGCGAGATGACAGGATCCTGGTGGATGATGTCAAAGAACGCCGACAATCGATCGACGTCATGCAGCTCGCGGGCGAGGGTGGCGGCCAGGTCGAATCGGAAGCCATCCACGTGCATCTCGGTGACCCAGTAGCGCAGCGAATCCATGATGAGCTGCAACACCTGGGGATGGCGTGGGTTCAGTGAATTGCCTGTTCCCGTGAAGTCGAAGTAGTAGCGCGGGTCGTCAGCGACGAGGCGGTAGTACGAGGTATTGTCGATGCCGCGCAGCGACAGCGTGGGGCCGAGCTCGCTGCCCTCGGCGGTGTGGTTGTAGACGACATCGAGGATGACTTCGATGCCGGCACGATGCAGGGCCTTGACCATCGCCTTGAATTCGCGCACCTGCGCGCCGCAGTCACCCGAGCTGCTGTATCGTCCATCGGGCGCGAAGAAGCAGAGTGAGTTGTACCCCCAGTAGTTCGAGAGGCCTCGTTCGAGGAGATGACCATCGTCGAGGAATGCATGCACCGGCATCAGCTCGACGGCGGTGATTCCGAGGCTGGTGAGGTAGTCGATAGAGGCCGGGTGCGCGACGCCGGCGTAGGTCCCGCGTAGCCGTTCCGGCACGGCCGGGTTTCGGATGCTGAAGCCCTTGACGTGGGTCTCGTAGATGATCGAATCCTGCCAGGGGATACGCGGGAGCTGGTCATCCTCCCAGTCGAACTCCGGGTCAATTACCACGCCCTTCGGCACGCCCCAGGCATCGTCCTGCTCGTCGAACGACAGATCGCCGTCGTCATCGTGCAGGTCGAAGCCGAAGACCGGTGCGTCCCAGTCCAGTTGACCAGTGAGCGCCCTCGCGTACGGGTCGATCAGCAGCTTGTTGGGGTTGAAGCGCAGCCCGTTCCCCGGCTCGTACGGGCCATCGACGCGATAACCGTAGCGCTGGCCGGGGTGGATGTCGGGCAGATAGGTGTGCCAGACATGCGCTGTCACCTCGCGGAGGGGTATCTGTTCACTCTCGACCGCAGGGTTGCCGGCTTCGAAGAGACAGAGCCGAACGCCGGTTGCATTCTCGGAGAAGATGGCGAAGTTGACGCCTCTCCCGTCCCAGGTCGCGCCCAACGGATAGGGTGCGCCGGGTCGTTGTCTGCGGCTCAACAATACCTCCTGTACAGGGGGATTGCCCATTGATGGCGGCAATAGCGTGTGGCCGCCCCAGGTTGATGCTATTCCCTGATGACCTTAGCACGGACGTCACGCGCGGGGTTTGCGTCCAGGCAATGTCGTATTCTTCCCGTGTAATCGAGCCGATCAGTTCAAGGATGCGCCGCCGATGACCGAGCCATTGCTGCAGCCACTCTCCGAGAGCCAGACAAAGACGATCGTGCCGACCGATGTCGCGCGTTTTGTCCGTCTGGGCCAATGCGAGCGGTTCCTCCGCTTTCGGCTACACGAACGCGCCCATGGCACCGGATTCATGGGCGAGTATGGCGTGCGCGCCCAGCGGATTCCGGCGCTGTTTCCGCGCTCTGGGCAGGAGTTCGAAGACCGCATCGAGGGGGAGGCTGCCGAGCGCGGACGGACAGTCAGCTTCCGCGATGCGGCCAAGACTGGCGGATGGACCGATATCAACGCCGAGATTGTGCAGCTGGCGCGTTCGCTGCCGGCCGGCGAGTCGGTTCTTCTGTTCCAGCCGCGTGTCAGTGCGGATGTCGACGGCTGGCGGATCCGCGGGGCGATCGACCTGCTGCGGCTGGCGCGCGACGATGATGGCCGGCTGGGCGTGCTGATCGCTGACATGAAGGCGACCCGCGCGACGAAGGTCGACCACCGGCTGCAGGTCGCCTTCTATCACGAGATGATCGCCACGGTCTTCGCGGAAGCCGGCATTGACCTGGCCGGGATCGAGCTAGGCATCCTCTACCGCGGGCCATCCACCCCCGACACGGCGCTGAGCGAAGCCGAGCGTCGGGAGCGTGACGATCAACGGGCGCTGGCAATGGAGATCTTCGGGCTCAGCGAAGGGCTGCTCGAGGTCATCCGCGACCCACTACCGTACCTCGGGTCGGTGCGGGATCTCGTTACCGACGAGCGTTCGACCGCGCGGCGAGTGGCGGCAATGGAGTTTGCCGATGTGCCGTTCCACATCGATCGGCACTGCGATAGTTGTATCTACAATGAGTTCTGCATGAAATGGGCGTTTGCCCACGATGACCTGTCGGTGCTCCCGCACGCGACGATCAACGACAAGCGGGCGCTCCAGCAGATCGGGATCACGACCGTGGCCGATCTGGCCGCGCTGAAAACGCCAGCGTCTCCCGGGTCGCTCGATCTGGTCTCGACGCCCGGATTGGAGGCGCTGGCTCAGCGCGCCGCGACGACCTGGCCGATTGGGCCACGTGTCGACGAGCTGGTTCTCAGGGCGCGTAGCTATCGGTCGCGGATGCGGCACGATGGCGAGAAGCCGCCGAGCTTCATTCCCGACAAGGGGTATGGGTCTCTGCCTCTGAGCAGCCCCGATCTGCATCCGAACCTGGTGCGGATCTACGTCGATGTGCAGGGCGACTATCTGCACGATCGCGTCTACATGCTCGGCGCGCTGATCGTCGGCTGCGAAGAAGGCGAGGAGCGCGAGACGCGCCGCCGGGTGGTTGTTCGGCTGGCCGGCGGGCCTCCCGACACCGCGGCTGCCGAACGCGATCTGCTGATCGGCTGGATGTCGGAGGTACTCGCAACGATTGTCGCGGTCGCGGCGGCAGATGAAGACGGTGAGCCGAACGCGCCGATCCACCTGATCTTCTGGGACTCGCTGAGCCAGACCCTGTTGCTCGACGCGCTGGCGCGGCACTTCCAGTCGGTCCTCGACGCCACGGCGCTCTACGATTTCATGACTCAGGTGGCTGGCTACGACTCACCGCTGACGACGTTCCTGTCCGAGGAAATTCGCCAACGCCGCAACTACCCGTTCGTCTGCCAATCGCTACAGTCGGTTGCAGCCTGGCTGGGGTTCGACTGGAATACCCCGGAGCCGTATCGCAAGACGTTCGCCGGACGGATGTTCGATTTCTGGGGACGGTTCGACCCGGAGGACGACGAGTCGTGGTTCATGAGCCGGGCGCGGTTCAACAGCCAGATCCCGCTGGAGTACGCCTATGGCGCATGGCACGACTTGCCGTCGGACGCCGAGACCTCCGATATCCGGCGCTACGCGGCCATTACCACCGATCAGCTTACCGGGTTCGAGCGACACCGTCTCGAGGCGATCGAGCATGTCGCACGCGATCTGCCGACGAACAGGCTCACGAAGAAGAACGCCTTCGCCCTGTCGGATCTGAGCGTGACCGACGGCAAGGCGCGAACACTGGCCGGCGCGCTGCATGAGTTCGTCACAATCGAACGGCTGGTCGAGCTGGCCGCCTGGCGCGCCGCGCGAAACCCCGCCCCGGAAAAGCGCATCCTGTCCGGTGAGACGCTCCTGGTTCGCTACTTCGACGCGGATCAGGACCCTGGGACGCGGGCGATCAACGCCGAGAACCGCCGTCGCGCGACGTTGCGTGACGAGTATTTCGCGGATGCAAGGGAAGCGGCAGAACCGGGCGACAAGGTGAAGCTCTCGACAGAGCAGAACAAAGCGACAAAGCCGACGATCGAGGGATTGCGGCTGCGATTCCGGATCGATGTCGACGGCGCGGAATGCGGTCTGGACGAAGCTCTCGGCATGGCGACGCTACGGGCCGACTCGTTGGTGGTGATCAACCCACGGATCGAAATCGATCGACGACCCGATGCGCCAGTACGCGAATACACGCCGACGGCCAAGTCGATGCTCTACGCGCCGCGTGGGGAGCTGGCCGAACTGCGGGTTGAGCGGGATTCCGAAGGCATAGCCCGTCGAGCGTGGGCAACGGTGGAGTTTCGCCAGACAAACGCATGGGCCGCGGCGACCGGATTCGTCTTCGGGACGATCGAGGACAAGCAGCGAGGCTTCGGCGACGGTGACCTGTACATGCTTGACAGCGATCCGAACGACTGGTCCGGGAGCCACTCGATGAAGCTCGCGACTGCGCTGAGCGACGGTAGCCCCAACACGCTGCATGAGCGGCTTGATGGCCGGATGCCCACGATGGCCCACTGGCCCGAGGCGGCGAAGGCTGGCCAGCGACGGTTCGTCGACGGGCTGAAGGCGCTGCATACGGCCGGCCTGCTCGACGACTTCGAGCCGAGCAAGCTCGACTACATGGGCGAGCACGGCGACGACCCGATTCTCGTCGTTCAGGGGCCGCCGGGCACGGGGAAAAGCTACACGACCGCATTCGCGATTCTTGCTCGGATGCAGGGCGCTATGGATGCGGATATTCCGTTCCGCGTCGCCGTCTCCTGCCATACCCACGCGGCAATCAACGTGTTGTTGGGCAAGCTCGTCGAAACGCAAGAGCAGCTGGCCGAGCTGATGGCCGGCCACCCCGCGATTACCCGCCAGTACTTCCGGCCGGAATTGTCGAGCGTCCCGCTCTACCGCCTGAAGCCGAAGGAGGAGCCAAACTCGCCGATTTTGTCGCTACCGCCAGCTGACCAGCCAAAGATGGGTGAGAGGACTTTCTGGGGCCATCTGGAGCGCGAGCGGTATTGCGTTGTTGGCGGCACGCCGCTCGCCCATCGTTCGCTAGTCGTCAGCAAGCACGGGACGCCGAGGATGTTCGGGAACCTCCTGTTCCAGTGCCTGATCATCGATGAGGCGTCGCAAATGAACCTGCCGCTGGCGATGCTCGCGGCGCTGGCGCTGGCGCCAGACGGTCAGCTGATCGCGGTCGGCGATCACCGGCAGATGCCGCCGATCGTCAAGCACGACTGGGCGAACGAACGTCGCCGGACGTTCCAGGAGTACCGCACCTACGTATCCCTCTTCGAGACCTTGCTGGAGATGGGTCTGCCGACCATCCGCTTCAGCCGCAGCTTCCGGCTGCACAGCGAGATGGCCGATTTCCTCCGACGCGAGATCTACGCCGAGGACGGGATCGAGTTCCACTCGACTGAGACGAGGACGCTGCCCACGCAGATCGGGCTCGACCCATTCGTCGAGGCGGTGCTCGCGCCGGACTACCCGATCGTGGTCATCGTCCACGACGAGGATCGAAGCCAGCTGCGGAACGTCTTCGAGCAGAACCTGATCGCTCCGGTGCTGGAGACGCTGGCGACCGTCTATGGGCTGGACTGCCGGACGGGCCTGGGCGTCGTCGTGCCGCACCGGGCGCAACGGGCCGGCCTGCGGGACGCCCTGCCCGTCCTCTCCGAGGTGGACGAGACGGGCACAATCACTCACTCCTCCGTCGACACGGTCGAACGCTTCCAGGGAGACGAACGGTTGGTGATCGTCTACAGCGCGACCGAGAGCGACCCGCAGTACCTCGTCACCGCCAGCAAATTCTTGATGGACCCACGCCGGCTGACAGTGGCGCTCAGCCGTGCCCGGCGCAAGATCATCGTCGTGGCGGCGCGCTCGGTCTTCGGTATTTTCTCCTCCGATGAGGAGACGTTCAAGAACGCGCAGCTCTGGAAGAACTTGCTGCGCGAGGAGTGCACGGCGCTGCTCTGGGATGGCGACGCCGCCGGGATCGGCGCGCAGGTCTGGGGTAGCCGCCACCCCGACGACAATGGTCGAGGTGGCAGCAAGCCCGACGCCGATTAGCTCAGCGGCACGACCAGCCGGGGCCGCTCCTCGAACGCGTCCATCTCGACTGTCTGGACGACGTAGCCTGCGCCATCGGCAGTCGACGTTGCATTGACGTTGCCCAGCGCGTCCATCCCGACGATGTTCATCACGTTCGACCGTTCGGCGTAGGGATCGGGGAGATGGCGCAGATCGCGCATCGCCTCGGTCAACGCCTGCTCCAGCGACATGCCGAAGCGCATGTAAGTCACGACGCTGTGGGCGGTCGCACAGCGGATTGCCATTTCGCCGCGACCGGTGCAGGCAGCTGAGCCGAAGCGGTTGTCGGCGTAGTTGCCGGCTCCGATGATCGGCGAGTCGCCCAGCCGGCCCGGCCACTTGAAGCCCCAGCCGGATGTCGAGACCGCGCAGGCGATGTCGCCGGCCAGATCCCGCACGATGACGTTGGTCGTGCCGAAGATCTTGTCGTGGAGGAGCTCTTTCCAGTGGCGCACCGTCGTCATGTAGGTCGAGTACTGGTCTTCGTAGGCGTTACTGGTCGTTTCGACATCGCCGATGATCCTGGCCCGCCAGACCTCGCGGGCCTCGGGTGTCAGTAGCTCGGCCTTCTCGAATCCGTGTGTCTCGGCGAAGAGCTCCGCGCCGGCCCCGGCAAGCATCACGTGCGGCGTCTCCTCCATCACCTTGCGGGCGATGTCGATCGGGTGTGGGTAGCCCTTGACCGCGCCGACTGCGCCGGCCGCCAACGTGCGGCCGTCCATCACCGTTGCGTCCAGCTCGACCTCGCCCAACAGGTTGGGGATGCCACCAGTGCCGACCCCGAAATCCTCAAGGTTGTCCTCGACGCAGTGCACGGCGGCGATCGCCGCATCCATCGCGCTGCCACCGCCACGCAGCACGTCGACCGCTGCCTGCATGCCGACCCGCGCGTTGGCGCTGCCGACGACGATCCCGACCGTGCCCTCTGGTTTGCTTGCCACCCTGTCTGATCCCTTCTCTCCCGAGTCAATCTGAGGGTCGAGGGAGGGTGCTGCCACCCTCCCCATCGTGTCTATTCTTCCGTGTGACGAGTATCAGTTGTCGCCGACCGCGACTGGATCGATGTTAGCTTGCGCGACGAGCGCGTTGAACGACGGGAGCTCCGTTTCTAACAGGCCATGCAGCCGCGTGACCTGTGCGTCAATGCGCGCCGACAGTTCCTCGAAGACCTCGACGGCCTGCTTCGTCGGAGGCTCGTCGGCGCTGGCTACCGCTCCTGCGAGGCGGCCGAGCTTCGAGTTGAGCATGACCGGCACGTTGAGCGTGTCCTTGGGGCTTTTCGCCCGCACCTGGATCAGCGCCGCCTCGATCGCGTCGATGGACTCCGTGATTTGCCGGCCTTTAGCTCCGATCTTCGCCCCGTCGCTCGTGCGCTCCGCACGAGCTACCCAGCGGCCGATCTGCTCGCGGGCCGAGCGGATCCGGTTGATCGCCGTGTTGGTCTCGGAGAGCTTGCCGCGGATCTTCAACAGGAAGTCGAGCTGTGCCTGCAGATCTTCCGGCGTGGCCTCGTAGCGCGGATCCTTCAGTATCGTGAAGCGCTGCGACAGCTCAGTCTGGCCAACAGACAGCCGCGCCTCGTAGTCGCTGGGGATGGCGCGTGGGCCGACCGTTGATGGCTGATCGCCGCCCTTCGCCATGAGCTTGACGGCGTCGGCGTGGCGCATATTCCAGACGAATCGGTTCAGCCCCGCGAGGGATGGGATATACGTCTCGTTCGTGTCATTGCCCGCTCCGCTGGCTAGCGGCTTGCTACGGAACGCGCGGATCTCGGCGCCAGCGGCGTCGAAGATCGTCAGACTGACTGGCTCCTTCGGAGCTTCCGGGAGGATGTAGTAGAAGACGACGCCGTCGTCGGGGTTGTGGCCGGCATCGAGGAAGCGGCGGCGTGTCTGCCCCCACTGATCCTTGACCGGGATGTAGGTCTGAACGATGCCGCCGACGAAGAGGTAGTTGCGACCGGGAACCTCCGCGTTGCCGAAGCCGCTCAGGCGCGTCGAGCGGACCGTGTCCTTCGGCTGGAACAAGCGGGCCGCGTCAGATTCGTTGTCGCCCGCGAGCTGGCGCACCAGTGTCAGGTCGTCCAGGATCCAGAACGCGCGGCCATGAGTGCAGACGAGCAGCTCGTCACCGACGACGACGAGATCGTGGATCGGAACGACGGGCAACCCCTCCTTCGCGGTCTTCGGCGATGTGCCGGCCATCGGCTGCCAGTTGGCGCCTGCGTCGAACGAGACGTAGATGCCAACTTCGGAGCCAGCGTAGAGCAGCCCCGGAACGATCGGATCCTCGCGAACGACACGGGTGAAGATGTCGTCCGGGATGCCGTTGGTGATCCTCGTCCAGCTCGTGCCGTAGTCATGCGTGACATAAATATACGGATGGAAGTCGTTCAGCTTATATCGTGTGGCCGCGAGCCAGGCCGTGGCCGGGTCGTGGGGAGAGGCTTCGATGAGGCTCATCAGCGCCCAGTCGGGGATTGTTGACGGGGTCGCGTCATCCCACGTCGCGCCGCGGTCGCGGCTGATGTGGACGAGGCCGTCGTCGGAGCCTGCCCAGATGACCTGCGGATCGAGCGGCGAGATGGCGATGGTAAAGACGGTCGCGTACACCTCTGCGCCGCTGTTGTCTTTGGTGATCTCTCCGCCGGATGAGTGGAGTGTCTCCGGGTCGGCCCGGGTCAGATCCGGGGAGATCACTTCCCAGGCGCGGCCCCCGCTGGTTGAGCGGTGAACGACGTTGGACCCGTAATAGAGTACGTCGGGGTTGTCGGGCGCGAGGAGCGTCGGTGACGTCCAGTTGGTGCGGAACTTGTAGGCTTCCGATCCCGCGCCACGAACACTCTCCGGCCATACTGCGATGTCGAGCACCTGTGCGCGTCCGTGGTCGTAGTGCGTCAGTGTGCCGGCCTGCGCGCCCGCGTAGATGATGTCGGGGTCGTCGGGGCGGATCGCGATGTAGCCAGACTCTCCGCCGCCGATCTCGTACCAGTCGGTCAGCGCGATCGCGTCGGTGTCCGAGCGGCTCGGCACGCTCATCGTTGTGTTGTCCTGCTGCGCGCCGTAGACGCGATAGGGATATCGCGTGTCGGCGGTCGCGTGATAGAACTCGCCGGTTGGCTGGTTGTAGATCGTCGACCAACTCTGGCCACCGTTGACACTGACGCAGCCTCCGCCGTCGCCGGCGAGAATGACGCGGTCGGTGTTGGCCGGGTCGATCCAGAGATCATGGTAGTCGGCATGCGGGCCGGCGACGACCGAATATGTCGCGCCTCCGTCGACCGAACGCCAGATCTCGAAGTTCAGCACCCAGACTGTGTTGGGGTCGCGCGGATCGGCGCGAATGTGGTTGAAGTACCACGGCCGGCCGGTGAGGTTTGTGTCGCTGGAGAGCTGTTGCCAGGTCTCCCCGCGATCCTCCGAGCGGTAGACCCCATTCTTCCTGGTCAGCTGATCGGCCTCGACGATCGCCCAGATGCGGTTGCCGCTAGCGGCAATGGCGATCTCCATCTTGCCCTTGTTCCCCTCGGGCATGCCCGGGTTCTTCGTGATCTCCTGCCAGGTATCGCCACCGTCGGTCGAGCGGAAGATCGCGCTGCCCGGGCCGCCGCTGTTGAGATAGTGCGGGCCGCGCTCTGCCTCCCAGAAGCACGCGTAGAGGATGCGTGGATTGGTCGGGTCGATCTCTAGGAAGTTGGCGCCGGTGCGTTCGTTGACGAATAGCACCTGCTGCCAGGTCGATCCGCCGTCTCGCGAGCGGTAGACGCCTCGTTCGGCGCTGGGGCCGTGGGCGTGGCCGAAGGCGGCTACCCAGACCAGGTCGGGATTCGTAGGATGGACGACGACGCGACCGATGTGGCGGACCGCACCGAGGCCGATATGTTGCCAGGTCTGTCCGGCGTCGGTCGACCGGTAGATGCCGTCGCCGTGCGAGACGTTGCCGCGGATTGTCGACTCGCCCATGCCAGCATAAATGACGTTCGGGTCGGATGGCGCGACGGCCAGCGCGCCGACTGACGAGCGCCGGAAGTAGCCGTCGGAGACGTTCTGCCAGGTCGATCCGGCATCGTCGGTCTTCCAGACTCCTCCGCCGGTCGAGCCGAAGTAGAAGACGCCGAGGTGAGCCGGGTCGCCGCTGACCGTCGTCACCCGCCCGCCACGGGTCGGACCGATCGAGCGCCAGTCGAGCCGGTCGAGGATCTGCTGCCGGGACATGTGAGCTCCTCTCTGAAACACCGCGACGGTACTACGCTAAATCCGTCAGGCGAGCCACGACGCTGGTTCGTAGAGCGACGAGCGCAGGCCGGCCCAGAGGACGCGGTACTGCTCCCAGGCGTCGTCGCCGGGGACGGAGATCGTGACCGGGCCGAGTCGCTCGATACCGGCCGTCCGCGCGGCGCGGTCGCACTGCTGCATCGTCAGGAAATCGACCTCGATCGAAAGCGGGCTGCCGGGCGCGTAGACATGGGCTTTGTCGAGCTGGATGAGCGCCCGTTCGGCGGCTGCGATGATGTCATCCTGGGCGGCCTTCAGCGGCCGGCAGATGGCCGCGTTGCGGCCGCTCGCTTCCTTTACCACGACCGTCTCGATCTGCTCTCCGAGGAACGACCGCGCTTCTTTCGTGGTCGTCAGGTCGCCAGTGACGAGCACGACCGGAATGCCCAGCGCGCCGAGGATTGCCGCGTTCAGGCCGGTCTCGCCGTGGGGCTTGCCGTTGACCCGCAACTCGTGGACGGCGACGCCAGCGATGGTGTGCGGGTGGACGGCGTCGTAGGTCTGCGCCATCGCGTGATAGCCAACGAAGAGCGCGGCGTCGAACGAGCGGCTATCGACGCCCTGGAGCTGGCAGTAGTCGCGAGCGTTCGCGCTGCCGCTCATCAGGTGCGCGGCAGGGTGCAGATCCTCGAAGAAGATATTGCGCATCGGGCCGTGGCCGTCCGCGACGAGGATGTAGTCTGCTCCGGCGCGGGCCGCGCCCTCGACGGCGGCGTTGGCGTCTCCGGTCATCAGCCGCCGGCCACGGTCGTACTCGCGTCCCTCCGCGCCCATCATGTCGCCGTGAACGATGCCGGTGATCCCCTCCATGTCGACCGAGATATAGACGTTCATTGCTGTTCCTTTCTCTCCCGGCGTCCCTCATTCTCCGTCGCGCATGGTAGACGACACGGGCTAATCCCGCGAGAGCCATTGACGGACTCCGGCCTCGCCAGTAGGTTGTCCGAGCGACGTGGCGATGCCGCCGGCAGGGAGGGCAGTGACAGATGCAGGCAGGTCAATACGACACCGTGATCCGCGGCGGGCGAGTGATCGACCCGGCCTCGGAAGTTGACGGGGAGCTGGATGTCGCGATCAGCGGCGGGAAGGTCGCGGCAGTCGCTGCCGGGATCGACGCGACGAACGCGGCGCGTGTCATCGACGCGAGTGGGCAGATCGTGACGCCGGGCCTCGTCGATCTGCACACACATATCTACTGGGGCGTCACCTACTGGGGTATCGAGCCGGACCCGGTCGCCGCGGTCAGCGGGGTGACGACCTGGCTGGATGTCGGCAGTGCGGGATCGTATACGTTCCCCGGCTTCCGCCGATTCATCGTCGAGCCGAGCAGGATTCGCGCGTTCGCGTTGCTGAACCTGTCGGCGATTGGTCTGGTCGCGCCGACCTGGGAACTGTCGAACCCCGATTACCTGAATGTCGATCTCGCCGAGTTGATCGTCAACGAGAATCGCGATCTGATCCTCGGGATCAAGGCGCGAATCGACCGCAACACCACACGAGGTGTCGGCCTGCTGGCGGTCGAGCGCGCGCGTGAGCTGGCCGACAGGGTCGGACTGCCGCTGATGGTCCACATCGGCTCCGGACCGCCGACGATCCGCGAGGTGGCCGGCCTGCTGCGTCCGGGCGACATCCTGACTCACTGCTTCACCGGCGGCGACATGCGGATTATGGATGGAGACGGCAAGGTTCTCCCGGAGATACAGGAGCTGCAGAAGCGCGGGCTGGTGCTGGACATCGGCCACGGCGGCGGCTCGTTCTCTTACGAGGTGACCGAGGCGATGCTGGATCAGGGCGTCGTGCCAGACGTGATCTCCAGCGACATCCACCAGACTGCCCGGCAGGGGCCGATGTTCGACTTGCCGACTACATTGTCGAAGTTCCTCAACCTGGGCATGAGCCTGCCGGACGTCATCGCGCGAGCGACCACGAACGCGGCGAAGGCGATGGGCAAGCCCGAGCTCGGCACGCTGGCGCTCGGAGCGCCGGCCGACGTCGCGATCTTCCGGCTAGACGAAGGGGAGTACGCATTCTTCGATGCCGGCATGGACCGGCGTTCGGGCGCGCAGCTGTTGACCGCAACGGAGACGTTGGTCGATGGCGAGCCGTTGCCGCGCGTCCCCGAGTTGCCAATGCACTCGTGGGCAAAGCTGCAGGAGCACCAGCAAGGTGTTCGACGGCCTGAGGACTACGGTAAGTAAGCGAGAATAGCTAGTGGAGAAGAAGTGACTGATATTCGAATGCTGCCGTTCGATGTGGCGGTGGCCGCGACCGTGCTTGCTGATATCCAGATCTCGCCAGACGGCAGCCAGGTTGCCTACGTAACAACCGCGGCGTCAGTCGAGGGCGAGGCCCCGACCAGCGCGATCTGGCTGGTGAGCGCCGAGGGTGGCGCCTCTCGACGGCTGACCACGTCGGAGGTCGTGGACGGCGCGCCTCGTTGGTCTCCGGACGGCTCGGCCATCGCGTTCCTGTCGGACCGGCTCAAGCGCGGCGTCACGCAGGTGTACGTCATCACACTCAGTGGCGGCGAGGCGATCCGGCTCACGGAGCACCCGGGGCCGGTCACCAGCGTCGAGTGGTCGCCGGATGGTCGGATGCTTGCGTTCACCGCGATGGACGGCGAGTCTCCGGATGCGAAACGCCGGCAGGAGGAACGTGACGACGAGCATGTCGTCGACGCGGATCTGAAGCGCGCAAGCCTGTGGGTGATCGACCTTCCGGAGGATCTCCGCGCTGCCGGGGTGCTGCCGGAGTCACGGCGGATCTCCCCGGAGGGATTGCATGTTGGCTCGCTCGCGGGGCGTGGATTCTCCTGGGCGCCGGATTCACAGGGGCTGGCTGCCGTTGTCGCTCCCGGGCCGAAGGCCGACCACCTGTTCGCCCCGGATCTCGCGACCTTCGAGATGGACGGCACGATGCATCGCCTCGGAAACTTCGAGGGCCTTGGCGATGCCCCAAGCTTCAGCCCCGATGGCTCGACGCTGGCCTTCATCGGCTGCGAACATCGGATGCCGTCGTTGTTCTCGCTGCGGATCATCCCGGTCGGCGGCGGTGAGTCTCGTGTGGTCCTCCCCGACTACAAGGGGTCGTTCACCAGCGTGAGCTGGCTGCCCGAAGGTGACCGCCTGCTGGCGATGATCGAGGAGGGACAGCAGCATGCCATCCGCTTCGTCGATGTCGAGGCACGAAGCGCCGAGGCGGCCTTCGCTCTGCCGGCCGGCTCCGCGGGCCGGTCGGGGCATCCGCTGAGCGTTTCGCGGGATGGTTCGCGGGTCGCGTTCGCTCGCGCGGGCAACGACACGTTGGCAGACCTGTACGTCGCCGATATCGGGGGGACGCCCCGCAAGCTGACGGATCTGAACCCCTGGGTGCGCGACTATGACTTCGGCGAGATGCGCGAGGTTACCTGGACTTCAACCGATGGGATGGAGATCGAGGGCCTGCTGATCCTTCCGGTCGGTTACCAGGAGGGGCAGCGCTATCCGTTGCTTCTCCATATCCATGGTGGACCGTGCGGCGCATGGACGACTCAGCTCTACACGAACTGGCACGACTGGGGTCAGTTCCTGGCTCAGCGCGGCTATGCAGTGCTGATGCCGAACCCGCGTGGATCGTCCGGCCAGGGCTCGGAGTTTCTTTGCGCCATCGTCGGTTGCTATGGCGAGCCAGATTGGGACGATCTGATCACCGGGGTCGACGCGATGATCGAGCGTGGGATCGCCGATCCGGAGCAGCTCGTCGTCGGCGGCTGGAGCGGCGGCGGATTCCTGACGAACTGGACGATCACCCATAGCAATCGCTTCAAGGCAGCTGTCTCCGGCGCAGGCATTTCGAACTGGGTCAGCTTCCAGGGAACGGCGGATGT
>Ga0209477_1000319_pt1 | contig 29452 bp, 38 predicted proteins | sample KloWWTupernatant_FD_187180 | JGI IMG/M metagenome (GOLD analysis project Ga0209477, IMG submission 187180) | Active sludge microbial communities from Klosterneuburg, Austria, studying microevolution and ecology of nitrifiers - Klosterneuburg... | ecosystem: Engineered > WWTP > Aerobic digester >...
TAATTTCGCCGATTGCGATGGAAGATGGTGTTCGTTTTGCGATTCGTGAAGGCGGTCGCACCGTGGGTGCAGGTGTTGTATCCAAGGTACTGGAGTAATTTTAAATGGCAAGTCAAGTGATAAAGATTCGTTTAAAGTCGTATGATCATCGGCTGATTGATAAATCTGCTAAAGAGATCGTTGATACGGCTAAGCGAACGGGCGCTCAAGTACGAGGTCCTGTGCCATTGCCTACACGTCATGAGCGTTTTACCGTGTTGGTTTCGCCGCATGTCGATAAGAATGCGCGTGATCAGTACGAAATTCCGGAACATAAGCGTTACGTCGAGATTGTAGAACCAACGGAAAAGACAGTAGACGCGCTGATGAAATTAGATTTAGCTGCTGGCGTTGATGTTCAGATAGCTGTTAGTTAGGGGTAGAAAAATGATTGGTGTCGTTGCGACTAAATGTGGAATGACGAGGATTTTCGATGCGGAAAGTGGGGCATCGATCCCTGTAACGGTAGCGATAGTGGAACCTAACCGCATTGTACAGATGAAAACGCTTGAGAATGATGGCTATATTGCCATTCAAGTGACTCGTGGTGAAGTTAAACCCAGTCGTATTACCAAAGCTGAAGCGGGGCATTTTGCAAAGGCAAACGTGGTTGCTGGTAAAGATTTAATGGAATTTCGTGCGGAAGCAGAAGACTGTAAAGACCTTACTGTCGGTAGCGAAATTGGCGCTGATTTCTTTAAAGTTGGTCAAAAAATTGATGTGGCAGGACTGACGCGAGGACGTGGTTTTGCGGGTTGTATTGTTCGGCATAATTTTAGTTCACAGCGAGCATCTCATGGTAACTCGTTGTCTCATAATACACCGGGCTCCATTGGTCAAAATCAAACGCCAGGCAGAGTGTTTAAAGGTAAAAAAATGGCTGGACAGTATGGTAATACGCAACGTACGGTTCAAAATCTAGAGGTTGTTCGAATTGATTTAGAGCGACATGTTATTCTGATTAAAGGCGGAGTTCCTGGAGCGCCCGGCGGAAAGCTTATTATTTATCCGGCGGTCAAACATAATATTCAATCAAATGCTCAATCAACGGTTGCGGCCTAAGGAGATATCGATGGAAATCGCATTCGCCGTGCCTAGTCATGAGGCACCCAAAAAAGGTTTAGAAGTATCTGCTATAACGTTTGGAAGAGATTTTAACGAAGCGTTGGTACACCAGGTAGTTACTGCATATTTAGCAGGCGCGCGTTCGGGAACGCGTGCGCAAAAAACGCGTGCAGAAGTGCGTGGCGGGGGCGCTAAGCCATGGCGCCAAAAAGGAACAGGTAGAGCGCGTGCAGGTACCATTCGAAGTCCATTGTGGCGAGGGGGCGGTCGCATATTTGCTGCAAAGCCTCAGGATCATAGTCAAAAAATCAATAAGAAGATGTATCGAGGTGCGATGCAAGCCATTTTATCCGAGCTTGTACGGCAGGATAGATTGCTTGTTGTTGACGCGATTGAAATTTCACAGCCAAAAACACGTGATTTGTTGGCGAAATTGAAAGCATTGGGATTAAAAGAGGTTCTGATTGTTACAGGTCAATGGGATCCGAATTTGTATCTCTCGGCACGTAATGTACCGAAGATTGATGTACAGCAAGCGCCGAATGTTGATCCGATTAGTTTGATTAAATTCGATAAAGTTATTATGACTGTCGATGCGATCCGTAAATTTGAAGAGGTATTCAAGTGAACGAAAAACGCTTATACACAATTATATTAGGGCCTCATACCACTGAAAAAGCGGTGAGTGTTGCTGATCAGATCGCATTTCGCGTTGCAAAAGACGCAACTAAAACAGAACTGAAAGAAGCTGTGCAAAAACTTTTTTCGGTTAAAGTGGTATCGGTTCGAATTGTTAATGTCATGGGGAAAACGAGACAATTTAGACAAAGGCAAGGTGAGAGATCCGATTGGAAAAAGGCTTATGTTCGTTTGGACAAAGGCCAAGCGATTAACTTAGATGCCTTCCAATAAATAACAGGGTATTCAATATGGTAACAACTGTAGTAAAAATGAAACCGACCTCACCAGGGCGTCGGTTTGTTGTAAAAATCGTTAACCCCGAATTACATAAGGGAAAGCCTTATGGACCTTTGGTCGTCTCAAAACAACAAACCGGTGGTCGGAATTGTTATGGACGAATTACGGCTTGGCAGCGAGGTGGTGGACACGCTCAACGTTATCGGATTATCGATTGGCGTCGTAAAAAGGAAGGGATCCCTGGAAAAATTGAGCGTTTGGAATATGATCCAAACCGCAGTGCGAATATTGCATTGGTACTTTATGCCGATGGTGAGCGTTGTTATATGGTTGCGCCTAAAGGATTATCGGTTGGTTCAGAAATTTTAGCGGGCGGTGAAGCACCTATTGCAGTTGGCAATTGTTTACCGCTCCGAAATATACCGGTAGGTTCGGTTGTGCATTGTGTGGAAATGAAACCCGGCAAAGGTGCGCAGCTGGCGCGCAGTGCGGGGACTTCTGTTCAATTGTTGGCCAGAGAAGGGGCTTATGCAACGCTTCGTTTAAAATCCGGCGAAGTTCGACGCGTTTTGGTAGAATGTCGTGCAACCATTGGTGAAGTCGGAAACAGCGAACATAATTTACGCAAGCTCGGGAAAGCGGGTGCAAGTCGATGGCGTAATAAACGTCCGAGAGTGCGAGGGGTTGCTATGAACCCGGTTGATCATCCGTTAGGCGGAGGAGAAGGGCGTACATCGGGTGGTCGTCCACCGTGTACACCTTGGGGTATTCCAGAGGGTAAAAAGACACGTCGTAATAAGCGCACGAATAAACTGATTATTCGTCGGCGTAAAGCAACGAAGTAAAAGGAGAAGGGTTCCATGCCACGTTCTTTGAGAAAGGGGCCATTTGTAGATGCACACTTGCTAAAAAAAGTAGAGCAAGCGATAGCAACGCGTATTAAGAAGCCGATTAAGACTTGGTCTAGGCGTTCGATGATTTTGCCAGACATGGTGGGTTTAACAATTGCAGTGCATAATGGTCGGCAGCACGTACCTGTTTTAATTAATGAGAATATGGTCGGACATAAATTGGGTGAGTTCGCTGCAACGCGACTTTTTCGAGGACATTCGGGTGATAAAACCGCGAAAACTGTGAAAAAGGGTGGTAAAGATGCTGGCGGTAAAGACAAAGGTAAAGGTAAGTAGGGGATTGTCATGCTTGAAGTGAGCGCCAAATTAAGTGACGCAAGGCTTTCGCCGCAAAAAGCGCGATTGGTGGCTGATCTCGTGAGAGGGTTGCCAGTAGGTAGGGCGTTGAATATTTTGAGTTTTAGCCCGAAAAAGGCAGCCCAAATCCTGAAGAAATTATTGGTATCTGCGATTGCAAATGCAGAACATAATAACGCGTTAGATGTAGATGAGCTTTCGGTTGCACGCATTTTTGTAAATGAAGCACCGAGATTAAAACGATCGACGCAACGCGCTAAAGGGCGAGGAAATCGAATTGTTAAAAGAAATTGTCATATTACTGTAGTGGTTGCGTAATTAGTTAGAGAGAGGTTTTCATGGGACAAAAGGTACATCCAATTGGTATTCGCTTAGGATACATCCGGGAAAGTTCTTCTAAGTGGTTTCCGGAAAGTGGCAAAAGTGGCGGTTCGTTTGCAAAAATATTAGCAAGCGATCTCGAAATTCGCGCCTATGCAGCCAAAAAATTACCTGAAGCGGCGGGTGTGAGTCAGGTTTTGATTGAGAGAACTGGTCGTAATGTTCGCATTACACTCAAAACAGCGAAGCCCGGTGTGATTATTGGCAAGAAAGGTGAGGATATTGAAAAATTTCGAGCCGACATCAGTGCTAAAATTGGGTTTCCTACAGATCGTATTCATATCAATATTGAAGAGATCCGCAAGCCGGAATTGGATGCGACACTGGTTGCTAGAAGTATTGCACAGCAGCTAGAGCGCAGAATTATGTTTAGACGTGCGATGAAGCGTGCAGTCACAAGCGCATTACGACAAGGTGCTAAAGGTGTTAAAGTGTATGTTTCTGGTCGTTTAGGCGGTGCTGAAATTGCACGTAGTGAAATATACCGTGAAGGTCGTTTGCCACTACATACTTTTAGAGCGGATATTGATTATGGGACTGCCATTGCAAAGACCACTTATGGTGTGATTGGCGTGAAAGTGTGGATTTTCAAAGGTGAAATTTTGACTGGGAAGCCACAACAATCTACACAAGAAGTTGCGTAAGCCGAGGGGATTATCATGTTACAGCCTAAGCGAACCAAATTTCGCAAACAATTTAAAGGGCACAACCGCGGGGTTGCAACCCGGGGTAATAAGGTTAGTTTTGGCGAATTTGGCTTAAAAGCGATGGATCATGCGCGTATTACGGCGCGTCAAATTGAGGCCGCAAGACGTGCGATTAGCCGATATATTAAACGCGGTGGGAAAATATGGATACGGATTTTTCCAGACAAGCCTATTACGCAGAAGCCTTTAGAAGTCCGTCAGGGGAGTGGTAAAGGAAACGTAGAATATTGGGTGGCTTTGGTACAACCAGGTAGAGTCCTATTTGAAATAGAAGGGGTGACACCGGAGTTGGCTGCAGAAGCCTTTAGGTTAGCGGCTTCCAAGCTTCCTGTTGCAACGGAGCTTGTTCCACGGGAGATTATGTAATCATGAAAGCAGCAGAACTGGTTGGAAAATCCATTGGCGAGTTGAATACAACGCTAACAACTTTACGACGTAAGTTATTTAAATTGCGACTAGTAAAAGCGAGTGGAGAATTAGTAAAGACGCATGAAATTAAAGAAACGCGTCGAAATATTGCGAGAGTAACGACGATGATAGCAAAAGAAGGTAAAAAGACATGAGTGAGCGATTAAGCCAAGGTCGCACCGAGCAGGGAGTTGTGGTCAGTGATAAAATGGATAAAACCATTACTGTCCGCGTTGTTCGAAAAGTGAAACACCCTCTGTATGGTAAAATTATGACCCGTTCCACTAAATATCATGCACACGATCCTGAAGGTCTGTGCAAAGAAGGGGATTGGGTTGTTATTGGAGAATCCAGACCGATTTCAAAAACAAAAAGTTGGGTACTGGTAGAACGGCTTGAAAAAATAGAGCGAGAAGTGTTATGATTTCCGACTTTGACGGAGGCGAGCAATGATTCAAGTGCAGTCCATGCTCGATGTCGCTGATAACAGTGGCGCACGTCGTGTTATGTGTATTAAGGTTTTGGGTGGTTCAAAACGGCGTTACGCGGGTATCGGCGACGTGATTGTTGTCACTGTCAAAGAGGCGATTCCGCGCGGTAAGGTGAAAAAAGGGGATGTCTTAAAGGCCGTTATTGTTCGAACGTGTAAAGGCGTTCGTCGGTCAGATGGCTCATTAATTCGTTTTGATAAAAATTCAGCAGTGATATTGAATAATCAGTTACAACCCATTGGTACGCGTATCTTTGGTCCCGTAACACGCGAATTACGGGGTGAGCGGTTTATGAAGATTATTTCGTTAGCCCTTGAAGTGTTATAGGTGAATAGCTATGAATAAGATTAAAAAAGGCGATGCAGTGGTGATCGTTGCTGGCCGTGATAGGGGACGCCAGGGTACTGTTTTATCCGTACTAAAGTCCAAAACGCGATATGCGGATGCTTTTCGTCTTTTGGTTGAAGGCATTAACTTAATTAAAAAACATACCAAGCCTCAGCAAGAAAAAGCGGGTGGTATTATAGAAAAGGAAGCACCCATTGCGATCTCGAATGTTGCAATATTTAATGCAGCAACAGGCAAGGCTGACCGGGTTGGATTTAAAATATTAGAAAATGGTCGCAAAGTAAGAGTATATAAGTCGACGGGAGAAGTGGTTGATCATGCGTAACACCCCGAAGTTGAAAGATTTTTATAGTAAAACCATCGTTGCTCAGCTAATGAAAGATTTAGGTTGTGCGAATGTGATGGAAGTGCCTCGTATTACCAAAATAACCTTGAATATGGGTGTCGGTGAAGCGGTAAATGATAAAAAAGTGGTTGATAATGCGGCTGCAGATATGGCCAAAATTGCCGGACAAAAGCCTGTTATCACCAAAGCGCGGAAATCTATCGCGGGATTTAAGGTGCGTGAACTGTGGCCAGTGGGTTGCAAGGTTACATTGCGTCGCGATCGTATGTATGAATTTTTAGAGCGCTTACTGTGTATTGCGATTCCACGTATTCGTGATTTTCGGGGGCTAAATCGACGTTCTTTTGATGGTCGTGGTAGTTATTCCATGGGTATTCAAGAACAAATTGTGTTTCCCGAAATTCAGTACGATAAAATCGATGCATTGCGTGGATTAGATATTACCATTACAACAACCGCGAAAACCAATGAAGCAGGTCTCGCGTTGTTGTTAGCATTTCAGTTTCCTTTTAAGGAGTAGGGCTCTCATGGCAAGATTGTGTAAGAGAGAAAAAGATAAACGTCAGCGTAAGTTGGTGAATAAATATCAAGCCGTTAGAGAAGAATTACGAAGCAGAATTCGTGATAAAGATTTAAGTTTTGAAGAGAAATTAATTGCGCAAGCAAAAATGCAGAGTTTGCCCAGAGATTCTAATCGCGTTCGATTAAGGAACCGTTGTCTAGTAACGGGTCGTTCACGAGGGGTTTATCGTAAGTTCGGTTTAGGTCGAAATAAATTGCGGGAATATGCGATGAACGGGCTTATTCCTGGTTTACGTAAGGCAAGTTGGTAGGAGCATAGAGATGAGTTTACAAGATCCCATTGCCGATATGTTGACCCAGATCCGTAATGGACAAATGGCTAAAAAAGAAAGCGTTACCTTTCCGGCTTCTAAATTAAAGATTGCCATTCTGCGGATATTAGAAGAGGAAGGTTACATTCTATCGTTTAAGAAAATAGGTGATGTAAAACCAACTATTATGGTTCATTTGAAATATTTTAATTCGAAGCCTGTTATAGAGAAGATAAGACGGGTCAGTCGTCCGGGCTTGCGAATTTATAAGCCAAAAGATGAATTACCTAAAATAATGGGTGGATTAGGCATCTCAATTTTATCGACATCCGAAGGTGTTATGACCGATAAGAAAGCGCGTCAATGTGGACAGGGCGGCGAAGTCCTGTGTGCTGTTAGCTAGGAGTAATCAATGTCCAGAATTGCGAAAAAGCCATTAACCGTTCCCAAAGGCGTTGAATTTAATCAAATTGGCCGGGAAGTGCATATTAAAGGCGAGAAAGGTGCTTTTAAATTATCCCTCGACTCAGCAGTTTCGATTGTCGTAGAGGGAGACCTTATTTCTGTGGGGCCGACCGCAGCGGTACATCCGATGGTCGGAACTACCCATAAGCTAATTATGAATATGCTGCAAGGCGCCCATAAAGAATTTGAACGAAAATTGCAGTTAGTTGGGGTGGGATATCGTGCAAAAATTGAAGGCGAAATTTTAGAACTGAGTTTAGGATTTTCGAATCCTGTGCGATTCCCAATACCTGCAGGTATCAGCATTAAGGTGCCTACGAATACGGAAATTATTGTTAGCGGTGTTGATAAGCAAGTTGTGGGTGAAACAGCTGCTAAAATTCGGAAGTTCCGTCCACCAGAATGTTATAAAGGCAAGGGTGTGCGGTATTTTGGTGAAGTTGTAAAAATCAAGGAAACTAAAAAGAAATAGGATGATATGATGCGTACTACTAGTAGTCATAAACAAAGAACACGTGCACGCCGAGTAAATCGGTCTCGAGGTAAAGTATTTGACTTGCGTACCGTTTATTTAAGCGTGCATCGTACGGCGCAGCATATTTATGCGCAAGTTTTTGCACCGAGAGGGTCGGCTGTTTTGGCTTCGGCTTCTAGCCTTGAAGCAGAACTGCGGACTCAAAAAATAGGTCCAGGAAAGTTGAAAATGGCAGAAGCCGTTGGAAAATTGGTGGCAGAACGCGCAAAGACTAAGGGTATTACAAAAATAGCCTTTGATCGTTCTGGTTATAAATATCATGGTCGTGTTAAAGCTTTGGCGGAAGCAGCGCGAGCTAATGGCTTAATTTGTTAAGGGTTTAAAAACATGGCAAGTCCAGCAAGTTCAGATTTAAATGCAAAAGGCGATGGCTTTCAAGAGAAGTTAGTAGCGGTTTGCAGAAGTTCAACGACGAATAAGGGTGGAAGAACCTTTAGTTTTTCTGCGCTAACGGTTGTGGGTGATGGTAAAGGCCGCATTGGTGTTGGTCGCAGTAAAGCACGAGAAGTGCCTGTCGCGATTCAAAAAGCGATGGAAAACGCACGCCGTAATTTAATCCGTATTGAACTCAATGGCTCGACACTTTTTCATCCTGTAGAATCTCGGCATGGTGCATCAAAAGTGATTATGCTACCGGCTTCTCAGGGAACAGGTATTATTGCAAGTAATTCTATGCGCGCTATTTTCGAGGTGCTGGGTGTGCACAACGTTTTAGCCAAGTGTATTGGTTCGAGCAATCCTGTTAACGTTGTTCGTGCAACGCTAAGCGGTTTGCAAAAAATGTCTTCTCCAGAACAAGTCGCTGCAAAACGCGGTAAGAATGTGAGCGATGTGATTGGAACTCGCGCTTCGAGAGGAGATGCTACCAGTGAGTAACACAAAAAATAAAAATGCGAAAACCGTGAAAATTACATTAATTAAAAGTAGTTCAGGACGCTTACCGCTTCATCGAGCCACATTGCTCGGATTAGGTTTGCGTCGACAACGTCAAACGGTTGAATTAGAAGACACCCCGTGCGTATGGGGAATGATTAATCAGGTTTCCTATCTTCTATCAGTGGAGCCATCTGCATGAGATTAAATACATTAAAACCCGCAGCCGGATCAAAAAAGAAGCCAGTGCGTTTAGGTCGTGGTATTGGTTCTGGTATGGGAAAAACCTCAGGGAAAGGACATAAAGGGCAAAAAGCACGTGCCGGCGGATACCATAAAGTGGGGTTTGAAGGTGGACAGATGCCATTGCAGCGTCGATTACCCAAATTTGGTTTTACATCGCGTACAGCACGCTTTATGGCAGAAATTCGACTAGATGCTCTGAATAAAATGACTGCAGATGTGATTAATCTGCAAGCATTGTATGATGCCAATTTGGTTTCTATGCCAATTAAGAATGCTAAAATTATTTTAGCAGGTAAGATTGTACGTCCTGTGACAGTGCAAGGTTTATTAGTGACGAAGGGTGCAAAAGAAGCGATTGAGGCTTCTGGGGGCAAAATCGAATAACCCATGCAAAGAACTGCGCTCCCATCTGGAAATCTTCGATCCTTATCCGAATTAAAAAAACGAATATTTTTTTTAATCGGTGCTCTGCTCGTCTATCGAATTGGTGCTCAGATTCCGGTGCCCGGTCTTGATCCCGCACGCTTAGCAGAATTATTTTCGGGTAATCGTGGAATTTTGGAGCTTTTCAATTTATTTTCGGGTGGCGCTTTGGCTCGCTTAAGTTTATTTGCGTTAGGGATTATGCCCTACATTTCCGCCTCCATTATTATTCAGTTGTTAACAGTGGTTTGGCCAACCTTGGAACAGTTAAAGAAAGAAGGGCAGGTAGGACGCAAAAAGATTTCGCAATATACGCGTTATTCAACCCTCGCTTTAGCAACACTGCAAGCTGTGGGCATGGCACGATATCTTGCCAATTCGGGAATAGCCTTGGATCCGAATCTTACTTATTATTTTATCGTTACCTTAACGCTTGTTAGCGGCACGATGTTCTTAATGTGGCTCGGAGAGCAAATAACCGAACGTGGGGTAGGTAATGGTATTTCAATGATTATTTTTGCGGGTATTGTCTCAGGATTACCCAGTGCGGTTATTGGTACTTTAGAGAAGGTGAGCCAGGGTGAGATGCAAGCTATCGGTCTTGTCCTCTTATGTGTGATGTTAATGGCCATTATCGCTTTTGTCGTTTTTATTGAACGTGGGCAGCGTCGTATTACGGTTAATTACGCGCAACGACAACAAGGTCGAAAAATGTATGCGGCACAAAAGAGTCATTTGCCCTTAAAGCTCAATATGGCGGGCGTTATTCCGCCGATATTTGCATCGAGTTTTATTTTGTTTCCAGCGACTATTGCACAATGGTTTGGAAAAACACCGGGTTTTGAGTGGTTAACAGCACTTAGTCTTGCATTATCGCCCGGACAGCCCTGTTATATTTTATTATTTGCAGCAGCGATTATCTTCTTTTGCTTTTTTTATACGGCATTGGTATTTAACCCAAAAGAAACCGCCGAGAACTTGAAAAAATCGGGTGGGTATATTCCCGGGATTCGACCTGGTGATCAGACAGCGCAGTATATTGACAAGGTTATGACGCGTTTAACGATTGTTGGAGCAATTTATATTACATTGGTTTCTTTATTGCCCGAATTTTTAGTAATGGGATGGAATGTACCTTTTTATTTTGGAGGTACTTCTTTGTTGATTATTGTAGTGGTTGTGATGGATTTTATGGCTCAGGTGCAAGCACACCTGATGTCTCATCAATATGAATCACTTATGAAGAAAGCCAACCTAAAAGGTTCGCGATAATTTTTCAGTAGGGGCGGATACATAACTCAAGTAATTGTTTATGTGTTCACTCCTTTAGGGCTAGCCTTTATATATTTATAGGCGTAGAATTGTCATCTATTTATGCGACGGCTATTTGAGGACGAGGATGAAAGTAAGAGCATCAGTTAAAAAAATGTGCGACGGATGTGTTGTTGTCCGCCGCGAACGGGTAGTCAAGATTGTCTGCAAGAAGACAAGCAAACATAATCAAAGGCAGGGTTAATTATGGCCGTACGACTATCAGGAATTATACTTCCGCCCAATAAACATATTCGAATTGCGTTGCGCAGTGTTTATGGTATTGGTAGCCATAGAGCAATGGCTATTTGTAAAAAAGTGGGTATCGAGCCTTCAAGAAAGGTAAGCGATTTAAAAGATGAATATACAACAGTGCTTCAGGAAGCAGTGAATGAGTATGTTGTAGAAGGAGATCTGCGTCGTCGGGTTGCTATGGATATTAAGCGACTAAAAGATATTAAATGTTATCGGGGTCGTCGTCATACATTGGGTTTACCGGTTCGAGGACAACGTACTAAGACAAATGCGCGTACTCGAAAAGGACGTAAGCGACAGAGTCAAATGGCTATGAAGCCGCAATCAACAGAGGCAAAAAAATAGCGTAGGAAATTTGTAAATGGCAAAGGCATCAACAGCAAAGGCATCATCGAAAGCTTCGGGCTCTAAACCCACAGCTGCAGTGAGAACGCGTAAGAAAGTAAAACGTACAGTGACGACAGGCACTGTGCATGTGTTTGCATCTTTTAATAATACCATTATCACCGTATCGGATTCTCAAGGGAATACGATTGCATGGCAAACCGCCGGTGCTGCTGGGTTTAAAGGATCTCGTAAAAGCACGCCATATGCAGCGCAAATGGCAGCAAGAAAAGCTGTTTTGCAAGCAAAAGAATTTGGTTTAAAAACGGTGGATGTGAATGTTCGAGGACCTGGGCCTGGCAGAGAATCTGCTGTTCGCGCGGTAGGTGAAAATTTAATGATATTGCGAATTATTGATAAAACGGGTGTTCCCCATAATGGGTGCAGACCATCGAAAGAGCGTCGTGTTTAATATTTGAGGATAATGAAATGGCAAGATACTTGGGGCCTACGTGTAGAGTACAAAGAAGATTAGGAACCGATTTAGGTTTGAAGAGTCGTGTTCGAGAAATTGCTTCTAAGTGTAAGCTGGCTACACCGCCGGGTATGCATGGAGCAAAAAAGACGCGACGTACGACCGATCATGGTGTACAGCTTTGCGAGAAACAAAAATTCAGATACATGTACGGTGTGTTGGAGCGACAATTCCGTAAATACTATACAGAAGCCGCTAGACGCAAAGGCGCTACGGGTGAAAATCTATTTCAGTTATTAGAATGTCGTTTAGATAACGTTGTTTACCGCTTAGGATTTGGATGTACGCGTGCCGAAGCACGTCAATTAGTGCGTCATAAAGCGATATTGGTGAATGATAAAATTGTTAATATTCCTTCTTGTGCGGTAAAAGCGGGAGATGTCATTACAGTACGAGAAAAGTCTAAAACACAAGTACGAGTTCAGGATTCCCTTCGGCTAGCTGAAGGGGCAGGTTTTCCAGAATGGGTGGATGTGGATGTCAGTATAATGAAAGGCACATTCAAACGTATTCCTGATAGAAGCGAATTACCTACTGAATTTAATGAACAGTTGGTCGTAGAGCTTTACGCGAAGAAGTAGTGAGGAGCAATTCATGCAACGTGCCGTAACAGAATTTTTAAAGCCCAGATTAGTTGATGTCCAACAAGTAGGAGATCAGCGCGCTAAAGTCGTGGTAGAGCCACTTCCGCGTGGTTTCGGACATACCTTAGGGAATGCGTTAAGGCGTGTTTTGCTTTCATCTATGCCGGGATGTGCAGTCATTGAAGCATATATTGAGGGTGTGCTTCATGAATATACGACAAAAGAAGGTGTACAAGAAGATATTATTGATATTTTGCTAAATCTGAAAGGTATTGAATTTACATTGGAAGGTCGAGAAGAAGTTGAGCTTAAATTAAATAAACAAGGCGAAGGTCCTGTTTTAGCTTCTGATTTTGAATTGCCGCATGATGTGAAGATTATCAATCCTAATTACGTGATCGCGCACATGACTAAAGCAGGCGATTTGAAAATGACTATTCGTGTTGTGAGAGGGCGGGGGTATGAGCCCATCAGCATGCGTCAGAATCCAGAAGAAGAAACGAAATCCATTGGGTGGTTGCAACTGGATGCTTCATTTAGTCCGGTTCGGCGTGTTACCTATGTGGTTGAAAATGCGCGTGTGGAAAAACGAACTGATTTAGACAGACTTGTTTTGGATTTAGAAACGAATGGTACCATTGAGCCCGAAGAAGCGATTCGTTGGGCTGCGAGTATTTTGGTTGATCAATTATCCGTTTTTGTAGAATTAAAAGGCGAGAAGCAAGCAGAGCCGCTTCGTTTGAGAACAGAAATTGATCCGTTATTGTTACGATCGGTTGATGATCTTGAGCTAACCGTTCGTTCGGCGAATTGTTTAAAAGCGGAGAACATCTTTTTGATTGGGGATCTCATTCAAAAATCCGAAGTCGAGCTGTTGAAAACCCCTAATTTGGGCAAAAAATCTTTAACTGAAATTAAAGACATTTTAACAAACAAAGGCCTTTCGCTTGGCATGCAAATAGAAAATTGGCCACCGTTAAGTTTACAACAAGATTAAGCAACAAGGGTTATATTTATGCGTCATAGAAAAGCAGGTAGAAGGTTTAAACGCACATCCAGCCATCGAAAGGCGATGTTCCAGAATATGATTAATTCTGTGATACGCTATGAGATGATTAAAACAACTTTACCGAAAGCCAAAGATTTAAGGCGTGTACTTGAGCCTTTTGTGACATTGGCTAAGATCGATACTATTGCGAATCGCCGTTTAGCATTTGATCGTTTGCGAGATAAAGAAAGCGTTTCAAAATTATTTGCAGAAGTCGGTCCGCGTTTTAAAGAACGAAAAGGTGGATATATTCGCATTTTAAAATGTGGCAATCGTAAAGGGGATTGTGCACCTATGGCAATCGTAGAATTTGTAGAACGCAGTGGTTTAGCGCTGGATGCAGCGGAATGAAGTGTGCGTTAACCTATGTGTTATAAAAAAAGCCGGGTTGTGAGCCCGGCTTTTTTTTTTGTCGTTTTGTAACATGAATATGTGTATATCATCTGTTATTTGGTTGTTTGACATGGATTCATTTTTCAGGCAGAATGTAGTTCAAGTCGTCGAACCAGATCAAGGCTTTTTTAGATAGGGTGGGCTTAATATCTATGCAATCTCTACAGCCTAAACCGTTTAGTAAACTCCGCAATTTTCTGTGGCCTATTTATGGCTATGAACTTAAAAAACTTTTGCCGATGTTGGCACTCTTCTTTCTGATTACCTTTGTTTACAACGTTCTTCGATGCATGAAAATAACCCTGGTGGTTACTTCGCAAGGATCGGGTGCAGAAGTTATCCCCTTCTTGAAAGTCTGGGCAGTTTTGCCAGGAGCTGTATTGATCACCTATGTGTACACTAAGCTGACGCATCATTTAAATCGTGAACAAGTTTTTTACACCATGCTCAGTTTTTTTCTGGGGTTCTTCACCTTGTTTTTATTGGTTTTATACCCAAATCGTGAATTGTTAGAACTCACGACGATTGCCGATAGTTTGCAAACACGGTTACCTGAAGGGCTTGGGGGGCTGGTCTCGATTATTAGGCATTGGCCTCTCACCATTTTTTATGTTTTATCCGAATTGTGGAGCACCGCAGTGCTTTCAATGTTATTTTGGGGCTTTGCAAACGAGGTGACATCGGTCAATGAGGCAAAGCGTTTTTATGCGATTTTTGCAATAGCAGCCAATTTTTCGGGTATATTTTCAGGTCAATCCGCACAATGGTTAACACTCGATGAATATAATCCTATTTTACCCTTTGGAACTGTCGCCTGGGAGCAGTCTTTAGCGCTGCAATTGGGTGTGGTCTTGTTCATTGGTCTTGTGATTGTTTTGTTGTTTAGATGGGTTAACAAAACAATTGCGAAGCAACAGCACATAAAAAGCATCTCAGAAACAGTCAAAACAGCAGTTATTGATGAGCCTGCTCAAAAAATTAGCTTGCTCGAATGTTTTTCTTATTTAATGAAATCGCGTTACATGGTCTACGTGACGATTTTAGTGGTTGCCTATAATATTATCTTTAATTTCTCGGATGTCTTGTGGATTAATCAAGTGCAACTGCGTTATCCAAACGCGAGTGATTTTAATGCCTTTACGAATCAAATAGCCACTATTACAGGGGTATTTGCAACCTTATCGGGTTTAATGCTCTCTGGTAATGTGATCCGTCGTTATGGCTGGACGGTGACAGCCATGATAACGCCATTGATTTGGCTCGTCACGGGTATTGGATTTTTTGGGTGCTTACTCTTCGAAAGCAATTTATATTTAACGGATTTACTTTATGCGCTCTTTAGTTTGCCGGTTGCCAATTTGGTATTGATGTTTGGTGCTGCACAAGTTTGTTTGGGAAGAGCTTCAAAATTCACGCTATTTGACGAGACTAAAGAAATTGCATTTGTGCCATTGCCAAGAGAAGAACAACGAAAAGGTAAGGCTGTTGTAGATGGAATAGCGTCTCGTTTAGGAAAGTCTGGCGGTTCGATTATGATTCAATTCCTTTTAGTCATGTGCGGTAATTTAGGATCTACTATCCCCTATATCGCCGTGATATTTCTAGTGGTGATTACGCTTTGGATTTTGGCAGTTCGCGGTTTAGGTAAGCTGGTAAAACGTTCTATTGATCAATCGGGTATAGACTCAGTGAAGCCTCTCAATAATGCCGTGCTCAGTCAGCCGCAGTCGACTTCAACTTGATAGGTGTTTTAATAAAAAATCAGCTATAAGTTTTTGGCTGGTTTTAAAAACAGTTAAAAATCTTTTTTGTAATCCCATCTAAATTTTTGTTAGATCCTATACTTATCATTAGTTAATGCAATATGGAGATGCATCGTGCTAATGACAGAGGATGAAAAAAAACGGCTAGCAGAATTAGATTGGCGTAAACGAAAAATTATAGAAGAAGAACAAACACGGCTAAATGATTTTAATGCCGACCAACGACGATTGCTGATTTTTTCGCATATATTTCGGATGGCTCCTAAACTGAAGCATTTTTCTAAACGAGTACACAGAAAATTAAAACCTTGCGTAGTACCCTTTAATCAAAAAGTTGTCGATGAAAATAAAGCAGCGCATGAGGATGATGCTCAGACTGAAAAAAATAAACATCAAGAATCAAAAATACACCTTGCTTTGTTCCATAATGCTCAATCAAACTATAGGCAGAAAAGAGTCCACGAAGATCTTTTACGAACGTATGTCACCAATTTAAAGAAGCGCATATAATATCCCTAAAATAAAAAAGGGGATAGAAAAATTAATTCTATCCCCTTTCTTTAATAGTTAAAGGTTATCTGAATTACTTAATTATAGTGCAGTTGCCCTGATTACACACTCATAAAAGTGTTAAGAATACATAAACATGTCCGGTTTTTAGAATCGGTAGTTGTCAACATTAACACACTCATAAAAGTGTAAGAGCAAAGCCTAATGTCCCCTTTTTGGAGCTCTGAGTGCCCCAACTTTTAAGAGGAAGAGATACCCCTTAAGTGGGTCTATGGGACATTCTATGCCAAGACGTTTTGAGGGTGCAAATCGCGCATGGTGGGCGGATTGTGAAAGGATCCCTGTGGACATGTGGACAAGCCCTTTGGGTCGGGCAGAGCCCTGCGGGACGTGGGGACAACCCGTGGACAACTCTGGGAGAGTTGCCCACCGGTTGCCCAGACTCTCGCCCTCTTGCCCACGATGCCCACAGGGGTAGTCACAAATTTTTAAAATTTTTAGGGGAGAAATACTGGCTCGACATTTTTATTTTCGGGTTGAGAAATACTTTCGTTTTTTGGAAACGCAAACTTATATCTTTTTCGCCAAGGATGTTCTTTCGTAGACTTTGTAATTTTTTTCTGCTGCATCAAATTATCAAGATGCGCATTTAAAGACTTATCATCTATCGTCGAGCCACTGTTTTTCGTACGGACATTCAGCGTCTTATAATCAAGCTTATCACCCATTGAGGATAATAAACGTGTATCACCATTTAACATTCGGCATATAGTCACTAGGCTCTGTTGCAAACGACGACCTTTCCCTTCAACCAATATTTGATAAATTGTATTTTCGAAACCCATTTCTAAATTTTTGCTCAGCTTTCGTTTCGATTGAATGCTCAAAATATGTTCTAATGTTTCATCGTCGGGTATAGAACATTGATGCAGATCTTTAGGCTCACGCGCACATACTGAAAATTGTTTGTTATGCTTGGGTAAATACGTCGGCAAAAATTTATTGCCATCTTCTATAGTATTAATTCCTTTCAACCTAAACTCTTTAACCAATCTATCTTGAAAAACCCTGTTTTTTCGTTCCACTCGCCCTTTTGCCTGAGCAGAATTTGCACAAATTCCTTCAATACCAAGATCACTGCAAGCACGTTCAAATTGCGTTAAATTAACTTCTGCTGTTTTTGCATTGCTAACTCTGAAAATCACGTGTCTATCGCTGTAATAAGCCAGAGGTATTCCATAAGTTTTTATGTGTGCACTCATGCCTCTAAAATACGCTGCTGTCGTTTCAGTAGGCTCTAGCTGGGCATATAATACACTGCTAGTAGCATCGTCAACAAACAAAATTAAGCAACAAACAGGTCCTCGATTTTCAAACCATGCGTGTGGTGAACCATCAATTTGTACTAATTCACCGAGACATGCGCGACGTGCTCGTCGCTGATGCACGGATTTCTTTTTTGTTATTTTACCTTTCCATAAATCAGCACCTATTAAAATTTTTCTGACCGATTCTTTACTTAATTCAATGCTATCTAATTCTCTTAATTTTTCAGCCATAAAGGTTGGTCCGAAACCCACATATTTACTCTGTGCAAGCACAATGATTTGCTGCTTGATAACATCAGAGGTACGATTAATTGCGGGTTGTCCTCGTCTCGTCGAAGTCAATCCTATCGCGCCATGTTTGCGCTCAGCTCGACATAAACGCTTCACCTGCCTGGTAGTAATACCTAAGGCAGTTGCCGCTTCTGACTGTTTAAGCACTTTGGCTTGTACTAATGCAATGACTTCCCGACGTTTCTCTTGTGAGCTCATATGGTTGCTCCCGTTGGCTTGTTAAACAGAGGCCACCAGGGTATCAAGCGTCATGATTTTAAATGACTAACTTACATGTAAAAAAAGGGGACATTAGGCTTTGCCAGAAAGGGGACATTTATGCTTTGCTCTTACAAACACACTCATAAAAGTATGCAATACTGCAACATTCTGTTAGAATGTCTGCAATATAATTATGTATGTAGGAGATAAATATGAGTACTACTTCGGAATTTTTACTTGGGAGTTTGGTAGACGCAGAATCTAAAACCTCTTTTGAATTATCCCAGAAGCCATATACTAAGTATACACAGTCCAACTCCCCTCTCTTTCATCTTATTTTTATATTAAAAAGCGAATCAAGCCCGCTTGTGGCCTCTATTCAATCTTGTAAAGGTAATCTTGCTTTTTTGATTAATATTACTCCTTCTACTATGCATATTCCCTTATTTCCGACGAGCAACTACAAATTAATTTCAAGGCATTTTCGAATAGATCAATATTGTAAAATCGATGAAAAAAATCGGCAGGGGCTTTCGCCCATACACTATACGGCAACCTACAAGTTTGAGAGTGATCCATCTAAAGAAAAACAATTCATTGTGGTTCATGGATTTTTAAATTCCCATGGGGACTATTTATATTCTGAGATAAAATCCTATCAGGATGAAGCTCGAACCCTTTTATCCCTTACTCAATTTACCACAAAAGAAGTTCAGGATCTCGAGCAAAGTTTAATAGTTAATATCAATATTTCCAGAACTCTATTAAATAATTTAATTCAAGAAAAAAAGAAACGAACGACTGATTTAAAAGCGCAAGCAGACAAAGATGAACAAGAACTGCTCCATTTAAGTCATAATACTTTAAATTCTCAAAAATCACTAGAGAAATATATTGTGGCTTCCAGATTACTTATCAAAGGCATCACTAAATTGAATCAATATAGTGATATCCCCGATCCTAGACTAAAAATCATTCAAGACAGGCTATCTGTCTTAACCGAGAGAGCAGCGCTTTTAAAAGTTGTTAACTTATCCACCGTAGCAACAGCACAAGAAGAAGATAACCATCCCGAAGTAAATAATGATATCGAAAGTGTTCAAAACTCAATCGAATCTACTCTTGAAAGCGTGGTTGAAGCAACTATCGATACTTTAGAAAAAGATGAAAAGCAGCTAAGCGCTTTGCCGCCAAACGATGATATAAAGCCATATGGTGAACTCTTCTTACCGAATTTAACGAAAATTGTTGCACAGCAAGAGGTAATAACAAAAACGGAAGAACATCTTATGCTCGCTCTGTGTTTACCTAACACTCTCTCTGTAAAAAATAAAAAAAGACTGGAGCAGTTATTAACTAGAATTCACGCAATCGTTGAAAAACATTATGATCAATGCTTAAAAATTTTAGACTTTGGAAAACGCTCTAGGAATTTGTTGACCATTCAAACGCTTTTCCCATTATTAGAAGCCAAAGTATCCAAAGAGTTTTTCGAAGAATTAATTGACGAGTTAATCAATAGCAAAAACAAGGAAATAATACAAGAATTTATAGTGATATGTGATTATTTCCACGTTCATTCTAGTCTTTATAACAATACTGTACTGGAGATGAGTGAGAAAAAAACCTATAAAATTGCAAGAAAAAAAATACCAAATTTTCCACTCTTACAAGATGATTCTGAACAGATAATAGAGAGCTTTCTTCTATTCACAATATATATAAATAACAATTTAGATGCTTTTAGGATGTTATTAAAACATGGCGCTAATCCTAATGCTGGTGCACTGCAATCTGAAATCCATAAGGCAACGGTAAACACGACACTCTACTCCATTGTTCTATACTACGCCGAATATTATTTAGACTACATACAAGTTTTATTACAATACAATGCTAATCCAAATGTAGTTTATAGTGACCAATATGTTTTAAACACCCATCGACAAGTGCTAAAAACTACAGTTACGGCGAGGAAAATAATTACAGGTGGATTTGCTCGTTGTCCTGTTGCAATCGTTCCTGTGCCTATCATTCTCATTGCCTTGAGAGAACATTCTACAGGCATAGATTTACTGTTGCATCATACTGACGTAAGTGATTTAGCGCTTTTATTAGCAACCATAGCCACCTCCCCCGAGTTCGCTATAAGAAGAAGAAACACACCTGAGCCTCTTTTGTGTCTATTGCCCGATTTAAGTACTGTAAATGATAAGTTCCCACAAGAAGAACACAAATTTTTTCCATTTCTTACATTTATTATTTATCCAACCGAAAATTCTGAAAAAATAAATACTATTGAAAATTATTCGACATATTTTCAAAGTGCGCATGAAATTTTAAAAATGCATATGCTTACTTTAACTTCTGATAGTTTTGAAAAAGCCTATCAGAAATTATTTATAACAGCCGAGAAAGAAAGTTTGAAAAACGAATACAATAACGCGTATATGCATTTCATAGCATGCGAGTTTTTATTCATTGAGAGATATAAGTCATTAAGCATAGAAAGTGAGAAATTTCAACTGTTAGAAAAATATATTCCAACGCTCAGTACGACTAGTGCTCCAATAATTTCACAACGATTTTTTGGTTATCCAGCAGACACGATTGAACGTTATAAAGGTTATCTTACTGTACGTGTAAAAGCATGCAAAAAATTAACACCCATGCCCCAACCTGCCGCCATAACATTTTCATTTTCAAACAAGCCTGCTGTAACAGATAATGTTACGCGAGTAACAGCAGAAGACAATATAAATATACAAGAAACAAAAAAGAACCCGTTAAAAACAAAATTAAAACATAAAAAAAACAGAGTATAAAGAATATTGAAAATCCCAACGGGATGTTCCACTATAGTTTTAGTAAAGGCTCTAGAAATCTACCCGTATAGGATTTTTTAACTTTGGCTACAGTCTCTGGTGTGCCTATAGCTACAATTTCACCGCCCCCATCACCGCCCTCTGGTCCTAAATCAATAATCCAATCTGCGGTTTTAATCACGTCCAGATTATGTTCGATAATAATAATGGTATTGCCACGTTCCGAGAGTCTTTGTAACACTTCCAATAAATGTTTAACATCATGAAAATGTAAACCTGTGGTTGGCTCATCTAAAATATAAAGTGTTTTACCCGTATCTCTTCTCGACAGTTCTTTTGATAATTTTATACGTTGTGCTTCACCACCCGAAAGGGTCGTCGCACTTTGTCCAATTTTAATATAAGACAGACCCACATCAATTAGCGTTTCGAGTTTACGCGCGATCGATGGTACAGGTTTAAAAAAAACTAACGCATCTTCAACCGTCATTTCTAATACTTCGTGAATATTTTTACCTTTGTAAAAAACTTCTAGGGTTTCTCGATTGTAGCGTTTACCATGACACACATCGCAAGGCACATAAACATCGGGTAAAAAATGCATTTCGACTTTAATAAGACCATCACCCTGACAAGCTTCACAACGTCCACCTTTTACATTAAAACTAAAACGACCTAATTTATAACCTCTACTACGCGATTCTTCTGTGTTCGCAAAAAGATCGCGAATGTCGGTAAAAAGGCCTGTATAAGTGGCTGGGTTCGAACGTGGTGTTCTGCCAATGGGACTTTGATCAATATCGATGATTTTATCGAGGTGTTCGAGCCCTGTGATATCCGTATACGGACGGACTTCAATTTGCTTAACATCGTTTAGTAACTTTGCTGCAACTGGATATAGGGTATCATTGACCAAAGTTGATTTCCCTGAACCTGAAACGCCTGTAATGCACGTCATTAATCCTATGGGAAAACTTACGCTAATGTGTTTTAAATTATTGCCAGATGCGCCATTTAGGGTAATTAAGCGACTATGATCAATTTTTCTGCGCGTCTTTGGAATAGGAATTGATTTTTTGCGTGAAAGATATTGTCCCGTAATAGAATTCGAATTTTTCATAATTTGTTGAGGCGTACCAAAGGCCACCACTTTACCACCATGCACGCCCGCACCGGGTCCGATATCGACGACATGATCCGCACTTAAAATGGCTTCTTCATCGTGTTCGACCACAATAACAGTATTACCCAAATCACGCAGATGATTTAAGGTTTTTAATAAACGTGCATTATCACGTTGGTGTAAACCAATAGAAGGCTCATCTAATACATACATCACGCCTACGAGACCGGCACCAATTTGGCTTGCTAAACGAATACGCTGGGTTTCGCCGCCCGATAATGTGTCGGCAGTGCGATTTAAAGAAAGGTATTCTAATCCGACATTCACCAAAAATTCTAACCGGCTAATAATTTCTTTTAAAATTTTATTGGCAATTTGACCTTTAGCGCCAGGTAAAGATAATTTTTCGAAAAAGTGAAGCGCATTCGTAATGGAATACCCTGTAATATCGGGTAAGGCATGATTTTCGATTAAGACATTTCGAGCAGTTTCTTTAAGACGCGTGCCTTTGCAACTAATACAGGTTTTATGGGTAAGATATTTTGCAAGTTCATCTCGCACATAGCTTGATTCAGTGTCAACGTAACGTCGCTCCATGTTGGGAATAATGCCCTCAAAAACATGTTTGCGAACCGTTGTTTGACCATTGTCTTGTACGTATCGAAATTGAATTTCCACGTCATCGCTGCCGTATAATAAAATATCTTGGATTTTCTTGGGCAGTTTTTTAAAAGGCATTTCTAAGTCAAATTTGTAATGCTTTGCTAACGAAGACAGCATACTGTAATAATAATAGTTATGACGATCCCAATGCCGGATAGCACCACACGAAAGACTTAAGGTGGAGTCAATAATTACCTTGTCAGGATCCATAAATTGTTTTACGCCAAGCCCATCACACGTGGGACAGGCACCGGAAGGATTATTAAAAGAAAATAAGCGAGGCTCAAGTTCAATTAAGCTATAACCGCATTCTGAACAGGCAAATTTTGAGGAAAACACAAATTCTTTCAGTATTTTATTGTTATCATTGACGACATGAATATTGACAAGACCATTAGATAAATTAACCGCTGTTTCTAAAGAATCTGCAAGACGGCTTTGAATGTTCGGATTTACTTTTAAGCGATCGACTACTACTTCAATCGTATGCTTTTTTCGGAGATCTAATTTAGGTGCTTCTGCTAATTCAAAAATTTCGCCATCAATACGCGCACGCACAAAGCCTTGGCTTTTCAGCTCTTCGAGACATTGACTGTGTTCGCCTTTGCGTGCTTGTATCACGGGTGAAAGTAATAATATCTTAGAATTTTCTGGCAGAATTAAAATATTGTCGACCATTTGGCTAATGGTTTGTGCAGAAAGAGGTGTGTGATGTGTTGGGCAATGGGGCGTACCAACGCGTGCAAATAAGAGTCGTAGATAATCATAAATTTCTGTGATAGTGCCCACCGTTGAACGGGGATTGTGCGAAACAGATTTTTGTTCGATGGAGATTGCGGGCGATAATCCTTCTATGTGATCGACATCGGGTTTTTCCATCAAGGAAAGAAATTGTCTTGCATAGGCAGAAAGCGATTCAACGTAGCGTCGTTGACCCTCTGCGTACAAGGTATCGAAGGCCAAAGAGGATTTACCAGAACCGGAGAGACCTGTAATAACAATCAACTTATCTCGTGGGAGTTCCAGGTCAATATTTTTTAAGTTGTGCGTGCGAGCGCCGCGAATCGATATTGTGTGCATTATCGCCTAAACTTCACCTAAATTGTAGGAGGGGATCTGTCCGCCCTTCGGTTTCATTGAGAATAAGAACTTGGTACTATACAAGAACGAGTGCCTTTTGTGAAGCATATGATGACTATAAATCCAGTAGAACGTAAAACCTTGTTAGCTTTATCCGGGATATTCTCTCTCAGAATGCTGGGGCTTTTTATGATCCTCCCCGTTTTCTCGGTATATGCTAAACAACTAAATTCGGTTACGCCCTTTTTGGTGGGTATTGCGCTGGGTGTTTATGGACTGACACAGGCCTTGCTTCAGATCCCCTTTGGTTTTGCCTCCGATCGCTTTGGCCGAAAGCCGCTCATTATTTTTGGGTTGTTGTTATTCGCATTAGGCAGTGTGGTAGCGGCCTGCTCTGATTCCATTTATGGCGTTATCGTTGGGCGCGGCCTCCAGGGAGCAAGTGCTATTGGTTGTGTCATTATGGCACTGGTCGCTGATTTGATTCGTGAAGAAGTGCGCGTACGTGCCATGGCGGTTATTGGTATTACGATTGGCTTGTCTTTTGCGTTTGCGATGATCTTAGGACCTTTGTTGAGTCAGTTAGGCGGGGTAGTGAGTATTTTTTGGAGTACAGCCGTTTTTTCTATCGTGGCCATTTTTATGTTGATTGTTTTTGTGCCAACGCCAGAGCCATCTCTCCAAAAGTCTGTAACGGAAGAATCCGGATCGATACCCGTGCTCTCTCGTATTCCAAAACTATTAGTGCATCGTCTATTAATGCCAATCTTTTTTGGCGTGTTAGTATTACATGCCAGCTTAACTGCACTGTTTTTAAAAATACCGATTTTTGTTCAGGCTCTGGGATTTTCTGAAGGAAAAACCTGGCACTTTTATTTGCCGGTGTTTTTGGGATCTTTATTAGCCACAGCACCTTGTTTATGGGTGATGGAGAAAAAAACCTGGGTTAAATATGGGTTGACAAGCGCTGTGTTTCTGTTTGGAATATCAGAATTGGGAATAATGATTTATTTTGAGTCTGGTGTCGGTTTGGCGCTGAGTTTATGGGTTTTTTTTACTGCGTTTAATACCCTAGAAGCCAGTTTACCTGCATTCGTTTCGCAATTTGCGCCAGCAGGATCTAAGGGCACAGCGTTAGGGATCTATTCGTCGGCTCAATTTTTAGGGTTATTTTTAGGAGGTATTCTGGGTGGTTGGTTGGATGCTGAATATGGTATGGTAGGCATATTATTGTTTTGCATCATCCTCGCAATTATTTGGTTTGTTTGGGATTTTCAGTTAATTTTAAGAGAGGTGTTACATGGCAAGAGGACTTAATAAAGTAATGATTATGGGGAATTTAGGTGCAGATCCAGAAGTTCGGTATTTACCGAGTGGTTCGGCTGTTACCAATATTCGTGTTGCAACCAGCGAGTCTTGGAAAGATCGTCAAACTGGCGAAAAGCAGGAGCGCACAGAGTGGCATCGTATTGTTTTGTTTAATCGCTTGGGCGAAATTGCCGCTCAGTATTTGCGTAAGGGTTCTAAAGTGTTTATAGAAGGCGCTATTAGAACCAACAAATGGCAAGATCAAAATGGTGCAGATCGTTATTCAACAGATATTATTGCAAGTACTATGCAATTGATGGATTCAAAAGGCACCGGCGGTAGCGCACCGTTTGATCAAAATGATCAAATGAGTGATATGCCACAAGATATGACTGCTATGCCAAGCAGCAATGCTCAGCGTTCATCTGCTAAAGCACCAGAAGCCGCGATGACAGGATCACATGATGCATTTGATGATGATGTTCCATTTTAATAATGGATAAATAAAACACTGTCTCTCCTCCAGTAGGGGGAGGGACGTTCTTATTTTTACACAGTAATACGATTATCAAAAATAAAACATTCGCCTTCCCATGTGCTGTTTTCAGCAGGTATTTTTTCAAGGTAGTTTAAAATTCCGCCTTGCAGTTGATAAACTTCCGAAAACCCTTGTTCTAATAAGTAGCTTGATGCTTTTTCACAACGAATGCCACCTGTGCAAAACATAGCAATTTTTTTATGTTTAGCCGGATCTAAATTTTGCTTAACATAAGCAGGAAAATCTCTAAACACATCTGTTTCGGGGTTATGTGCACCTGGAAAAGTACCTAATTCACATTCGTAAGTGTTACGCGTATCAATCAAGAATGTTTCAGGATCAGCAATAACAGGGTCCCATTCTTCAGGTGGAACTTGTATCCCTGTTTTTTTGTCAGGGTAAATATTGGGGATACGCAGCGCAACAATTTCTTTTTTGATACGCACTTTCATTTTATAAAAGGGATTAAAGTCTGCATAAGTATAGCGAAATTGCAGTTCAGCAAAAGGTGTATGCGAATGCAGAAACGCAACAACAGCTGCAATGTTTTTATCACTGCCTGCGATTGTGGCATTGATGCCTTCATGCGCAAGTAGAATGGTTCCCAAAATAGCGTGTTCTTTGCAAAACGCTGCGATTGCCGATTGTAAACTGCAAATATCAGCTAGCTCAATAAATTTATAAAATGCAATAACCGTATATTGCGACTCGGTTGACGACTGCGACATGAGAAACCCTTGCATGGTAGATAAAATAAAGGTCTATTTTCGGCTAAACAAGCAAATGGGTCAAGTCTGGACACAGACAATTATGCCCTGATCCCTGATACAATTAATGTTCTTTGGTATGAATACTTGATTTAGGGCGGAGTAAACATGTTAAGTTTAATTAAAAAGCTGATTGCAATTGCAGTTTCTATTTGAAAAATAAAAACTTACGTGTCGATATTTGGCATGACGAGATCAGCAATATCGATAATGCGGTAAAAATAACGTTTTTCATGAACACTGTTGGTAACACCACCGAGGTGCACAAGAACCGGACAAACGCCAAATCCTCGGGGTGCTGCAAAACGACGAATTTTTTCTTGCATGGATTCAATAATTTCTAATCCGAGTTCACGTCTTTTAAATTTAAATTCACAAACGAATAAATTATGGGTATGTGTTTGAATTAAATAATCAATTTGACAGCCTTTTTGTCGGACGGTTGGTTTTTGAATATAAGGATTGTCTGCTACAATATCGGCGGGATTAATGCCAAGTGTTTTAAGCAATAAAGGACGATTTTTAAGCAGTAGGGTTTCTACTTGAAAACCAATCATTGCTTCCCAGCCCGGAAGATTGGTTAAAGACAATGCTTGGTAAGCATTGCTTTTTATTTTGGGTAAATTAGATTCTATATACTTAATGTAAAAACGTAAATAATTGTCGCTAAGACGATAAAGTTTTTGTTTTCCGAGTAATCCAGATTTAATAGACCAAGTGAAATGTTCATTAACAAAACCAGAAACAATTAAATCTTTGATATGATTAGACAGTGTGCCACTTCGCGCATAGCCTAATAATTCCCGAATTTCCACTAGCTCTCGCATGCCTTCAGATAAAATAGAAATAATTTTTTTATAAATAAGCGATTTTTTCTTAAACAGATCATGAAAAATTTTATCAAATTCATCTACAAGCAGACCATCTTTTTCAAAACATAATCTTTTAATATTTTCATCTGCTGTTTGATTTGGTAAAATTTGTTCTAAATACCAAGGGATCCCGTCTGTAATGGCTAAAATTTTACAGATGTCGTAGAGAGACCCTGGAAAATCATTTTTTTTCAAAAATTGATAGGCTTCTGGTAATGATAATTCAGGTAAGTCTATATTGAGCGTAATGCGCCCAAAAAATGCAGTGCTGTTGATAATATTTTTTGAAATCCAAGTAGAAACAGAGCCGCATAGTACTAATATTACGTTGGTGTGATTTTGTAATATTAAATCCCACCAAGCTTTTAATTTAGGAATAAAAGTGCGATCTTTGGATCCCATCCAAGATATCTCATCAAACAAGATAACGGTGGGTTTATCGGTTAAATTTTGTGATAAATAGGAAAATGCGTCACTCCAATCCGCAAAGGAAGGAAGTGGGAAAGCGAGATTGTTGGCCAGTTGACCAGCAAATGCGTTTCGTTGGTCTTGGGCTTTCATTTTTTTAATTGGGGCTAGTCCTGTAAATTGGAGAAAGAGCTTGTTTTTAGAAAATTCTGCTATTAAGCGGCTTTTGCCAATGCGGCGGCGGCCGCGAATAACCACCAAACAAGCACGTTGGAAAGCACTTAGATCCTGAAGCTTTTTAAGTTCTTGCTTACGTCCAATAAAGGGTTTCAAAGGATATCTCCAGTTTTATGCTCAAAACATACAAATGTATAACATGCGCATACAATTGAAGTCAAATTCTATGCCCAAAATCGACGAATGCAGGTTTTGGGCATATTTTTGACCTGTAAACCAGGAAGCCTATAACGAAAATAGTGATTGTGCACCATTTTATGGGGTCAACACGGTTTCGGAACCCAATAGATCCTGAATATTTTCTCGGGGGCGAACCACCTGGAAGCGATCGCCATCCACCATTACCTCTGCGGCACGTGGTCGGGAATTATAATTGGAGCTCATACTAAATCCATATGCACCTGCAGTGCGGATCATGAGCAAGTCTCCCGCTTGTAAAGATAACACTCTGTCTTTGCCTAAAAAATCAGCGGTTTCGCAAACCGGACCTACAATATCGTAAGTACGAGCCGGAATGGCAGGATTTTTTTTTGTGTTTAGAGGAACAATTTCTTGCCAGGCATTGTACAGTGCCGGTCTTAATAAATCATTCATTGCGGCATCGACAATTGCAAAAGATTTTAAGGAGCCTTGTGTTTTAATGTACTCAATGCGTGTTAATAAAACACCCGCTTCAGCAGCAATAGCGCGACCAGGCTCTATATGGATTATTAAATTGGAAGCACTAATTCCTGCGTTTTTTTGCATCGTTTGAATAGCTGCAAGTATAGCAGTAACATATGCGTATGGTTTGGGTGGTGTTTCATTTTGATAGTGTACGCCCAAACCGCCTCCCACATTGAGATGCGTAATAGCAACGCCCAATTTTTTGAGCTTTCCAATCAGTGCTAATATTTTATCAAGTGCTTCTAAAAAGGGTGATAGCGTGGTTATTTGAGATCCGATATGGAATGCAATACCTTGAATATGAATACCTGGCAGTGTTAAAGCCTGTTGATAGAGCGCTGAAGCTTCTGTGATATTGATACCGAATTTATTTTCCTGAAGACCCGTTGAAATGTACGGATGACTTTTGGGATCAACATCTGGGTTTACACGAATGGCAATAGTTGCCTTTTTGTTCAGCAGAATTGCCAAATTATTTAAGCGTTCTAGTTCCGCTTTAGACTCTACGTTAATACAGCCTACACCTATTTCTAAGGCTGCTTTTAATTCTGCTGTTGTTTTTCCAACACCCGAGAAAATTATTTTTTCGGGTAGGCCACCCGCTTTTAAGACGCGCCTTAGTTCGCCTTCAGAAATGATATCAAATCCAGAGCCTAATTGCGCCAAAATATTTAAAACAGCCAAATTACTATTTGCTTTAACGGCGTAGTTAATTTGGTGAGCTTGATTTTGAAAAGCATTATTGAAGGCATGCCACTGTTGTTCTAGAGTGGCTCTTGAATAGACATAGCATGGGGTGCCTATTTTCTCTGCAATGGCGTTTAGCGAAATCCCTTCCGCATACCATTCGTGATTGTGTTGTTGAAAACGTGTCATATCCAATACTAACATTATTCGAGATATTTAGACTGCCATTTTAGATAAAGATTTTCAACATGACTGCAAAGTTCTTCTTTGTTTTCAAACTTTTTGGGATCAATGGCATCAAAGACATAGTAATTGGCATTTTTGTTTGGACTTTGCCAGATTTGCCAGAGCTGATGGATTAAAGATACATTTGGACCCCATTCAAAGGCTTCTTGCGCTTCGTAGTGCAAAAAGACCGGAATAATGGAAACTCCGGTTTGTATCGCAAT
>Ga0209477_1000320_pt1 | contig 29408 bp, 25 predicted proteins | sample KloWWTupernatant_FD_187180 | JGI IMG/M metagenome (GOLD analysis project Ga0209477, IMG submission 187180) | Active sludge microbial communities from Klosterneuburg, Austria, studying microevolution and ecology of nitrifiers - Klosterneuburg... | ecosystem: Engineered > WWTP > Aerobic digester >...
TCGACGATCACCCCGTACTCCCGATACCAGGCGTCGGTCCGGAAGCGCTGCGCCGGACGGCGGCGGCGTTCGGCCCGCGGGAGCGCGTGCGCCCGCTCGACGGTTCGCAGGTAGCGGAGCTCCAGCGGACTGTCGACCCCCTCGGCGACGTCACTCAGGACGTCGTTGAAGAGCTTTCGGTGGGGTAGGCGCGCCGTCGCGTGAGCCACCCGGAGGATGTCTTCGGGCCGAACTCGTCCTGAGCCGATCACCTCCGCCAGCATCGACGTCATCTCGTCCTCGGTCAGGGAGCGGGCGATGTCGACCACGGTTTCGGGCAGGCGCGTTCTAGCGGGCTCCCTTATCCCCAAGCGGTCGGAGCGCACGAACCGCCATCGATCGTCGCGGGCAACCCGTCCATCCCGGCCGATGAAGACCACCACCTGTTCGGGCGGGTGTCGCTCGATCCCATGCAGGTATCCAGCCGACTGCTCGCCGAGGATCGCCTTCGGACCGCCGAGCAGGAGCCCTGCCCAAGCCAGCTGTAGCCAGGACTCCTCGCTCGCCGCGAGGATTCCGCGGGTCACGCGACGCCAGGTGCCCTGGGCCACCAGCCGGTCAATGACGCGATCTGTGATGCCGAAGGCCAGTACTTGTTCGCGCGAGAGGGCGCCCGCCTGCATCAGGGCCAACTGCATCAGGGCTTCGGGCAACTCGGTTCGAGGAATCATGCCAATACCTTCGGCAGGACACCGATGATCGCGTCAGGAAAAGTGCAACCTGTGGATAACGCGGAGGATTGTCCACCGACTTCGGTGGACAATCCTCCGCGTTAGCGGCCACTAAGCTAGGCCGACGTGGCTCTTACCATCGGCATCGTCGGACTCCCCAACGCGGGCAAGTCCACCCTGTTCAATGCGCTCACCCGCAACAACGTGCTCGCTGCGAACTACCCGTTCGCGACGATCGAGCCCAACGTGGGCGTCGTGGGGGTGCCGGATGAGCGGTTGCCGGTGCTGGCGAAGGTGTTCAGCTCGGAGAAGACGATCCCCGCGACGGTGAGTTTCGTCGACATCGCCGGCATCGTGAAGGGTGCGTCCAAGGGTGAGGGCATGGGCAACGCGTTCCTGGCCAACATCCGCGAGGCGGACGCGATCTGCCAGGTCACCCGGGTGTTCCGCGACCCCGACGTGACCCATGTGGACGGGGCCGTGAACCCGGGCAACGACATCGAGACGATCCGCACCGAGCTGATCCTCGCCGACCTGCAGACCATCGAGAAGGCGCTGCCACGGGTGGAGAAGGAAGCCCGCATTCGCAAGGAGCGCCAGCCAACCCTGGCCGCGTTCACCGAGGCGCAGTCGGTGCTGGACTCAGGCGTCGGGGTGCACGCCGCCGGCCTGGATCTGGAGCCGCTGCGCGAGCTCTTCCTGCTGACCGCCAAGCCGTACCTGTACGTGTTCAACTGCGATTCCGACGAGCTCACCGACACCGCCTTGATCGAGCAGATGCGCACCCTGGTCGCGCCGGCCGAGGCGATCTTCCTGGACGCCAAGATCGAATCCGAGCTGGTCGAGATGGAGCCGGACGAGGCCCGCGAGTTCCTGGTCGAGATGGGCATCTCCGAGCCCGGGCTCGACACTTTGGCCCGGGTCGGCTACGAGACCCTCGGTCTGCAGAGCTACCTCACCGCCGGCCCCAAGGAGTCGCGGGCGTGGACGATCCGCAAGGGAGCGACCGCACCTGAAGCGGCCGGAGTGATTCATACCGACTTCCAGAAGGGTTTCATCAAAGCCGAGGTGATCAGCTTCGACGACCTGATCGCCGCCGGCTCGGTGGCTGCCGCGCGAGCCGCAGGCAAGGCCCGCATGGAGGGCAAGGACTACGTGATGGCCGACGGTGACGTGGTCGAGTTCCGGTTCTCCAGCTGAAGCTTTCCGCTATCGCGGAGCGAGCGCTTCGGGCGATCTGCCCCGCGCAATTGGTGTCATCGTCGAGAAGTCGGCCGGTCACCCCTGCTATCGGCGGACCACAGCACGAGTGCGGTTCACCGGGCGACGTTCGTGGGTGGCTCAGACTGGCCTCCTTCTATGACCTCGTTGGCGGCGTTCAGCGCTTTCACGGCCGCTGGAATTCGGACAGGCAGCATCGCTCTGCGGTGGTGAGTCAGTAGTAGCGCCGGGGACGATCGTCCTTGCCCTGAGACCGTGACGTCGTGACGAAGCCGGCGTCCCGGAGCCTGGTCGGCAGTGGGGTGGGATCGCCTGGTGGCCGGGCCGACGCGGGGCTATTTCACCCGACCGGCTTTGGCCGTCCAGGTGTTGCAGGCGCCGACGTTGTCGGCGTTCAGGCCGCGGAGTCCCCAGTAGCGCTCGGCCTTCGCGCTGCCGTGGCCTTCGGCGTCGCTGGTGTAGCCGAACTGGTATTCGAGGTCGGCCCGATCGGCTGCGGTGAAGCTCAGGTCGGAGTGCGTCAGCCCATACTGCGCCATGCAATGAGCCTGCAGTTCGATCCGGCGGCTGATGCTCGCGTCGCGCTCCTTCATGGCCTCGGTGTTGTTGAAGATCTTGGCCAGGGTCTGGATGTGATGGGAGTACTCGTGGATCACGAATTCCGCGACCGCGAGTCGGTAGTACCGGCCCTGCGTGAAGGATGCCTTCGAGAAATACAGCGTCTGGTCGGCCGTGCAGTAACTGGCCGGGAAATTGGTGCCGAGGGTGCCGCACGGCGACTTGGAACTACTCGTGTAGTGCTGAATCTTGGGCTTGGTGAACTCGATGGCCGTTTTCGCGAGCGCCTTCTGCCAAGCCTTGTTCTGACACTCCACGAGCGACTTGACCTGCTTGCGGAATGCCGCCGCGGTTGCCGGCACGGACTGCGCGGGACACTTCGCAACCACCTTCAGCGCGTAGATCGGGTTCTTCTTCAGCACGTCGATCGGCTTGCTGGGCATCGTTGGGGTCGGCTTCCCGGTCGGCTTCCCGGATGAAGACACGCTCGGCTTCTGCGTGGACGTCGGGGACGGCGCCGTGATCAACCCAGGCGCCCGCCCGCCCATGAAGTGCACCGCCACCACGACCGCCAGGCCACCCACCACCAGCACCGCGATGGTCGAGAGCAGCGTCTTCCACCCGCTTCGCCGGGGCGGTCGCGGCCCGGCGAGGTAGTGCCCTGGGCCGTAGGGCTGGGTGGGAGGTTCGAGGTGCCGAGGCGACTGTCCGGATGCCCCCGGCTCGGCCGCTAACGGCTGCCCGAACTCCGCGGTCTCGGCACCGAAAGGTTGCCGCGCCTGGCCCTGGTAGCTCCAACCCGCCGAAACCGGCGGTTGTGCCGGGCCGGACGGCTGTGCCGGACGGAACCAGTCCGCGGGCGCAGAGCTGAGCGGGTCGCGTGGGTCCCAGGCGCCTGGGGGCGTGCTGCCCCCGGCGTCCGGCGGACTCGACTCGCTGCTCACTTCGGTGCTCCTGGGGTCGGATTCGAGACCAGCTTACGAGCCGGGTGCGACACTGCCGTTCGTCTCGATGGCGTCGACCAGCCGCTGCGACGCCTCTTCGATGGCCGCCCGGGCAGTCCTGGACAGGCTGGCGTCCACCTTCAGGCTCAGTCTGACGCCGCTTCGGGTCACCGTGCGCTTCCACGAACCCACATCGGCCAGGTCGCACAACACGACCCCGCCGCCGGCCTCGGCGAAGCGGTACGGGTCGTCGCCAGCGGGGTGGTGGGGAGAACGCGGCCAGGGCACCTTGCGGTAGCTCAGGAATGCCTCGTCGAACGTCGACAGCAGCAGCGCGCGAGTCGGACGGGCCTCGGGGCGGACCGCGTCCGGGGCGTGCCAGAGGTCGTCCTCGCCCACCCGGACGCGCGCCACCCGGTCGCCGAGCCCGGCCAGCGCCGCCCGTGCCTCGGTGAGGGTTACCTTCGCCCAGCGCTGCAGGTCGGCCAGCGCCACCGGGCCGTGGCCGGCCACGAACCGTCCCACCAGAGCGGCGACGGCGTCCGACCGGCCGGCCGCCGGTTGCCGTCCGATCACCTCGGACACCAGCGCGTAGCGATGCTCCGGGCGCTCGTCCGGAGCTGAGCAGAGCAAGCCGCGAAGCTCGCCCAACAACAGCAAGTGTCCGACCTGCTGTCCGAACAGGCCGTCTTCGGCAGTCAGGAGGCCGGTCTCGGCAAGGACGGCGCCCACCTCGGTGCGGGTCAGGTAGTTGCGACCACCGAGCGCGTCGGCGATCACGTCCAGCCCGGCCGACACCCGTGCGGGGTCGAGTCCGAGCAGGCGATGCCGCGCTGCCATGCCGGACTCCACTTTCGGGGAGGTGAGTTCGAGCAACCAGGTCAGGTCTTCGGCGGCCACGTAGTGCCAGGTCGGACGCAGGACGTGCGTGCGCACGATCTCACCAGTGGCGACGGCTCGCTGGACCGCCGCGACGGTCGTGCCGGCACGCAGGGCGATCATGGCCTGGGCGAGCGGGGCGTCCTGGGCCTGGACGCAGAGCAGTTCGCGGACGGCCTCCACCGCTGAAGCCGCTGGCGGGCCGGTGAGTCGTTGCGTGGACAGGCGAGCGGCCAGGACCGCTTCGGCGTCCACCTCAGCTCCGGAAACCGGCGTAGAAGACGGCCAGCGCGAACCCGACGATCGCCAGCGCCAGGCGCACCCAGCGCCGCTCGACAACTGCCTCGACCGCGGTCCAAGCGGCGAGGGCGGCGAGTGCCAGACCGATGGCGAGACCTGGGAAGGAGAGCCGCAGGCCGAGCACTTCCGCGACCGCGCCACCGAGTACGGCCAGTCCACCGATGATCTCGGCCACCCCGCGGACGCGGCGCAGCACCCGTAGCCACAGCGGCACAACCACCGCAGCTCGGCGGCCACCCGTGGGCACGGGCGGCAGCTTGGCGATGCCCTCGACGACGTACCAGACGGCCACGAGCACGGCCGGCAGCAAGTCGATCCCCAGTCGGCTCAGTGGGCTCACCTCCTCAAGATCGGACAGTCTATGAGCCCGGCTCGTCGCGATCGGCCAGCTGCTCCAGCAGGGACGCGAGCGTTGCCCGCTCGGCCGCCGAGAGGCGTCCGAACACCTTGGCGGCCACCTCGGAGCGGGCCGCCGCAACCTCGGCGAGCGCGGCGTCGCCGGCGGCGGTCAGAGCAAGCAGGTGCGCGCGTCCGTCCGCTGGATCGGGACGGCGTTCCACGAAGCCCAGCGACACCAGCCCGGCCACGGAGTCGGTCGCCGAGCGCGCGGCTATGCCCAACGCCTCGGCGACGGCGGACGGCCGCAAGGGGCCGGACCGTCCGATCACTCGTAGCGCGCGCGCCTGGTGCGGGTTCAGCCCGAGCGGGGCGATCCGTTGCTGCGTTCGCCGGCGGATCTGCCGGGCGAGGCCCAGTAGCTGCTCGGCGAGTGCGTCCGGGAATAGATCCATGCGCTCCGACCTTATATAGTGTGGTTACCTCACTATATGGAGACTGAATGGCAGAAATCAACGTAGGCCCGGACTTCCGGGGCCCTGCCCGGATCAATCCCGCCGACCGCGCGCAACTGGCCGAATCGCCGGTCAGCATGCAGCGCGTCGCGGGACTCTTCGCCGGGCACCACTGGGAGTTGGCGGTCGTCACCGCCATCATCGTCGTCGCCTCGGTCGTCGGTCTCGCACAGCCCTTCCTGCTGCGGGCGATCATCGACGAGGCACTCCCTGCAGGGAACATCCCGCAGCTCGCCTGGCTGGTGACCGGGATGGTCGCGGCTGCCGCCGTCACCGGCGTGCTCGGTGTCTGGCAGACCTGGCTGGCCACGTCCATGGGCCAGAAGGTCATGCACACTCTGCGAGTGCGCGTGTTCGCCCACCTGCAGGCCCAGTCCCTGGCCTTCTTCAAGCGCACCCGCGGCGGCGAGATCCAGTCGCGGCTGCTGCAGGATGTCGCCGGACTGCAGTCGGTGATCACGAACACCGCCACCTCGATAGCGTCCAACCTGACCACCGCCGTGGCCACCGCGGTCGCGATGGCAGCGATCAGCTGGCGCTTGTCGCTGCTCTCGCTCCTGGTGCTGCCGCCCGCGATCCTGCTCACCCGGAAGGTGGCGCTCGTGCGCCGCGACCTGACGGCGGCGAAGCAGCGCTCCCTCTCCGACCTGCACACCCAGGTCGAGGAGGCCCTGAGTATCAACGGCGCCCAGCTCACCAAGACCCTCGGCACCGGCCCCGCCCGGGAGCACCAGTTCGCCGACACGTCGGCCAAGCTGATCGACCTGGAGGTGCGCTCCCAGTTGGCCGGACGCTGGCGCATGGCCACCATGGGCATCGTGTTCGCCGCGATTCCGGCGATCCTGTACCTCGTGGCCGGCTTCCCGGCACTGACCGGCGGCATCTCGATCGGTACCCTGATCGCCTTCGCCAGCCTGCAGGCGGGCGTGTTCCGGCCGATCATGGGACTTCTGAACGTCGGCGCCCAGTGGGTGAGTTCGATGGCCCTGCTCAGCCGGATCTTCGGCTACCTCGACCTGCCTATCGACGTGCCCGACCCGGAGCGTCCGGTTCGCCTGGACGCCGGTCGCGTGCGGGGTGAAGTACGTTTCGAAGACGTCAGCTATCGCTTCCCGGACGGCACCGAGAATGCCCTCACCGACGTGGACCTGGTCATCGAGCCTGGCCAGTCGGTGGCCGTGGTGGGGGAGACGGGGTCGGGAAAGTCGACCCTGGCCACGCTGCTGGTGCGCCTGGCCGATCCCACCAACGGCCGGGTGACCATCGACGGCGTGGACGTCCGCGACCTCGACCCCGTGAATCGAAGCCGGATCATCGGCATGGTCACGCAGGAGACCTACCTGGCCCACGCCAGCATCGCCGAGAACCTCCGTGAGGCGGCTCCCGAGGCGACGGACGCGGAACTCTGGACGGCGCTGGCCGCAGCTCAGGTGGACGAGGTGATCCGGACCCTGCCCGACGGGCTCGACACGATGGTCGGCGCGCGCGGCCACCGCTTCAGCGGCGGCGAGCGCCAGCGACTCGCGATCGCTCGCACGCTGCTGGTTAACCCACCGATCCTGGTGCTCGACGAAGCCACCTCCGCGCTGGACACCGACACCGAGCGCGAACTGCAGGCCGCCCTGGACGTGCTCATGGCTGGCCGCAGCACCCTCACCATCGCGCACCGGCTCAGCACGATTCGGGACGCCGACGAGATCGTCGTGCTGGACCACGGCCGGATCGTCGAGCGCGGCGAGCACTCCGACCTGGTGGACGCGGGCGGTCGGTACGCACAGTTGAACCGCTGAGGCCGGACTCGCGAGTCGAGTCGACCACTTGACGCGATTCGGACCCGCAATCGGCCTGTTGGCGCTGATGGGGCACTTCGTGGGTCTCGCCGGTCCGAATCGCGCCATCGATCAGAGGCGGGACACGGCTGGGAGCGATACCACCGCCGGGCCGATTGAGTGGCAGAATCAAAATCGTGTTGCGATCGGCCGCCGTCGTCCCGGGTCTCGAAGAGGCACCTGGCTACTGGTTGCGCACTGACCTGATCGCTTGGCCGGCCCACCGCCTGCCCCCGGGGGAGGACCCGGGTGCCCTGGAATGGCGGTTGCACTGGTCGGCCGACGATCGGATCGATCCCACCGCCAGCGAGCCGGTCTCCTGGCCCACCGCGTCCCTCAGCTTCGATCCCGCAGGGTTGCCGCCCGCGGTCGCGACGCAGTTCCCGCACCTGCACAACTACCTGGCGCTGCGGCTACCCAAGTGGACAGCCGCCGAGCTGGCCGAGGTCCTGCGTTGCGAGGTGGCGCTGAGCGTGCACCTGCCCTCGGGTCGGCTGGTCGCCGCCGGCCAGCTGCAGTTGCCCGGAGTGATCGACGAGGTCTACGCCGCCGCGGCCCAGGCCGAGCTCGGCCCGTGCTGGCAAGACGGCCTGCCGACCCTGCGACTCTGGGCCCCGACCGCCCGCGATGTGGCGCTACTTCTCTGGGCCGCGGATGCCCCGCTGCACGGCCCCGCCGAACGACACCCCATGCGACGCGCGGACGACGGTACCTGGGCGGTCACCGGCGAACCGTCCTGGCTGGGCCGGCGCTACCGCTACGAAGTCACGGTCTTCACTCCGCACCACCACCGTGTGGTAGCCAACCAGGTGACCGACCCCTATTCACAGGCGCTCACGGTCAACTCGACACACTCGGTGCTGATCGACATCGATGACCCGGGCCTGGCCCCCGAGATCTGGCGGACCGCGTCCGCGCCCATCCTCGAACACCCGGTCGACCAGGTGAGCTACGAACTGCACCTGCGCGACTTCTCGATCTCGGATTCGTCGGTGCCGAAGGAACTGCGGGGGAGCTTGCTGGCACCTGGCCAGGACTCGGCCGGAATGGCCCATCTGCGCCGCCTTGCCGAGGCCGGGCTCAACACCGTCCAATTGCTGCCGCTGTTCGACAACGCGACCGTCGAGGAGCATCCCGGGCAGCAACTGCGTCCCCAGAAGGCCGCGTTGAAGTCGATGCCGCCCAACAGCGCCGAACAGCAGCGCCAGGTGGGCGAGTTCGGCGGCCGCAGCGGCTTCAACTGGGGATACGACCCGTGGCACTACTTCGCTCCCGAGGGTTCGTACTCATCGACCCTGGCAAGTGCGGACGGTGCCGCGCGCGTCACCGAGTTCCGCTCAATGGTGGGCAGCTTCCACGCCGCGGGCCTGCGGGTCGTGCTCGACCAGGTGTTCAACCACACCGCAAGTTCTGGTCAGGAGAAGTCGAGCGTGCTCGACCGGATCGTGCCCGGCTACTACCACCGGCTGTCGGCGATCGGCGAGGTGGAGAACTCCACCTGCTGCGCGAACGTGGCCACAGAGCACCGAATGACCGAGCGGCTGATGGTCGACGCCTGCGTCCACTGGGCGAGGCGCTACAAGGTGGACGGCTTCCGTTTCGACCTGATGGGCCACCACAGCCGGGCCAACATGCTCGCCGTTCGCGCCGCTCTGGATGCGCTCACGCCCGAGGATGACGGCGTGGACGGCCGGGTCATCACTATGTACGGCGAGGGCTGGAACTTCGGTGAGGTGGCCGACAACGCGCGCTTCGTCCAGGCGTCCCAGGGACAACTCGGCGGGACGGGCATAGCGACCTTCTCCGATCGGCTGCGCGACGCCGTCCGCGGCGGTTCGGTGATGGACGGCGACCCGCGCTCCCAGGGGTTCGGCACCGGCCTGCTGACCGCTGACAATGGCAGCGGCATCAACGGCGACCTGCGGGCGCAGGGCGGCCGCCTGGCCTGGTACACCGACCTGATCGAGCTCGGTCTCGCCGGGAACCTGCGCGCTTTCCGAGTCGGCTCGAACTCGCGGCACACGACCCTGCGCGGCGACCAGTTGGAGTACGCGGGCCATCCGGCGGGCTATGCGGACGAGCCCGACGAGGTCATCAACTACGTGGACGCCCACGACAACGAGACGCTGTTCGACGCGCTCACCCTGAAACTGCACCCAGCGACCCCCATGCGGGCCCGGGTGCGCGCGAACGCGGTCTGCCTCTCCCTTGCGACCCTCGGGCAGAGCCCGGTCATGTGGCATGCGGGCACCGACATGCTGCGCAGCAAGAGCCTCGACCGGAACTCCTTCAACTCCGGGGACTGGTTCAATTTCCTCGACTTCACCATGACCGACAACGGGTTCGGCGCCGGCCTGCCGCCCGAGCCCGACAACGGCGCCACCTGGCCGCTGATCGCCCCGTTGCTGGCCGATCCGAGACTGAAGCCGGCCCCGGACGACATCCGCCGAGCGCATGCCCAGGCCCTCGACCTGCTGCGATTGCGCGCGTCCACCCGGTTGTTCCGGCTGGGTAGCGCCGAGCGCATCCTGAAGAAGGTGTCGTTCCCCACTTCCGACACCTGGCACCAGTCACCCGGCGTGATCGTGATGGCGATCGACGATCGCACCGACCCGGTGGACGAACGCATCAGTGGCGTGCTGGTGGTGTTCAACGCGACGAACTGGGTGGTTCGCCAGAGCGTCCCGATCGATCTGACCGGCTATCAACTGCACCCCGTGCAGGCCGAAGGCAGCGACGACCTGGTGCGCTCGAGTTCGGCCGGTCCCGATTGGGCCACCGTCCCGCCACTGACCACCGCGGTGTTCGTCCGTTCCCGCTGAGCCACGTGTCCGAGTCCCTCGATAGGCTGCTGGGGACAACTGGAGGACAGCATGATCGAGAATCTGAAACGCATTCGTGAGCCGCTCACCTGGGCGGTGATCGCCATCGTGGCGGCGAACATCGTGCTCGGCATGGTGCAACTTGTGCTGCAGTTGGTGGCCGACGTGCCCGTCCCCATCGCATTCGCCGAGATCGGTGCTTCGCTGATGAACGTATCGCTCGTGCTGGCGGTAGTGGTGCTGGTGTGTGTCTGCTTCTTCATCGCGCCGGCCACCAGGCATGCCCTGGCGGTGACCAAGGTGGCCGCCTGGGTGCTGAGCATCGGCGCGGCGTTGACGCTGGTCTGCTGGGGGCTTGGAATCGCGGCCAGCGCTAACACTCTCGCCGTGGTGCTGGAGTTCCTCGGTGGCTTTCTCGACCTGCTGATCAAGGCGCTGGCAGCGGGGTCGCTGTGGGTGCTCGTCCGCGGCGTGAACGCCGGACGTATCGACACGCCGTCCGCGGTGACGGCTCAACTGCCTGCTGAGGTGGAACCGATCGCCAGCGACACCGCGACCACCTGGCAGCGCGGTGAAGCCGCCGGCGCGGTCTGGCGAACTGCGGACGAGGCCGCGTCCGGCGCACCCGGCGCAAGCCGCATCAGCGGCACTCCGAACGGCGATGTCGTGGAGCCAACCAACTGAGTCGGGAATTGCCTCAGCGCAAGGCTGATCCGAACCGGGTGCCGGATGGTAGTGCATTGGGGTTGACTTATCGCGAATGACAGGCGTGTAATTCTCGACAAGTAGTTCGCGGATCGTCGACGCGGGCGTGGGTCGAGGAGATGTCGGATGCAGGAACTGTTCCTTGTCGTGGAAGCCGAGGCCGATGGCCTACTGGGCTGGCAGGACCGCGCCCTGTGCGCCCAGACGGATCCGGAGGCGTTCTTCCCCGAGAAGGGCGGTTCGACCCGAGAGGCCAAGAAGGTCTGCCTTTCCTGCGATGTCCGCGCCGAGTGCCTGGAGTACGCGCTCGCCAATGACGAGCGTTTCGGCATCTGGGGCGGGCTCAGTGAGCGCGAACGCCGTCGGGTCAAGAAGCGGGCCATCTGATCGGCCCGCCGGGCAACGAAGTAGCCCGAGGGTAGGCTGAGCCTCCGGTCGGCGTCGATGACCGGGCGAAAGGTGGAGCGTGAGCGACGGCACGGGTCAGTCCTACGAGGACCCTTGGGCCTGGCTGCACGCCGCGCGCACCTCGGCGCCACCTGACTACAGCTCCTTCCGCATCGTCGCCGGCGTGCTGCCCATTCGTGGTGAGCCGTACCACCAGCGTCGCCGCGATGCCCTTGAAGATCTGCCGATCGAGGTACAGGTTCGCGACGATCTGCCCGGCGACGCGGACGGCGACTGGATCTGGGTGCTACCCGACGACACCGAGACCACCGAAGGATCGCTCACCGCACTTCTCGACCGGGTGCGTGCCGAGCCTGACACCGCAGTGGTGGGTGCCCTACTGGTGGAACCGCGCCGCCGCGGCGCGGGCACGATCATCAGCGACTGGGCCCAGACCATCACCAAGAGCGGCCGGGTGCGTCCGCTCACCGACCCCGGCGAGTTCTACCAGGGCCAACTGGACGCCGTCCGCGCGCTCGGAGTGCCGGCCGGGGGCACGCTCGTGCGCGGTGACGCGTGGCGCTTCCTCGGTGGTCTGAACCAGGACCTGCCGCGCAGCCTCTGGGGCCTCGATTTCGGTTGGCGGGCCAACCTGGCCGGCTACCGGGTGGTCGCCGAGCCGCGGGCCCAGTTCGTGGACCACTCCGCGTTCGGCGACGAGGCTGACGAGAAGGCGGCCGGGTTGGCCCTGGTCTCGGGCAATACTCCACCCGCCCTCCGATGGCTCACCATGCTGCGGCTCATCGCGGGCACGCTGCTCACGGCATTCGGCCTGCTGCTGGGCAAGGATCCGCAGCGCGCCGGGGACGAGGTGCGCGGCCTCGTCCGGTGGCTGGGCAACGGCAAGCTACGCCGCGGCATCGCCGACCGGGTCGCGTCCCTGCCGATCAAACCGGAGGCTCGCCGCGAGACGCAGGCACTGCGTCCCAAGCGCTGGACGGGACTGCGTCGGGCGACCGAGCAGGTCGCTGCGCGGTTCGCCGACTGGGTCCGCACCTTCACCGGGCGTTCGGGCGGGGTGAGTCTGGACGAGATGACCGGCGACGAGTTCGCCGAGACCGGGTCGTCGAAGTACGCGTTGCCCTTGGCTGCGTCCGGATTGCTGGTGCTGCTGGTCGGTGCCCTGGTGGCGGGGCGGGGCAGCTTCGGTACCGGTTCGCTGACCGCACCCCAGCTGCTCGCTGCACCGGCGAGCTGGACGCAACTGTTGGACTCCTACCTCGCGCCGGTCGCGGGTGCCGCCGGCAGCAGCGGCGCGCCCTGGACCGCACTCGCAGGCATCTTCTCGCTGGTGACGCTGGGGAACCCCGAATGGCTGGTGACCGGAACCCTGCTGTTCGCTGTGCCGCTGGCCTGGCTGGTGGCCTTCCGGCTGCTGCGCCAACTGGTCACCGACCGCCGACTCGCCGGTCTCGGCGCGCTGGCCTACGCACTCGCGCCGGCCGTGCTGGGGGGCCTGAACGCCGGGGCGTTCGGCCTTGCGGCAACGACGATCCTGGTGCCGATCCTCGGCTACAGCGCGTGGCGATGGCTGGTGGACGAACGATGGTCATGGCGCAGGGCCGGTGCGGTCGCGTTCTGGCTGCTGCTGGCCTGCGCGCTGGTGCCGGCGTTCTGGCTGGTCGCGCTCGGCACTGCGATCTGGACCTCCGCCCGCGCGGGTCGCCTCCAGGCCTGGGCGCAGTGGGCACTTGTCCTGATCGCGCCAGGGGTGCTGTTGATCGGCGGCTGGGGAGCCACGCTGCTGCGCTACCCGGGCAGGTTACTGACCGGCACCGAGCCGGCGTTGGCCCCCACCGCTGCACCCGAGCCCTGGACCGTACTGATCGGACGCACGCTGGCAGCGGCGCCGCCGCTGTGGGTCTCGATCCTGTTCTTCGCCGCGTGCTGGCTGGCGGCCGTGGTCGGTGCTGCGCGGCGTCCGGGCGCTGCCGGGCCAGCCCTGCTGAGCGCCGGTGCGGTAGCGGTGGTGGCGATGGTGTTGACCCGCGCGGTCGTGGAGGTGCCCCCGGGCGCCTGGGTGCGTCCGCAGGGGTTGGAATGGCAGTTGGCCCTGGTGGCCGCGCTGGTGCTTGCTGCGTGCGTCGGGCTCGACGGGATGCTGGTCGAACTCCAGGGCCACGACCTTGGCATGCGCCACGTGGCCACCCTCGGCCTGGCGGTGTTCGGGGCGGTGGCGATCGCGGTCGGTGCCGGCTGGTGGGTGCTCGCGGGCCAGACCGGGCTGACCCGCAGCCCGGTGGGGGTCGTCCCAGCCTTCGTCCAGAACGCCCAGGAATCGGCGACCCCGGCACGCACGCTCTACTTGGAGCCGGTCGGTGACCACGTGTCCTGGGTGTTGCTTGAGGACGACTTCGCTCGGCTCGGCGACGCTGAACGCGGGATCGCCTTCAGTGGGGACGCGGCCGCACACCAGTTGGCCGCCTCGGTGGCGGCCCGGCTGATCGGCGACAGTGCCGACGATCAACTCCTGCCCGACCTGGTGAGCCTCGGAGTGGCGAACGTGGTGCTCACCGGCGGGGACGGTGGGCAGCGGCTCGCCATCGACAACGTGCCCGGCCTCGGCCTGGGTACCGGGAACGCCACCCAGTTCGTCTGGCCGGTGCCCGACTCGAGCATCGCCTTGGTGGTCGACGGAACCGATCGACAGGTGACCGGTAACGGCCAGGTGGTCGCCACCGGTTCGGCCGATCGCGTGCTGCGGCTCGCCCAACCGAGCGACCCGCGCTGGTTGGTGCAGGTGGGGAACACGCCACTGACCATGACTGCGGGTGGGGAACCAGGAGTGCAGTTCGCCCTGGGTGCGGCGTCCGGGCCGGTGTCGATCAAGCTCGGTGCCGGGTCTTCGGCCTGGAGCTGGGCGCAGCTCGCCGGGTTGGGACTTCTCGGTGTGCTGGCGGCGCCGTCCGTCCGCCGGCGTGAGGAACTGGGTCCCCGACGCGCGGCCGGGGGTGCCCAGTGAACCGCTGGCTGCTTCCCGGGACGGTCATCGGAGCCGTCACGCTGGCCACGATCGCCACCACGTTCGTGGCCGCCCGGCCCGTTCCCGAGCAGCGGGTCACGGCAGCCCCGGCTCGCGTGTCGCTGGTCTGCCCGGCGTTCTCCTCAGCGACCGCCAGTCTGCAGGTGGTGGCTACGGCGACCGGCAGCGGGCTGCAGGTGACGAAGCTGTCCGCTGCCGGCAACGCCTCCAGCGCTGGGCAGTTCCAGGTACTCAAGGACGCGGCTGAGCCCGTCCGGGTGTCCGCGCTGCTGCCCGACCCGTTCGGCGGGAGCACCTTCGTCACCGCCACGGACGGCCCGGCCCGGGGCATCTCCGCCGCCGGTTGTGTCTCGCCGCGAACCGATCACTGGTTCGCCGGAGTGGACGTGCGCACCGAGGCCCAGGCCGACCTGGTCGTGGTGAACCTGGACGGCACCGCTGCCTCGATCGACCTGACCGCCTACGGACCGGACGGACGCATCGCAGCGCCCCGCGGAGTCGAAGTCGCCGGCAACGCGGCCGAGGCGATCTCATTGAGCGGCCTGCCGCGTGGCGGCGACCCGATCACCATCGCGGCCAGCAGTTCGGACGGCAGGTTCGCAGCCTTCCTGCGGCAGCGCTCGTGGTCGGGCGAAACCTCACTGGGCGGCGATTGGCTCGCCGCCGCCTCCGATCCGGCGACCGAGCACGTGATCCCTGGGCTCGCCGCGGGAGCGGGAGCACGCCGGCTGGTCGTCGCCAACCCGAACGAGCGCACGACGACGGTCACCGTAGGATTCCTTGGAGCGTCCGGGCCGGGCGTGGTCGCCGGCGCCGAGCAGTTGGAGGTACCCGCGGAGACCACCCGGGTTCTCGATCTCACCACCGGACTCGGCGGACAGGCGGTCGCGCTGACCCTGACCTCTGTTCAACCGGTGACTGCTGCTGTGCTGCAGGACACCGGCAGTTCCGAGACGAAGCACGATCCGGCGTTCAGCGCGGCCGCGCCGCCGCTACCGTCCGATTCGGTGTGGCCGCTGGCTGCGGGCAAGAAGGCGTCCTCGGTGCTCGCGTTGGCCAACCCGTCCGCTGCCGAGGTGAAGGTGACGGTAACCCTGGGCGTCGCTGAGAACGTCGGCGACCCGCAGGAGGTCGCGATCCCGGCCGGTGTCGAAGTCCAGGTGCCGTTGGAGCAGGCCGCCACCAACACCGTCCGCATCCGGACCGAGTCGGACGTGGTGCGCGGCGCACTGGTCGTCACCCGCAAGCTCGGCAAGGTGCAGGGCCTCACCGTCTGGCCCCTCGCCGACCAGGAGTCGGGCACCAGTTCGGCGTCGGTGGCGTTCGACCCCAGGCTCGGCAGCTGACTCGACGGGGCAGCTGACTCGACGGGGCAGCTGACTCGACGGGTGCAGCTGACTCGGGATGACTCTGGAACTTGGGCAGAAACGACTCTCACCACATCGAGAGCCTCCCTTCCGCACTGACAGCCCCCGTTTCGGCCATCAGCCCGTACGGGCGCGCGGGCCCTCGACCGAAGTGGAGGCTCTCGACGAGCAAGGGAGGCTCTCGGTGAGGGTCGCGCGGGCTGGTGCGGCGCGTCCGGTTCTTTGCTCACCGGTCGAAGGCATGCGCCGGGTTCAGTTCCAGTCCGCGCGGAACCCCGGGGGGTCGAGTTCGTCGAGGCCGATGCCGGTGAGCGCGGAGAGTTGCTCGACCAGGGCGCGATGAACAAGGTTTCGCAGCTCTGCGCGCGAGTCGGCGCGGAGTTCCAGCGGACGGCGGAACAGGATCACCCTGCCGTTCTCGCCGCCATTGGCGGGAACCGCAGCGGCCAGTGGCACCAGTTCGTTGCGCCAGGCCGCGAGGTTGCTCGGCACCTCTTCGAAACCGATGTCGATCCCGGCCACGGCCCGCGGACAAGCGGTGGCGGTCCGAGCCACGGACGCGCGCAGGCACTCTGCGAAGAAGTCGACTCCGCGCGCCGGGCGGCGTACCGGCATGGGCCCGCCACTTAGCGGGTTCGGCGCAGCCAGGGGACCGCGCAGTCCGCGTCCGTGCCGCTCCCGCCGTCTCATGCGACCAGCCTAACGTCGCCCGGCGGACCACTGACCACACCGTCGCGGCTACCACGGATCGGCACGGCTCGGCGGTAGGTTTGCGCCGTGATCAACCGGCGCTGCTCGCGAACCGCATGCCCGGCCTCCGCGGTCGCCACGCTCACCTTCGTCTATGTCGATTCGATGGCGGTGCTGGGGCCGCTGGCCCTGCGGGCCGAACCGGGCACCTACGACTTGTGCCGCGGGCATTCGGAACGGCTCAGCGCACCCCTGGGGTGGGAGGTCATCCGCCTGCCCGGTGACCTGGACAGCCCGCGCGCGTCCACCGACGATCTCATGGCGCTGGCCGATGCCGTGCGCAAAGTCGGTCTGGGGGAGAGCGCGGCCGTCCCTGAGCCGAACGTGAGCCGTCGTAAGGGCCATCTGGCCGTCCTCGCCGACCCGCAGTGAGTCGGGTGCGCACGCTAGGCTCGCAGCTGTGATTCAGCCCCAGGTGTTCAAAGCCAACGACATCCGTGGCCTGGTGGCCGGGGAGCACCCTGAATGGGATGCCGAAGGCGCCAGAGCGATCGGTGCAGCCTTCGCCGTGGCGTTCGAACTCGCCGGCTCCGACTTCGTGCTCGGACGCGACATGCGGGCCGGCGGACGCGAACTCAGCCTCGCCTTCGCCGACGGCGCCCGCGACCAGGGCGCCACCGTGATCGACGTGGGCTTGGCGAGCACCGACCAGCTCTGGTTCGCGTCCGGTCACACCCACCGCCCGGGCGTGCAGTTCACCGCGTCCCACAATCCAGCCGGCTACAACGGCATCAAGTTCTGCCTGCCCGACGCGGCCCCGATCACACCTGACCTGATGGCTCGCATCGTCGAGCTCTCCGGAGCCGAGTTGCCCCCCGCGACCGTCGGCGGCGAATACCGCGAGCTCGACGTGCTCGGTGCCTACGCCGCGCACCTGCACTCGCTGGTCGACCTGTCGACCACCCGTCGGCTCAGGGTCGTGGTCGACGCCGGCAACGGCATGGCGGGCTGGACCACACCGGCCGTGCTCGGGCCGCTGGACGTCGACGTGATCGGCCTGTACATGGATCTGGACGGCAGCTTCCCGAACCACCCGCCGAACCCGCTTGAGCCGGCGAACCTGGTGGACGCGCAGCGTGCCGTCCGCGAAACGGGCGCCGACTTGGCGCTGGTCTTCGACGGGGACGCCGACCGCTGCTTCATCATCGACGAGCGCGGTGAGGTGGTCAATCCTTCGGTGGTCACCGCACTGATCGCGAAGGCTGAACTCGCGCGCGAGCCGGGCGGCACGATCGTGGTGAACACCATCACCTCACGGGCCGTCGGCGAGGTGGTCGCCGCGGCCGGTGGCAAGGTGGCAATCAGTGCCGTCGGGCACACGAAGATGAAGGCGTTGATGGCCCAGCACGGCGCGATCTTCGGCGGCGAGCACTCCGCGCACTACTACTTCCGCGACTTCTGGGGTGCCGACACCGGCATGCTTGCGGGCCTGCACGTTCTCGCCATGCTCGGTCGAGCCGACGCGACCATGTCGAGCCTGGTCGCCGGCCTGCCGCAGTACGCCGCGTCGGGCGAACTCAACACGTCTGTGGCCGATCCCTTGCAGATCACGGCCGAAGTGGCCGCGGCGTTCACTGGGCGCGGCGAGCTGAGCCTCACCGACGGCCTATTGGTCACCGGGGACGGCTGGTGGCTGAGCGTCCGCGAATCCAACACCGAACCCCTGCTCCGGCTCAATGTCGAAGCCAGGGACGCGGCGACGGTTGCGTCCCTGCGAGACGAGGCACTGGCCATCATTCGAAAGGACAGCTGATGAGCGATCTGCCCGCGGAGGTGCTCGACCTGCTGGTCTGCCCGTCGTGCCACACCAAGTTGGCCTTGGACTACGAGGCCCACGAACTGGTGTGCACCGGGGCGGAGTGCGGCCTGGCCTACCCGATCCGGGATGGCATCCCGATCCTGCTGGTCGACGAGGCGCGCCGGCCCGGGGTGCCGGCCGACTGAGATGTACGAGTTCGACGACTCCCGCCTGGAGGACGTGACCGCGCTGCGGGCGGCGGATCACTTGCTGCGGCCGTTGGCTGAAGCGGGCGCTCGGGTGCGCCGCGAGGCGGCGTCCGCCGAGGTGCCGCTGCGGGAACTTGGGGTGGCCGACCGTCCTCGGGCGATGATCATCTTCGGGCCGGAGGCCCGGCTGCTGCGGGCCGTGCTCGAACCCACCTGTCCGGTTCCGTTGGTGGCCTGGCCGAGGTTGGGCCTACCGGGGTGGGTCGGCCCGCTGGACATCGTCGTGGTGATGGGCGGCGGTGACAAGACGAGCCTCGCCGCTGCTTTCGAAGCGGTGCGGCGGGGGTGCCAGCTGCTGGTGGTCGGCCCGGCCGATTCCGTGCTGGCCCGCGAATCCGCGTCGTCGGCGACAACGCTGCTGCCGACTACCACCGGTGACGCGCTGGCCGCAGCAATCGTCGCGCTCGGGGCCCTGAGCCGGCTCGGGCTCGGCCCCCAGGTGAACGCCGAATCCATTGCCACGGCGATGGACGAGGTCGCGCTCGAATCGTCCATGTCGGTCGATGCCACCCAGAACGCTGCGAAGGCCGTGGCGCTTGAGTTGGCCGATGCCCAGCCGCTGGTCTGGGGTGGTTCGATCCTCGCCGCGCGGGCCAGCCGCCGCGTTGCGGAGGCCCTGCGTTCGGCGAGCGGGCGCGTCGTACTTTCGGCGGACGCCGGCGCGCTGGCCCCGCTCCTGACCGAGGTGCCGCGTCGGGACCCGTTCGCCGACCCGTTCGAGGAGTCGGCGAGCGACCACCGTCCCGGCCTGGTGCTCGTGGACGACGGCCTGGACGACGAGCACGCCGCGGAGGAGCGTGATCGGCTGCGCCGCTACGCCCTCGCCCAGGACGTGCTCATCTCGAACCTGCGCCACGAGCAGGGCACTGAGGTGGAGCGCTACGTCACCGTCCTGCAGCAGGGCCTCTTCGCCGCCGCCTACCTGAAGATCGGCCTCGGCCGCGCCTGAATGTTCGGGGACGGTTCCTTTTCGTTCAACTTATCCACAGGCCGACAAACGCCTCAGCGCGTCGCACTCCGATCATTCGGATGACCTTCCTGTGGATAACGTGAACGAAAAGGAACCGTCCCCGAATGTTCAAGGGGGCGCGGGGTGACTCTGGCAGGATGTCGGGCGTGAGTAGTCATGGTGGAACCAAGGCAGTCGTGGCCGCGCTCGCGGCCAACGCTTTCATCGCGGTCACCAAGTTTGGCGCCTGGGCGCTGACCGGGTCCGCGTCCATGCTGGCCGAGGGCGTGCACTCCGTGGCCGACACCGGCAACCAGATCCTCCTGCTGATCGGTGGCCGGTCCGCGAAGAAGGAGGCCAGCGAGGAGCACCCGTTCGGCTACGGTCGGGCGCGCTACATCAACGCCTTCCTCGTCGCCATCATCCTGTTCAGCCTGGGCGGGCTGTTCGCGCTGTACGAGGCGCTGCACAAGTACGAAGAAGTGGCCGGCGGGCACCCGAACGAGCTCCTCGAAGGCCCTTGGTGGTGGGTTCCGCTCGTCGTCCTGGCCGCCGCGATCATCGCCGAGAGCTTCAGCTTCCGGACGGCGATCAAGGAGTCGATCCCGGTGAAGGGACGCCAGACCTGGGCGCGGTTCATCAAGACGTCCAAGTCGCCAGAGCTGCCCGTGATCCTGTTGGAGGACTTCGCGGCCCTGCTCGGCCTGATCTTCGCACTGATGGGCGTCGGCATGACCCTGGTCACGCACAACGGACTGTGGGACGTCGCCGGCACTGCGCTGATCGGCCTGCTGTTGATCCTGGTCGCGATCACCCTCGCGATCGAGACCCGCAGTCTCCTTCTCGGTGAGGCCGCCACGCCCGAGGCGGTCGAGGCGATCCGTGAGGCCCTTGCCGGAGCGGACGGGGTGGGCCGTGTGATCCACCTGAAGACCCTCCACCTAGGTCCGGACGAAGTGCTGGTGGCCGCAAAGATCGCCGTCGAGCCCACCGAGTCGGCCCAGCGGGTCGCCCAGGTGATCGACAATGCCGAGATCGCGATCCGTGCCGCCAACCCGACCGTGACCGCTCTGTACCTGGAACCGGATATCGACCGCACCCCCGAGGTGTAAGAAGTCAGACTCGGGTGGTGGCCGGCCAGGAGGGACAGATCCCGAATTACGTGCCGAAGATGTGGGTCAGCACCGTGCTACCCGCTCCGCCGACGCTTTGGAGTAGGCCCACTTTGGGGTCGGCCAACTGGTTCGCCCCGGCGCGTCCGGTGAGCTGCTGGACGATCTCGCAGGTCTGGTAGATCGCGGACGCACCGATCGGGTGGCCGCGCGCCTTCAGCCCGCCCATGGTCGAGATCGGCAGGTCGCCGTCCAGCCGAATCCGGCCTTCAGCGGCCAGACGCCAGCCCTCGCCGGGTGCGGCGAAGCCGGTGGCCTCGAGGATCAGGCACGCCATGATCGAGAACGCGTCGTGCACCTCGAAGAAGCCGATGTCACTGCGGTGAACGTTGGCCGCCCTGAGCGCGTCCCGAATCGAGCGCGCGGACGCGGCCAGCACCAGCGGGTCGTCCCGGTCCTCGATCCGGAACCGGTCGGTGGTGACGCTCGCCCCCAGCATGCGCACCGGACGATCGGTGAACGCCCGCGCCTGCCTAGTGCTGGTGAGCACGACAGCCGCTGCGCCGTCGCAGATCGGGGCGGCGTCGTACAGCCGAAGTGGGGACGAGACGATCGGCGAACTCGCCACGTCCGCGGCGGTGACCAGACGGTCGTGGAACATGGCGTTCGGATTGCCGTTCGCGTTCGCATGCGCGTTCACCGCGAAGCCGTCGAAGTCGCCGATCGCCCGGCCGTAGCGTTCCAGGTAGAGCGCCAGCAGCTTGGCGTTCTGGCTCAGCAACGTGGCGCCGTTCGGCACTTCGAGTTCTGCGTCCAGCGCTTTGGCCAGCGAAGAAACCACGTGCGGACGGTCACTGCTCATCTTCTCCACGCCGAGGGCGACCGCGACCTCGGCCGACCCGCTGGCGACCGCGAGGTAGGCCATGCGAAGGGCAGCCGCGCCGGTCGCCGTGGCTGCGCGGACGGTGAGCGCTTCGGCCCAGCGCAGGCCGGCCTCGTCCGCGATCAGGGAGGCCAGGTGCTTCTGACCCTGCAACTCGTCGGCGAGCATGTTGCCCACGAAGAGGGCGTCCGCGTGGTCGATGCCCGCGTCCGCCAATGCCGAGCGGACGGCGGCAGCCCCCAGTTGGCGCAGGCTGAGCGGGTGCTCCTTCAGCACGGGCAGTGCGCCGATGCCCACGATGCTCACGCCATCGCCGAGATTGGCCCCCATCACGACCTCCAGCATCCCGTGCCTCGACGCCGAGTGTCCCCGACCCGGGGTCACCGCGTACGATCCCGTCCCATGGAGTATCGCGTAAACGACCTGAGCCTCGCCCCGTTCGGCCGAGCCGAGATCAAGCTCGCCGAGCACGAGATGCCGGGACTGATGGCCCTACGCGAGCGCTACGGCGACTCCAAGCCGCTGCGCGGCGCACGCATCGCGGGTTCGCTGCACATGACCGTGCAAACGGCGGTGCTGATCGAGACCCTGGTCGCGCTTGGCGCGGAGGTGCGCTGGGCGTCCTGCAACATCTTCTCCACCCAGGACCACGCCGCCGCGGCGATCGTCGTCGGCACTGACGGCACGGCGGACGAGCCGAAGGGCGTCCCGGTCTTCGCCTGGAAGGGCGAGTCTCTGGAGGACTACTGGTGGTGCACCGAGCGCATCCTTGATTGGGGCGGCGACCGGCACCCGAACATGATCCTGGACGACGGCGGCGACGCCACTCTGCTGGTACACAAGGGCGTCGAGTTCGCCAAGGCCGGTGCTGTGCCGGACGCGACCGCGTCCGACGCTGCCGAGTACCAGGTCGTGCTGGCCCGGCTGCGCGAATCGGCGCTCGACTGGGTGGGCATCGCGAACAGCATTTTCGGGGTCACCGAGGAGACAACCACCGGCGTTCACCGGCTGTACGAGATGGCGAAGAACCAGTCGCTGCTGTTCCCGGCGATCAACGTGAACGACTCCGTGACCAAGAGCAAGTTCGACAATCGCTACGGCATCCGGCATTCGCTGATCGACGGCATCAACCGCGCCACTGACGTGCTGATCGGCGGCAAGCTGGCCGTGGTCTGCGGCTACGGCGACGTGGGCAAGGGTTGCGCCGCAGCGCTGGCGGGCCAGGGCGCCCGCGTGGTGATCACCGAGATCGATCCGATCTGTGCGCTCCAGGCAGCGATGGACGGGTACCAGGTGGCGATTCTCGAAGACGTCGTGAGCACCGCGGACATCTTCATCACCGCCACCGGCTGCCTGAAGGTGATCACCGCCGACCATCTGGCGAAGATGAAGCACCAGGCGATCGTCGGCAACATCGGTCACTTCGACAACGAGATCGACATGGCCGGGTTGGAAGCGCTGCCCGACGTGTTGCGGGTCAACATCAAACCCCAGGTCGACCTCTGGGAGTTCTCGGACGGGCACGCCATCATCATGCTCAGCGAGGGTCGCCTGCTGAACCTTGGCAACGCCACGGGCCACCCCAGCTTCGTGATGAGCACGTCCTTCGCCAACCAGGTGCTCGCCCAGATCGAACTGTTCACCAAGCCCGAGCACTACCCGGTGGGCGTCTACACCCTGCCCAAGCAGTTGGATGAGTATGTGGCCCGACTGCACCTGGGCGCGCTCGGGGTGAAACTGTCTGAACTCACCAATGAGCAGGCCGACTACATGGGCATCGAAGTGCAAGGCCCATTCAAAGCCGACCTGTATCGGTACTGACCGGTTGGACGCCCGATCGGTGGGTCAGTCGGTCGGCTCGAAGGTCGAAAGGGAGACCTGTTTGGCGGGCTTGTACAACTCGCCGCAGTTCATCCCGGCCTTGGTCGCGTCCCGGACAGCGAGGGTGACCTCGCTGAGCAATTTCACGACCCTCCCTTCGGCATCGGTTTCGACGTCCACGTCATAGGTCCACTTCTGCTCCCACGCCCACTTGCTGCCGTTGGGCGTCCCGTCCCCGGAGACACACTTGTCGGTGCCCCGCGATACGTCCCTGGTGATTTTCAGCGTCTTCCCATCCCAGGTGAAGTTCCTTGGCGGGAGTTTGTCCTCGGCGTCAGTGGACCTGATGATCGTGCCGGTGCACTCCGCCGCTGTGCACGTGGAGGCGAACTCCCACGGAGCGCCCGCCTTTTCGACGTCGCCCTTCTTGGGCACGGGGTCCCACCACGACTTGGCCGCGCCAGTCACCTTGAGGATCTCGTCGGGGCCGTTCCATTTGCCCTTCGGTACGGTGTCCGCCGGCGCGAGCACGGTCGGTGTGGGGCTCGGCGTGGTCGTTGCCGCCACGGCCTCGGCCACGGCTTGGGTGGCTTCGGCGACCGGGACGGCGGAACTTGCCGGAGCGCCGGAACTGCAACCGGCAAGGAGCGTGGCCATCAGAGCGATGGCAGGTGAAACGGAACTCAACTTCATCTCTACCCCCCGAAGAGAACGTTGGTGAGATCAGCGAATCACCACGTCCACCACTGGTCCATGCGCACTCCTGCTCTGGGCTGACCAGGCTCAACCCCGCGGGATCTCGAATCGCTTCAGTGACGCTTTGCCGGCGCCCAGTGTCTTCCATGCGCCTCGGTAGGTGAGCACGGCCAGCCCCGCGGTCGGGAACTTGGCCGACACCCGGTCGGTCAGCGCGGACGGCTTGGCGAGGGTGGCGATCAGGTCGCCCAGAGTGGGCTGGTGACCGATCAGCAGGGCGATGTGGACGCTCTCGTCCAGATCGTGCAGCTCGCCCAGGAGTTCTCCGGCCCAGGCGTGGTAGATCGCCTCGGACGTGCGCACGTCGGCGCAGGCTGCGCCGCCCAGCTGGGCACGCTCCCAGGTCTCCTGCACCCGGGTGGCGCTGGATGCGAGCACCACGTCCAGGGTGTAACCGGCGAGGATCTCACCGGCCGCAACCGCGTCCGCCCGCCCTCTGGAGGACAGCGGCCGGCGGATGTCGGTTTCCGGAGTGTTCCACGACGACTTGGCGTGTCGCAGGACGATCAGGGTCTTCGAAGCCATGTCTCAGGCCTCGCCCTCGCCCGGACGCATGGTCGCCCAGATCTCCTTGCATTCGGGACACACCGGGAACCGGTCGGGGTTGCGCGAAGGCACCCAGACCTTGCCGCACAAGGCGATCACCGGGGTGCCCATGACCATGGCTTCGGTCAGTTTGGCCTTGGGCACGTAGTGCGAGAACCGTTCGTGGTCGCCTTCCTGGGGACGCAGGTCGGTGCGTTCCTCGGTTCGCTCCTTGACGATGGTGATCGTCTGCGGCTGTTCCGTGGTCATCCGGCACCCCTTCGTTCGTCCAAGACCCATCCCAAACTACCCAGTGCACCCGCGGACGGGAAAGCGGGCCGTCCGACGGGGCGGGCCGAGTTAGCCCGATGTGGCAGGATCGGTGATCGTGCCAACCCCAGCAGAAGCCCCGTCGACCCAGGCCCGGCACTCCCGGCGCGGGTTCGTGGTCGGGTTGCTGCTGAGTGTGGTTGCCATCGCCTTCGAGGCCGTCGCGGTGAACACCGCGATGCCCGCGGCCGCCGCCGATCTGGGCGATCTCAGCCTCTACGCCTGGGCCTATACCGCCTTCCAGTTGGCCACCACCTTCGCGATCGTTGCTTCCGGCCTGCTCACCGACCGGGTGGGACCGAAGCTGCCGCTGGTGCTCGGCTTCGCCGTGTTCGCGGCCGGGTTGGTCATCTCGGCACTGGCCCCGACGATGCTGGTGCTGCTTGTCGGACGATTCGTCCAGGGCCTGGGCGGGGGCACCATGAACCTGGCCGTGATGGTGCTGGTGGCCCGACTCTTCGACGCGCGCGAGCGCGCCAACCTGATGGTCGGGTTCTCCGCTGCCTGGACCCTGCCGTCGTTCGTCGGCCCGCAGATCGCTGCATGGCTCACCGAGACGATCTCCTGGCACTGGGTGTTCTGGTCGGTGCTCCCGGTGCTCGTGATCGCGGGGTCGCTGATGCTACCCCCGCTGCACCGCGAGCACCTGCCCCCGCACGAGGACGTGCCTGAAGTGCCGCACCAACTGGTTTGGGCGGCGATGGTGGCCCTCGGCGCGGCGTCGCTGCAGTTCGCCGGACAGCGGCTCGACCTCTGGTCACTTCTGCCCGCCGCTCTCGGGCTGGTGATGCTCTGGTTCGGGCTGCGTCCGCTGCTGCCCCCCGGGTTCCGCATCACCGGAGGTGGCCTGGACGCGGTCATCGTCACCCGGACGCTCGGCGCAGGATCCTTCGCCGGTGTGGTGGCTTTTCTGCCGCTGCTGCTGGTGCAGGCCGAAGGGCTGTCGCTGGGAGCGGTGGGCTGGATCATGGCGTCCGGCTCGATCGGCTGGTTCACCGGTTCGTGGTTGCAGGCCCGGCCGTGGTTCCGCCTGCGTCGCGACCAGATGATCGTGCTGGGGGCGGTCAGCAGCGTGCTTGGCACCGTCGCGATGACAGTCGCGGGTTGGTTGCCTGGACAGGCGATCGCGCTCATCCCGATCGGCCTGGTGCTTTCCGGTCTCGGCATGGGTCTTCTGGTCACCTGTACGTCGCTGGTCGTGATGCAGCTCTCGCCGGCGCCCGAGATCGGCCGCAACACCTCTTCGCTGCAGGTCGGTGAGGCGCTGGGCAACAGCATCTGCGCCGGGCTGGCGGGGACGGTGTTCGCGTTCGGGCTCGCGCGCGGCGATGACCGGCTCGGTTTCGGCGGCCTGCTGGTGGCGATGCTCCTGGTGACCCTGCTCACCGTCGCGTCCGCAGTGCGGATACCTGAAGTACACAACCACTCCGCGAGCCCGGTGCGGCGGTAATCTCTCGATACCGAGATAACCGAAGGTGGCATGGATGGACGAGGTCGACCAGATCCTGGCCGCCTGGGCTCGTGAGCTGCCCGAGGTCGACGTGAGCCCACTGGGCAGCCTGTCGCGGGTGAGCCGGCTGGCCAAGCACCTGGACCGGGCGCGCTCGGAGGCCTTCGCCGCCCACGAACTCGAGGTCTGGGAGTTCGACGTCCTGGCCGCATTGCGCCGCCAGGGTCGTCCTTACGTGCTCTCGCCGGGCGAACTGATCCACGAGACCCTCTCGACGTCCGGGACGATGACCAACCGGGTGAACCGGCTGGAGGCCCGCGACCTGGTGGTTCGCGAGCCCAATCCGAACGACGGCCGCGGGGTGCGGGTTCGGCTCACCGCACTCGGACGCGAGTGCGTCGAGGCCGCTCTGGGTGACCTGCTCGCCTACGAGCGGCGCGTGCTCGCGGCCATTGAGCCGGCTGAACGGGAGGAACTCGCGGCTGTCCTGCGGCGACTGCTCGCGCCGTTCGAGCGAAGCTGACGCCTGCGGATATCGTTAGCTGTCCCACTTGCTCCGATGAAGGGGTCCCGGCATGGCGTTGTCCTCCTCTGTACTGGCTGAGCTGGCCGCTGCGCTGGGTATTGCCACCGAGTTCTGGGACTGGAAGGGCCGGCTCACCGAAGTCACCGACCAGACCGTGATCGCGATCCTCGCCGGCATGGACGTGGATGCGTCCACGACCGAGAGCGCGCAGGCCGCGCTGGACGCGTACCGGCTGCGTCCGTGGACCCGGCTGCTGCCGCCTTGCGTGGTGATGGAGCAGGGCACCGCGAGAACCGTCCAGCTGCACCTTCCGGACGGGGAGTGGGTTCGGTTGGCCGTCCGCCTCGAGGAGGGTGGCTGGCGCGACGCCGTGCAGGTCGCCGACGACGAGCCGCCGCGCGAGGTGGACGGTGTGCTCACCGGGCAGGCGTCCTTCGAACTGCCCGCCGACCTGCCGCTGGGTTACCACCGGCTGCAGGCGACCACGGAGGCCGGCCAGAACGAGTCGACCCTGGTGGTGAGTCCGGCGTTCCTCGGCTTCCCCGCGTCGATGGGGGAGAAGCGGGCCTGGGGCTACGCCTCCCAGCTGTACTCGGTCACGTCCGCTGATTCGTGGGGGATCGGCGACCTGCTCGACCTTGCTGACCTGGCGACATGGTCGGCCACCCAGCAGTTCGCCAGCTTCGTGCTGGTGAACCCGTTGCACGCGGCCCAGCCGATGCCGCCCCTGGAACCTTCGCCGTACCTGCCGACGTCGCGCCGCTACGTGAACCCGCTGTACATCCGGCCCGAAGCGGTACCCGAGTACGCCGAGTTGGACGAGCGCGCGCGGACCCGGATCGCCCAGCACAAGGCCCGGCTGCGAAAGGACCTGGCCGGGGACACGCTGATCGAGCGGGACACCATCTGGACGGCCAAGATCGAAGCCTTGCGGGAGGTCCACGCGCACGGCATGCGGCTGGCTCGACGGATGGCGTTCAACGACTTCCTGCGCCGGGAGGGTCGCGGGCTCACCCAGTTCGCCACCTGGTCGGTGTTGGTGAACAGCTACGGCGACGACTGGCGCGAATGGCCCGTCGAGCTGCGCCGGCCGTCCTCGCCAGAGGTCGCGATCTTCGCCGAGGAACACGTTGAGTCGATCATCTTCTACGCCTGGTTGCAGTGGATAGCCGACGACCAGTTGCGGGCAGCCCAGTCCGCGGCGACGGACGCAGGCATGCGCGTCGGCATCATGAACGACCTCGCGGTCGGTGTGGGTGGAGACAGCGCCGAGGCCTGGACCTACTCGAACCTGTTCGCCGAAGGCATCAGCGTCGGCGCCCCGCCGGACCACTTCAACCAGACCGGCCAGGACTGGGGCCAGTCGCCGTGGCGTCCCGATCGCATGGACGACCTGTCGTACGCACCCTTCCGCAGCATGGTTTCGGGAATCCTGCGGCATTCCGGCGGTATCCGGGTCGACCACATCATGGGCCTGTTCCGGCTGTGGTGGATCCCGGACGGCATGCCGGCCAACCAGGGCACCTACGTCCGCTACAACCACGAGGCGATGGTCGGCATCCTGGCGCTGGAGGCGCATCGAGCCGGTGCCCTCGTGGTGGGCGAGGACCTCGGGGTGGTCGAGCCCTGGGTGCGCGACTACCTGCGCCAGCGCGGCATCCTGGGCACTTCGATCGCCTGGTTCGAGCGAGCCGGCGACGGTCGTCCGCTGCCGCCGGAGGCCTGGCGGGAGTACTGCCTGGCCTCGGTGACCACTCACGACCTGCCGCCGACCGCGGGCTATCTTGCGGCCGAACACGTGCGCCTTCAGCATGAGTTGGGCCTTCTCACCGAGTCGCTGGACTCGGAGTTGGCGAACGCCGAACGCGACCGCAACGCCTACCTCGACATGCTGCGCGAGCGGGGCTTCCTGACCGCAACAGAGCCCAAGACCGAGGACGTCGTGGAGGCCTTGCACCGCTACCTGGTGGCGACCCCGTCCCGGGTGCTGTGCGCAGCCCTCACCGATGCAGTCGGCGACCGCCGCACGCAGAACCAGCCGGGTACTTCAACGGAGTACCCGAACTGGAAGATCCCGCTCTCCGGCCCGGACGGTAAGCCGCTGAGCATGGAAGACCTCTACACCGACGAGCGCGCCTTCCGCCTGGCCGGCATCATGAACGGCTTCACCGCCCCGATGCGCCTACCCCGCTCCGAGACCGAACTGGTCATCTGACCGGTCACCTTCGACACCGCTCCCTGAGGAGCCCGGTGAGCGAGATGTCTTTCGGGTAGCGCTCCCTGAGGAGCCCGGTGAGGGACGAGCCGGGCGTCACGAAGGGCGCCCGGGCGATTTTCGTTTGGTTGTGGCGGTGGCCCTTCGTGACGCGCTCGTTCGCAAGCTCGCGAGCGCTCCTCAGGGACCGAATGCTTCCCGCAGCGCTCCCTGAGGAGCCCGGTGAGGGACGAGCCGGGCGTCACGGAGGGCGCCCGGGCGATTTTCGTTTGGTTGTGGCGGTGGCCCTTCGTGACGCGCTCGTTCGCAAGCTCGCGAGCGCTCCTCAGGGACCGTAGGTAGGAGTCGTTCGCAAGCTCGCGTGCGTTCCTCAGGGACCGCTTGCTTCCCATAGCGCTCCCTGAGGAGCCCGGTGAGGGACGAGCCGGGCGTCACGAAGGGCGCCCGGGCGGTTTTCGTTTGGTTGTG
>Ga0209477_1000322_pt1 | contig 29349 bp, 23 predicted proteins | sample KloWWTupernatant_FD_187180 | JGI IMG/M metagenome (GOLD analysis project Ga0209477, IMG submission 187180) | Active sludge microbial communities from Klosterneuburg, Austria, studying microevolution and ecology of nitrifiers - Klosterneuburg... | ecosystem: Engineered > WWTP > Aerobic digester >...
AAAGGGTGAGGGAACTCACATGCCTACGCCCGCTCCGGAACGACTCCGCCTGATGCCTAAGTCAGCGCTGCTCTTCGCTGCCTGTCTCCTCGCCGCTGCGACGCTCTGCGCCGGCGATGGCGATCTCGATCCGACCTGGGGAGGCGACGGTATCTCTGCCGCCTTCGGCGACAGCGTGCCGCGCGCCTCGGGCGTAGCCCCCGACCAGCAGCTCTACTTCACCGGTCGGACGACGCTGCCCGACGACTCCGAGTTCGAGTGGTGGCGCGACGGGAGCTCCGGCGATGGACAGTGGTGGGGTGACTCCAATGCGATCCCGTTTCTCGACAATTTCGACATCCGGGAGGTGCTCTTCGACTCCTCCGACCGATTGCTCTACGCCGGCACGACGACCGTATTCGGCACAGAGACCGTCCAACGGGCCTTCGTGGCGCGCTTCGAGAGCTTCACCGACGGTGAGAGCGGCACCCTCGACACGTCCTTCGCTGGCGCCGGCTGGGCGCTTTTCGACGATGCGCCGTACTGCGACACCGAAGACTGCCGGATGATCGACATCGAGGAGTCGCGCGACGCGACGACGAAATACATCGCCCTCCTCGAGCGCGTGACCGGCGTGGTGACCGCGGATTACATTCTCGTCGGCCTGACCGCCGCCGGCGCGCTCGACGCGAACTTCGGGATCGACGGACTCTCCTATGTGCCGGCTCCCGAGTTCGCGCTCACCAGCGGGGGAGCCGACCTCGTCGTCGACTCGCAGAACCGGCCCTACGTCCATCTCTCCTTCTTCGATCCCAATGCGAGCGGCGACCTCGACACCGTGCTGGTGCGCTTCGCTTCGGACGGCGACCTCGACCCGACGTTCCCGGGCGGCGGGCTCCTGCTGATCGACACCAGCGACGCGCTGGACTCCGTTTCCGGCGCGCTCGCCATCGGCAGTGACGGCCGCGTCGGTGTCGCGGCGCTGCGGCTCGACGGCGACAACTCGTTCGTGCGGGTGTTCGACCCGACGTTCACGCTCTCGGCCCAGACGACCGTCTCGCCCGCCCACGTCGGGGCCCTCGCCTTCGACGGACTCGGCAGGCTCCTCTACGGCTGGGACAGCGCCGTTGGAGACGGCGCCGGTCTCGGACGCTTGCTGGTGCAGTTCGGCGTCGGCCTCGACTCCGACGACACCTTCGGTCAGGGGGGCTCGCGCTTCTTCGACATCGACGCCGGCAGCGCCAACGGCGAGACGCCGCTCGACATCGAGTTCCCGGCAGGCCGGCCCCTCCTGCTCGTCGAGGCCGATCAGGCCGGCAGCGGCAAACAGACGAACCTGGTCCGGTTCGAGAATGCCCTCGTCTTCGCCGACGGCTTCGAGTGGGGGTCGACGAAGTTCTGGTGAGGCCGGGCGGCGGGGGCCTCAGCGCATCGTCTTGCGGAACGCCCGGCTGCTCGCCGCGACCAGGACGAGGGCGATCGCGACCAGCGCCGCGACGTGCTCCCAGAGATCCATGAAGGTGGCGCCGCGCAGGATGATGCCGCGCGAGATGGCGATGAAGTGGGTCGCCGGCAGAATCTGCGAGATCGGCAGCAGGAAGTCGGGCAGCGACGACAGCGGGAAGATGTAGCCCGACAGCATGATCGATGGCAGCAGCACCATCTGCGCCCCCTGTACCGCCTCCATCTGCGAGCTGGCGCGCGACGAGATCAGCAGGCCGAGCGAGAGAAGCGCCGCGAGATAGACGACCGAGAGGCCCAGCAGAAGCGGTAACGAGCCGTGGATCGGCACCCGGAAGACCCAGGTCATGAGGCCTAGGACGAGCAGCAGCTGCAGGAAGGCGAGCACGAGATACGGCACGAGCTTGCCGACGACGACGGCGATCGGCGAGACCGGGGTGACCATCAGCTGCTCGAGCGTGCCGCGCTCGCGCTCGCGGACGATCGAGAAGGCGGCGAGCAGCGTCCCCGAGAAGGTGAGCAGGATCGCCACCAGCCCCGGGATGAGGAGGTTGGCGCTGCGCGAATCCGGGTTGAACAGCATCACCGGATGCGGCATCAACGGCGGGCTCGCCCTGCCCACTTCGCGCATCAGCTGATCGAGCGAACGCGAGAGCGCGAGGCCGGTCGCGGCCGACATCGCCTGCGAGGCGATCGACGAGTCCGAGCCGTCGATCAATACCAGCACGTCGGCGGTCTCGCCGAGGAGCTGGCGGCGGGCGAAGTCGGGCGGAATCTCGAGGCCGACCTGGGCGTGCCCGGCGACGATCTCGGCGCGCAGGGCGTCGCGCGAGTCGACGTAGCCGATGACGTCGAAGAGGCTGGTGTTGACGAAGTCGTCGACCAGGGCGCGCGAGGCCTGGGTGCGGCTCTGGTCGAAGACCTTGGTCGGCACGTGGCGGACGTTGCTGTCGATGAGACCGAAGAGGATGAGCTGGAACGCCGGGATGGCGAGCGCGAAGCGCAGCGTCGCGCCGTCGCGCAGCATCTGGCGGGCTTCCTTGGCGAGAACCGGACCGATGGCCGAGCGCCTCATCGCGCGAGCGCTCCCCCTTCGACCTGGAGACGGGTCAGGCGGACGAAGACATCCTCGAGCGACGGGGCGATCGGGCGCACGTCGACCTCCGCGCCGGCCGCCGCCGCGAGATCGCCCGCGACCCGTGCATCTTCGACGCCGGCCTCGAGCAGCAGGTGCAGGGCGTTGCCGAAGATCGTCACCTCCTGCACGTAGGGCAGGGCGCGCGCCCGCTCCATCACGGCTGCTGCGCCGCGGGCGCAGGCGGCCTCTACCCGCCGGGTGCCCGCCGGGGTCACCTCGGGCAGCGCGATGAGCTCGTCGGGGGTGCCCTGGACCAGCATTTTGGAAAGGTAGAGGTAGGCGACGCGGCCGCAGCGCTCGGCTTCGTCCATGTAGTGCGTGGTGACGAGGAGCGTCACCCCCTTGCCGGCGAGCGTGAAGAGGAGATTCCAGAGCTCGCGCCGCGCGACCGGGTCGATGCCGGCGGTCGGCTCGTCGAGAAACAGGATGCGCGGCTCGTGCATCAGCGCTGCGGCGAGCGACAGACGCTGTTTCCAGCCGCCGGAGAGCTTGCCGGCGAGACGGCGGCGGTAGGGGTCGAGCCCGGTGAGCGCGATCGCCCATTCGCGGCGCTCGACGTGACGGGCTCCCTCGAGACCGTAGACGGCGGCGAAGAAGTCGAGGTTCTCGAGCACCGTCAGGTCCTCGTAGAGCGAGAAGCGCTGCGGCACGTAACCGATCCGGCGGCGGATCTCCTCGCCGGCGCTGGTGACGTCGAGCCCGTCCACGAACGCCCGGCCCTCGGTGGGGGCGAGCAGGCCGCAGAGGATGCGGATGAGCGTCGACTTGCCCGAGCCGTTGGGGCCGAGCAGGCCGAAGATCTCGCCGCGCGGTACCGCCAGCGACACCTTGTCGAGAGCGCGAAACGTCCCGAAGTCACGCGACACTCCCTGGACTTCGATCCCGAGCGGCGACTCGGCGGAAGCTGCCGCGGCGCTCAAGAGCCTCCCGTTTCAGATTCGGCCGCGCCCGCGGCCGCAGGCGAAGCCGGCGTGAGATCAGACTGCGCCGCGTCCAACCTGACGAACGCCGCCATCCCCGGCTTGAGCTCCGGCGCCGGTGTGATCGCCACCTTGACGCCGAAGACCTGGTCGGCGCGCTGGTCGAGAGTCTGGACGTTGCGCGGCAGGTACTCCGCGCGATGGCGGATCTCGACCACGCGCCCGGCGAAGTCGCGTTGCGGGAAGCTGTCGACGCGGATCCGCGCCGCCTGCCCGACCTGCACGTGCCCCAACTCGGTCTCGGGAACGTAGACCCGCACCCAGAGCTCGTTCGGCTCGAGGAGCGTCGCCACCGGCTGGTTGGGCGCCACGAGATCTCCTGGACGAAGGTCGAAAGACTCGATCCGCCCAGCCGCGGGGGCGGTCACCGTGAGCTCCTGCCGCTGGCGCTCGAGGTAGGCGAGCTGCGCCTCCTGGCGCGCCAGGGCGGCGCGCGCGCCGTCGCGGTCCTCGCGGCGCGAGCCGCCGTCGGCCTCTTCCCAGTTCTTGCGGCTGGTCGCCTCCTGCACCAGGGCGCGGTCGTACTCGGCGCGGCCGACGACCCCTTCGCGAAAGAGCGGCTCGACGCGACCGAGGTCGGTCTTGGCCGCCTCCCAGGCGATGCGCGCCCGCGCCCGTGCCTCGCTCCTGGGCCCGGCCTCGGCGAGCGCGACCGCGGCGGCCGCTTCGGCGATCGCCGCCCGCTGGCCTTCGATCTGGCGGTCGACGAGGCCGGACTCGAGCACCACGAGCACCGCCCCTGCCGCGACCTCGGCGCCCTCTTCGATGCGGACCTCCGCCACGCGGCCGCCGACGAGCGAGCCGACCTCGACCAGGCGGGCCTCGATCGAGCCCGAAAGCACCAGCTCGCCCTTGCCATCGACGCGTTTGCGCCAGAAGAAGAAGACAGCGGCAGCGATGGCGAGCAGCACGACGATGCGGACGAGCACGCGTTTCATGACGACTCCTCGGGCGGTCGCGGAGCGCGGGAGCGGGAGGCCCCGGGGGCCGGCGCGGCGCGACGTTCGCTCAGCGTATCGGGAATCCGGGCCGCCGCGGGACCCCCGGTGCCGGGCACCTCCCCGGGGCGCGAGGCGCGGTGCAACCGAACAGCGGGTACAATCAGCGCTCGTTCCGAATGGAGGCCCCTTGACCGCCCTCAACGATCCTTCCCTGCTCGGCGAGATTCCGCTCTTTCACGGCATCCCCGCCGACCGGCTGAAGCGCCTCAACGAAGTGATGCACAAGAAGTCGGTGCCGGCCGGCACCAACATGATCACCGCCGAGCAGCCGGGCGAGGTGGTCTATGTTCTGCTCGAGGGGACGGTCAAGATCCTCATCGAGCAGATGGACGGACGCGAGGTCATCCTCGCCTTCCTCGGTGCCGGCGACACGGTCGGCGAGATGAGCCTGGTGGACTCGGCCGGGCGCTCCGCCAACGTCATGACGATGGAGAAGTGCACCTTCCTGTGGATGGATCGCGCCACCTTCCAGGACTGTCTCAAGAACGTCTCCGAGTTCACCCAGAACCTGGTGCGCCTCCTCGCCGGCCGGCTGCGCATGGCCAACGAGCAGATCCAGTCGCTCTCTTCGCTCGACGTCGCCGGGCGCCTGGCGCGCCAGCTCCTCGCCTTCACCGAGCGCTACGGCAGCGCAGAAGAGGGCAACGGTGGCGGGGTGAAGATCAACCTTCGCCTCACCCAGACCGACCTCGCCGAGCTGGTCGGCGCCTCGCGCGAGCGCGTCAATCAGGTGATGGTCGAGTTCCGCCAGAAGGGCTACCTTTCGGTCGACAGCTCGCACCACATCCAGGTCCACCAGCCCCCGGCCCTGGCGCGCCTCTGCCGCTGAGTCGGTCGCTCGGGCCGGGTGGAGCCGCCCGGCGCTGGATTTTCCTTGCACAAAAAACAACTGCCCGGAGCGCTCGTCGCGCTCCGGGCAGGAACCGGGTCTGGCTGAGCTCCCGATCTTAGGGGACCGTCGCCGACCAGGCCGTCGTATTTCCCGCCTCGAAGCCGTCGTTGAAGATATCCGGGGAGACGACCTCGCAGTTCTGCACCTTGACGTCGTCCAGGAACCAGGCCCCGTTCGGGCGATTGGCCGAGCTGTCCGAGGCAAATCGGAAGCGGAACTGCACCGTCTGCCCAGCGAGGTCGCTGATGTCCACGATCGTGCGCGTCATCGCCTGCGGGTCGCCGCACCAGGCGGAAAGGCCTCCGATCGGATTCGAGAAGCCCGAGTTCACCAAACCGTCGTACGGGTCGGTCAGGAGATCCGCTGCGCCGATCTGGGTGAAGGTCGCGCCGCCGTTGGTGGTGACCTCGAGAATCGCGCCGTCGTAGCAAGCGGTGACGGCGTTGTCCTCCATCTCCTGGTAGTTCCAGTACTGCAGTGTCAGACCCGAGCCGCCAGCCGGCAAGTTCATGGCGGGCGAAAGCAGGCGCTGGTCCGAGACGACCGTCGGGCTCGAGGCCCTCCAGGAAGCCGTGCCGGTATGCGTGTTGAGGCTCGACGTCGCCCAGGTGTCGCCGGTTCCCGAAGAGGTCCAGCCGTTGGCTCCGGCCTCGAAGCCGTAGCCGTAGACCTCGCTCGCGGTCGATCCGATACCGCAGTCGCCCGGCAGGGCGACGGTCGCGAACGAGCGCACCGGCGAGAAGTTGCCGTTACCGCAGGTGTTGGTGCCACGGACGCGCCAGAAAAGCTCGACGTTCGACGGCAGCTCGGGCGAGACCGTCGCCGAAGTGGACGCCGTCGTGGCCGTGCGGACGATGTTGGTGAAGGCGGCGTCCGTGGCGACCTCGAGCTGGTACGACGCGACTCCCACCTGCGCCGCCCAGCTGAAGCTGGTCGACAGCGGGACGTTCGTCGCGCCGGCGGCCGGAGAGGTCAGCGAAACCGCTCCCGGTGACGTCGCATAGGCCGTCAGCTGGAGGGCCAGGTTGAAGTTGGTGACGCCGTCATTGCCAGTGACCGTAATGAGATGGTCGCCTGCGGCCACGCCGGCGGTGTTGCCGATCGTCAGAGTCGAAACCGCCGGCAGCGGCCCGGTCACCGGATTCGGCGCCAGGTTGGTCGTCGACGGCGATGGGTTGCCGGCGACGCTCAGTGTGACCGGAGCGACGAACGGCGGGGTGACGGTAATCGAGTAGACCGCGGGAGTGCCGGTGCAGATGCTGACCGCATTGTTCGCGGCGCTCAGGCCCGCCTGCGGCGTGACGCTGAGGCAGCTGCTCGCCGCCCCCATGCAGGCGTCACTCGCGCCGAACGGCGCCACGATGTACGAATACTCGCGGCCGTTCTGCAACCCGGTGTCGTGGAAGAAGAGCGAGGTCGTCGTTGCGACCAGCGCCTTGCCGAAGTTGCAGCCGAACTCGCCGTCCGTGCGGTAGATCTTGTAGCGCGTCGCGTTGGGTACGGCGGCCCAGGTGAGATCCGCACCGGTGTCGTTCGGGTTGATCGTCGCCGAGACCGCTGCCGTCGGACCTCCGGCGCAGCCGGCGACCGTCACGGTCGGTGTCGCGCACGCGATCTCATGCCGCGTGAAAGCGGCGGAGATGGCCTGCATGTGCGGCGTACCGTCGAGAATGTTGCCGTTGTCGTCGTCGACGGCGAGAAGCTGCTGGTAGCCCGAACTGGCGGCGCAGCCGGCGGTGCCCGCCGTCGTCGAGAACCAGGTCGTGACGTTGTCGGCTCCCAGGTAGGCGATCCGCGTCGCGACCTCCATCGCCGTGTTGTTGTCCATGCCATGCAGCCCCGGCAGGTCGCGCTTGGCCAGATCCCAGATCGCCTCGGCGTAGAGCGCACCACGGCAATGGACGCTGGTGCAGTTGGGGTTGGCGAGAGCCCAGGTGAGGGTATGCGGAATGCCCGACGTGCGGTGCGCCCAGTCGATGTCGCGGATGCCGGTGCAAGCGGACGCCGCCGTACAGGCATCGCCGTAGCCGGTGCAGAGCGTCGTGCGGAAACCGCGCCCGACGCACGATGTATCGAGGCGGAGCGCCGCGTAGACGTCGGCGATGCCCTCTCCCGGAGAGGAGACACCGCCGGCGGTGCCGCTGAAGTCCATGCCGTGGCCCCACTCGTGATCGAAGACGCCGGCGAGCTCTCCGGTGTTGGCGCAGCCGCCGCCGGAACGGTAGAAGTTCACCGTGAAGTTGGAGTTGCTCCAGAAGGCGTTGCAGGTGGAGTTGATATTCATGTTGGAGGTGAGCTGGGCGTTCAGCCAGGTGTTGGCCGGCGACCCGGGCGAGCTCCACTGACCCCGCGCCTGCTCCTTGAGCCGGTTGAGCTCGTAGTAGCCGGTGCGCGACGCATGCGTGTTGCCGGCTGACGCGCCGCCTGGAACGACGCAGTCGGTGCCCGCGCTGATACCGAGATCGAGATCGCCGTCAGCGCTGCTCTGGCTGATGGCACCGCAGTTGTCGACCATCTTGATGTACGGTCCGAGCAGCTGGGTGGTGATGTTGCCGGAGATGTTGAAGAGGTTCCCGCCTGCGTCGGCGTCGGCGGAGCCGCCGGGATGCGTCACGCGGACGAAGGGCATCGGGTAGCCGGGCACTTCGACGCCATCCGGAACGATGCCGTCGTTGGAGGCCGGAAGAACGCCGCCCTTGAGGTTGCGGGTGGCGTAGTGGTTGGTGTCCTGAAGAAGCAGGATCTCACCGCTGTGGGCATCGATCGCCGCCTCGTAGCTCTCGTTGCGCCCGGCGAACTGCGGCTCGAAGATCCACGCCAGTCGGTGGGTGTAACCGCGGCCGGGGGCGCCGTCGATGCCGATCGGCAGAAGTTCCAGGCGCGGCTTCGAGTGGTACCCGGCCGGCTCGTTCGGCGCGAGGTGGGCGAGCAGCGCCTCCGTCGCGTCGTCGACCGAGATCGAAGGCTCGGTCGAGACGTCGATCTTGCCCCACTGCTCCACACCCAGGAGAATCAGGTTGCCGTGGCTGATCGTCGCCGCGACGCTGGCACCGCGCACCGGCACGCCGTTCACCTGACGCATGCCACGAATCTGGATCAACTGCCCGTTCGAGTCGACGCCGGTCCGCGGGGTGAGCTGTTCCGATTCGATGCGCAGCTCGGCGCGGTTCTCGTCGAGGTAGCGCACGAGCCCGTTCCAGGCGGCGAGACCGAGCTCGGAAGCCGCCGGCGCCGCGCTCTCTCCGAGCGCAGCCCAGGTGAGGCCATTGCCGACACCGTCACCGGGAATGATCGGCTCCTTGAGCCACAGGGTCGCCCACTGGCCGCCTCGGGCGTCCACGAAGGCGTTTCGCGAGTCCACCCCGAGGCGCGCCAGATCGGCTTGGAGACGACCTGCTACAGCGGAGTCGAGCTCGGCGACGGTCCGCATCCAGGGCTCGGCGTCGAGCCCGGCCAGACGGACCTCCTTCTCTGCAAGCGGCGACGCGGACGGGGCGACTACCGCCGCCGCGATTCCCGACACCAGGAGGAAGAGGGCGACGGCGACGAAACAGCGATGCCTCTGATTCATGTCAGCTCCTTGGAAAGAGGGACGCGGTCGCGCAGCGGAACGAAACCGTCGTCGCATAAGTACTGTAAGAGAGCCGGCGGAGTCTACTCGACTCGCACTGGATAGCAAGAGGCCGGGCGCAGGCGCCGGCTTCAGGGCCCTTTCGAGGAGGCAGCTTCTCAGTCTGCGTCGACCGGCGGCGATCGATCAGGCCCGGCGGCGGCGGAGGGCCACCCAGCCGGCCGCGGCGAGCGCCAGCGCGGCGAGCGCGAGACCGACCGGAGTGAGCGCCGGGATCTCGACGATGCCCTCGCCGGTCACGGCGATCGACTCCTCGTTGCGCGCCACTTCGGTTTCGATCGGGTCGCCGTGGGTCGTCTCGGTCCAGCCCTTGGTCACCACCACCGAGCGCCAGGCGCGGCGATAGAGCAGCACCGCGGTCACATCGACCGTGCTGCCCGGCGCAGTACCGGGAGGCAGGGCGAACTCGACCTCGGTGGTGTCGACCGTGCCCGAGGGGATGGTGGTCAACGAGTAGAGGTTCTCGGCGTCGATGAACAGCACCGGCCGAACTACCGGCCCCTGGCCGTTGATCCGCCCTTCGAGCACCTTGGCGAAACCCTTGCCGGGCTGCCCGGCGAGGTCGCCCGGCTGGTCCCCCGGCACGTCGTCCGAGGCCCAGAACGGGATCGTCGGGCCGGACGCCTGGGCGAGCGGCTGGCCGTTCATGCTGGCGCTGATCCAGAGAATGGCGTTGCGCAGCGAGATGCCGGTCGGGAAGTCGTGGCCGGCGCCGAAGTTGTCGACCGCGCTGGTGACGCGGACGCGTCCGTCGGAGGTCTCCACGACGTCGGTGGTGAGCGCGATGTTCGCCGTCAGCGTCGCCTGCGTCGAGCCGACGAAAGTGTGCGTGTGGCGCTCGGCGCTCTGGCGGTCCGGGCCGCCGAACTCGCAGTTCTGACCGATCCCGGGGAGCGTCCCCATGTGGCAGTCCTGGCAGGTCCGATAGTTCGGTCCCGGCGTTCCGTACGGCGAGGCCTGCCACTCGAGGAAGGTGTTCTGCCCCGGCGCGTCGGTCTCGGGGTTGTGGTACTGGTGGCAGGCAGCGCACAGGTTCGACGTGCGATGCAACATCGAGAACGACGGCCGCATCAGGCTGAAGGTGACGTCGTTCATCGGCCCCCAGACGAACTGCGAGGTGTTCTCGCCCTGGCCGGCCTGGGGGAAACGATAGGTCGACTTGCCGCGGAAACCGAGGGCGTTGATGTGGGTGGCGTCGATCGAGTCCATCTGGTGGCAAGCGACGCAGATGATCCCCTGCTCGCCATGCGGCTCGGTGGCCTCGTCGAGCGGCACCCCTTCGGGCCGCGGATCCTGGAGATCCTGCATCGGCGCATGGCAGGTGGCGCAGAAGCCGGTCTCGCCCGGGTCGTGGAGGTTCTTGAACACGTAGCCCGCGCCGCCGCCCGGCGTGCCGGTGCCGGAGAAGAGGTCGAGGACCCATTTGTTCTGCGCCGAGTAGGCATGGTGCGACGTGGACCACTGGGTGTAGCGCTCGAAGTGGCATGCGCCGCACTCGGAGACGTCGGCCGGCACGTACGTCGGATCGTCGTTCGCCGGCAGGACGGCCATGCGGATGTCGATCCCGGTCTCGCCGGCGACCGCCGGCGCCCAGCCGATGATGAAGTTCTCGGGCGCGCTGCGCAGGTAGGGAATCGACGCCGCCAGCATGACCTGGCCGACCGGATCGGTCGCGAGAGTGAAGCTGCCATCGGCGCCGGTGAAGGCGCCGGGTGTCACGAGGTCGGCCTGGATGTGCACGTAGGCACCCGGAATCGGCGTGCCGGGCGAGCCGCTGCCCTCGACGGTGACGAAACCGGAGATGTCCGCCGAAGCGGAGCCGGCGGCGAGCGCAAAGGCGGCGGCAAAGAGCGAAGCGACAGCAGTTCGGCAGGACAAGGACATCAGCGCATCCTCAGAGAGTGAACGGATGCCCTATTCTCCGCCAACCCCCCCGCGAAGACCAGTCCGATCGGGTAGGAAGCGGGGGCTAGAATCGCGGCGTCACGAGAATCCGCACGTGACGGCAGCTGACGCCAAGGAGCTCCGATGAGCGCCTCCGACCTGCTGGATCGCATCGCCCGCGGTCGCACCGACCTGGTCTTCGAGCTCTTGCGTCTGCCCGAGTGGCGAACGCTCCTCGACGCGGGCGAGACGAAGGTCCTGCAGTGGTTCGTCTATTACAACGACGTGACCGCGCTCAAAGCCGTGCTCGCAGCGGGCGGCGACCTCGCGAGCCTCGACCTCGACTCCGAGCTCCGGCATGCCGCCTTCTTCGGCCACTGGAAAGTCTGCGATTTCCTCCTCGCCCAGGGGGCGAGCGTGCGCTCCACCGTGCCCGAGACCGGTGAAACGGCGCTGCACGGCGCCCTCGCCAAGGCTGGCCGGCCGTACTTTCTCCTCGTCGTGAGGCTCCTAGTCGAGCACGGAGCCGACGTCAACGCCCGCACCCTCCCCGGGAAGGAGACCGGCGCCTTCATGCGCGACGTGCGCACCAAAGGAGAGACGCCGCTGCACCGCGCGGCGGCCTACGCCGACGAGGCCACCATCGCCTACCTGCTCGAACACGGCGCCGAGCGCGAGGCCCGCGACGCCCACGGCGACTCGCCGCTCACCTGGGCGAGCGAGCACCTGCGCCCGGGCGCCATCCTCGCGCTGCTCGCCCACGGACCCCACCGGATCTCCGAGAAGACCCGCCAGGCCATCACCACCGACCACGGCGCCGGCTGGGGCTACGGCATGGAGCGCAACTTCCTCGGCGACTACCTGCCCGAGAGCCGGCCGCGCGAGTGACCCCAGCGGAGCGACGAGCCGCCCTCCCCGCCCCCGCCCGAGGCCGACCCGGCTCCAGTCGGATTATTCGACCGAATTCCGCCAGTCTGCCAACCCTTCTCCATTCCAGCGGAGCCCCGCAACTTTCGCAACCAATACACCTTGTCAGCTCCAACCGGCAGATATGCCACAATCCAAATCGCCCAATGTCACACCATTCGTCCACGCTCCGTGTCGCGAGTAACGGTAGTTAGATGCCTTTCAAGTACATGCTGACGTTCGCGTGGCGTTCAATGGCGACAGGTGCTGGGCTTCTCGGACTCGTTCCTCTCCTTGTCAGTTGTTCGGAGAACTGGAAAGGGATAGCGCCAGCAGGGGCAGGCTTTTCGGTCTCCATGCCGACGCACGTCTCGTGCGAGGAAGAGGCCTCGCCACGTGGCGACCAAGTGGCGTGGGACTTTCGCAGTTGCTCCGAGGATTGGCGAGAAACCAACGTCACCGCGTCCATCAGGTGGTCGGCAATTCCCTATCCGCTGCGCAGCGCAAGCCTGGAAGTCATCCTGGAAGCGACTCAGACACTCACGGTGGCGGAGACACGAAGTCTGCTCCTGCAGCGCCTCGATCGCGGGTGGGCTAACGAGGTAGCGAAGTACCATGCGCAGGAGCAGCGGAATCCAGGCTTACTCGGCGGAGTTCCTGCTATCGAGCTGGAAAGCGACGAGGCGCCTGGCCATGTTGGCAAGTCAAGACCTGGGGCGACTGGAATCAAGATCCGGCGAATCGTCTCCATCCACCGAGGAATGTTCTACGAACTCGAGGTTTTCGGGGTCGCAGGGCCGAGATTGGAAAGGACCTGGAGCCACATGAAGTCGACATTTGCCTTTACCGATCGCTGAGATGCCGGCCTGGCAAAGCCGAAGCCGGGGGGCTGTATCTGCAAAGGCATCTAACCAGTCGCTCGAGCGGACGCGTGGGGCGAGCTCGATCCGCTTCGCGGGTCGGCAGTTCTGGCGCGCCGCTCAGCTCCAGATCCGTTAGGCCGCGCAAATGCGACTCATCTTCTCCACCGCGCTTCTTGTCTCGCTCGCGCTGAGCCCACTCATCGGATACGCACAATCCGCGAGTTCGCCCACCACTCAGCACTCCGAGGAGCAACGCGTGCTCGCCGCAGAAGACGAGTATGTTGCGGCAGAGGTGAGTCGAGACGAGGCCGCACTCAGGCGATTGGTCGATGACAGGTTCCAGTACAACACTGGCCGCGGCATAACCACCGGCAAAGAGGAACTGATCGCAAGCCTTTTGAAGATGAACATGGTCGGCCAAACGATCAAAGAACGATCGTTGCTGATTGAAGGAAACATCGCGCTTGTCTTCGGTACCGCTGAGATTCGATTCGCTAACCCGGGGAAGCCGGAATCAATATCCACTTTGCGCTACACAGCGACGTACGTCAATCGCCAAGGGCAGTGGCGCATGCTGGCGCTTCAAATGCAGCAGAGGGCGCCGCAGTGAGCTACTTGCGCCAAGTGCGGTTACCTCCTCGCTCAAGCGGAGCGCCAACGGCAGGCCACCAGGCCCGGTCTGGCGGTACACGGTACATTTTCGCCTGCCCGGGGCTGGCGTCCTGCCGGCGTCGCCCGCCTAGCTCGCACGTCAGGCCGCAAGGCGAGAAATGAAGACACCACGACCAGTTGTACCTCCGCGTTCCATGGAAGCTGGGATCGGTGCGCTAGGCATTGTCTCCGGCGGCTTCATAACTCTCCTCGCGGCAGTTGCGGGCGTTCTCTGGCTCTTCGGGAAGGCCCGGGCTCAACTGATTTGGGCGGGGGCTCTATTCGGTTCTCTTCTCTTGGCTCTGGGCATCTGGCTCTGGCGCCGGAGCAAGGCGAAGGATGTTCGGCCAATAGATGCCCGCATCCTCTTTGTTCTCCTGATCGTTCTTCCGCTGCTGCAAGCTGCGACGGGTTTGATCGGCATGGATACGATTTCGAGCTTCCGATCTCAGATGAAGATCGTCTTTCTGATCGTCTATGGTCCGATTGGAGCCTGGTTCTTCGTCCGATACGTTCTGCCTGAGGCGCGCCGGTAGTGGCTTGCGGCCTGATCAGTCGCTCGCGCGGACGCGTTGGGCGCGCTCGGTCCGCTTCGCGAGTCGCCAATTGTGGCGCGCCGCTCAGCTCCAGTTTCGTTGGGTGGCAAGGATGAGGACTGCCGCAATCTTCTTGTTGCTCCTGGGTGTCGTGGGGGCGACCGCAAGTCTCGCGGTCGGCCCGCAGACAGTTGGGCGTTTCGAGGGCATCTGGAAGCGGTGCTACGAACCAGGTCTCGAAGGCGTCAACGAAATTGATGCGGGCTTTCTGGTACTCATGCCCGACTCGCGCTACTACGAGCTGAGCTCCTCCTGCTGCTATGTGCCGCCGGAGCCGCAGCCGCCCTTCTGGTCTCTCGACGTCTACGCTGTCGCGAATGACATCGTGACGCTCAAGGCGAAGCGATTCGACGGGTCGGCGTACGAGATACCCATGCACTATCGCGCATCCGCCAGGGCGGTCTTCTTCGATGCTCCGCGCAGCAAGCCGGTTGAGGTCGAGGCTCTGTTGGTCGGCGACGACCTCAACTACGCCTGGTGCCGCGTGTACCCGGAATCGAAGCGCTAGTGGCCCTCTGGCTGACCAATCGCTCGAGCGCACGCGTTGGGCGCCCGCGGTCCGGCTTCGCCGGTTCGGCATGTTGCCGCGCCGCTGAGCTCCAGATCCGTCAAGCAGGGTGGCTTCGCTGTCTGATTTGAGATTGCACTTTGGAGGGCGTAGCATTTCTCGCAGGAGGTCCGACATGCGACGACTCCTTGGGATCTCACTCCTCTTTGCGGTCGTGGGTTGCGACTCCGGTTCCTCTCCGACTGCCCCCGCGCCACCTGCCGTTGCCACGCAATGGAGCGGCTCGCGCGCTGTCGTAGGGCTTCCCGAGGGCGCGGGTACTTGCCTCGGCGATCTGCTCACCTCGCGACCGCCGACACCCGTCGAGGTGAAGCTGCCGGCCTCTCCCAATGGGGCCAATACCGTCGGCGACGTGACAGCGTCGATTCCCTACTGGGACGGCTGCTCGACCATCGTCAATCAGGTCGGAAGCCAGGTGACCTGGTCGAACTTCCAGTGTTCCGCGCCGTGCTGGCTCGAGCAGTTCCAGTGCGGCAGCGCCAGAACATGGACGTACTGTCGAGGCTGGGGGGACTTCAGCGGCACCATCTCCGGCAGTCGGCTCACCGGCACGCAGATCGAAACGTTCGAAGCGATAAGCGGCGACGCCCGCTATACCGTGCGCGCCGAGATCCGGTACGACGTCGAGCGCAACTGATTCCCGTTGTCGCGGGCCAGCAGCTCGGGCGCTCCGCCCGGCTGCGGATTCTTCAGGCGGAGCTTCCAGTCATGAGCACTTCCCCAGCGAGCACTCAGTCGGCGGCGGAGCGGCGAGCGGCCGAGGCACACGTGCGTCAGCTTCTCGCCACCTTCGCGCCTGCGCATCAACGGCTCATCGGCACGCTGCGACGGTGGCTGCGCAAGCGTCTGCCGACGGCCCATGAGCTGGTGTACGAATACCGCGACTGGATCGTCATCAGCTATTCGCCGAGCGAACGTGGGTACGAGGGCGTGCTGGCGATCCGTGCCGACGCCGAAGGGGTGAAGCTGTATTTCAACGCCGGCAAGGGCTTGCCGGATCCCGAGAAGCTGCTGCGGGGGTCCGGCACTCAGGCACGCTGGATTGCCGTGGAGGGCGCCTCCACCCTCGCCCGTCCGGCGATCGAGCGCCTGGTCGACGAAGCGCTCACGCGCAACCCCGTGCCGTTTGCGGGCACCGGCCTCGGGCCGACGGTTCTCCGTTCGGCCTCGACCAAGTAGCGTCGGAGTCGCTCTCTCCGACCGATGGCAAGTGATGACCGGCCCAGGTGGGCAGTACGCGCGGAGAGATCCGGCGGACGCGCGCTGATGCTCACGGCGATCAAGCTTCTCCACACTGCGGTCTGGGCTCTTTTCGCAGCTTGCATTCTCGGCATCTTCGCTGCTGCCGGCACTGGGCGCTTCGGCCTCGCCCTCGTCTTCATCGGCGTGGTGATGCTCGAGGTCCTCGTCCTCCTGTTCAATCGGATGCGGTGCCCGCTCACCGGCGTCGCGGCGCGCTACACCTCCGCGCGCGCCGACAACTTCGATATCTACCTGCCCCTCTGGCTCGCCAGGTACAACCAACAGATCTTCGGCACGCTCTACATCCTCGGCATCCTCTACACCCTGATCGCCTGGCTGACCCAGCGCCCGGTCGTCTAGGATCTCCTTCGAGCCGCAGCTTCCGGGCTGGCGGCCTTTCAGGGAGACACCGATGCGAGCCCCGCGCAGTGAGCCCTCCCATGCCGCGGCGCCACTCCTTCCGTGGGGCAGTCGCCCGTGACGCGAGCGGTCTTGGCGCGTGCGGCGGTCGCCGGGGCGGTTGTCGTCGCTGCAGTGGCGGGCTATCTGGCGCGCGAGCGGGGGGGGCGGCCGGCGGAGGGAAGCCCGGCGGCTCAGGTCGTCTCGCCGACGCCGACAGGAGAGATACCGGCGCCGCGGGCGGCCGACGACAGCCAGGGCTTTCTCTACGGCCGGATCACCACCGTCGACGGCGCGACCTTCGAGGGCCGGCTGCGTTGGGGGGGCGGCGAGGAGGCGTTCTGGGACGACTCCTTCAACGGCATCAAGCTCGACAATCCCTGGCTCGCCCAGGTGCCGGCTTCGGAGCGACCGCTGGAGAGCGATCCGATCGAGCTCTTCGGCGTCGTCCTGGCGCGCCGCGAGAGGCCGAGCGAGGTGACGCGGCCGTTCGTCTCCCCCTTCGGCGCGATCGAGCGCATCGCAGCACGCGGCGACGAAGTGCGCGTGACGCTCAAGGGCGGCGGCGTGTTCGACCTCGACCGTTTCGAGGCCAGCGACTTCGACGACGGTCTGCGCGTCTGGGATGGGGGCGGCCCGGCAATCGACCTCGACAGCCTGCGCATCCGCCAGATCGACTTCCTCGCGACCCCGGCGCTCGGCGGTCTCGCCTGCCGGCTCTCCGGCGTCGTGCGGACGAAGCGAGGGGATTTCCGCGGCTTTGTCGCCTGGAACCGCGACGTGGCGCTCGGCTCCGACGAGCTCTCGGGGCGCAGCGGCAGCGAGCGCCTGCGACTGCGCTTCGCCGAGATCCGCGCGCTCGCTCGCGGCGAGAGGGGAGATCTCATCGTCACGCTGCGCGATGGCCGCGCGCTCGCCCTCTCCGAGAGCTCCGAGGGAGACGGCCGGCGCGGGCTGTATGTGCACGACGTTCGCTACGGTCGCGTGCTCGTCTCGTGGGAGGCCTTCGAGCGCGTCGATTTCGACGCTCCGGCCGACCCGGCCGAGTGTGCGAGCGGACCTGCCTACGACGAATTCGGTTCCCAGAGGCCGCTGCGCGGGACCGTCACCACCCGCGACGGCGCGCGCATCTCGGGGCGCCTGATCTACGACCTGGACGAAAGCTCGGGCACCGACACCCTCGACGCCGCGGCCGCGGGAGTCGAGTACGCGCTGCCGTTCGAAAGGCTGGCGGCGATCGTCTTGCCGGCAGCAACTGAAGGCGGGGAAGGCGGAGAAGGCGGGGAGGAACCCAGCGCCCGCGTGATCCTCCGCGACGGCACGGAGGTCGCGCTCTCTGCGACAGGCGACCTCGCGGCCGCGAACGCCGGACTACTCGTCTACGTCGACGGCCGCGAGTCGCCCGCGTACGTTCCCTGGGCGAACGTCGCGCGTCTCGACTTCGAGCCTCTTGCGGTCGGCCCGGGCTCGGAGGTCCCGTAGGACTTCCGAGCCGCGAGCGGCCGGACGGCGGAAGGGTTACGGTACGCGGAAGGAGTTGAGCGCCTTGGCGGCGGCGGCGATGCCGGCCTTGTCGTCGGCGGGTGCGGCGAACCAGATCTCACCGATGTGACCGTCGGCGAGCGCCAGCCACGCAGCGCGGAAGACGATCGCGGTACCGTCTTCGTCCTTGCCCTCGCCGTCCATCAGGAAGCCCTCGAGGCCGGCCTGCTTGACGTCCTTCGGATCGCCGACGGTGACGTTCTTGTAGTTCTCCTGCAGGTAGGCCACGGTGTCTTCGATCGCCCCCTGCATGGCGTCTTCGCTGCCTTCGATCGTCCGGAAGGCGAGGTAGACGCCGCTCTCGCTGTTGACGTCGACGAAGTCCCCCAGCTCCTCTCCGGGCGAGACCTCCCAGTCGCCCGGGATGTCGACCAGGAAGCTCGCGTGATCGGTCGACGGATAGCCGAGAGTGACGGCGGCGGCGGGCGCGGCGATCACCCAGCCGGCGAGCAGCAGCAACGGCAGGAGGGTCCACTTCTTGGCGGCGGTTTTCATCGGATTCTCCCCTTGGACGGCGGCAGTGATACGTTGACCAGAAACGCGAAGCATATCGGCTGCGGACGCCGAAGGAAACGTGGCGGCGAGCGGCGGAAGAGCGGAGTTCTCGTTGGCCACCTCGAAGGCGACGTTGTGGAAGAAGGGGCGCGGCAAGCTGGGAGTTCTCGATCCCTTGATCGGCTCGTGGCAGGCCGAGGCCGACACGCCGATGGGACGCGTCCGCTGCACGCGGAAGTTCTCGCGCATCCTGCACGGCAAGCGAATCCTCCTCGAGGCCCGGTGGCATCTGCCCGCAGGCGTCTACGAGGAGCATGCCGTCTACGGCCCCGACGCCTCCGGTGCGCTCGCCTTCTGGTCGTTCACCTCCGACGGCAAACAGTCGCAGGGCTCGCTCACCGACGCCTCGGACATCCATCCCGAGGCCGTCGCCTTCGAGGCCGAGATGCCCGCCGGAGTCGCCCGCATGGTCTATTGGCCAGACGGCGAAGGCGGCGTCTTCTGGGTCGTCGAGTCGAAGACCAAAAAGGGCTGGAACCGCTTCGCGCTGCATCGCTACGTCGCCGCCCCGGACCGCGAACCGTAGGCCGCGGGCGCTCCGCCGCTGCGTGGCTGTGGCCTCCTTCACTGCCGCCGTCCTGCTTCGGCGCCAAGCTACGCGTAGTCCAATGATGAAGAGACTCTTCTGGGTGGCGCTCTCCTGGGGCGCGGTGGTGGTGGGGTTCGCGAGTTCGCTCTCGGCCGACATCGGTCTCTCTCTCGCTTATGTCGACATGGGCGGGCAGCCGTACGCGCGTTTCAAGACCTTCGTCGATCAGGCGGTCGCGGGCAATCCCGGCTACGCCTTCTCGGCGACCGACGCGGCATACATGTACAAGCTCACCGGCCAGGCACAGTATGCGACGCTCGCCATCGACTGGGTCGAGGATCAGGTGACCGCGGCCGAGGGCGAGATCGCGCTCGGCAACCGGCCAGCGATCGCCGGCGACTCCTACCTCGACGTCGGCCCGATGCTGCGCGACGTAGCGCTGGTCTACGACTGGTGCTTCGCGCTGCTCACGCCGCAGCAGCGCACCCGCTGGGCAATCTATGCCGACCAGGCGGTGTGGAACGTCTGGAACTACGGCAGCGCGACCTGGGGCGGAAACCCCTTCCCCTGGTCGGGCTGGTCGGTCGACAACCCGGGCAACAACTACCACTACAGCTTCCTGCAGGCGACGATGTACTGGGCGTTCGCCGCCGACCGCCAGACCTGGATCGACTTTCTCGCCAACGTGAAGCTGCCGGCCGTGGTCGCCTACTATCAGGGGATCCCTGGCGGCGGGAGCAGGGAGGGCACCGGCTACGGCGTCGCGCTCGGCCGCCTGTTCGAGCTCTACCGGCTGTGGAAGGACTCGACGCCGACGCACGTCGATCTCGGTGCGCAGTCGACCCACCTCGCCGACACGCTCGACTACTGGATCCACGCCACCGTGCCGACGCTCGATCGCTACGCTCCGGTGGGCGACCTGTCGCGCGAGTCGTACCCTTGGCTTTACGACTACCACCGCCATCTCGTCCTCGAGGCGCGCACCCTCGCCGCTGCCGCATCGCCGGTCACCGAGCGCGCCAGCTGGTGGCTGCACCAGATCGCGGTCGACGAGATGATGAGCGGCTTCAACTTCCGCGACGATCTGCTGCCGGCCGGAACGACCCAGACCCAGCCCGCGGCGCTCTTCCACCATGCGGCCGGCACCGGTGCCCTCTTCGCGCGGCGCAGCTGGGCGACCGACGGGCTGTGGATGTCGTTCGTCGCCGGCCCTTATGTCGAGTCGCACGCCCATCAGGATCAGGGGGCCTTCAACCTCTTCCGCGACGACTGGCTGGCGGTGACCGAGAACATCTTCACCCACAGCGGCATCCAGCAGGGCACCGATGTCCACAACACCCTGCGCTTCCTCAACGGCTCGACGCCGATCCCGCAGAACGAGAGCACGTCGTCGATGACCGTGAGCGACTCTGCCGGGACGCTGCACGTGGTCGCCAACCTGACGCCAGCCTATTCGTCGTCCGGCGTGGTGACGAGCTGGCAACGCACGCTCGACCTCGACGCGTCGGGACTTACGGTGCACGACAGCTGGAGCGCGGCCGGCGGCGTCACTGCGGTCTTCCAGGTGAACACGCCGACGCTGCCGGTGGTCGCTGGCGGCGTGGTGACCGCGGGCGCGCTGCGCATCCGGCCCGTCATTCCGGTGTCGCCGACGATCGCGGTGGTGAGCTGGAACGGCATCGACCCGTCCGAGTTCTACTCGGGCTACAAGGTCGAGCTCCGTGGCGGTAGCGGTACCTACGAGGTCCGGCTCGAGGTCCTGGACGTCCTCTTCAACGACGGCTTCGAGAGCGGCAACACCTCGGCCTGGACGCCCTAGCGGCGTCTCGCGCTACTGCTGCCGCCGCCCAAACAGCGCCGGCACGAGCGTGAAGTCGGCCACGACCGCAATCAGGATGGCGATCGCCGAGAGCAGACCGAAGCGCGCCGTCGGTGCGAAGCCGGAGAGCGCGCAGACCCCGAAGCCCAGAGCGAGGATGACGCCGGTGAGCAGATAGGCCGGCGCGGTCTTCTCCATCCGGTCGGCGACCGCGGCGCGCTCGCCGAGCTCGGCGGAAAGCGTCCGGTAGTGCGCCAGGGTGTGGATCGTGTCGTCGACCACCAGGCCGAGGGTGATCGAGGCGACCATCACCGTCGCGATGTCGAGCGGCACGCCGCACCAGCCCATGCCGCCGAGGATCAGCAGCACCGGCCAGAGGTTGGGCAGCAGGGCATAGAGCGTCCCCTTCACCTCGCGCAGCAGGACGTAGAAGGTGACCGCCAGCACCGGCAGGGTGAGCAGCAGCGACCAGGCCAGAGTCGAGATCAGGTAACGCTGCATGGCGAGCAGCAGCGGATACTGCCCGCTCACCTCGATCGTCGCCCCGGGGAGCGCAGCGCGAGCGAGCGAGAGCGCCGTGTCGGCCAGCGGATCGACGGTCTCGAAGCCGGCGGTCGGCACGAACAGGGAGATGCGCGTGCGGCGGCCGTCGGCGGCAAGTAGCCGGGCGAGCTCGCGGCCGCCCGTCTCGTCGGCGAAGACCAGCGGCGCCAGGCGGGCACGCAGCTCCGCCGCCGGGAAGACCTGGCCGAGCGGCGAGCGCGCGCCAAGGTCGTCGAGGAGGTCCGCCGCCGTCACCGCCGAGATCAGGCCGGGGATCTGTCGCAGCTCGATGGCGAGCCCGGCGAGCTCGGCGAGGCGCCGCTCGCCGCGGAAACCGTCGCCGGACGAAGTCTCTCCCTCGATCGCCAGCAGCTCGACCGTCGACAGGCCGATCCCGGCGCGTTCGACCGCCTCGATACGCTCGCGCACCGGATGCCCGGGGGCGAGATAGTGCAACGCGTTGCTGGCGACGGTCAGGCGCGCGAGACCGATGGCAGCGACGACGGCGAGCCCGGCGTAGGTCGCGAGAACGACGCCACGATGATCGGCGGCGAGCTCGGTCACCCTTCTCCCGAGCCGCTGCATGCGCAGCTCGAAGCCGCGCTCGGGGAGGGCTGCGCGGCGGCCCATGGTGCGCGACAGCAGGCAGGGCAAGAGGGTGAACGCCGCGAGGCCGGCGAAAGCGAGACCGAGTCCGGCCCACAGGCCGAGGGTGCGGATCGGCGCGACCGGTGTGGCAGCGAGCGAAGCGAAGCCGGCGAGCGTCGAGATCGTCGTCCAGAAGAGCGCCCGCCCCTTGTCGCGGAAGGTCGCGAGCGTCGCCGGGCCGGCCTCGAGGCCGTCCGCTTCGATGTCGCGACAGCGCAGCATGAGATGCACGGCGGAGGCGAGGGTGATGACGAAGAGGATCGGCGGCAGGATGGCGACCACGAGGTTGAAACGGACGCCGGCGTAGCCCATCGCACCGAGCACCACGATCTCGACCACCGCGACGAAGGCGAGCGGCACGGCGACCGCGCCGGCTTCGCGGAAGGTGAGCGCCAGCAGCAGCGCCGCGAGCGCCAGCAGGAGCGGGAAGTAGAAGCTGGCGATCTCGTGCGCCGACTCGTCGAGGGCGCGTTCGAGCGTCGCCGGGCCGACCACCTCGGCGGTGACCCCGGCAGGGGCGTCGGCGCACAGGTCTTCGAGCGCCGCAACCGTCCGCGCGCGCGCGCCGGCCCCGCCGCTGTCGAGCTCGACGAGCACGGAGACCGCACTGCCGGCGGCGTCGACGAACCCGGCGGCGCGGTCGAGCGGGTTGGCGAGCAGCCGCGCGCGGAACGCCGCCGGCGCGGCGGGGGCGCCGCGGGGATCGAGGTCGAGCTCGCCACGGTGATGGGCGAGCGGACCGCTCACGCTGCGAACGCCGGCGAGGCCGCTCGCCTCCTGTTCGACTCGGGCGAGGAAGGCGAGACCATCGCCGTCGAACAGTCGTTCGCCGGAGAGCACCAGCCGTGCGCCGTAGCCCGGGCCGAAGAGCGCGACGAGGTCGGCGTAGCGCGCGACATCGGGAGAGCCGGCGAGGAAGAAGGCCTCCGGCGAGTTGTCGCTCTCGAGTCGGGTGACGCCCGGAAGGAAGGCGACGACCAGCAGGGCGAAGAGCGCCTCGACCGTCCGACGGCGACGCAAGACCGCGCTGACCAGAGCGGTCATCCCCAGACCGCCCTTGCTGGGGCGGTCATTCAAACACCGCTCTTGCTAGGGCGGTCATTTAAACACCGCTCTTGCTGGGGCGGTCATCCGGCAACCGTCGCCGGCCAGGCGAGCCGCGAACAGAGACGCAGCGTGCGCCCGACGCGCAATTGGCGAAGCGGCCGGCGGTCGCCCAGGAGACCGAGGAAGTTTCCGAACAGCAGCGAGTCGGCGGCGAGCGCTCGCACCAGCCGCCGGCGCAGCCAGGGCCGGCGCGCCGCCACGAGCAGCAGGTGGGTGAGGCCGTTGGGCAGCGCCGCGAGACGCGCCAGGCGGCGGGCGTAGGCGGTGAGGTCGCCCGCCGCCAGACTCTCGCCGAGGGCGAGCGCCGCCTCGAAGCCGAGCGACAGACCCTCGCCGGTGAGCGCGTCGACGTAGCCGGCGGCGTCGCCGACCAGGGCGATCCGGCCGCCGCCCGCGACCGCACCGCGCGCCGGCTGACGCAGGGGCCCCGCACCGTGGTCGCGACCGGCCACCGCCGCGCCGGCGAGCCGCGCGGCGAGCGCCGGCGGGAAGCGCGTCGCGAGCAGCTCGTCGAAGCCGCCCTTGCCGCCGCTCCACAGGATCGCGACGCCGATCTCGTCGGCGGCGAGCGGCGTGACGTAGGCCTCGGCGGCGGTGCCGAAGGTCACCTCGACGCGCTCCGACCACGGCGCAAGCTGCAGATGCCGCGAGACGCCGAAGCGCGCGCGCGAACTCCACCCGGGCGGACCGGCCGCATCGCCGCGCGCCGGCGGGACCTCCCCGGCTCCAAGTCCGAGAGCGCGGCGCAACGGCGAGCGCAAACCGTCGGCGCCGACGACGAAGCGGCAGGGCCAGATCGCGGCGGCGGTGCGCACACAGCCGACGCCGGCCGACTCGACCCGCGTGCCCCAGACGAGCTCGACGCCGACCTCTTCGGCCCGCCGGACGAGCGCGCCGTGGAGCTCCGTCCGCCGGATGCCGCGGCCGGGGACACCGGGAAAGTCAGCCTCGGCGACGACGCCGTCGGAGAGATAGCGGATGCCCCGGAACGGCAGCGAGCGCAGCGGCAGAGGAACGCCCAGAGCCGCGAGCGCCCGCACGCCGGCTGGCATCAGCCCCTCGCCGCACGCCTTGTCGATCGGCGGCCGCTGGCGATCGACCAGACGTACCGAGAGGCCGTGGAGCCGCGCCGCGATCGCCGCCGCGAGCCCCACCGGCCCACCGCCGACGACGACGACGTCGATCACGCCGCGCCCGGCGGCAAACGCAGGAAGCGTGCGCGAAACAGTCCGGCGCGGGCGAGGAAGCCCGCCGCCGCGACGCGCAGGACGCCGAAGCCGTAGCGCACCGACGGCCCGAAGTGGATGCTCGAGGCCTCGCGGAAGTACTTCGTCGGGCAGGAGAGCTCACCGACACGCAGGCCGGCCGCGAACGCCTGGGCGAGGATCTCGTTGTCGAAGACGAAGTCGTCCGAGTTGCGCTCGAGCGGCAGGCGGGCGAGGGCTTCGCGGCGGAAGGCGCGCAGCCCCGTGTGGTACTCGGAGAGCTTCTGCCCGAGGAGCAGATTCTCGATCAGGGTGAGCGCGCGGTTGGCGGCGTACTTGTAGAGCGGCATGCCGCCGGCGAGCGCACCGTTGCCGAGAATGCGCGAGCCGAGGACGATGTCGTACTCGTCGTAGGCGATCATCGCCGCCATCGCCGGCACCAGACGCGGCGTGTACTGGTAGTCGGGGTGCAGCATGACGACGATCTCTTCCTGTCCGGCGAGCGCCGCGGCGTAGCAGCTCTTCTGGTTGCCGCCGTAGCCGCGGTTCTCGGGGTGCAGGTGGGTCTCGATGCCGAGCCGCTGCGCGATGGCGACGGTCTCGTCGGCCGAGGCGTCGTCCACCAGCAGGACGCGGTCGACGACCGCGCGGTCGAGCTCGCGAAAGGTGCGCTCCAGGGTCGCGGCGGCGTTGTAGGCCGGCATCACGACGCAGATGCGCTTTCCGAGGATCATCCCGCGAGCATTCTAGAGGGTTCCGGCGGCGTCGGAGGGCGGCCCGGCGCGAACGGCCGTGTTACGCTCGCGCCTTCTTTTCGGGCCCCTGGGGACGCCTTGGAGGTGGAGACGTCTTGACCGCGATCGATCAGCGACTGGGCAGCCTTCTCGACCGCCGCTACCGCCTGCTCGAGCGGGTCGGCGAGGGCGGTGCCGGGGTCGTCTACCGCGCGTTGCACGAAGAGATGGACCGCCCGGTGGCGATCAAGGTCCTGCATCCCGAGCTTTTTCCGTCGCCGGTCGCTTTCGCCCGCTTCCGCCGCGAGGCGCGCGCCGCCGGCGCGCTCGTCCATTCGCACGCGGTCACCGTCTTCGACTTCGGCCGCACCGAGGAGGGGGAGCCGTACCTCGCGATGGAGTATTGCGAGGGGGGCGCGCTCTCGGATCGCATCGCCGTCGAAGGGGCGCTCCCCGTCGCCGAAGTGGTGCAGCTTCTCGCCGGCATCGCCGCAGCCGTCGATGCCGCCCACCGCCAGGGGATCGTGCACCGCGACCTCAAGCCGGGCAACATCCTGTTCGCCGGGGGCCTCGCCAAGGTCGCCGACTTCGGCCTCGCGCGCATGCTCGAAAGCGATGACCCCGGCCTGACCGGCGGGCATGCGATCGGCTCGCCGTTCTACATGAGCCCCGAGCAGTGCCAGGGGCGGCCAGCAGGCACGGCGAGCGACGTCTACAGCCTGGGCGTGATCGCCTACACGCTGCTCACCGGCGAAGTCCCGTTCCGGCGGGGAACAGCGCAGGAGGTTCTCCTCGCCCATCTCACCGAGGAACCGCGGCCGCCACAGGCGCTGGCGCCGAGCCTCGGCGCGCCGCTGTCGCGTGCCGTCCTGCGCGCTCTGGCCAAGAACCCGCAGGCGCGGCCGGCGACCGCCGGCGACTTGCACGCGGCGCTGGTGCAGGCGCTCGCCGAAACCACACTCGAAAGCCCGGTGCCGCAGCTTTCGGCGACCGGCGCTCGCTCCGCTCCCTCCGCTCCCTCCGCTCCCTCCGATCACTCCGGGCGATCGGAGCGCGCCGGCCATCCCGGCACGGCGCGTCTGCGCCGGGCGATGCGCGAGCGCTCGAGCGGCGCCGCTCCCGACCCGATCGGACGCAGCGAGGAGCTGGCGCTGCTCGGCGAGCTGCTCGAAGCGACCGCCGCCGGCAGCGGGCAGCTGGTGACGATCGCCGGCGAGCCGGGCGCCGGCAAGTCGACCCTGGCGCACGCCTTCCTGCGCCGCGCGCGGCTCGCCGCACCCGGCGCGCGCCTCGCGCTCGGGCGCTCCCCCGAGCACTTCGGCTCGGCGGAGGCCTACTCGCCGTTCCTCGACGCGCTCGGCAATCTGCTCGCGGGCGGCGAGCGCGAGACGCTTCTGCCGCACCTCGTCGAGCTCGCGCCGACCTGGGCGGTGCACTTCCCCGGCGTCGCCAGCGAAGCCGGGGCGGCCGCCGGCGAGGCGCTCGCCGGCATGCGCTCGCGCGACCGCATGCCGCGCGAGTTCGCCGCTTTCGTCGGCGCCATCGCCGCCGCCGGCGCCGGGCGGCCGCTCGTACTGCTGCTCGAGGACCTGCAGTGGGCCGATCCGGCGAGCATCGATCTGCTCGCCTATCTCGCGCCGCGCCTCGACACGCTGCAGCTCATGCTGGTCGGCACCTATCGCCCGGCCGACGTCGAAGCGCAGCGCCACCCCCTGCGTGCCGCCCTCGCCAGTTTCGCCCGCGGCAACCTGCCGTGGAGCGAGATCGCGCCCGCACCGTTCGGCGGCAGCGATGTGGCAGCGTTCCTCGAGCGCGAGCTCGGCGCGCCGCCGCCGCCCGAGCTGGTCGACTTCGCTCTCCGCCGCACCGAGGGCAATCCGCTCTTTCTGTTGAACGTCCTCAACCATCTCCTGCAGTCGGGCGCGGTGTCGCGCGACGGCGGGCGGGTGGTGCTCGCGCGCTCGCTCGACTCGATGGACCGCATCGTGCCCGAGGGGATGGTGGCGCTCATCCGCGAGAAGGTCGAGCGACTCGAAGAGGCCGACAAGCGGCTGCTCACCGCGGCCAGCGTCGAGGGACTCGAGTTCACCGGTGCGGTGGTCGCCGCGCTGACCGAGCGCGACGAGATGGAGATCGAGGAGCGCCTGCGCACGCTCGAGGCGGCCCATCGCCTGGTCGAGCCGATCGGCGACCTCGAGCTCGCCGGTGGCCACTCGAGCCAGCGCTATCGTTTCGTCCATTCGCTCTATCAGCACGCCTTCTACGACGCTCTCGCCCCCAAGCGGCGGGCGGCGAAGCACCTCCTCGCCGCCGCGGCGCTGGTTCGTCTCCACGCCGGCCGGCTGGAGCCGATGCGCGTCGCGCTCGCTCTGCACTGCGAGATGGGCCGCGACTTCGCCAGCGCCATCGAGCACACCCTGGCCGCAGCCGAGCTCGCCGCGGCGCGCAATCCGCGCGACGCCCGGCCGCTGATCGAGAAGGCGCTCGAGCTCACCCAGCGACTTGCGCCGGAAGAGGCCACGGCCCAGCGCGCTGCCCTCCTCATCCGGCTCGGCCGGCACGACGCCGAGACGGCGGAGTTCGCCGGCGACGTCGAGCTCTACGCGCGCGCCGAGCGAGCGGTCTCGGAGGCCCTGGCGCTCGAACCGGGCTCGGTCGAGGCGCGCACGGTGCTCGGGCTCATCCACCTCGAGCGCGGCGAGAACGAGCGCGCCTTCCTCGACTTCGCCCGCGCCCTCGAGCGCGCGCCGGCACACGCCGCCGCCTGGGACGGCCTTTCCTACCTGTTCAAGAACACCGGTCTCTGGCAGGCGTCGCTCGCCGCGCAGCAGCGCGCCGCGGCGGCGGACAGCCGCTTCGCGCATTCGATCCGGCGGCTCTCGGTGTTGATCTACGAAGACCGCCTGGAAGAGGCGCGCGACGAGGCGACGGCGCTCGTCCTCAGGCGGCCGAAGTTCGCGCACTACAACTACTGGCGCGGAATCGCCGAGTGGTACTCCGGCGACCGCCAGGAGGCGCGGCGCTGGATCGAGCAGGCCTACGCCCTCGACTCCGCCGACCCGATCGCGCAAGGGGTGCTCGCCTTCGTGCTCGCGGCCGAGGGCGACGCGGCCTCGCGCGAGCGCGTCCGCGAGCTCCTCGCGACCGCCGAGCCGGGGGCCGCCGCGGACGGCACGTTCACCTACTGGATCGCCAAGGTTCATGCCCAGCTGGCCGACACTCCGACCGCGCTCGACTGGATCCGCAAGGCCGCGAACCTGGGCTACTGGGACGCGCGCTGGATGCGCAAGGACGCCGCGCTCGTCCATCTGCACGGACTCTCCGAGTTCGCCGCCCTGGCGAACGAGGTCGAGGCCCGACAGCGCGCGTTTCGCGCCTTCGTGGCGAAAGAGTCGCCGGCCGGCCTCGGCCTGGCGCCGGCCTGACCACTACTCCGGCAAACTCCCCTACGCAATCGGGACGCCGCCGCTGTTCATCGCCGCTCGGCGGCGGCGGCGCCTGGACTCACCGTGCCGCTACCGCCCGTTCGAGCAGCGGCTCCGCCCCCAGCGCCGGCACGCTGAACTCGAGCGCCGGCCACTCGGGCAGCAGCCGGTCGACGGCGAGGAGCAGCGCCAGGCCTTCGTCCTGCACCCACCACTTGCGCCGGCCGAGCATCTTCGCGATCGCTGCTTCCCGATCGAGCGCCCCACCTTCGGGACGGGCGAGCCAGGCGTAAGCCGCCCACTGGCCGACGCCTTCCATGGCGAGGAAGATGTCGTCGACTTCGGCGAACACGGCGCTCTCGCCGGTGAACCAGCGGGCGCGACGCTCTCTCATGCTCGCCAGCGCCTCGGCAGCCAGGCTGCGCGCCTCCGCCAGCGAGGCCGCCGCCGCAGCGCGATAGAGCAGATCGCGCTCCCCGAGGTAGGCGGCGACATACTCCGGATCGTCCGCGAACCGCTTCTGCACGGCGTCGTCGTTGAGCTCCCCGGGCGGCTCCCAGGCGGCGTCGATCGGCGCGATGCGCGCGCCCATGCCGGCGACCTGACGAGTGTGGGCGAACTCGTGCAGGAAGACGCCGGTGAGCCCGGGCTCTTCGCCGTGTCCGTTCTCGACCCAGAAGGCCGGCGCCGCCATGACGAAGAACGGGCCGGTCTCGGGAGTGGCGTTGGTGAACGACATCAGCGCGACGGGGACTCGAGATCCGTCCGGCAGAGTGAGCGCACCGTCGTGCGCGAGCGCCCGCCAGGGGAGCTTCGCGCCGCGCCACAACGGTCCGGCGACCGGCGGCGCGCCGCCGGCGCTCACCGCCGAAGTCGTGTAGATGCAGGCGCTGTCGTAGAACAGCATCTCGGGCGCCGGCGCCTCGGGCAGACGAAGGATCTCCTGCGAGGTGAGCTCCCACGCCGCCAACCAGCGCTCGATCCACGCGCTCGCCGCGGCCATGCTGCAGGCGGCGGGCAGGGCGATCGGCGGCGGCGATGGCAGTCGATT
>Ga0209477_1000323_pt1 | contig 29326 bp, 26 predicted proteins | sample KloWWTupernatant_FD_187180 | JGI IMG/M metagenome (GOLD analysis project Ga0209477, IMG submission 187180) | Active sludge microbial communities from Klosterneuburg, Austria, studying microevolution and ecology of nitrifiers - Klosterneuburg... | ecosystem: Engineered > WWTP > Aerobic digester >...
TTAACGAACTTCGGGCGTACGCAAGCGGAACAGGACGCTGATACCGTATACCTATAAGTCAAGTGTCCATTCTTGCATGGACGCCCTGTAGTGTATTTAGATAATCCTAACTTTACGGCTTCAGGACGTTCCATGTATCTCGAATCATACTGTTTCGGAGGTTCTTTATGGGACTTTGGATTGATACATTCGCTACAAGTTCCAGATTGAGTGTAGCGATATCCTAAATGACCTTGATTACAAGGGCGCCCTGTATAGTATTTAGATAAGTTTAAAGCTCTAGCTTCGCTTCGTTCCATTGCAATCTCCTATAATTAGTGAAGGTTCCATAGTACAGTATAATAATAATGATGTCAAATTTACCTAAAAGTGCAAATTACCCCAAAGTCAGGGTGCTTTTTAGATCGTTTATCCATGCGGGTTTTGGAGTAAAACACCCTGTCGTCTGAAAAAAAACACGGATTTCAGTTTGCTATTGGAAATTTCATTTTTATGCTATGCTGTATGTTATGCTGTATAATACATTCATAACATACAGCATAACATACAGCATAGCATAATATACGTTTTATGTGCTGTCAATGTTATATATATTAAGGGTATTGGGGTATATATAGAGTATATAGTAATAAATATAAAGGGTTAGAGCACCCCACACCGGAAGTACACCGATAGAATTGTGACTAAATTACGGGGGTATTTTAAAACTGTGGTAATATCCGAATCGTCAATAACTGATCAGGAGGGGTTTTAAATGTTCAATGATGCGGATAGTGCTTTGAAATGGGCAGCAAAGATCAAATGTACGTTGATTATTGATGGAAGTTCGGTTAACGATATGTGTGGAAAGCCGCGCCAGTCAACGACGAACGAGCTATTGATGGGATTATCCCCGCAAGAAGCTCAGCAGCAGGCCGATATGATCATACTGTACGCAAGTTCGATACACGATCCGATTTGTGCTCAATACCTGCAAGCCAAGTATTTTTTCATGAATAAAATAGACGATATCGTGCATCAGGTGTTAGCGGGATTACTCCATGCTATCGGAGGCACTAACAGACGCGATATACGGCTCGTGGTTGAATCTTATCTCGGTTCGAGGGTGACACGTAGGCAGATGAGACAATCGCTGCGTTGTAGGGCGTCTGATGTGGTTAGAGTGGAACGGGACGTTTATCGCGTTATGGACAAGGTGCATTACCGGGCGATAAACGAAATTGAAAGTAAATTTGCAGACGTGGGGTTGGTGCTTGACAAGTAACGGGAAACGCTGATAGCATCAAAACCCTAAGATACCGAAGCTCGCCCAGGAAACTGTGCGGGCTTTTTTTTATTAACAATTTACGGGGCAGGGTCAGTGATGGGCACTCCGATTTTCACCGAAGATCATCTGGCTATGTTAGATAGATTAAGCGAGCTCGAACGGGATAGAATTGAAACTAAAGCTCGTCTTGATAAGCTGGAACACCATAAAATTGAATGTATTGAGCAGCATGAATCGACCATGGCTCATCGTAAGCAGTCAGATAATGCGATGAATCATTTGACTGACTCAAATATTTTGCTCGCAAAGACGATCACGGAAATGAATATAACAATGACAAAGATAGCGTCTAAAGTTGAGGCCGGTCAGCCTGTTATTACGTTCTGGACGAAAGTTGACGACGCTTTAACCATCAATCGAATTGTGTGGAAAGCTGTAATATCGCTGGTCGTCGGTGTTGCTGCAATTGTTGGATTATGGAAAATGTTGGGATAAATGGCTACGAAGAAAATAGATTGGCTCGGGGTTGAAAAGGACTTTCGCCCTGGGATAATGTTGTTGAGAGAGATAGGCAGCAAGTACGGGTGTACTGAAGGCGCCGTGCGCAAGAAGGCTAAGAAAGAAGGTTGGATACGGAATTTAAACAGGCAGATCGAGACCAAGGCTGAAGAATTGGTTCGATTGTCGTATCGTGCTGAGAACGCCGAAGCGACAGAGCTTGAGATAATTAACGCGAACGCTGCGAATAGCGCAAACATACAAATACGTGAACGCGGTGACGTGACGAAGGCTCGCGCGACCGCCATGAAACTGCTCGAAGAATTGGACGATCAGATTACTGATAAGGAATCATATGAGCGTCTCGGTGAAATGTTACGCAAGCCCGATCAGCATGGTAACGATAAACTTAACGATACGTATCTTAAAACAGTATCGTTTTCTGGCCGTGTGGATAGTGTTAAGAAATTATCCGAAGCATTGAAAGTGTGCATAGAACTTGAGCGTAAGGTGTACAAGATCGACGCCGATACCTCAGATGAGGGCGTAGAAGCATTCCTTCGTAAGTTGAGAAATGTCTGAGTTTAGTTGGATAGATAACTTTCCTGAGTTCTCTTATCGCTGCCTGAAAGTTAAAAATAAAGCAGGTGAGATAGTTCCGTTTCGTATGAACGAAGCGCAGGAATATGTTCATAAGCGTTTAGAAGAACAGCGATCGAAGATGGGCATGGTCAGGGCGGTGATTTTGAAAGGCAGGCAGCAGGGTTGTTCAACATACGTTGAGGGTCGATTCTTTCAAAGAACGGCTACAAACTTTGGTATCAATGCGTTCATTCTTACCCATGAACAACAGGCTACTGATAACTTGTTCGGCATGACTCAGCGTTACTATGAGAACTATCCGCTCGCATTAAGGCCGTCCCTACAAGCGTCCAACGCTAAAGAACTTGAGTTCGGAAAGCTTGATAGTAGTTTTAGAGTAGCTACCGCTGGTAACAAAGGTGCTGGACGGTCGGCCACGGCTCAACTATTTCACGGTTCTGAAGTTGCGTACTGGCCGTCAGCGTCGTCCCATTTAGCAGGGATCATGCAGACTGTGCCGCTCGAGCCTGGTACTGAGATTATCTTCGAGTCGACAGCCGATGGTGTTGGTAACGTTTTCCATCAACTGTGGGAAAAAGGTGAAGCGGGTATTGGCGGTTGGCAATCGATATTCGTCCCCTGGTTCTGGCAGATGGAGTATAGAACCACCGGTATCGAATTGTCTGAGGAAGATTTAGAGTACGGCGAGATATATAAGCTTGATAAAGAGCAGCTTATGTGGCGTCGATACAAGATCGGTGAGCTAGGTGGTGACGTTAAGCTTTTCGAGCGAGAGTACCCTAGCTCGCCCGCTGAGGCATTTAGCGTATCCGATGAGAGTTCTTTGATCACATCAATGATCGTCAAGCGAGCGCGTAAGTGTAAAGTCGATAAAGATCGTAACGCTCCGATGATATTGGGAGTCGATCCTGCCAGGTTCGGAGAGGATAGTACAACGATATACGGCAGATGTGGAAGGTTATCGGATAAGGTAGATAAGGTGCGCGGCAAAGACACAATGGAAGTCGCGGGTCGGGTGATAGTTGCTATCGGCAAGTTCAATCCTGATGCAGTCTTCATAGACGTCGGCGGTATAGGCGCTGGAGTGTACGACAGACTCAAGGAGCTAGGCTACTCGGTAGTTATGCCGGTCAATTTTGGAGGTGAGCCGCTTGATAAAACCAAGTACGTTAACAAGCGTGCTGAAATGTGGGATTTGATGAAATTGTGGCTGGCCGAACCGCCTGCGGAGATACCTGACGACAGTGTACTTGAAACCGATCTATGTAGCTTGCGATATGATTATGACAGTAAAGGGCGATTGAAACTTGAGTCGAAAGACGACGCAAAGAAGCGCGGTATCAAAAGCCCTGACGATGGTGACGGTTTGGCTTTAACGTTTGCTATGCCAGTACAGAAACGGCAAGCGGTTGACGTACCTTACGCACACGGGCCAGGCAGTGTTCAGTTTAGACCAACAGTTAGAGGGATGGGAATGTAATGAGCAAGAAAGTTTATAATAAGACAACATCGGCTGGCGCTAAGAGTTTGATAGCTTCTGCTTGTCCGTCTAGACTATGTGGGCTTAGCGGTTACAGCGCTAATGCTTCGGCACAATTCATACAGGTGCATGACTCAGCGTCTCTGCCTGCTAACGGGTCGGTGCCTAAGATTGTATTTAAAGCTGGGGCGTCGTCTAACTTTGGTGTAGATTTTAATGAAAACCCTCGTGAATTTGAGAATGGGGTGTTTGTTTGCACATCAACTACATACGCTACTCTAACACTCGGTGCGACTGACGATTGTTGGTTTGACGTACAACTTAAGGCGGGGGGATAGTCATGGCGGTTATTAGCGGTGGTAGCACTGGATCGGTCAGTGAAACGGACGTAACTGATGCTGTAGACGCGGCACTTGTAGCGGCTGACGTTGCAATAGTTAACCGAACGACTGGTGGTCTTAAAGACACGAGCGATGTGAATTTGACCGGGATTGCGAGCATGACATTCGCTCAAATGGAGGCGCTCACATCAGATCAAAAACTCGCTCTTGCTGGTATGCCTGTACATATCCATGATGTGCATCAAAGTGCGGATGGCATTGGTGGATCGTATATCGTTCGTGATTCATCCCCGGCAGGCTGGGCACAGATCAGTGGACCGATGTACTACGCAACATACGCATCAGTCCCGGCGGGCGGCTCATACCCTGGCTGGCGCTATCGTGTTGCTGATGTTGCTGCGGGCGGGGCGGATATTGTTGACAGGGGCTCAAAACTTAGATATGCGAATCCTGTCGCACACGTTTTAGGTTATGCCTCAAATGTTACTATTTCAAGCGACAAAGGCACAGAGCAAAGCGTACTAAAGGTTTACATACCTATTAATAATGGCAAATCTATGCTTGGTAGCACCGGCGACAAGCTGTCTATTGAGTTGCATTTCGGAAAATCCGGTACAGCCAACGTTATGGTACGCGGAGTAAGATTTGGCACACACGCAACTTTACCGGTAGCAAACAACACATGGCTTGATGCGATCACGTCCCCTGGTGCCGCAAACATAACGCTCGATGAGCTGGTAACTTTTCAGCGCATAAGCGCCACAGATCTAAAACGTGAGAACCAAGCCGGAGCTTCGTACAATGTCGGCTGGTCGGCATTGCCTAGACTACCGAGTGTTGCAGTTCCAGATATGGATGCCGCTTTGCAATGGGTCGATCTCACGCTCTACATGACCGGCGGCACAGCCGATACAATAACTTGCGAGAGCGCCACTATTAAGCTGGAGCACTGCTCATAATGTCAAAAATCATAACAGCAACATTGCACGATATGACACCAGTACCAGCAGGCGCAATCTATCGCGGCGCTGGAATGGTTGAATTTGAAACCACCAAAGAGCCTGAAACGATCACAAAAAAACTCGCGGAATACGATAAAGAAAAGAAGGTGTATTTTAAAGATAAGTCTATATCTAAACTGAAGCTGCGTGCTGATGACGTTGTTAAATCAGATGAGAAGAAAGCTCCGATAACTAAAACAGATTTTATCGTCCAGAAGCTGGATTCCGGTGACTTTGAGGTAAAGAAATGACAAAGCAAATAATCTATGAGCCTGCAATCGGTGAGCTAATGCCGGATGGTGCGCAGCAGTACTCGCTACCGGTTGCCGGTTGGGTAGTGCATGCGCTTGTTCCCGATGATTTCACAACTGCTGGTACTGTTTTCCACGATAAAACCGCTAACATCGAGCTGGCTGAACCGTTCAAGCATTACTTCCAAAGGAAGGAAAATATATGACTCTGTTACTTGATGTGCCATTAAAGACTAGCCTTGTACCAACAACAGGCAGCGGTAGCGTGACATTTACGCGTGCCACTGCTAAAAATGTATTTGATAATGAAGGTAAACTGATATACGTTAAGTCTGGCGCAGTGGCGTTAGGTGGCGTGCGGTGCGTGCAAAATTTTTGCGCCGGCGCAAGCGAAGATCTGACTAACGCAGGGTGGACAAAGTCAGGTTTAACCGCTACTGATGCGAGTACTTTGAAATGTGCTAATGGCACTTCATTTCAATCTGCAACTAACCAAAGTACTGGTGTGATAGCTGCAAACGGCCAGAAGCGGCTAGTTCATTATAGATTACAATACGTTGATATACAGTATATACAAATCTTAGGAGGTAGCCCGCCGTTTGGGACCGGGGCTGCTGGGGAGTTTTGTAACTTCGATCTGATAAACGGTGACTACACAGCGACTAATTGCACAGCAACTATGACCGCAGTTTCTGCTGGGGTATGGGATATATCTATATTATTTACAGCAGTCAATTCTGACGGCGCAGTCATCGGGAAGTCGTTTCTTGCGTTGGTAAATGCTCAGGACGCAGCACGGGCGGCATCGTTTACCGGGGACGGTATAAAAACAGTAAAGGTATTGCGCTGCCAGTTTGAGGATGTTACAGGGCAAGCAGATCAGACAATGAGCGAATATGTGTCAATGGGAGTTGAATCTGCCCCGTACTATCATGGTCCTGGGGCTGATGGTGTTAAATACTTCAATACAAACAAAGACGGCACACCAATCGAGGCAAGCGCTCAGGATGGCGCATTAATAGATCCCGAGAGTAAAACAAACACGATGCTGCACTGCCGGGATTTTACAAATGCAGCATGGGTTAAAACTAACATCACTGCGACAAAAAATCAAACTGGTATTGATGGGCTGGCTAACTCCTGCTCGCTTCTTGAGTTTAATGCAAACGGCGCTACCATACTGCAAACTATCACGGCAGCGGCTGACTGTGCTGGATATGATGTTAAACGCCATACAGGCACCGGCACGATTGAGATAACGCGCGACAATGTAACATGGGTTGACATAACCAACTTAATAAACACAGATACGTTTACAACAGTCGCAATCGAAAACACAAGCGTAACCAATCCGGTAGTTGGATTTCGCGGAACATCAGGAGATAAAATAATAGTTGATGCAGGCCGAAATCACTTAGGTACAAAACTCTGCGAACCAATCTTTACAACTACAGCAGCAGTTACGCGTAACGCTGAAGTTCTGACATACCAAACCTCAGGTAATTTTTCTGATACAGCAGGTACGATACTCGCGACATTTACACCTCTTTTCCCGGGATCATGGCCAAGCGGTGCGGTGGTTGGTAAAGCTGGTTCTGGATTATTGATCAGTTCGAGCAACAGTGGGGTTCAAGCAGCAGACGGAACAAACACAGTAAATGGATCAACCGGCGCACCTGCAAATAGCTCTATACGTATCGGCTGCCGTTGGTCTGGATCGTCGCTAGAAGCATTCAGCGCTGACCCTTTGCTTGGGGTAGGCACGGCTGGAAGTTATGACGGTGCTTTCAACCTGTCAACAATTGCAATCAACCCTGGCGCTGCTGGTTACATCAAGGATGTTAAAGTTTACGATGCTTCATTGACCGATGCTGAGATTAAAACAGCGTGGGCTTTATTGGATTCGCAAACGTTTCTTCCTGCTTTTTCAAACCTGCCAATTTATAACGCAGGGGCTATCGTACACGTTGAGCCGCCACCTCCACCTGAGGATCCAGAACCTACGCCAGCATTTGCTACTGATTTTACGGGCTGGACTGTTGGCGCGGATGGAGTAGAGAATCCGCAATATTTTGTTGGTACTTGGGCATGTGTATTCCAATTTACAGGTTCGGATTCTGCTACTGGCTTTGGTGTACCTACAGCAGCTCCTGTTTATGCAATGCCGGGCGCTGGATCGTGGGGCACTGGCTTAGGTTTGCAGAACATAAACACAAATAGTAGCGGAAGCTACTTCCACTATTCGGCAAATACAAAAGCCGGAGTCGCTGGACGTTTCACTCATGACATTATTGATACTACCGTTCGTGGTGTTGCTACGAAAGGGCTAGAAATAAAGATCCCTTCCCCTGGATCAGCGAGCGAATTTATACAACAAGCGTGGTTTCAAATTTACCGTGATGTTGATCAACCTGATTTAACAGAGTTTACAACCAGATTTGAGGTTAAGCTACCAGACTTATCTTCCGTTCTTCCGTATGCTCCGCTAAACGGGAGGCTTGTTATTCTTGACTACAAATCTGGAAGCGTAGCAGGTGGTGATTTTAGATATCTTGTGCAAGTTACAAGATATGGCGTTAACTCGTATAGGTGGTGGCTAGCAATAGATAATAGAGGCAACAGGGCGCATAGTAGTGCTATATTCTGCGATATGATTAATGATAGCGAGGAGGTTCCACAACTGGAGAACTTTACATTCGAGTTTAGCGTAAAACGCGCCAATGCTTACGCCACAACAAGCGGGGTAAATGCTGGGAAAGCGCGCGTTAGAATCCGAAGGGAATCAGATTCTGTCACGACTTGGAGGACGATCTTTGACGCGTCAGAATCAGGTATAGCTGCATACAATGCGCTTAATGGATCTAACAATCACGATACTTCTTTTGGCGTGTCTACCCGCACCAATAGACACATGGGATTTTATGGGGACAGGATGCAGCGGTTAATGCATGGTAACTATGCACGAAAACTTGCTGCAGATTGCACGGTGGTTTTGCAGAAATTCAGAATACATAACTCTTTCGACGTTTAAGGGTAACCATGAAAAAATTATTATTATCAATACTACTACTCGCGGTATTTAATGCAAATGCTGCTTTGTTATTCAAGTCAAATTTTGGTCCGGGTGTTGTACTAAACCAACCTACAAACTATTTTCCTACTGGGTTAGAGATGCATAGTACCTGGCCGTGTGGGGTTGGTGTGTCGTGTTACGGTAAATAAGAATGATCGAACTTCAGGAATACTTTGCCAAACTGCGCGACAAGGCGGTTGCTGAGCGACGCAATTCGGGTATTGAAACGCAATGGCGTGAGGATGAGGAGTTTTACATCGGCGTTGACGATCTGAATCGAGGGGAATATCAGTCTCAGTATTATAAACCCTCAACAATGTCTGGTAGCACGCAGGAGAAGACTACCAAAGCTTCTCCGTTGGAATGTATTCACTTCCTGAACATGACTGCCCCTTTTGTGGATGCAGCGTCAGCCAGATGTACAGATATACTGCTACCGGCTAATGATTGGAACTTTGCGATCAAGCCGACTCCTGTGCCGGAGTTTATCGGCATGGAAGAAGATCAACGACCAATGTTGCTTGATGCAAACGGTCAATCGATTAAAACGCTCGGTGATGTTCTAAAAGAGCGCAATTCGGATGCTGCGAAGAAAGTTCGTAAGGCTGAATTGCACATTAGAGATTGGCTATCACAAGGCGAATGGCGTAAAGAATGTCGCAAGGTTATCGAAGATGGCTCAAAAGTAGGCACTGGAATATTGAAAGGTCCTTACCCGAAGCGTAGAGTAAAACAGGCGTATGTCGACGGCCAAATGGTAAATGAAGAAACGTTTGAGCCTTCAACATGCCGGGTTAACTATTGGGATATTTTCCCTGACATGAATTGCGGTGAGAATATCAACGACGGCGATTATCTATTCGAGCGTGACCATTTATACGCCCGATCCCTTCTTGAATTGAAAGGGATGGGATATAACGATGACGCTATCGATAAGGTTATCACAGAAGGTCCTGGTAAACGTAACGCCACTGATAGCCGGGGGATACAGAGCACTACGTCGATGGATGATCGATATGAAGTCTGGTACTGCTACAAATACATAACAGACAAAGACCTGTGCGTATTGAACGAAGGGTATCGGGAAAAGTTTGAAAGTGGAAAGGTGAAGCCTTCATCCAAGCCGTTCTTGGCCACCGTGATGCTGATTAACAGTAGCGTTATATATGCAAGCAAGTGGCCACTGGATGATAACGGTTTCCCGTTTGATCTATTCGTATGGAAACGTATTCCTAATTCTCCGTTCGGTATTGGTGTTGCGCGTCAAGGGCGTGTTCCACAGATGACTATCTTAGCGGCATACAGAACGTTGATGAACAACCAAGGTCTGGCGGCACGTCCGATGGTGGCAATGTTACGTGAAGCGCTCGAACCGACTGACGGCAATTGGCAGATATACGGCGGGAAAAGTTTTACGATCAAACCCGGTAAAGGTATTAATGATATCAAACAGGCGATAAGTACCATCGAGATACCGTCAATGTTTAATGATCTGAGCGCTCTAATAGCGTTTGGAACTAAGAGCATGGAAGACGCGACCGGAATCACATTCCTGATGCAAGGTCAGCAGGGGTCGGCACCGGATACGGTCGGCGGGCAGCAAATGATGTTACAACAATCCTCAACCTTACTCAGACGGATAACACGAGGATTCGATGAATGTGTGGAAGCTCACGTCAAGCGTTACTACATTTGGTTGCTCCTGTACGGACCTGATGATGAGAAGGGGGATTATCTGATTGAGGCCACGGGTTCATCGGCGCTGCTAGAACGTGAGATTCAATTGATGCAATTCCCGCAACTCCTGCAACTGTCGCAGAATCCGGTATTTGAAATGTCACCTAAGAAAACTAGCGATGAGTGGGTTAAGGCGATGAAGTTTGACCCTAGTAAATTTGAAATTAACGCTGACGAGAAAGAAAAACTCGCTCAATCTCAGCAGCCTCAGGACCCACGCATTGTTGTAGCTGAAATGAATACGCAGAAAGACCTGAAGATCGCCGAACAAAACGCGCAGCTCAAAGCGCTCGAGATTAAAAGTGATACTGATCGTGATGCGGTGTTTGCCCAGGGTGTTACTGAGCGTAATCAAATAGCACGTGAGTCTACACAAGAAGAACTAGCTCTCAGGCGGGAATTGGCAATGCTGGATTATGCGAACAAGCGCAACATTACGCTTGATAAAGCTAAGGTTGATTTAGCCAAAGCGGTTATGGATAACAACCTGACGAAACAGTTGGCTCACATTAAAGCACCAGCAAGCGACTTACCTACGCCTCCGGTAGAGCCACCAGGTACAGCACCGGCGGGGGAGAGTTTTACTAAATGATGAAACTATCAGATATTGATAAGTCAAGCGACTTGTGGATAAAGCTCAAAAAAGAATTAGAAGAACGACTCGTTATTGAACGAGAAAGTAACGATCATCGTGCTGACGAATTGACCACTGCGGCGAGGCGTGGACGTATTGAAGTTCTAAAGGAATTGCTGTCATTAGATAGCGAATAACGTGACCGAGAGGCCACATATTGCAGGAGTAATAAAATCATGAGTATCGAGCAAGAGCTGGAAGAACAAGCAATGATGGCTGAGTTGTCAGGTATCCCATTGGTAGTAGACGAACCTTCGCCTGCTGCTGAACCTGTACCTGAAGTGGAAGCTATACCTGAACGTGTTGAATTAGTTCCAGGTTACACCAAAGAAGACTTCGACTCACTCATGTCGTCAACGGCTGAAATAAGTAAGTTGAAGAAAGCTTTGGATACGGCGAACGGCACTTACGGTCAGAGATTGCAAGCTTTGACTGATGAGATAGCCACTTTGCGCAGTGTCAAAGTTAAACCGACGTTTAGCAAGCTTAACGAAGAATATCCAGATATTGCTCGATTGATAGCGGAAGATTTGCAGGAATTGCCTGTAGCGGAACAACCTCAAGTTGATATCACAGAATACGAACGGAGACTTGACGAGAAGATTGCCAAGTTTGAACGTAAAGTAGCTGAAGAAAAACTAAGGTCTGTTCACCCTGATTATCAAGATATAGCGACATGGAGTGCCAAGCCTGGCGAACCTATCATATTTAGCGATATGAAGTTTGGTAATTGGCTCGCGCAGCAAGACGAGGAATCGCAGCAGATAATTCTCGCCGGAAGCGACCCGGAAGCGCTATCTAAAGTGATCAGCAATTACAAGGACAGCATTAAGGTTGATACTCCGGTTGATGTTATTAAAGCCGCCGTTCAACCAAGAGGTGTGAAGTCTACAAGTATCGGCAAGTCTGACGAAGAACTGGAAGAAGAAGCTATGCGTGCAGAAATGGCGAAAGCTTATTATTAAATTTAAACTTTGGAGTAAAACAAAATGGCAATTTCAAGCTTATCTAATCCATCACAGCGGATTGGTAAAATTAAAGGGATGATGTTGAAACACACTATCCCGACTATCTGCTTAGGCGCAGTTGGTGTTAACGACGATTTCAAACGCAACAGTGGTAACCAAGTCGTTTATCGTCGCGCGTTGCCTAAAGGTGCTACATCAACACAGCCTAACCGTTTCTTCCAAGATGCGACAGGTGACCGTTCGGCAGCTTTGGCACAATCGTATGAAACCTCTGACGGCGTGACACCGCTGGCTGAAACTATCAACATGCAAGATATCACTGCAACGTTGAAACAATTCAGCATCTTGACTGGTTATACCGATCAAGCTGAGGATCTGCACGAGGACGACCTTCCGTCTATCTACATTCAATATGTAGGTGAAACGAAAGGTTTGGTAAACGAAGCCAATCTGTTCAGCGTGGCTAAAGGTTGCACCAATAAATTCTACGGTGGAACTGGAACTTCACGCGGTACTGTCAATGGTGTGCTTACGTTGAATTTGCTGCGTCGTGTTGCTCGTAGTCAGATGGCCAATGGCGCGAAGACTGTGAAGAATATGCAACGTCTTGGTAAAGCTGGCAACTACGGCACATCACCGGTCGGCGCGTGCTTCCCAGTGTGGATTCATACTGACATTGTTGCTGACGCTGAGCAATTGGAAGGTTACGTTCGTGTGCATGAATACGGCGATCCTTCTATCGCAGTACCAAATGAAGTAGGGTTCTGCCAACCATTCCGTTTTATTGCATCCCCTGACTTGGTTGAAGTGCAAAGTTCTGGTGCTGCGATTGCTGGCGTAACTCCTGCACTTAAATCCGCAGGCGGTACTTATGCCGACGTGTATCAAGTTATCGTTGGGTCAGAAGACGCTTGGGGTCATATAGGTCTGATGAAGGATAAAATGGACGTTACTGTCCTGACTCCTGGTCAGAAAGATAAGTCCGACGGTTTGGGTCAACGCGGTCTGGTTGGTTGCAAATGGTACTATCACGCTGTACTGCTTAATAGCCTGCAAATGGCAGTTATCGAAGTCGGCTCACGCGCGTTAACAGATTAATAGGAGTCATCAACCATGATGCGAGTATCAATTCTTGACGGCTTAAAATCCATACGTGACGTGATGGCAAAACGTGCTCTGTATGCGATACTAAAGCCGATGAAAGAGCGTTATCGCTCTTGCGTGCATCTTACGGCAGGGTTGGTTATTACAGCCACTTCCGGTAAGAAGGTTCCTAAAATCGGCGCAACTATTTGTCATTACCAGGCAAAAGGTAAAATGGGTCAGATTGCCGCCGGTACGGATATGCCAGCTCTATCGGGAACAGTAACGAATGCGAAATGGAATATTTTCGTGTTCACTGTCGATAGTGCTGGTACAACTTACAGCCAAATGGGTACGGGAGCTGCAACAGAAGCCGCCGTCAAATGGCCTAAACTCGACCCGGAACGTGCAATTATAGGGTATATCAAGATCAATCCGACAGGTACTGGCAATTTTGTAGGTAACACTACTGCGTTAGATGACGCTACGGTTGCGCCAAACACTCAGTACATTAGCCCTGTAGGGATGTTCGATCCTACAGCAATAATCGATTAAACAGGAGTAATTAAACATGGAACCAATTGAACAACGAGGATCAACTCGTTGCACTACTAAAGTAGGTCTGGCAGCAGGTACTACGACCACTATTACAGTGGGCGCCGACGCACAATACGCAATAGGCGGCAAGGCTTATAAGTATACCGCTGCTTCCAACCAAGCGACCCCGACAACCGATATCATCACAGGTGCGGCTTTTGTCGCCGTCACTGCTGGTTACGGTTGTGCGTTCGTTGTCGGATTGAATGCTGCTGGTGCAATTAAAGTGGCGCAAGGTCCACTAAGCGCATTGGATAGCGCAACTAGCGGGTCTACCGCTTTGTTTGCAGATACCTCGCCTGCATTCCCTTCAAGCCTGCCTGCTGACTTTTGTCCGGTCGGGTATATTGTGACCAAGGTCGGCGCGAGCGGTTCGTCGTGGACGTTTGGCTCAAGCAACTTGGCTGGGCCTCCTTCGAACGTGCTGCATACATTTGTTGATGTGCAAAATTTACCGTCACGTCCGCAAATATCGTAATAACATAGACCCCTTCGGGGGTCTTTCTTTTTGGAGAATAAGCTATGTCAGGTAAAAGATTAATCGGTACTGATGACGTTGATTTGGGCGATCCGGTCATAATGTCGTTGGATTTAAACGACCCTTTGGAAAACCTCGCAATTGTTACCGAAGATACGATGAAAACGAAACATGTGTCTGAGTATGCGCAGGAGTTGGCTTTCATGGAAGATAAAGTTACATTCAGTGTGGCTAAGTCGGAATTACCAAACGCGGTCGATCCTGTTGAATGCTCAGTTAACGGAGAAAAACGAAGATTCTACCGAGGCATCACATACCAAGATTGTCGGAAGTTTATAAACGCGCTGATAAACGTGGCTTATGACGTCAAGACAGTTAACAATATCGATCCTAAAACCGGATTACAAGCGACACAAATTAAACGCGACCCTTACCAGTCGATATCTGTTAGCGTTATCGCGGACCCGGCAGGTCAACGAGGTATGAATTGGCTCGCATATAAAATGAACGGCGACCGTGTTGTAGGCCATTAAGCATGAATCGATTAAGCATTGCCCAATTCGTCAGGCGCAAGTGTGGGATATCCGGCTCTGAGACGACTACCGTAAACGCGACGGGTGAATGGTCAGACGTTGTGTCGGCGGTTGATGAAGCTTACGAGGATATACAGAACGCTCGTCCTGATTGGTTATTCTTACGTACCGCATTCTCATTTGTCACCGTAGCGCAACAGGCTGAATATGCTTACGATGCAGCGCCGTTGTCGCTTACCGACTTCGGGCGATGGGTTGACGATTGTTTTAGGGTATATAAAGACAGTATCGACAATGAGCAATGGTTAACGCAATGGCGTAATTACGATAACTTCCGTGACGTATTTATGCTCGGAACGCAGCGAACGCAGTACGGGCAACCTGTGAATATCACAATATCACCGTCGAAATCATTGATATTATCTTTGGCTCCAGACGATACCAGCTATACAATTGGGGGTTACTATTACAAAACTCCTGATGTGATGAGCGTTGATGCGGATATACCTATCTTTCCACTAAGATTTCATAAGCTTATTGCATATAACGCTATTCAGTTACTTGCGGTAAATGAGAGTGCTGCTGAGTTATACGAGTGGGGTAAGATTAAAGGGGAGCAGATGACCGCAATGCTTGAATCTGATCAATTACCACCAATGATATTTTTATGAGATTCAGACCCCTCAAATTTGAACCGTTCCCGTTAATCGGAGGGTTGGATTTGTCCACAATCCCTATGATGGTCAAACCTGGTAGGGCGCTATCTGCTATCAATTTTGAGCCAGATACCAACGGGGGATACAGGCGCATGGCCGGGATCGAACGCTTTGACGGTAGACCTAGACCTTCTGACGCTGGATACTCTGTCGTTATCGGAACGGTGCTCGGCCCCATGGTCGTCGGTGATACGGTTACAGGAGTCACTTCAGGAGCAACAGGGGTTGTAGTGCTGATAGCGAGCGCTACCAAATTTGTCATCACCAAAGTCGTCGGAACGTTCGTATCAGAATCCTTCAGTGTCGGCGGCACTACGTACGGAACGATAACTAGCGCAATTGCGGATAACGAGAACGATCTGGAATTGGACGCAACGTATAAGTCGCTTGCTGCTAATGAATATCGTTCTGATATTGAAAAAGTACCGGGTAGCGGTTACGTACGCGGCGTAGTCTACTATCAAGGTAATACCTACGCTTTTCGCGATAACGAGTCGGCCACCGCGTGCTTGATGTATAGGGCGACAACATTAGGGTGGTTGGAAGTGGAGTTCGGTAAAGAGGTGTCGTTTACCACTGCCGTCGGTGAAATATTCGAGGATGATGTAGTCACGGGCGCGAGCTCAGGAGCGTCAGGTATTGTAAAAAGATGTTTGCTCAGAACAGGAACCTGGTCGGCGAGTGGCGTCGGAACGTTGGTATTTGATGTGATCACCGGGACGTTCTCAAACGGGGAAGCGTTGCAAGTAGGCGGCGTGACTAAGGTAACATCGTCCGGCGCATCGAGTGCGATATCGCTATCTCCTGGGGGTAAGTTTGAGTTTGACATAATAAATTTCCAAGGCGCTGACGGTTCCGAGCGTTTATATTGCGCTGATGGCGTGAATATCCTCGGTGAGTTTGACGGAACGCGATGGGTTCCAATACGAACGGGCGCCACGGTAGATACGCCGAAGTTTGTTAAAGGTCATCGCAAACATTTAGTAGTCGCCATGGGCAGTTCGGTAATGACGTCAGGTACGGCAGAGCCTTATTCGTGGACAGTATTGACCGGAGCCTCGGAGCTAGCCACGGGGCAGACGATTACGGGATTGATGCCTGAGGTAGGTGACGCTAATTTCGGCGCAATGTTGGTACTTACCGACGATCAAGCGTTCATGTTGTACGGCAACGACATATCGGATTTCAATTTGGTGTTACATTCACCAAATAGCGGCGGGCGCGCCTACACGTTACAAAACCTTGGGATATCACATTATCTTGGCCCTCGCGGCATAACGCAGATTGTGGCTTCGCAAGCCTTCGGTAGTTTTCAATTATCAGTATTATCGAACGACATTCAGACTTTAATCGATCAACAACTCAATAAAGAAATATCAAGTTGCATCGTTCGTCTATCGAATCAATTTAGAATTTTTTTCAATGACGGCACTGGTCTTATCGGCCAAGTAGTACCGGGGCAAAACTCGGCTACAGTAAAGTCATTCATGCCGTTTGATTACGGCACACGTGTTATGAACACCGTGCATTCGAGTATGGACGCTGACGGAGACGAGCGTATATTTGGGGCTGGTACTGACGGCTATGTATACGAATTGGAACGCGGTACGAGTATTGACGGGGATAGCATGAGATACCACATAATGGTTCATTTCTATCATTCCAATTCGTTACGTGTGCGCAAGAATTACCATAGAACTGTGTTGCAATTACAGGCCGACGGTTTCGCTGAAATGCGAATCGGATATAGCCTGGGTTTCGGTAAGAAAGGAATACCTTTAACCCTAGGGCAAAATGTTGATGTTATCGGTGGGGGTGGTTTTTGGGACCAAATAACGAACGTAAATGTCACATGGGATACACCTTATGTACAGGAAATTAACGTTAAAACTCCAGGTAACGGGGACAGTATTGCGATAATTGTCTCAGGTAGAAGCGATAAGACTGAACCTTTTACATTACAGACGTGCATACCTTATTACAAAATTAATAGGCCAGATCGATGAGTGATTACGTAGCGACCGGCGTGCCGGAAGATGATACAAAATATATAGCATTAAATATCAGAGACGAGTTTCTAGCGGTTCAAACTGCGATAAATTCCAAGGCTGATAAGCTGGCAAGACAGTCAACAAGCACAACCTCTCTAACTTTAGGTTTGGGTGAGCAGATATTAGTAGTTGAGACTGATAAAGACTTCGGTGCAGGTGAAACGGTGATGCTAGTGAGTGATGCCGACCCGTCGACTAATAATATGTCCGGTATGGTGACTGCATATAATGTCGATACCGGATTGCTCACTGTCGACGTTACCTCAAAGAACGGCACTGGCACTTATACCGACTGGATTGTGACCGTATCTAGTCAATCAGGCGTAACGCTAGGTAGCAACACTTTCACAGGTGCCCAAAATTACGCACGCGCTACAGTAGCGTCTCATGCGACAACAGGCGATATCTGGAGCGCAGACGGTAACCAGATCGATTGGACCGGGACTGCTGTGACAACCGCTTTCCCTTCTGCACCACAAGCAGGAGCAAATCGCAAGTTGATATGCGCAGGGGCCTGTTCATTTGTGGCTGGAGCGAACATGCTTATCGCAGGTATTCAGTCTGGCGGCACGTTGCTATGTGCGGCAAACGATGTTGTTACGGTAGAGGCCATATCAGTCACACAGTTTCATCTATCAATTACTCGATATGCAGGTGACGCAGGCGGGTCGATGACGACATCCAGCTCAGTAGATGTAACACTGACGTCTACCAGCGGCAGCTTGCAAAATATCAGCATGACTGCTGCTAATAAAAAAGTTAGTTTGCCATCAGCCCTAACGGTTGCTGTGGGTAGCGGTATATTCCTGATATTTAACGTAGGGGTGTATCGGTTTTCTATCAATGTTGATGGTGGCGGGTTTTTGTGTTATGTCAATCCCGGTCAACATGTAATGGTAAGTTGTAACGATAATAGTACCGCGGACGGCCTGTGGAATATTAACGGTGAGAGTATAAATAGAATTTACGGAGGTAATACTGCTGAAGTAATCAATGCGGTTGACTCTCAATACTTGGCTGTAGAGATGCTGACTTCTACTAAAGCTATCGCAGCTTATCGTAACAATAGCACTACTTACCTAAACGTCGTTGTGCTTAATTATGGGTCAGCGTCAGGTTCTCCGGTTGCAGTTAACGCCGAGGCTTCGCTTGATATAAGTATCGCAGCTCAAACATCAGCGCAGGCCACGGTTGTTTATAAGACATCCGCAGGGGTAACTAAAGGATACGTCATCGATGTGTCGGGCAGCGTACCTACCGCAGGCAGCGTTGCGACGATTGACGCAACAGCAGGTGGAGCCGGAACAGCCCTTGTGGCATTGAGCGATACTAAATTACTATGCGTATATCAAAACGTAGGCGGGTCAGGTACGCCTCGCGAGAGAGTTCTCGATATCGCGGCAAGCGCTATAACAGCAAGCGCTGAAGTTGTAGCCGACGCTACAGGTACTGCTAGAGCTTCGCACCTTGTGGATAAGATTAGCGCGACTAAAGCTATCGTTGCTTTTGCATTAGCCTCGTCCCCGTATTACCCCGTTATCAGATTGCAAAGTATAACCGTAAGTACTCCGGCACCGACAGGTAGCGCGTTGGCATTATCCGAGATAGGCGGCGTTGCTTTGCGGTTTGGTAAATGGGCACTAGTTGTGCTCACGAGTTCGAGAGCCTTGCTCATAAGACCGCACACTGCTGATTACAATGACACTGTTATGACGTTGCTGGACATATCGGGAACAAGCGCGGTGTTGTTGCGTTACAGATTCCTAAGCCTCGGAGTAGTAAGCACACCGTCGGCTGATGTGCAAGGTTTGTACTTTAGCGCTAAACGCATCGACGATAACAAAGCATATGTTAGTTGGCACGGGGGAGGTAGCTTAGGTGTGGATGCCGCAGTCGTAACGGTAACGAGCGACGATGACATACTGATTGGTGTAGTATCTGAAAAACTCGAAGCGAGTGTAACTGCAATATCAACAACAGATAATGCGCTTAGTTCCGACGTGTGCGTTTTAGACTCAACGCACATTATGCAAATATCACGCAACGCTAGTACGTATTTAAGCGCTAAAACAATTGAGGTGGGGGTATGAGAATTATAAAACGCAAGTCTGATAACGTTGTCTTGTTTGCTGGCGATGATCTGACGTTGTCTAATAAGAAATGCGAGGGTAAAGGCTGGCTGTATACAAACTTTGAGCCTGGATCATTAGTTATTGAAGACGTTGCCGACATACCTTACAATCTCATACCAGGCAAAACAGTTCATGAGGATGATAAGTTTACGTCGCCGATAGACGCTGAAGATTTAACGATAGCTAGAAAAATGGCGATAAGGTTTATTGATGATCATAGCGATAGCCTTGTGGAATCTGTGATAGGTAGGCGTGATGTTGAATATTTAACTGCCGAAACGGAAGCGTTAATGTTTATTGAAGCCGACTATAAAGGGGACGTTCCACCTTACGTGCAAGCTTTGGCTGATGCAACCGACAATTCCCCTAATTGGGCAGCAGATAGCATCGCAAATACCGCGAGCAAATGGAGAACATCTAGTGTTGATTTACGTGCGCATCGTTTGCGTGCTAAAGAAGATGTTCGCAACGCTGAAACGCGGCAAGACATCAACAGTATAACCGAATCGTTTGAAATGTACTTAGATCAACTACGTAGGGATTTGGGGGTATAAATGGCCACACCGTTATTGTATGTCGACCCGAGAGCTCAGTCTTTATACGGCAACACTCCGGCTAAAAAGTATACTGATAAAGAGATTAAAGATTTCATCACGTCACCCGGAATGACGCCCGATAAGATATACAGCAAAGCGTTGGAGACCGGCGTCACGGCTGACGAGGTTACTAACGCAATGGACGGTGTTGCAGGCTATTCTCCTGACAAAATAAAGAACTGGTTGACGAACGAACGGCAAGTGTCGTTTGAAACAAAAGACCCTTTACCGACACAGCCTTCGGTTGTGAATCCCGAGAAAGTCACTGCTGACAGAATTAACGTTCGCCCTGTAGATACAGTACAAGGGCAGCTCGACACTATTCTTAAGGACCCTAACAGTCCACTGTTACGTCAGGCTCAGACCTACGGTACTCAGTCGGCCAATCGGAGAGGTCTTGCTAACTCATCGATTGCGGTTAGTGCTGGCGAGAATGCTTTACTAAACATGTCAATGCCTATTGCGCAGCAGGACGCTAATACCAATTACAACTCAAACACAAGTAACGTATCGAACAAGTTGAATGCTGATAGCTTGAATAGTCAGTTACAGGCGAACTTGATCGGGAGCCGTGAAGATATTGCTGCTCGTTTGTCAATGAACGACGCGAACCTGGCCACAAATAAATATATCGCCGACAACGACAACGCTGTAAGGCGGCAAATGAACTTGGATAGCATTGAAGCAAATAAATATATCGCCGACAACGACAACGCTGTAAGGCGGCAAATGAACTTGGATAGCATTGAAGCAAATAAATTTATTGCTACGATGGACACCGATACCAAATTGAAACTGGCAAATATCGAAGCCATGAGTAACGACTCGAGCATTATGGGGCAGACTAGCAGCAATATGATGGAACTTGTTTATAAAATAGGAGCCGATCCGAACATTACTCCTGAAACCAAAACTTCCATGATCAACCAAGTCATGGCTCAGGGTAACAAGGCACTCTCATTACTACCAAGCTTTGAAGGTATTAAAGATTTAGTTACGTTTGGTGGAGGGGGTGAGACAAACTCGAACGGGGCGGTTACGACTAATTCAGATAATGGATCAACACAGCAAATATTAACCCCTAAAGGTACTCCGGTTAACGTTATGAACTATCAACTCGACCCAGGCACGCAAGGCGCTGTGACGGCTTACGAGAAAAAGACTGGAACTAAGATCGACCCCGGTAAAGTAGTACCGCAGCAGCTCATAGAAGATTTGAGATATGGTCCTCTTACTATGAACTTCGGTCAATTTTACACCGGATTGGATGGGCAATCTCATCAGCGGAATTTTAACGCTTACAATTACCAGCAGTTATATAAAGATTATGGCGTAAAGAATCAAGGGGAACTGTTTGAAAAAATGTTCACGCCGGTATATGTGCCAGATACGAAACGTGCCGATCAAGTTCAATTTTATCTTTATAATTGATATACGAACAAACAGACGATATGAATTTCGTCACTGATTGTTTAACTGAACCGTCAGTTTGGCGTCTCGGTTCCGATGATACGTTCGGCATTGTCGATCCAGATTTGTTCTTTGTTGATCAGAAGATTAATTTCTTGTGGTTAAGGTGTGGCGAATATGGCCTATTGATCGGTGAACCTCGCAATACCGTAACCATCGAAGCTCATGTTGCATTGATGCCGAACGCTCGCGGTAACTCTGTGGATATCTGCAAAGGTGCGCTTAAATGGGTATTCGATAACACAGGGTACTCATGTATTACAGCGTCGATTCCAGAATTCAATAAATTAGCAATACGATTGGCAAATAAAGTCGGCATGGAATTTATAGGTATCCAGCGCAAGAGTTTCATGAAGCGAGGAACGCTCTACGATCAACACTTTTTTAGCTTAAATAAGGAGGATGTATGCCAGCAGTAGCGGCAATAGGGGGCACAATTATGAGCGCCGTCGGTGGCATTACGTTGGGAGGATTGGCAACGGGCGCTATGGTAGCCGGAACAGCAATGACGGCCATAGGTGCTATCACTGGCAGCAAAACGCTCACTAAAATCGGCATGGGTTTGGGTCTTGCCGGAGGTGTTGGAAGTGTGGCGACAAGCATGATGGGTGCAAGTAAGCAGGCCACATCCTCAGCATTGCTTAACAAAACACCCGGTACTTTTGAAGCAAGCGATTTTGTTAAGCCGAAGTTGGCAGGCGGCGCTACGGCATCGGCTGACAGTTTCATAAAAAACGCAGATAGTGTCGGCAAGTTCGATCCTGAATTGAGTAAAAGCTTTTTTGACCGGGCGAATACGACATTGACTAAATACAGCGGTTTGATGAACATTGCGGGCGGTATGGGTGAGGCGTATATGGTTAACGAACAGAACCAAGTTCGTAAAGATTTGCTCGATAAGGAAATAAACTTCCAGCAAAACAATATCGACTGGCAGCACCGCAATAACAGCGTACCTTTACCTGCCAATACATTACAAGTTACTCGCAAGCCGAATGCTTACGTACCACTTCTTCAAAGGTAATCAAATCATGGATCAAGAACAAGAGGTAGAAGCGCAAGAACAGCAAAACGTCCCTGAAGAACAAGAGGTAGAAGCGCAGCAAATCGAAGACGGTATCAAAGAGCATCTGAAAAAGCCGGACATACCAAAGTTGGATCGAATACTTAAAGCTGGCACTGAGTTGTTATTCGGAAAAGATAGCCATTACAAGATGCTTGATGGTTTGGAAAGTAGCCAGGACGTATCGGGCGACTTGGGTAAAGGAGCTTTCGGAATGGCTTTAATGTTGCTCAAACAAAGCGGCAACACGTTACCTGGCGAACTGCTCATTCCAGCAGGCGTCATCCTACTAGCGAGACTCGTGGAATTTATGAACAGCGAAGGGTCAGGTATGCCACAGGTCAGCGAAGACGATTATGAACAAGCTGTACATGTGTTCACCACGCTGACCATGGATAAATTAGACCCTGAGTTTAAGAATAAGATACAATCGCAAGGTCAACCGTTGTTAAACCAAGAGGTGCAATAATGTCACTAGGTGGAATGCTTGTTGCAGGCGGCGCCATGGGCGCACGTACAGCAGCAAACGCTAACGTACAAGCGCAAAATGATCTCGAACTTGATCAAGCGCGTGAAGCTTTGCGTGAACAATTTCATACTCAACGATATCAGCAGGCCCGCGCCGATGCTAAGGAAAATTTCCAATCGCAGGCATTGCTTAACCAAGCGAGATATGAGCAGCAACGCGGCGATAAGCTTACCGACGCCGAACTGAGACATAATCAAAATATGGCTTTGGAAGATCGTAAAGATAAACGGAGCGCAGCCAGTAACGCCACGCGTTTACAATCAGCATTACTGCGGAAAGAATCTGGCGGTGGCGGTTCTAAGGGTAATGTGACTTTAGGTGACGGTACTGAGTTTACCCCACGAAGTTCTGAGTTTAAAGTAGCAGCCGATATGGTTGATACCGGTCTGGCTAAAACTATACCTGAAGCATATCAAATTATGATCAGTAAGGGCTTGATAAGTCAAGCTGCACAGAACCCAATGAGCTATAAGGAAGGATCAGTACCTGTAGCTAAAGATATGGTTCGCAATTTGTTTAGCAACGATGTTGTTCCGAATAAAGAGAAGGTTCGTTCGTTCAATCCTAAAACTGGGAAGTTTGAATAATGGCGCAACGTATTAAAGCCTTCGGGCAGATATTGGAATTTCCTGACGATATGTCAGACGATGACATGCTCAAACATATTAAGGCGAACGAGCCCGACTTGAACCCTGACTACTCGCCTCCGATTACAGATAAGATTAAATCATTTGCAAGAGACTCGCTCGGAATCAATACCGACGCTTTGCTCAAACGTAATATGAGTATCGCCGATCAAGCCGAAGCTTCGGCCAATGAAGGCGAGAATGTGGCAGCAAGACAAGTACCCGGCGCTCCTGTAAGACAATCCACATACAACAAAGCTCTCATAACCCCTGACATCAAAGGTCGACCTGGGATAACTTCACGCATCGCGTCGGCAGCATCCGAAGATGTGAAAGGTCAAGCTGATCAACAAGAATTGGAGTTACTGAGGACCGAAGCGCTTAAACCATCTGAAAGCGGTTTCATGTCATCCGCTATCAATACGACAGGTCGTACTATTAAAGGTGCAGGTCAAGTCGGTTCTGATTTCTTAGGTCAAGATAAAAATAACATTGTCACTCAATATGGTCAGAAACTCCTTGACGACAACCCTGTATGGGTGAAGAAGCTTGAAGATATCAAAGATGAGCCGTTTCTAGCGTTCAAGGAAGCCACTGGTAACAGCGTAGGCTCTATGGCTGGAATGATAGGTGTTGCCGGTTTGGGTGCAGGTATCACCTCATTATCACCATTAAGCGGGCCCGCTGCACCTGTGATTGCCGCAGTCGGTCAAGCAGTACAATGGTTAGGCCCGGCAGCGGTTGCCGCATTGCCGTCATATAGCGGTATACGCGACGCTCAAATAAGTAAAAATCCTAAGTTTGAAGACGATGCTAAGTCTAAAGCTATCGCAGCTATGGGCGCTGCTGCGGTAGGTGCAATTGAAGTAGCGTTCGGTCCGCAACAATGGGCGCTGGCAATGCTTACTAAAGAAGGTCGCGCAGCAATGGCCCGTAAGTTTGCGTCAACAACTGTTGGCGAAGCTGCTATTAAAGGTACATTGGTTGGCGGCCTGCAAGAAGGGGTTGAAGAACTTCCTCAGAATATGCTTGAGCAACTCGCATCGTACGAGGACCCCACTACCAAAGAGAACGTGCTGGAAACCCTTCACGGGGGAGCTATGGGCGCTATTGGTGGCGCTGGCCTCGGTGGTGTTACGGCGGTTGCGTCTCAAATTAATACCAATCGCACGCAACGCGCAATGAGCGATATCGCTGAAACCGATAACGTGGACGATGCGATCAAAGTGGCAGGCGAGGCTGTCTCCAAGAAGACTGTCACTCCTGATGATATTTTAAAAACAGTCGACCCTACATTAGAGGATGTTATAAATGAAACGCAAACCGATATCGTTCTACCTGACAATAGCTCGGTTAAAGCGCAATGGCGTGTGGTTGACGCTGATGAGGTTAAAGCTTCACTAAAAGAAGGTGTCGCTCAGCCGAGGGACCGCACGCGTGCGGCGAGTGATATCCAGATCAAAGGTATTGCCAATGCGCCAGATTATCGAAGATTGTCCGATAGTCCTGTAATGGATGTTGGTGCGCCTGTTATTGATATGGACGGTAATATTGTCGCAGGTAATGGACGGTTTGAGGGCGTTTCACAGGCTCACGACCAAGGAACCTCTACCGAATACTTGAATGCGTTGAGACAAGACGCTATTAATAAAGGCGTCGATCCGGCAGCGTTTGAAGCTATACGCAAGCCCATACTTGTCAGGCAGATAATCGAACCGATCGATACGCGTAAGTTCGCTATCGCTTCAAACTCAGGCACTACCTTAGCAATGTCAGCATTGGAGCAATCCAAGCTTGACGCTGAACGCATGAAGGGTATAGAGAACCTTGACGTTAACGACCTTGGAGATATCGCACTTACTCCGCGCAACTTGACGCAGCTTAAAGATTCACTTGGCGATTACACGTCTGCGGAATTGGGTGCTCTTGTAGATAAAGGCGGGAGGTTGTCACAGGAAGGCGTAAAGCGTGTGCGCAATGCGATGTTGGCCAAAGCATATGGAGCCAGTCCGGTATTAGAGAACCTTGTGGAATCTACAGATAGTAACATGCGCAACGTTCTCGGAGCATTAACTAAGTCTGCTGCCCATGTGATCAGTACCAAAGGTGATGTAAAACCTTTGATGGATGCCGTCAGCACCTATTCACAATTAAAAGCCACGGGTCAACCGGTCGACAATTTCCTCGCACAACAAGATGCGTTCAGTGAAGGGATGAGTCCCGAAGCGGCTAGTATTTTAACATTCATTGACGCGAACGCACGAAGCCAGAAAAAGTTGACAGATTTCTTCAAAGGAAATTTTCGCGAGGTTGATACGACCAGTGCGGATATGTTTGAGGTGCCAAAAGCTAGTACCCCTCATGGTGAAGCTGTAAGTAAAAACTCAGCATGGGTGATAAAGAATAAAGCCACAGGGGAAGTGCTGTTTGAAACTTTCGATAAAGCAAAAGTTGACGCGCTCAATACCGATAAGTACGAGGCAGTCCCGATCTATGAACACCTTACAGGATTGAATAAAGATGAGCGCATTGCTAGTCTCGAAAAACACCTCAAAGAAAACGGCTACGACTTTACTGTCAGACCAGCCAGTGTGCGGAACGTTGATGCTTTGGATAGCACAAAGAAGGCGCACAAGGAACTTGCCGAAAAGCAAGCCAAAGTCTTCGGTAAGAAAGTAGTATTTGTCGAAGCCGATGGGCCGTTTGGTATAAACGGTGTAATGGTTCCCGGTATCAAAGATACGATCTTTGTGGATATCCGCACGAGTAAACCTTTCCATGCGGTAATGGGGCACGAGCTATCACATTGGATGGAAGTAGAGAAACCTGCTGTATATAAAGACATGGTCAAGTCTCTCAAGACGGTAATCAAGGGTGACGCTGAGTATGCGAAGAAATACGGTATTGACGGAGCAACAAAAGCTGAGCTAACCAAGGAAATTGTCGGCGATATTATGGGTGACAATTTTACCGAGCAGTCCTTTTGGGATAAGGTCGCTTCGGCCAACCCTGAAGCGTTCAAAGATATCGCTGCCGCCATAATCAAATGGCTGAAAGGTATTATCACCAAAGCCAAATCGAACGGTATGGGTTCGGAAGAATGGGTTAAGGATGCGGTTAAGGCTCAAGATATCGTAGCGCAGGCCGTAGCTAAGTATACGGAACCTCAGGTTGCATCTGTCAGCACTGAAAGTGATGTTAAGTTCAAACGTAATGAATCTTTAAAACATGCTTCGGCCAGTTATGTAGAGTATGAGTTTGAAACTGGCAAACCTGTAACATTTACTTATTTGCACAACAAATCGTCGGCCACTAAGATATTTGGTAAACCTACAAAGTCATCGGAGTTTAACCGATATTACGACCCGTCAGGTAAATACGTGACGGTCATTCCTGCAAATCGTGAGATTCCTGATTACGGTAATTTTGAGAAAGGCGTCATATCGTTTAAGAACCCCTTAGTTATTGAAAACGACAATCTTAACTGGAAGAAAGACTTGAGCGATAAGTACAACGGTTTGCGCGGTAAGAATCTAAGCAAAGCTCTTATTGATGACGGCTATGATGGTGTCGTGACCATAGATACAGATCGAACCGGAAAATCATACCCTACCGAAACGTTAGACCTTACGTCATTTGATGAATCCAAAGCTAAGTTCTCTCGCGACAGCAAAGGTAAACCATTACCGAAAAGTTTCTTTGATTGGTTCGAGAACAGTAAGGTCGTTGATGATCAAGGCAGGCCGCTGGTTGTTTATCACGGAACGAGTAAAGATATCGAAGTGTTTGAACCGGATAGCGGTAAGGGTAAAACGTTCGGTACGGGGTCGTTCTTCTCATCGAACCCGCTTACGTCGAACACTTACACTGGTGGTATAAACAACGGTAACGTGCTGCCTGTCTACTTGAGTATGCAGAACCCGGCAGTATTTGACGCACAGGGTGCTAATTGGAACAGGATAAACAAGAATGCAAGGGTGCGCCTGCCTAAAATTAAAGTGTCAATGCAGCAAGATGAAAACTTATTGGCCGAATTGGAAGGGCGCAGTCCCGACCAGAATACGACTCGCACACTACAAGCACGCAATACTACGCTCGGGCGATTGCTACCAAACGATTTTAAATATGTGGACGACTACGGCAGTACTGACGATCTGGCAAGATGGGCGAGACAGCAAGGTTATGATGGGTTGATCATAAAGAACGTTCGAGACCAAGGGCCAACCGGTAATTTCGTAACTGAAGAAAGCGGTAAACCTGGAACCATCTACGTAGTATATAAAGCAAACCAAGTTAAATCAGCCACGGGTAATAACGGCGACTTCTCAAAGACTGACAATCGGATACATTTCTCTCGTAGCCCGTTGCGTTTATGGATGCCAGTCCCTCGTTCACCAGGCTGGACTGAAGAAAAAATAATCAGAGCGTTGAAAAGCAGAGCATGGTCAAGAGCATTCGGTAAGTCTACCGTGCTTAAAGAAATTGCCAAGTTTGACAGTTCCAAGGAATTTGCTGATCACATCTACTATCACGGGACCGGGTCCTATGTAGCTAACTCCCTTGTACCTAGCATAACGATGAGTGAGGCTGAAGCTGAACGATCTGGCGGTGGCGGTTACGGTGATAGATATTGGACTATCAGCTTATCTAAAAGCAAAGAGATCGCCTCTAACTTCACAGGTCAGTCGAACTTCGGCACTGTGTATGGGGTTATTCTCAAGAAAGGTGCTAATGTGCAGGTAGTGCCTGGGATACAAGATGCGGCTGATATCGAAGATCACATTGTTCAACTATGGAACGACGGAGTTGATGCTGTAGATATAGGTGGAGGTGAACAAGAATTAGCGGTATTGAACCCGGCAGCAATTGTGAGATATGAAAATGGCGAGAATTTCGGAGTATTCAAAAAGAAGAAATTCGAGCCGCTGACTGCCGAACAAATCGAAGATATCTATACAAAAGCAAAGGGGTTTACTGCTGCCGGACGTGGGAATATGGAAGTGCCTGAGATTAAGTTCTCCAAACAAGAAATAGAAAACACTCTGATCGCCCAACACAATCTATCGATTCGCAATCTTATCCATGCTGACCGTATGGGAGGTTTGGCAGCACCGTCGATAGCCGTGACAGACAAGGCTCATCCCCTAACAGGGTTCGGCGAGATAACGTTATTATCTACTAAAGATATGGTCGACCCGAAGAACGGTACGAAAATATTCGGATCGGATATCTATTCGCCACGCTACCCTTCGATAAGTTATGACTTTTCAGGCAAACCAATCAAAGCTTTAAATAATCTTCTTGCTGAGGGTGTTAAGGCTACAGGAGATTCGGAATATTACAATGACAGTTTAGAGAACGATCCGTTCAGGGAGTTGTTACACAGTAGCGCAGCAATGTACCAATTCCTATCAGAACAAGGTAAAACTCCAGATATCAAGTTCATCGAACCTAAGGCGTTACCAGACCCACGTTTAGAGAAATTTGTGGACAGCAAACTAGACTCATTTGATCTATCGAATGATGCTGAGTTTAAGGCTACGGTTAAAGAGGTGTTCTCCGACAAGTCGGATAAAGGTTTGGGATATGTCGTAAGGGA